>Ga0137360_10003087_pt1 | contig 9976 bp, 7 predicted proteins | sample Mad1_60_16metaG_FD_104924 | JGI IMG/M metagenome (GOLD analysis project Ga0137360, IMG submission 104924) | Vadose zone soil microbial communities from Angelo Coast Range Reserve, California, USA - Mad1_60_16 metaG | ecosystem: Environmental > Terrestrial > Soil > Vadose zone | place: USA... | reverse complement strand
CTAGTGCTTCGTTTAATGGTCTTTTTTGTTGATTTTGGTACGCATACCGTTCCTATATACTGGTGCGGTGACCAGTGGTCGTCGCATTTATCTCTATTTGTATTGTATTAGGTTATGCACCGAGAAAGTGGGAGCAATAAAGGACCGGTTTGTCCGAGGTACGAGACGTATGATAACGAACTCACACAACTGCCAGTAGATGATGTCATGGGCCAACATAAATGGAATAGCTGCCGAATTTCTCCTGCGGCGGTTCTGCTTCGGCGGTGGTGTGAAATAGGTTTCACTGTCACGTCTATGATCGCTCAGTCAGCCAGTCAATTTTCCAGGGGCCATCTGTGTGCCTCGGATGTCTTTTCAACAACCCGAGAGTCTGAGTGTACCTCAAAAAACCTCCGTCGTACCAAGTCCTTGAGGCTCGAGGGCATAGTACACATTCCCCTCTCCCCTCACACCCCGCAATGCACTTCTCAAGTTCGAAGTGCACGTTTTGAGGACGTGGGCAGCTCATTGACCGGAACAACGTGGAGAGGTCCGAGAGGCTGGCGATTCGTAAGACAGCCTTGTGAGTCACCGGCTTCGATCGGCTTACGATGTCTCTGTACGCAAAAGGACTCTCATAGCTGCCAGTGATGGTGTGCAACGGTCTCCTCTGCGGTACTCATAACTGGCTGCGTGTGTCTGGCTGACTCTGACAGTATTGGCGGCCTTTCTTTCAAGTTGTCGTTCTGCCGTACCACATTACGTCTGGCGGCTCTAGCCTCGACCCACGTCGCTAAGTCCGGACTTGAGCTGGCACCTCGTCTAATCAGTACCTCGGCCTCATCTCAAGAGCGACCGGGGCAGCGTCATTAACTTTACGGAATGGATCGCTTTCGTCTCGCCATTGGCGTGGATACTGTATAGTTAATGTCTGCCTTTTCCCTTGCACTGGCTGCTCTTCTCCGAGTCTGCTGCTTCGAGGCAATGGGGTTCGTGACACCGAAAAGATTGACATTCTCCTTCACATCACATACGGCGTGACATATACCGCACCATTGCCACATGGACCTAGACCACACTGGTGCGAGTTCTCCTCGTTCATCGCCCCCGCACCTTGATGCATCTGATGATAACACTCCACGTGTTGACACTTCTGGGCTCCGGAAAGATCATCCGATGACTAATTAATTGACTCCCTTGGCTCACACTTGTTACCCTGCGTCATTGACGGATTGGCGCAAGGCGTAGCTGTCTCACATGGGCGATTAGACGGAAGCCTTGAGAAATGCTCCACATTTGTCACTAGATGAGCGTCGATAATCCTATCTGATCTGATGGACTCTTCATCGTGTCTGAGTTCGGCCAAAGAACCAGCGAACTGGATGAGTGTGTCTCTCTGCACCGCCGCGTTTCCAATGTATGAGAAAGCTGCTACGCATCGGACTGGTGGCTTATCGGATATTTCTTCAACCGATGGTCGGTGCATGCGAGACCTCGGCGAATACGGACCTTTTATCTCATGCGACTGGAGCCCACAGATGAAATGCTGGGCTTTCTCACAGTTGGTATGATAAATACAGCTGGGCGCTCCAAGTGTGTCTGCAAGCCCCACGGGCCCTCTTCTATCTCCATATTTCATACTTTGCCATCCACGCAAAACCCCGTTGGTTCTTGATCAACTCTGGACTCGGAGATAAAGTCCCATCTCCCGGTTGCGATGGAAGGGTCTCGTGAGACGATGACATTAATTTATATCCGATACTGTACACCACGTGCAAGGGGAGAATGGGTCCTCAATATAGGCCTCAATTGTGGGGTGGGAAGAGAAGGTTTACGCTGGTTCGATTCGGAGATAAAGCGCGTCCTTCAACTCTCATTCAAGTCTACTATCTATCAACTGGGACTTAGATAATCAGTTCTCGGACTTCAACTGTGGCCAGTCACAGCCATGTCGTTGACGCCCTGATGAGTGGGAAAGGGCGGAGGAAAAGTGAATGACGGGTGATGTTTGGAAGGTGCGCAGTTTGAACACTTTTCGCTATCGCACTATCCGAAGACGCCGTCTTTCTCTATGCGACTTTTTCACAGGTTCGCATCTTCATTACAATAACGATTGCGAAGGTTAATACATTATCGAAGCGGGGCCCCAAGAACTCCTTTCAGGTTCCTTCGTGTCCGAGGTGATGATACACCAGTCCGACCTCGGCTCTCGTCCTCGTGTGTTTTCTCCGAGTCTTCCATAGATAATATGTCTCACTTTACTACTTACAGACATGCAGTAGCTACATTGCCTGGAGTTAGTAGTACAATAGCCTGTGAGTAGACAAATAGTGTGATGTACACTGAGTGAAATGCTTGTTGTGTGTTCTTGAAACCTCCCCGCATGTGCCTACTTTCTCTATTGCCTTTGCTTGACCACTTTGTTCGCTGCACGACAGTCGCTCTGTTGCCCTTTTCCTTGCATAATACCCTGCCCAACCCGTATCTAGTTCTCTAGGTTAAGGGCCCTGTCCGTGCATAAAAGAAATCAGTCCACCATTTGACCAACCGACTTTATGCTTTACCCATTTTATCCACACCAAGCATCACCAATCCCGCTTGCAAGCATGAGCGAAGAGAAGCCGCACCTACCAAAGTTAGCGGAAAGCTGTTCCAACTGGATCATGTACCACAATCGCGTGCAGTGGATGATGAAGATGAGGGGTCTCGGAGGCCACCTCATGCAGACTGCCACTACCAAGTCCTACTTCAACGCAGGCGACGTTGGCAGACTCTCACCTTCCCAGTGATGGGTCAAAGATGATATTAAAGCCAGCTGGCTGATGGATGTGATGATCCCTGACGAGGTGTAATACGTCATGAGTAGTACATGATCAACATCATTTATACCTGATGTTACAGCTCTCATCAACTGCGACTACCTTTTCATGGGTAGCATCTTGAAAAGTCGAGACGTTCTTCAAAAGACGTGATTTCTACTCGCGGTCATTTTCGACGATTAATAGCCAACTCTCGAGGTCCTATTGCATATACAGTACAGGGAATTCTCGCAGTCCAGAGCCTTATCAGAGGGTTTGACTTCTCTGTTCAGTAAATGGTAAATAATACCTTGGCACCATCAAAATCATGTTTGTCGGGTTTGATATCGGGCTTGATGCGTACGAGTGGAGCGCAAAAGATGAGAGATCGATGCGGTTACCAAGCACGACGCTAGATGGTCACGTGACCTTGGTCCTCTCCGTTGTGTTTCCGTCCCTGACTGAGGCTGACCCCCAACTCTTTGAATCCCACTACGCACTATCAAAATTTCTCCATTGATTTTGCCTTAAGAACGTGCAATTGTGTTAATAACTATCGATGTCCTGTGAAGACACGCCGGAAGGACATGGCCATCAATTTGAATCTGTACCTGTCGGACGCTTGTGGGAGACTTGGGAGACTTGGGAGGAGAGAAACTCTTCCCTGCTTAGCTAGATATATTCGTGAAACTACTCAAGAATGGCCTTGGAAATGGTAGCTTTGATTCTGCAATTCTCGACGGATATGCGTGGTATGTCTTTCAAGTTACCAGATTCGTCGTTTGAAACCAGCTGAGCGCTCATCGTGTGAAGAATCGCAGTCAGGGTGTGCCCTTTACAAGTCAGCCCAGGACAGCCCTAGGACATCCACCACTACCCCATCTCCCCCCGCTATAATGTCTTCAATAACCACATCCTCTCCTAACTTTCAATCCATTCTTGATGCCGCATTCGATAGCTATGCAAAGCAGACTGGAATAGACCTCACAAAACATCCTTTTGCGGACAAGCTCCAGAACTGCCGTTCCTCCTCCGATGTCCTCCAAATACTCTCAGAAAGAGAATTAGCATTCAAAGACCATCGGGACCAATATCGCAACCTAATTGACCGTGTTCGCCCCGTTGTCCAAGTTATCCATGCATTTTCTGCTGTTCTTAGCGGAGCATCTCGCCCTGTAAGCTCGGGCACTGTATTTGCCTTATCTGGTCGCATATCTACGCCCAACAGATGTTCAAACCAGCGAAAGCGATATTCGTTGGCGTCGATGTTCTTCTCTCAGTACGTGTCTACATTCTTTTTTCCATCGATCCTCATGTGATACTACCCATTTACATCAGGCTGCTGCGGGCGTTAGTGCAAGCTATGGCTCGCTTGCAGACCTCTTTGAATGCGTCTCGAATTTCCTTAGACGCTTTCAAATTTACACCGAGAAGATTTCGTTGTCACCTATGATGGCAGACATTGTGGTCAAGATAATGGTTGCGGTACTCTCTGTGCTTGCACTTGCGACAAAGCAAATCAACCAGGGACGGTTCAGTAAGTGGCATTGGCATGCGGATATCCAAATTTTCCCTGGTTGAGCGTGCTACAGAGAAATTCGCAAAAAAAATACTCGGAGACAGCGACATCGAGGCGGTCTTACAGAGACTGGACCGACTCACCCAGGAGGAAGCTCGGGTGACCGTAACGCACACGCTGGAAGTTGTCCAAGGGCTCTTCGATAATTTGAGAGTAGTTATGGACGGTGTGTCAATCTTGCTCAGGTGCGCATCAAGTAACTGATGAGACTTGTTCGAGTAGATGGAAATGTAACAACTAGTGGAATACGAAAGGCTCTATGTATGTTTAACCTGCATGGAATATCCAATCTCTCAAGTCTGACACTGTATCAGTCATGGTACAAGAAACGGCGGATAGAATCAACAAGTTGGATCGTTAGTCCTGACGATTTCCCGTACATACTGTCAACTTGAAGGCTGAACGTGCTTCACAGGGAAACGGTTTCAAAAGGTTGTCCGAAGTTGGCTCTCGCCGCCGGATCCATCAACAAATCAAAACACCGCGCGCAGAGACCACCTCGATGGAACAACCTCATGGTTCACCCAGAGCGGATGGTTTAAAGAATGGAAAGAGAAAGGCTCACTGCTATGGATTCATGGCAAACGTGTGCATTTCTTTTGCCTAACCTCCAACTGATGTCCTGATTTCGACTTGCCACACGGATTCTAGCAGGATCGGGAAAGAGCATTCTATGGTAGGTAACATTCAAAAAACTTTCTTTCAGTTCATTCAAACCACCAACCAGCTCCAGTATTATTCATGAAATAAAAGGCCTTCGTGATACGGGATTGGCGCATATGTCCTATTTCTATTGCGATTTCCGCGACCCTAAAAAGCAACAAGTCAGCGGCTTGCTGGCTTCCCTTCTTGCTCAGCTCTCTGCTAAGTCCGATCCTTGCTGTAACATTCTCTCCGCCCTATATTCGAAATGCGATGCAGGGTCATGGCGGCCAAGCGATGGCGAGCTGATGGATTGCCTAGAGGACATGCTCAATCTCGAGGCGCAACCACCGATTTATATCATCATAGATGGTCTTGATGAATGCCCCAACGACGTCGGTGTGGTATCTCCAAGAGAACAAGTCCTCGAGCAGGTTGTGAGACTGGTGGCCTTACAGTCCTCTGATGTTCGTATCTGCGTCACTAGTCGTCCTGAGGTGGATATACAAGCTGCGCTGACGTCTTTGGCACCTCGAGTTGTCTCTCTTCACGACGAAAAAGGGCAAAGTAAAGATATTACCGACTATATCAAACGCATCGTCTATTCAGATAGGAAGATGCGGAGATGGAAGAGAGAGGACAAGGAAACGGTTATCAGGACGCTCTCTCAGAATGCTGATGGGATGCAAGTCGTCACTACTCAGCCAAGTCATGATGGTTCTCACGTGATAATACAGGTTCCGTTGGGTCGTCTGCCAACTAGCAGCCCTACGTCGCTGTTTTCCATCAGCTATCCACCATGCTTTGGACGAGATGCCTACGACTTTGGATGGGACATATGATCGTATAATACTAGGGATTCCGAGAGAGAGACAGGGGCATGCGCAACGTCTCTTCAAATGCCTTGCCGAGTCCATTCGACCACTTCGTGCCGAGGAGCTTGCGGAGATATTTGCCATTCGATTTAATCCGGGAGAACTTCCGAGCTACAACATGAATTGGCGCCCAGAGAATGCAGAAGAAGCGATACTGTCTGCATGTTCGAGTTTAATCACTATCGTCAACGTGGGCTCATCGCGAGTGGTACAGTTCTCGCACTTTTCGGTCAAGGAATATTTGACATCAGAACGCCTCGCCAATGCCGGGAATCATCTTTCCCAGTATCACATTGTTCCTCATTCTGCACATACGATTCTCGCGCAAGCCTCCCTGAGCGTCCTCCTCGCACTAGGTGACCAAGTTGACAAGGAGAGGATGAAGAACTTTCCCCTTGCCATTTATGCTGCTCAATGCTGGGTCGATCACGCGCAATTTGACGACGTGTCTTCGAGCATTGAAGTCGCTTTGAAGCAGCTTTTTGACCCGGCCAAGCCACACTTCTCGACGTGGGTGTGGATATACGATATCGACCACACATTCCGAGAAATCATGTTCGAGTCGCGTCCTACTCCACCCGAGGCCGTTCCATTGTACTATGCGACACTTTGTGGATTTCCTCACCTTATCGAACACCTCCTCATCACACATCCAGAGGATATCAACGCTAGAGGTGGAGTCCATGCTACTCCACTGCACACCGCGATCGTGAAAGGAAATGTCGATGTTATGAGATTGCTCCTTAAATATGGGGCGGATGTCACCGCCTCGAATCGGGATGAGTTTACCCCACTGCGCGAAGCATCAGAAAGAGGGCACCTTGACATGGTTTCACTGTTACTCGACCACCATGCGGACGTCAACTCTCAGGACATCCAAGGGTGGACTCCATTGTTCAATGCATCGTACGAGGGAGAGCTGGAGATCGTACGAGTATTGCTACGGCATGGCGCAACTACGGACATCGGGAACAACTTCGGTTGGACCCCTTTGATGTCAGCATCTCGACATGGACACCTGGATATTGTTCGTTTGCTACTACAGAGCGGCGCGGCTGTGGACCTCCACGACAAGGAAGGCTGGACTGCATTAATGTCAGCATCACGATACGGACAACCAGAAGTCGTCCGTTTGTTGCTACAGAATGGCGCAAGTGTGAACCCCCGTAACATCGGTGGCGGGACTCCTTTGATGTGCGCATCGGAACAAGGACAACTGGATATCGTTCGTTTGTTACTCCAGAATGGTGCAAGTGTGGACTCACGGGACAACGATGACTGGACCGCATTGATGAGCGCATCCCGGTATGGACACCGAGATGTCGTGCGTTTGTTACTCCAGAGTGGGGCGGATGTGGACCTCCATAACAGTCATGGCTGGACCCCGTTATTGTTAGCATCACGATGCGGACACCTGGATACCGTTCGTCTGTTACTCCAGAATGGTGCAAGTTTGGACTCACGCAACAACTATGGCACGACCGCATTGATGGGCGCATCCAAGTCTGGACACCTGGATATCGTTCATTTGCTACTCCAGACCGAGGCGGCCGTGGACCTCCATGACAATGGGGGCTGGACCCCATTAATGTCAGCGTCGCGATATGGACAACCAGATATTGTCCGTTTGTTACTCGAGAATGGTGCAAGTGTGGACTCTCGTAACATCGGTGGCTGGGCCCCTTTGATGTGCGCATCGGAACAAGGACACCTGGATGTCGTACGTTTGTTACTCCAGAACGGTGCACATGTGGACTCTCGTAACAACTACGGCCGGACTCAATTAGTGTTAGCATCAAGTGGTGAGTCTCAATCCCATCCCAACCCTCGGGCGCAGTTTCACCATCACCGCATAGACTCAAGTCCAGAGGATCAAGACTTTTGGACTCCTCTTCATCTGGCATCTGCTAACGGCCACCTCATCGTTGCCGAAGTCCTTATCCAATACGGTGCCGACGTTAACGCACGGAACCAGAACCATGAAAGCTCCTTAGACCTGGCGTCAGCTCATGGGGAACTCGCGATCGTGCATCTACTTCTCACATCCAGGTCGAATATCAATTCGCAGGACGGTGAAGATTCCACCCCTTTACACCAAGCAACACAGAGTGGCCATCGCGATATTATAATACTGCCACTTAGGTCGGGTGCCAATGTCAACATACATAATAGCAATAACAAAACGCCCTTAGACCTGGCACTCGACAATGGCAGACTCGACATAGGAAGGTCTTTAGCGGAGTGGGTGGGCAGCGCGGATTCTCTGGGTCGCATCAACCTGGCGTCCTTGGACACGAAATCACAGGATTCACTCCCCAGTGTGGAAAGGTCATCACCTGGATACGGGAGTAACCCAAATACTCTCAACGAGAGAATTTCATTGCATGTTGCATCGAAGGATGGATATCTCGAGATTGTGCGGTCACTACTTGAAGCCGGTGCGGACGTCAACGAACGGGATCAACATCGCGCGACTCCGTTGGTTTACGCAGCAGAGGGAGGAAGGTTTGAAGTAACCACGTTGCTAATCGAGTATGACGCGGATGTGAACTCTCCAGACAGGACTGGCTGGACACCATTGCACACAGCGTCACGAAATGGACACACCGGTGTCATCCACTTGCTACTCGACCACGGCGCTGATGTGAATGCAAAGAAGCAGAACCATTGGACTGCATTGCATCTCGCGTTACTTGATGGCTCTCTCGACATTGTCAAGGCGCTCCTCGAGCAGGGAGCAAATGTTGATGTGCGAAATGACCTAGGACAAACACCGTTTCAGATGGCATCACGGAGAGGAGATCGTGAGATTATGCGACTTCTATCACAGTATGGTGCACATGGGAAATAGGACATTATGGACATCTTATAGTAAATTGAAGGATGTAAGTATTTACTACAGTACATTATTGTTGTGACTTGGCTATCGTATGTAAACAATCAGCATTGGAATGCCGACTGCGGTGTAACTAGCCATACAAAGGTCTTTGCCCTTTGTTTGTGCGATTGGATCGAAAACTTCAATATGTTGAGTCAGGAATCAGTACTAGGTCAGTGGCTAAATCCATTGCGGTTATTGTATGGCGTAGAGGAGTGCACATTGGCGTTTGTTGAAGCGAGGAATGCGCAAACACATGCCAAATGCCAATAGCGAACTTGAAAGAGCATGCGAAGATCGAGTAGGCTGCCATTCACAAAATTCGCAAGTGAACTCGGGTAAACCAACCAAAGTCGAGCATCGCTTGGAATAATACGTCATGCGTCATGACCAAACGTGGCGGAGAGATGTCATCGTCTCGGCTCGGTAAGTAGAACATCGGTGCGGAGAGAGGACTTGGCGGAGTGTCTCCGAGTCCAAGTTCGGGATGGCCTCGGCCCGGGCGGAGCGCTAATGCGCCGGAAACAGTTGTAATCGGACGCCTCGCCTACTTCGAGCTGAGTTCGAGGGGGCCTTCATCTCTTTTTCCGCTTCTCTCGAAAATAGGTTGCTCCAAAGGTCATTGGAGTTTCCCAGATCACCCCAATAATATCTGATACAACAGCTCTCAACGTTCGTTGACAATACCGTGACCAGACGGCGGAAACTCAAGGCAATTTTTCAAGTTACTAGTACGTCGTGCCCGTCCAAACGGTTAAACTAAGGAAGATTATAAAGAGGTGGGGCCTGCTGGCAAGGGATGCAGGGAGGAGGCAGATTCTTACCCCACAGGGTTAACCGTACTCTCCCTCTAGGCAACGTTTACAGCGCTCTGGCGGTGCCGGAACTGCCGGAAATGCGACGCTCGATCTTGCCTTTGCCTTTCAAGTCATAGTTGGCGGTTTGAAAATTCTCGAATTGTGACTCCGTGCTCGGCGCATTCGACATCGTTGACCAACGGTCCGAGTCCGAGTCCGACTCTGTCGACGACGCTAGGCTCGACGGCGGCGTATGCCAATGTTCGGACGGCGGCGTGTGCCAATGTTCGGACTCTGTCGACCACTCCGGGCTCGACGATGGAGTATGCGAATATTCGGACTCCGTCGACGACTTTTGGCTCGGCGCCGGCGCATCAGTATCCACGTACATACTCTCGCGGTCGGGGTTCCACGACAGCGGAATG
>Ga0137360_10003086_pt1 | contig 9977 bp, 11 predicted proteins | sample Mad1_60_16metaG_FD_104924 | JGI IMG/M metagenome (GOLD analysis project Ga0137360, IMG submission 104924) | Vadose zone soil microbial communities from Angelo Coast Range Reserve, California, USA - Mad1_60_16 metaG | ecosystem: Environmental > Terrestrial > Soil > Vadose zone | place: USA... | reverse complement strand
TGCATGGCCGTCTCGGCCTCCGCGCGCTTCCGCCGTGCCCGCTGGACCATCAGGCCGGCGATCAGCAACGACTCGACCAGGACCAGGGCCAGCCCGCCGACGATCGGCCACCGGTACCGCTCCCACACCGAGGGCTCTCGGAAGCGGATCACGCTCCCCGGCGGCAGCCGACTCTCTTTGAGCCCCCAGCGCCTGAGCTGCCGCCAGTCGAACGTGTAGGTATTCGTGTTCTGCGTGACGATATCGGATGGTCCGAGCTTCTCACCCCGGAGCAACTGCAGCGCGAGCTCTCCGGCCCTGGCGCCCTGCTTCTCGAAGTCGATGAAACGGCCACCGACTGTCCCGTGCCCCATGTGGGTGGTGCTCAATCCATAAATGGGCACCCTCGACGCCTCGACCAATCTCTTCAGGGCCTCTATCGTCGTGAGGTTTCGACCGGTGCTGTCGCGGAGGAACGAGACCAGGATCACGATGGTCCCATCGGGCAGGGCGGCCAGGTTCGCCGCCACCGCTTCCAGCGGCAGGTCCGTCATATACGTAAGCTCGAGATGCGACGGAGCGCCGGCAAATGCCGCTCGGATCAAGGCAAGGTAGCGCCTGTCCATCGCCGCGCTTCCCGAGACCACGACCACGCGCCGGGTCTCGGGCTGCAACCGCAACGCGGCTCCGAGAGTGTCCATCGAGTCGATCGTCATCAGAACACCGGTAACGTCTCGCGGGAGGTGGAGGTCTTCGGTCGAGTCCACCGCCATGAAAACGATCGGCGCGCCGGGAGCCAGCTCGGCCCGGTAGTCGAGCGCGATGCGCAGTGCCCTGGGCGCGAACGCCATGATCAGGTCGAGGTGAAGATCCTGGTATTTGAACCGGAGCAGATCCCGCAGGTGGCGCTCGTATTCCGCGCTTGGCGTGGGCGGCAAATCGAGGAACTCGGTATGGAAGACCACCGGCGCGCCCAGGCCCGACGCGACCGTGGAGCGGAAGGCCGCGTCGGCTTCAACGATCGAGGGCAGGAGCCGCGACTCGGCGTACAGCAGGAGCACTTGCCGCGGCCGGTCGGTATCCGCAGCGGTCGCGGTTCCAGCCCATGCGAGGAGATGCCAGACGAGGGCCGCCACGACGACTCCGAGCAGTCGCATGGGAGACACTCTATTCCCACGCGGCTCCCGATGCAAAACCACCCCCACCGCAAACGGGCGGAGGTGCCCTCAGTCGACGATGTCGATGCGCCCGCCCACCTGCTCGACGACCGTGAAGCCTCGCGCCTGGAGCTCCTGCTTCCCCTTGGCCGACAAGGTCCCGGTGACCCAGAACTCGATGTTGCCGTTGAAGCCGGGAGCGTGGTAGCTCGTCTTCAACCCCTCGCTGACCTTGTCGGCATTCACCGTCCATACGCCGTAGTCCAGCGCGAACGGAATCATCGCCGCCCCCGACTTGGTTTGCGCGAGCGTCAGCGGCCCGACCATGGTGATGCCCGTGATCGGGCCCTGCTTTTCGTGGTAGCCACGGAGGATCTGGGCCATGTTCACGAAGAAGTTGGCCTCGACCTCGTCGGCGGCCGCCATGGCCGCGTTCAGGTACGCATCCCGTCCCGTGGCCGTGCCGAGGCGGTGCAGCGAGTCCACCAGGAGCAGATCCTGACGGGGTGTGAAGGCCGGGTGGTCGAGATAGCGCTTGGCGAGATCGTCCGGTATACCCATTTGCTTCAGCTTTTCCTCGTTGATGACGCGGATACGCGTGGGCGGCTCGGTTGCGAGGATATTGTTGAAGGACTTGGACAGGCTCGTAGCCGTGATCACCGAGCTGGCGACGCCCCCGATCGGGATCATCGCCGCCGAGGCCGTCCAGGAGCCGTAGGCCGCTGCCTTGCCGATCTTGTCCAGCTCGGCCTGGAGCACCGGATTGCTCGAGTACGGATCCACCTCGAAGCGGGCCGCGTAGTCGCGCTTGAACGACCCCACGAGCAGGAGCTCCTTCGTGGTGCTCTCCTGGGTGGGATCTTTCTTGTTGGTGACGGCGCTCGTGGCGTTGCTGAAGAGACGGCCGACACCCTTGGGAATGCCGACCAGCGTCTCGCCCGGCTTCGTGATGACGTCCTTGGCGAAGACCAGCGGCTTGCCCGCCTGATCCTTGAGCGACTTGAGGAAGGCTTCACTCTTCGTGACCTGCTTCAGCTGGCCAATGGCCCAGATCTCGTGCTCCAGCTTGCGCAGGGCGCCGATGCCTGTCACGTCAAAGACGGCATAGGGCGACTTGACCTTGAACTGATACATATAGCCGTCCGCCATGACTGGGTCGCTGACCGTGTAGTCAGCACCCGCGACCACCGTCGGCGGGAGGGCGTCCTTGGCGGAGCGGTTCTTCGGCGTCTCGTAGTCCGCCGCGCCGGCGCCGCCCGCGGCAGCCAGCACGGTCATGCACGCGATGGACAAGTGTCTCCAGTACCTCACGATAGAAATCCTCCTCAGGGTTGGATCGGCCATGGAGGGTAGCGTAGGGGCGCGCCTGGGCCCGGCCAATAGGACCTTGGGCTTATAGACCGCCTGCGCCTTGAACTGTACGCTCCTCTCCGATGCTCAACGGTGAAGGTTCGTGCGCCGCTTCCTGACGGGTTTCGTCCACTGGCTGGGCGCTCTCATCGTGCTGGCCATCACGGGCTGGGGCGCGCTGGCCCTGGCGGTCGTGGGGCCCGGTGGCGACACGGGCCGGCTGGTGCTGGCCGCCGTGTACGGTGTGGCCGGGCTCGCCGCCGTGGTCGCACTCGTGCTCCACCGGGGATTGCGAGTCGCCCTGCCCGTCTTCGCGGTGGCTCTCGTGGCGATCAGCGTCTGGTGGGGCGGCCTGCGACCGTCCAATGAGCGCGACTGGCAACCCGAAGTCGCCAGGCTTGCCTACGCGACCATCAACGGCGACATGGTCACCGTGCACAACATCAGGAACTTCGACTACCGGACGGAGACCGACTTCACCCCCGCGTACTACATCCGTACCTACGACCTGAACAAGCTCGACTCGGCGGAGCTGGTGGCCGTGTACTGGATGGGACCCGCCATCGCCCACCTCTTGATCTCCTTCGGCTTCGGCGACGACCATCTCGCCATCTCGATCGAGGCCCGCAAGGAGAAGGGCGAGGGCTACTCCTCGGCCAAGGGCTTCTTCAGGCAGTACGAGCTCTACTACGTCGTGGCCGATGAGCGCGATGTGGTGCGCGTGAGGACCAACTACCGTAAGGATCCGCCGGAAGACGTCTACGTGTACCCCCTGCGTGTGCCCCGCGAGAACATCCGCCGCGTGTTCCTGGAATACATCCGCAAGATGAACGGGCTCCGCGAGCGCCCGGAGTTCTACAACACGCTCACCACCAACTGCACCACGGCGATCCTCATGAACACCCGCGTGAACCCGGAGTCTCTCCCCTTCTCCTGGAAGGTGCTGGTGAGCGGCTACACCCCTGCCTACGTCTACGAGTCGGGCCGGATGGACCAGAGCCTGCCCTTCGAGGAGCTCAAGCGGCGCTCCCTCGTCAATGCCGCCGCCCAGGCCGCCGATCAGGCGCCCGACTTCTCGCGGCGCATCCGCGCCGGCCTGCCCGGCGCCGCCGGCTGCTGAGAAACGTATCGCGCTTCGGAGCCGAGTAAGGCGATTCACGATACGCTCTGCGGCATGCACGTCGTCACCATCACCACCAAGCGCCAGGCCACCCTCCCGGCCGCCCTCTGCAAGGAGCTCGGCCTCGCTCCCGGGGCGAAGGTCGCGGTGGAGCGCCGGATCGTCGGAAAGCAGACCGTATGGGTTCTGAAGGGTCCGGGGCCGGACTGGTCCTGGGTGGGTTCCCTTCGCCGGTACGCCAAGGGAAAGCCGCATCGATTGAGCGACATCCGTCGGAGCATTGCCAAGGGATGGGCGAGTGGCCATCGGGCTTGACACCTCGGTCGTGATCCGCCTGCTCATCGGCGAGCCACGCGCGCAGGCGGAAGTCGCCCGTCGCAGGATCGAGCGCGCGCTGATCGCCGGTGAAAAGGTTGGGGGCGCAGGACCTGGCCGAGCGTCAACAACTCCGTGGCCCGGGCCTGTCGTCGACGATTACTCGGAGGCTTCCTTGTTCTTGCTGTAGATGTAACCCGCGCCCATGCCTGCCACTCGCCCGACCGTCATGCCGAGGGCGGCATTGCCACCTATGGCGCCAATCGCCACGCCTCCCACCGCGCCTACCATGCCGCCCTTCATGGTCGTCTGCTGAGTCTCCGTGCAGCCGGCCACGGCGAGGCTCACCGCCAAGATCGTTGCCGCCAGAATCTTTGTCAGCGCTTGCATGGCCATGTCTCCGTGAGGAATCTGAACTCCGTTTCGACAGGCGCCTCGTTCATGTACTGCGGATGCGCCTGCGCCCAGCCAATGAAGGCGGCGATGGCCACATTTCGCGTGGGCGGGGGGTCGGACGGACAGACGAGGGGCTTGGCGTTCGGACCCGCGAGGGTCGCGAGATAGTAGTGGAAGGCGCCGACAAGAAAGCCGTGACAGAAGTGCAGGGCCTCCTTGTAGCGCGCATCGTCGGCGGAGACCGTGCAGAGGTTGAGGAGACTCCGGGTCGTCTTGACCTCGAAGTCTCCGTCGGTGACCGCCCCCGCGACACCGGGCACGGCGAGGGCTGCCCCGAGGAGCAGCAGGGCCAGCGCGCGTTTCACGGGGATCGACATGCTCTTTCGGCCATTGGTGGTCTTCGGAAGCATGGGCCCCATTCAATCAGGAGACTGGGAGCCGGCCTATCAGACCTTGGTCCTAGCCGACGACGTCCGTCAGCACGTTGAAGAGCATGGAGCGCTCACCATGATGTTGCCGGAGGACTCGTTTGCAGTACGCGCGCAGCGTCGTGTCCTGAGGTCAGCGGCATTTTCTCGGGTGTCCTAGGACCTAGGTCCTATGGCAGTGCTTCTGGGCTGCGCTACAGTCTGGTGCTCTAGTACCACGACGGCCGAGCACTGGCGCACGGAGGACTTGGTGATGAGCGACTGGTGGGTGATCACAATGGCTGTTACCGCAGCGATGCTGATCGGGAAGGCCCTGTCCGGGCTTCAGACTCTCCTGGGCGTCGGATAGCACCGACTGTGCAGTGCCCGTATGCGAGGAGGCTTGACATGCGCAGCCTTGGACTCTGTGTGGCGGTGATCGCCACGATCCTTGCCTTGTCGTCCGGGGTCTTCGCCGAGGAAGCGAAGCTCGACGCCACGCTGGAGCTGACGCAGACCTCGGTAGCGCTTGTCTTCGGCTACACGTGGGGCAGCGGGACACTTACCTATCAGGAGAAGAGCTATCCGGTGGCGATCGATGGCTTCTCCTTCTTGGCGCTCGGTGTCACGCGGGCCAAGGCGAGCGCCGAGGTCTACAACCTGAAGGCGCTCGAGGACTTCAACGGGACGTATATGGCCGCGAGCATCGAAGCCACGGCGGGGGCTGGCGCCGGCGCCACGACCATGCGGAACCAGAACGGCGTGGTCATCCACCTCTTCACGACCACCGAGGGACTCAACCTCAAGCTGGCGCCGGAGGGCGTCAGGCTCAACATCAAGTGACGGGTGGTCGTCCCGACCACGCCATGTCCAAACCCACGAGAGGAGCAACAATGCGCGCCACGTCGACCACCCTGTCCCTACCAGTCGTGCGGACCTGCGTGTGGATGGTCCTTGCGCTGACCCCACTGGGGTGCGCCACCCAGCAGCAACTGCTGGAGATGGAGACGGCGTTCAAGGCCCGGATGACGAAGATGGAAGCAGGGCTGGCGGCCGAAAAGGGACGTGTGGATCAGTTGACCACACAGCTCGCGGCGGTGAGCGCGACGGCCACCGAGGCGACGCGTATTGGCACGGACGCCCGTCAGCGCGCCGACGCGGCGGCGGCCAAGGGCGAGGCCGTGGACGGCCGCGTCACGAGGGCCCTGGCCAACCGCCTCGCCCGCACCCAGGTGCAAGAGTTCAAGGTGACGTTCGAAGAGGGTCGTGCCGAGCTGTCCGGGGCGGCCCAGCAAACCTTGCAGGGCGCGGTGAAGCTGCTGGCAGACAACGCCACTTACACGGCGGACGTGATCGGCCACACCGACGATGTGGGGGCGGCAGGGTCCAACGTGAATCTGAGCTGGCGGCGCGAGGAAGTGGCGCGCCGGTTCATGGTGGAGAAAGGCACCGCGCTGAACCGCTTCTCGTTCATCGGGCTCGGGGAAGACCGGGCCACGGCGACGAGCGCGGCGGGTCGGGCGCAGGACCGGTACGTCCGCGTCATCGTCTTTCGTCCCGCGGATTGACGGAGCCCCTGCAGCTCTTGCGGCCGGACCCCCGGCGTCCAGTGATGGACAAGCCGCTGAGGGGCGTCGCTCGTTAGTTACCCGTTAGTTTAAGGGAGAGCCGGATCATGGCCGATGACAAGGACGGAAAGAAGGGTTCAAGGAACAAGCTCAAGCGCAAGGCCTATGAGAAGGCGCTGGCCAAGCTGCAGGCGGAGCTGGTCAACCTCCAGGAATGGGTAAAGCTCAAGGGCCTCAAGGTCTGCATTGTCTTCGAGGGGCGGGACGGGGCCGGAAAGGGCGGGACCATCAAGGCCATCACCGAGCGCGTGAGCCCACGCGTCTTCCGGGTCGTGGCGCTCCCCGCCCCGACGGAGCGGGAGAAGTCGCAGATGTATGCCCAGCGCTATATGGGGCATTTTCCCTCCGCGGGCGAGATTGTCATCTTCGACCGGAGCTGGTACAACCGTGCGGGCGTCGAGCGGGTGATGGGCTTCTGCACGGACAAGCAGGCGAGCGCGTTCCTGGAGATCGTCCCCGCCTGGGAGAAGCAGATGGTCTCCTCCGGTATGCACCTCCTCAAGTACTGGCTCGAAGTCAGCGAGGAGGAGCAGACACGACGGCTCGAGGCGCGCCACGAGGACGGACGCAAGACCTGGAAGCTCTCGCCGATGGACCTCAAGTCTTACAGCCGCTGGTACGACTACTCCCGCGCGCGCGACGAGATGTTCGCGGCCACCGACACGGCGTGGGCGCCCTGGTACGTCGCTCGATCGGATGACAAGCGACGCGCGCGGCTGAACATCATCAGGCACCTGCTCGCCAGCATCGACTACGAGGTGCCCCCGCGCGCAAAGGTGAAGCTCCCCAATCGCCAAGAGCGCGGCCGCTACCGCGAGCCCGACTATCCCTACAAGTTCGTCCCCGAGAAGTTTTGAGCGCGCTCCACTCGGCCCCACCGACCACCTGATCATGCGTGAGCCCGAAGACCATCTCGCCCTCGATGCACCCGCCGACGGCCGTCCCGTGCTCTTCCCGCCGGCGCAGTGGCTCCCGCGCTACCGGAGATCCTGGCTGCGGCACGATGTCGTGGCCGGAATCACGCTGGCCGCCTATGCCATACCGGTCTCGCTCGCCTATGCTTCCCTCGCGGGTCTGCCGCCGCAGTACGGCATCTATTGCTATCTGGTAGGTGGTATCGCCTACGCGCTGTTCGGCTCCTCTCGCCAGCTCGCCGTCGGCCCGACCTCGGCCATCTCGATGCTGGTGGGTACAACAGTGGCCGGCATGGCGGGCGGCGACATGGCGCGGTGGGCGCAGATCGCGGCCCTCACCGCTCTGGTGTTCGCCCTCATGAGCTTCCTCGCCTGGGCGCTGCGGCTGTCCTCGCTGGTGAGCTTCATCAGCGAAACGATCCTGCTCGGTTTCAAGGCCGGGGCCGCCCTCACCATCGCCATGACGCAGCTGCCCAAGCTGTTCGGCGTGCCAGGAGGTGGCGATCACTTCTTCGAGCGTGTGTGGGTCCTCGGCGGTCAGTTGCCCGACACCAAGCCGGTGATCCTGGCCTTCGGGGTCACGGCCATCGCTCTGCTCGTTGTCGGCGACAAGCTCTTCCCGGCCCGCCCCGTCGCCCTCGGCGTGGTGATCGCCTCGATCATCGCGCTGTCGGTCACCCCTCTCGCCCGGCTCGGCTTCAAGATTGTCGGAGTCCTGCCCGCCGGCTTGCCCGATCTGGCACTTCCCGGTCTACGCGTGCGGGACGTCGACGGGGTCATCCCCCTCGCCTTCGCCTGCTTCCTGCTCGCCTATATCGAGGGCGTGTCGGCAGCCCGCGCCCTCGCCCAGAAGCATGGCTCCGAGATCGACTCACGTCAGGAGCTCTTGGCCCTGGCCGCCGCCAACTGCGCGGTGGCCTTCGCCCACGGCTATCCCGTGGCGGGAGGTCTCTCGCAGTCCACCGTCAACGACAAGGCGGGAGCCCGGACGCCGCTCGCCCTGGTGTTCGCGTCGATCACCATCGCGGCCTGCCTCCTGTTCCTCACGGGCCTCCTGCGCACCCTCCCCGAGGTCGTCCTCGCCGCAATCGTCCTCGTCGCTGTCACGGGCCTGATCAACGTGCCCGAGCTGCGCCGCGTATGGGCGTTGAGCCGAATGGAATTCTCGATCGCCATGGCGGCCTTCGCGGGCGTGCTGCTGCTCGGGATCCTGAAGGGCGTCCTCCTGGCTGCACTCGTCTCCATGCTCCTCCTCATTCAGCGCGCGGCCCGTCCGCACGTGGCCCAGCTCGGACGGGTGCCCGCCACCCGCCGATACTCCGACCTCGCGCGGAATCCGGACAACGAGAGCGTGCCCGGCGTGCTCATCGTGCGCGTCGAGTCGAGCCTCCTCTATTTCAACGTGAGTCACGTCCGCGACCAGGTACGCCGGCATCTGGCCGCCGCCGGTCGCCAGTTGCGCGTAGTGATCTGGGACCTGTCGACCTCGCCCTACGTCGACATTGCCGGCGTCCGCTTGCTGGGCGAGACGCAGCGGGCCCTGACCGCCCAGGGTGTGGCCATGCGCATAGTGGAGGCGCGTGCCCCGGTTCGGGACCTGATCCGCAAGGAGGTCGGAATGAGTGTGGGCGAGGTCAGCCGGCGAATCTCCATCGACGACGCCATCGCCGCTGCGACCATGCCACCCGTCGATTCCCAGGGGAAGCCGCCGCCCTCGCCCGGGCGATGAAGCAATTCAATCCGGACGGCACGTGGAAGAAGGTCTGAGGAGCAAAATCCACGGTGCCGGGCAGGTCAGTTCCGCCATACTCCGGCAACGAGCGAAGCAGTCCACGCGTACATGACCGGGCAGCGCCCAAAGGGAGCGGACGACACATGCGACGTCGAGTTCGAGGCGTGATGATGATCGGAGCCGTCCTGACCTGTCTCGTAAACGGAGTTGCGATCGCGCAGGACAAGCCCGCGGACGAAATGGAGATCCTCCGCGAGCGGGCGCGCGCGGACAAGAAGCTCGTGGTGGCGACCGCGCTCGCCCTCACCGAGGGCGAGGCCAAGGCGTTCTGGCCGGTCTACAACGCCTACCAGAGCGACATGATCACCCACTACGACAAGCTCCTGAGCCTCGTCGACCGCTTCGACAAGGCCTACGACACCATGACCGACCAGACCGCCACCCAGCTCCTCAACGACTACCTGGCCCTGGAGGCGAATCACATCGCGTTGCTGAAGGCCTATGTGCCGCGATTCCAGCGCGTGCTGCCCGCCCTCAAGGTCGCGCGCCTGTACCAGATCGAGAACAAGATGCGCGCGCTCGTGAATTACGATCTCGCCCGGCACATTCGGTTCATCAAGTGAGCGCGACCCTCTCACCCCACCGTGTGACCCCAGGCGAGCGGACAATGTTCAACCTGCGACTTGGAGCCGGCCTGCTGGCTGTGGCGCTCGCCATCAACGTAGCGATGACCGCCCGGCCCGCCGACGCGGCATCCCGGGCGGAGATCAACCGCGATGTGGACTCGGCCCTGGCCATCCTCTACGCCAAGGATCCCGACGCGCGCACGCTCACCAGCCGGGCCAAGGCCGTCCTCGTGTTCCCAAGCATCGTCAAGGCAGGGTTTCTCTTCGGGGCGCAGTACGGCGATGGGGCGCTGCGCGAGAAGGGCAAGACGGTCGGCTACTACGATACCGTCGCGGCCTCCTACGGCCTCCAG
>Ga0137360_10003085_pt1 | contig 9979 bp, 7 predicted proteins | sample Mad1_60_16metaG_FD_104924 | JGI IMG/M metagenome (GOLD analysis project Ga0137360, IMG submission 104924) | Vadose zone soil microbial communities from Angelo Coast Range Reserve, California, USA - Mad1_60_16 metaG | ecosystem: Environmental > Terrestrial > Soil > Vadose zone | place: USA... | reverse complement strand
CGATGCGATGATTGGGCTACCGCACGCCATGGCCTCGAGCAGCGGCAGCCCGAAACCCTCCCACAAGGACGGGAACACGAAGGCAGTGGCGAAGTTGTACAGCGAGCGAAGGAGGTCGTCGTCGGGGTATTCGATGAGAACCAGTCGCTGCCTCGCCTCGAAGGCGTCGATGATGAGTCGCTCTGCCCTCGACCAGCCCTCCCCCGCCACGACGAGCGTGAGGTCGTACCGGTCGGCAACCCGAGCAAAGGCGTCCAGGACCCGCTGGAAGTTCTTGTAGGCGCTCCTTCCACCTACATACAGGAGATATGGCGGTCGCACTCCGAATCTCTCCTTGAGCGAGGCGAGCGTCTCCGGCTCTCGGTCCACGAAGAACATCTCTGACTCCACGCCGAAGAGCACGACGTCGATCTTCTCAGCGTCAATCCCGTAGAACCGAATGGCGTGTTGCTTGGTAGCCTCCGAGATGGCAACGATGCGCCGCGCCCGACGGAGGTAGCGAGGGTAGACGCCGCGCAGCCACCGACCCCAATCGGTCTCGTACGCTTCCGGGAACAGCTCGTGATTGAAGTCGAGCGCGATGGCGACCTGGGGCCACCCCGGAGGCAGCATCGTAAAGTAGGTCGACTGGAACACGGCGCCCGGCAAGATCTTTACGCGAGCTCCCACCAGCGCCCGGTTAACGGTCTCGAGCGTCTGGTCCAGCTTCCAGCTGAGGTTCGTTCTCCTGAACGGGCTGCGCGCCCGGAATCGCACGCGACCACCCGGCAGCGCACCCACGCAGGGATCGGGCACCAGGAGTTCCACCGTGGTATCGGCCCGCTCCGCCAGCCGGGGCAGGACCGCGTTGAAGAGGCGGTTGATCCCGGCATGCGGATAGTCCCTGAGCACGATGCCGTCGACGATCAGGCGCAATCGCATGGTGTGCCCGCCCTCACTGCGCGGGGCGACGACGCGCTCTACCACACCCGCGCTCGCCATTGGGCTGGGTTGCCGAAGATTCAGGCATTCTCGGGGTCAATGGCCTGTCGCATCCGCAAGCGCCTGGCGGAGCTCTGCGAAAGTGGCCTCCATGGAGAACAGCCGATCGGCAAGCTGTATCGCCTCCAGCTCAAGCTTCCTTCGAAGAACATCGTCGGTGAGGACCTGAACGACGTGCTGCGCGAACTCTTGCCAGCCACGTGCAAGGAGGAAGGCCCTCCCTGCACCCTCCTCTAGCCCGTCGGCGCCTGCCTCGTTCATAACGATCGCACATCCAGCCGTCAGTGCTTCCACGCACTTGATTTTCAGTCCCGTCCCGGCCACTTGAGGATTGATGACCACGTGGGCCGTCCGGTATTCATTCCTGAGATGTCCGTCGCTTACGCGGCCGACGTAGACAACTCCCTGGCTGTCTACATCCTCGATCGGAGGACAGGAGCCGACGACACGCAGCCGGGCCCGAGGTACCTGACTCAAGATCTGCGGCCATGCATGCGTCAAGAACTGACGCAACCCGTGAGTATTGAAGGGATTGGAGGAGCCGACATACAGCACGACTCCCTCGGACGGGCTGCGCACCCGCTCGCCAACCTGCGTGTATGAATGCCCAACCGTAATGACTCGCTTGCTCGGGAAAAGCTCCGACAACGCGCGTGTCTCATTTTGCTGGATGCCAATCAGCAAATCTGCACGCCCGAGGGCCTCCTTCTCCGATTCTGGGCTACACACGAACGGAGCGGTCAGACCCTCCACTTCGAACCTTTCTCGATTCCGAAAGAACACCTCGCACGTGTCGATCACTTTGAGCGTGGAGGCGGGCAGCTCGCCGAAGCACTTGCTGAGCAGCGCGTACTCTGCTATCACCGCGACAGGCTGTAGCCTTCTTGCGATCCGCCGCACCGTTGCACAGGTGTCGGGCCAGCACCACCGATCGATATGGCGGTCCCCGGTCACGTCGCCCGTGCCCGAGCACTTGATCGGCGATGGTCGTGGGTGGCCTTTCGAGATGTCAGCTGCCTCTGACCACATGACTCGTCGCAAGAACGTCTTGGCCACCCGGTGACCGACCCGTTTGATCATTCTCCGGAAGGGAGCACTCTCGAAGGGCGAGGGAACGATCCTAAGGCGATCCACGGCGGCCGCCAACAAGGGAATCCCGAGTCTCTGGTCCACGTCCGAAGGCTGAAGAACATATGTGACATGGTATCCGTTGTCCCTGAGCCACCCGAGCAGTGCTACGAGCCGCCTGCCGTTCCCGTGGAGGACCGGGAACGGACAGAAGTGGGACACGATGACAATGGCCGGTCGAGTTCTGCTGCTCATCCTAAAGTGTGTCGGGCGTTGGTGTGCGGGCGATGCAAGGTTGAGATCCTGGTGGCTCAGGAATCGCCTCCGGCCACACCACAATCCGTAGTGAATGCGTTCCTTTGAGGCAAGCCCACATCGTCCCCTTCTGAGCCGACCGAACTCCTTTCTCCAGAGAACGCGGCACGAGGCCTCGAAGTGGGCTCAGCAAACCCGTGCTCCTCGTCGGAGTCCGGCCTTGGTTCGAGAGCACGAAGGTGTATCCTCCATACATTTGGCGGTCGCGCAGCTTTATGAGTACGAACTGCGAATTGGAGTTTCGACCTATCTCTATCTACCTCGGTAACCAATCTTGACAAGAAAAAACTGCGCTTTAGGAGCCTGCGCTAGTTACCGCTGTATGTTACTCCAAAATGCGTGAATGGGCGGTCCCCGGGGCCATCGCTGTCCAGTCTCCGCGACCCGTTGCCGTGGCGCCGGTTGCCAAAGCTCACCACACAGGCTCCTTTTGGGGTGATAAGATCCCCGGGTGAGCACCTATGAGTTTCCCTCGAATGGTGAAGCGAGGAGTCAGGTGGGGTCTCCATCGGGCCGGCTATGACGTGGTCCCTTATCCACCCTCGGGCGAGACCTCGCCACCTGCTCCGCGGCTTGTCCCGGAAACGGCGGCCTGGCTATCATCGCTCGGAATTCGGACCATCCTGGACATCGGTGCGCACGAGGGGGAGTTCGCGAATATGATCCGCGCCGTCTTGCCCGCTGCTCGCATCGTCTCATTCGAGCCGCTGCCAGACTGCTTCGCTGCCCTCGAAACCAACATGCGGGGAGTGCCCGATTTCGTCGCCTTCAACGTGGCCCTGGGGGATCACGACGGCATGACGTCTCTGTATCGGAGCGACTACACACCAAGCTCGTCGCTCCTGTCTATGGCTGACCGCCACAAGAGCGCGTTCCCCTTTACTGCGGGGGGACGCGAGGAACCGGTCCGGGTGAGGCGGCTAGATGACGTGGCGGGCAGCCTGGCGCTGGAGCAGCAGATCCTGGTAAAGATCGACGTCCAAGGCTACGAGCATAAGGTGCTCGCGGGCGCCGCGAAGGTCGTCGAGGAGGCTGTGCTGGTCATCGTGGAGACCAGCTTCGAGACTCTCTACCACGGGCAAGAGTTGTTCGACGGTGTCTATGCTCTCCTCCGCCGACGTGGATTCAGGTACGTCGGCAGCTTCGCTCAGCTTCACGATCCCGTCGACGGGCAGGTGCTACAGCAAGACTCGATGTTCCTCCACGATGCGGTCGCAGCGACCGGGGACAGGCGACCCTCTCGCGAGGACGATTGTGCCCACGATTGACGAGTTGCCACACCCCCCGGCAGGAAAGTCGGGTTGGCCGTGGACCCGGGAGAGCCCACCGCTCCCTCGGCTGACGCCCGATGGGCGACCATGGCCTCGGATCAGTATCGTCACTCCTTCGTTCAGCCAGGGCTCGTTCATCGAGGAGACCCTCCGATCAGTGCTCCTGCAGGGGTACCCGAACCTCGAGTACTTCGTCGTCGACGGGGGCAGCAGTGACGGCACCATCGAGATCATCCAGGCCTATGCGCCATGGCTGACCGCCTGGGTTTCCGAACCCGATGACGGACAGGCGGCTGCCATCAACAAGGGTTTTCGTCTTTCGTCGGGAGACGTCATGGCATGGGTCAACTCCGACGACAGCTATGCTCCCAAGACCCTCGACCGGATAGGTCGGTTCTTCGCGGGCTTTCCCACCGCCCACATTGTCTCCGGCTTCCGCCGCAATATCTCGGCGACCGCCCACCGCGGACTGCGTGTCTACCCTGTGCCAGATGCCTACTCGCTATCCCGCTGCTGCTACATTGCCCAGGAGGCCACGTTCTGGACGCGGACGCTCTGGAACACCGTGGGCGGTCTCGACGAGACATATCGCTTTGCGCTCGACTATGACTTCTGGCAGCGCATACTGGGGGCCGGCTTCCACTTCGACCTCCTACCCATGTACGCTGGACGCTTCCGTGTCCATCCAGCGTCCAAGGGAAGCCGGTGGGCGGACGTAAGAACCGAGGAGCTTCGGCGCATCTATTCGACCTATTTGGGCACCGCGAAGAGCGAGCTGGAGCTATGGGCGGAGATCAGCGCCCGGTGGTGGCAGAGGGTCCGGCTGCTGCATCGTCTCGCGCACGGAGGCATACTGGATCATCTCGGCATCGCCAAAGTGGTCGTGCGCTTGCTCTCCTTGAATGAAGCGCGCATTCCGAATCCGGCGGGGGGACGCGTCGTTTTCGGCTTTGAGTAACCCTTCCCCAGCCCACGAACTAGGCGGCCAATTCAACATGAGAAAGGCGCTGATAACCGGCATCACGGGCCAGGACGGTTCCTACCTTGCCGAATTGCTCCTGTCGAAAGGCTATGAGGTGCACGGAATCATCCGACGCGCCTCGACGTTCAACACCAACCGCATCGATCACCTCTACAACGATCCCAAGGTGAACGGAGTGACGTTGTTCCTCCACTACGGCGACATCGCTGACTCGACAAACCTGATCAGGCTCCTGTACAGGATCCAGCCCGACGAGATCTACAATCTCGCCGCCCAGAGCCACGTCCGCGTGAGCTTCGACATCCCGGAGTACACCGGTGACGTCACTGGTCTCGGCGCCATCAGAATCCTGGAGGCCATCCGGGAGACGGGCGTACCCGCACGCTTCTACCAGGCGAGCAGCTCAGAGATGTACGGCAAAGTTCTCGAGGTGCCGCAACGGGAGTCGACCCCGTTCTATCCGCGGAGCCCCTACGCGGTCGCGAAGGTCTACGCGTACTGGACCACCCTGAACTACCGGGAGAGCTACAATCTCTTTGCCTGCAACGGCATTCTCTTCAACCACGAGTCGCCGCGGCGCGGCGAGACTTTCGTGACGCGGAAGATTACCCGCGCGGTGGCGCGCATCGCGGCCGGATCACAGGAGAAGCTCTACCTCGGCAACCTCGACGCCCAGCGAGACTGGGGATACGCGAAGGAGTACGTGGAGGCCATGTGGCTCATGCTCCAGCAGGACAAGGCGGATGACTACGTGATCGCCACCGGCGAGACGCACTCTGTCCGTGACTTTCTCGCAGAGGCCTTCTCCATCGTGGGGCTCGACTGGACCCACTGGGTCGAGATCGACTCGCGATACTACCGACCGACCGAGGTTGACTTGCTCGTCGGCGACGCCACCAAAGCGAAGCGGCAGCTCGGCTGGGAGCCCACGACCCGGTTCCGGGACCTCGTTCGCCTCATGACCACGGCCGACATGGAAGCTCTTGCCCCTCGGGCGCACCAGGCCAATAGCCGATGAACTGGGCTGAGCAGACCGTCCTGGTGACTGGTGGCGCCGGCTTTCTCGGCCAGGTTGTGATCGAGAAGCTTCGGGCCCGCGGCTGCCAACGGATCGCCATTCCGCGCTCGAAGGATTGCGATCTGCGTGACCGAGACGTCATCATTCACCTTCTCCGCGAGACCCGTCCCCACGTCATCATCCACCTGGCCGCGGTGGTCGGCGGCATCGGCGCGAACCGGGCAAACCCCGGACGGTTCTTCTACGACAACGCCATCATGGGCATCCAGCTCATGGAATACTCCCGCCAGCTGCACGTTCCGAAGTTCGTGGCGGTCGGCACGATCTGCGCCTACCCGAAGTTCACGCCCGTTCCCTTCAAGGAAGTCGACCTCTGGGACGGTTACCCCGAGGAGACGAATGCGCCCTACGGGCTCGCGAAGAAGATGCTGCTCGTCCAGGCGCAAGCGTACCGCCGCCAGTACGGGTTCAACGCCATCTATCTGCTGCCAACGAACCTCTATGGCCCCGGCGACAACTTCGACCTCGAGACCGGCCATGTGATCCCGGCGATCATCAGAAGGTGCGTCGAGGCCAAGGAGCGACAGCAGCCCGAGATCGTACTGTGGGGAGATGGCTCGCCCACCCGGGAGTTCCTGTACGTGGACGACGCTGCGGAGGGCGTGGTCCTCGCCGCTGAGCGCTACGATGGGCCGGAGCCGGTCAACCTCGGCGTCGGGGAGGAGACGAGCATCCGAACCCTCGTCGAGATCGTGGCGACGGAGGTGGGCTTCACTGGGGAGCGCCGCTGGGACACGACCAAGCCCAACGGGCAGCCGCGCCGCTGTGTCGACGCTAGTCGTGCGAAGGAGTTGTTCGGCTTCGAGGCCCAGCACCGCCTACGGGACGGGATCCCCAAGGCGGTCGCTTGGTTCCTGGCGCTCCGGGAGCAGATGATCGCTACCAACCGTGCCGTTCCTCCGTCTGGCTCTTAGTATGTCTAGTCATCCCGAATTGCCGCGCATCTCCGTCGTCACGCCTTCGTTCAACCAGGGCCCTTATCTCGAACGGACGATCCGCTCGGTAATCGACCAGCGCTACCCAAACCTTGAGTACAGCATCATCGATGGAGGGAGCACCGACGAGAGCGTAGACATCATCAAGAAGTACGAGCGCCACCTTGCGTACTGGGTAAGCGAGCCAGACCAAGGTCAAGCCAACGCGATCAACAAGGGCCTTGCCCGCGCGACCGGCACGGTCTTGGCGTGGCTCAATTCCGATGACTACTACCTACCGGGCACCCTGGACACCGTCGGCACGGCGGCCCTGGAGCACCCCGAGGCAAGCGCTTTCGTGGGAATCGGGGAAATGGTCGACTCGGCGGGAAAGGTCATCGCTCGCCTGGCTCCACCACCCGTGGTCACTCTCGAGACCTTGTTTCACTGGCAGGATCAAGGCGACTTCCTCCAGCCTTCCTGTTTCTTCCGCGACATCGCGTGGGGCGCCATCGGATCGTTGGACGAGAGTATCCACATTGCCGTTGATGTCGACCTGTGGATGCGGATGGCGAAGGCCGGCTGCTCATTCCGCACAATCGACCGGGTGTTGTCCCAGGCCCTCTCGCATCCGAACGCAAAGACGATCGCGTATCGCAACTTGATGAGTGTCGATTGCGCAATTGTCACGATCCGTCACGGCGGAGAGCGCGTAGCCCGAAGGATTCTGGAGGATATGGCGATTCGGCTCTCCTGGGCTGAGCCCAATCTCGAGAAAATACTGAGCCACCCCCTCGTCAAACTGGTGACGCCGATGGCCTCGCTCTTCATGAAACCGGCCGCCCGGCGACGCGACACCGTGCCTCGCTGGCTTCACCGATAGCGGATCACTCCCCCCGGGAGTTCGCGGCCGCGTCGGGAGTCAGCCCGGCACGCACCGGGCAAATTCCTCCCCCCGCTCACTTCAGGCCCTCTGAAGATAGAAGGCCGCCTGGTCGCCCCGTTCACTTGCGTTGAGCTCCACTGCCAACTGCCGGAAGTGCTGGATTTCTCCGGGGGCAAAGACAGACCAGTCCGGCGATGACGCGCCCTCCGAAAACAATGGCCTATCGCGCAGGTACAGCTCGCTCCCCAGGAACTGAAATTCCGTCGAATCATAGACGACTCTCGTCACCTGCAAACCGACGGCCTTTGCCAGTCGTGAGATGCTCTCACTTGAGTGCAAGAAGAAATGGCGAGGAGCGTCGAGCTGAACCCATGCGGCACCATATTTCTCCCACGCATGCGACGACACGATGGGAATCCGGACCACGATTGTCCCCTCCCTGGCCAACAAACCTGCGGCGGTCTTCAGAGTTTCCAACGGATCCTGGAGATGCTCGAAGGAGTGATGAAACATGACCACGTCCCATTTCCCCTCGCATGCCTCGAGGGATCCCTTGAGGATCCGCACCCCACCCGGATATTCGATAGTCGTCTCCACATACAGGTCGACGCCCTGGAGCTGTTGGAACCCAGCCCCGCTCAGGTCCAGGAGAAATCTCCCGGATCCACATCCAACGTCGAGTATTCGAGAGCTCGTGCGGAGTCCGGCGAGTGAGACACCGCCTCCGGGAAAATGCTCCGTTACTGCCTCCCTCAAGTCCTCGTTGGGAGACATCCTGTAGAGAACTCTTCCGAGCAGCCCTCGCTGAACCACAGCGAACTCGTTCCGCCGAACTCTCGCCCACCGCCTCATACCGCTCGAACTCACTCTTGGGGCCGGTCGCCGTTGCAACGAATAGTACGAGGCAGGGTAATACCGCGACATATCAGCGGGAAACTCCGCGATCTGAAGACACCCACACTCGGCGCACTGGAAATAGACAAACGAGTCCCGCAAGCCGAACATCATTTCTCTCGCGACGTACTCACGGTTTTCGCTTGGATTTCCGCAGATCCTGCACTTCATATCGTTATTATAGTTGGCTCATGTCCTCTGTGACTCGCATCGAACGCCGCTGTCACTGTAGCCTTCCTGAAGATGCCGAGTCTGCACGAGGGCAACGAAGCCCTATTCGCATGATACCAAACGATAGTGACCAGAGCGTGAAGCGAGCGTACCTATGAGCAGGCCAAGTAGTAGAACTCCAGACCACGCTCGTAGAGCTCGACAAACCTGACCCGACTCAGGGGCAGCTCACCGTGGAGCCAGCGGCTCATCAAGTGTGACATGTAGCCCGCATTGAATGGTCAGGAAGTCGTAGACGTCTACTGGGATGGTCCCGTAGTGGTCTGCCGCTCCTAAACCGTGCTCTAAGACAATAAATGGCCGGCATCGTTTGATTAGAAGCTCTGAGCAGCCAATGTCTCAGAACACCCAGGAGACGTAAGCCTGCCTGAGGGTAACGATCAGAGATAGGCAGCAGTGCTGCTGGATGTTGCTGATGCGCGGTGATTTGGTAGCAAGCTGGTAGCAATGGACCCTATCCATGCCACGCCAGGCGGTCCCCATTGATCCGACTGCCCCCGAGCAGTCGGCTCCAATCGAAAATTCCAGCCCGCTTCTCAAAGCATGTAAAGTAGAAGATGCTGACGTCGGTTTGGCAGGCCTCGAATATCCGGGATAATGCGCTCGAGCGAGCCTGTCCGATCTTGTCCAATGCGCTCCATCCCAGAAGAGGAGATGTGAGTGAGAGTGCGGGACATCGTTCCGATCTGGCGTCTCGAGAGGTTCTGGCAACGTCGGGGCAAACGGAGAACCCCGAGCATCGACACGAATTCGCCGACTACCTACGACCCCATCCTTCGTGACATCGCCACGCTTTCAGGCGACTGGCATGGTGCCGGGCCGTGCGGGCCAGTCCCGCTGCGCGCCATGGCCCTCTATGGCCAGCACCGTCGGATCACGCATTCGGCCGAGACGGGTGTGGGCAAGAGCACCTTGCTCCTGTCCCACATGAGCCAGCACCACACGGTCTTTGCGGTAGATGACACAGGGCACGGCAATAGTCTGGTCAAGGTGCGCACCTCACCGTTTCTGAAACGAGACGTCGTCGACTTCGTGATCGGCCCGACGCAGGCAACCCTCCCTCGTCATACCTTTGCTGACCGGCTCCAGCTGGTGTTCCTCGATGGGCCCCACGGTTATCCGTTTCCGGAGCTCGAGTACTACTTCCTCTACCCTCACCTGGATGTGGACGGGCTCTTGATCATCGACGACATCCACATTCCGACCATCTTCCGCCTGTTCACGTTTCTTCGGGAGGAGGCGATGTTCGACTTCCTCGGCGTGGCGTCGACCACGGCCTACTTTCGAAGGAACTCAACGCCGATTTTTCATCCGCAGGGTGATGGGTGGTGGCTGCAGAACTACAATAGGGCGCGGTTT
>Ga0137360_10003083_pt1 | contig 9980 bp, 9 predicted proteins | sample Mad1_60_16metaG_FD_104924 | JGI IMG/M metagenome (GOLD analysis project Ga0137360, IMG submission 104924) | Vadose zone soil microbial communities from Angelo Coast Range Reserve, California, USA - Mad1_60_16 metaG | ecosystem: Environmental > Terrestrial > Soil > Vadose zone | place: USA... | reverse complement strand
GCGCTCCACTGTCGGAGCTCATCGTGACAGGTGTAGTGTAGCTGGACGAGTTCGCGCCAGTGATTACGACACTATTTTTCTTCCATTGATAAGTCAGGGGAGCAGTGCCCGTAGCTGCCACGGAGAACATAGCCGTCTGGCCCGCCGTCACGGCCTGGCTTGCCGGCTGCGTAGTGATCGATGGCGCCACCGAAGCCGTAGTAACTGTCAGCATAGCTGCGCCGCTCGTTGCGCTTCCGGCAGCGTTACTCACGACCACAGTAAATTGCCCTCCACTGTCGGAGCTCATCGTGACAGGTGTAGTGTAGCTGGACGAGTTCGCGCCAGTGATTACGACACTATTTTTCTTCCATTGATAAGTCAGAGGTGCAGTGCCCGTAGCTGCCACGGAGAACATAGCCGTCTGGCCCGCCGTCACGGCCTGGCTTGCCGGCTGCGTAGTGATCGATGGCGCCACCGGAGCCGCACTAACTGTCAGCATAGCCGCGCTACTGGTGACACTTCCGACCGAGTTGCTGAGCACGACGGCGAACTGCGCGCCGTTGTCGGCTGTTGTAGTGGCAGGGGTGGTGTAGCTCGACGACGTCATACCAGTGATTGCAACACCGTTTTTTCTCCACTGATAGCTCAACGGAGCCGTGCCAGTGGCTGCCACGGTAAACGTGGCCGTCTGGCCCGCCGTCACGGTCTGGCTTGCAGGTTGCGCCATGATCGATGGCGCCCCGTGAACAGCGCTAGTGCTGCCCGAAACCATTCCAGAGCATCCGGAATTCACAATTACGAGTAATATTACCAATAAAATCAGGGCCCAACGATTCATCGTGCGTCTCTTTCCCGAGATCTTCTCCGGCGCGGCTGGTCGGTTCCGAATTGAAACACTCAGCCTGAGAGTACCTGTGCCAGCCAGCCGGTCCGGATCGGACACAAGCGGGGCTGCACGAGAGACGTTAGACGGGATGGCGTTGGGCCCACAACTGCTCGCAGGGCCAGAAAGAGGGCGGTGCGGTTTCCTCCCAGTAGGGATGTCGGGCTAGGTCCTACACTCGCCGGAGGCCCAGCGATTCACGTGCAAGTCTATGAAATAAATGGAGTTAAATATAACTAGGGAGGGTGGAGAAGCGGACAGGAGAAGTACAGGTACTACTGTACCCCTTGGCGGGTTACTAGTTTAACAGACAAGAAATCCTGGCGGCAGAAAAGTTAGGCTTCGCCGCGGACTTGTTTGCGGCACAAACTGAACACTTTGCGAAGTCAGGCGTGCATTGGCTGCACCCTGAACTCGTCAGCAAAGCACAAGGGTGCTTCAAGCACTGACACTTGTTTCGGAAACTTTAGGAATCTGCGCAGGTACGAATTGCGCCGTCACGGTCTCCACCGGTTGGCCGAAACTGTGGTATTCAAAACCGCGTTCCATCATCGCCTTAGGCTCGAGCAGATTGCGGCCGTCGAGTACCAAGGGCCGGGCCATCAGGCCATGGATGCGCTCCCAGTCGAGCTGACGAAACTCCTCCCACTCGGTGAGGATCAGCAGCGCGTCGGCGTCTCGGGCCACTTCGTAGGGCTCGCGGCAGCAGTGAATCTGGGGAAGAATTGCAGAAGTTCTATCCATCGCCTCCCGGTCGTAAGCGCGCACCTGCGCGCCCTCCGCTAACAATCGGCGGATCACTTCCAGCGACGGCGCAAAGCGGATGTCGTCGGTATTGGCTTTGAACGCCAAACCCAGCACCCCGACTTGCTTGTCCTTTACGACCCAAAGCGCCTGCCGAATTTTCTCAAGAAAGATGTCGATGCGGCGCTTGTTCACGCGCTCGGCCTCCTTGAGCATGGTGAAGTCCACGCCGGTGCGCTCCGCCAATCGGATAAACGCCTGGACATCTTTGGGCAAGCAGAAGCCGCCGAAACCGAGCCCCGCAGCCAGGAACCGCGGCCCGATGCGCGAATCCAGCCCCATCGCGCGGGTCACTTCTTTGATATCGGCGCCCACCTTTTCGCAAAGATCGGCAATCACATTGGCGTAGGAAATCTTCAGCGCCAAGAAAGAGTTTGACGCATGTTTGATCAACTCGGCGCTGTTGATCGTGGTGACCAGCAGTTCCGCCGATTGAGTTGGGGGACACCCGCCCAGGTGCATCGGGCAATGGAAGCGGCCTTCCAGGATAGGACGGTAGATCTCTCGCAGCTGCCTCTCCGTGGCCTCTTCCTCCACGCCAATCACAATACGGTCTGGATGCAGAAAATCCTCAACAGCTGTGCCTTCCCGCAAGAATTCCGGGTTGGAGGCCACCCGGAACTCCGCACCGCCGTTCCGGCGGTAGTGTCCGAGCTGCCGCTTCAGTTGCTGGCCCGTTTGCGCGGGAACAGTGCTCTTCTCCACGACCAGCGTTGGCGTGCGCGCTTCGGTGGCGATCAGCCGCGCCACGTTGTCAATCGCAGACAGGTCGGCGTCGCCAGTCTCCAGCGGCGGCGTGCCCACACAAATGAAAATGGCTTCGGCCGTCCGCACCGCCTCTCCCGCATCACTGCTGAAAGAAAGCCTGTTGGCCCGGCAATTCGCCGCCAGCATGCCATCCAGATAGGGCTCGTAGATAGGCACCACGCCTGCCTTCAGGGAGGCGATGCGTTCCGGGTCGTTGTCTGTGCAGACCACATGGTGGCCGAGCTCTGCCAAGCATGTTCCTGTCACCAAACCCACATATCCGCAGCCAATCACAGAAACTCGCACGTTCGGCCTCCTAATTTGCACCCAATTTAATGAAACTCTCTACTGCGCACCACTTACCCGTGACTCACTATCGCCACTATTTTCCGCGGAGAGCACGGCTCTCTGTGCCAACCATGGTATGCAAAGTAATCGAGGTCCGCAGACCAAACAATCGGCTACATAACGGAGAGAAGCGCAAGGAAAAGCCGTAAAAAAGGCTAGGGTAGAACCCCTATGGTTCAGAAGTTTACTCCAACCGCCGTCGGAGGATTTGCTGAATTGCAGACCCTTATACGCCGGCCAGCAATAGCCGCAAGCCTCTGTATGCCGCTCGGTCAGAGTTCGCAGCTGGATAACCCGGCAGCCGAGCGTATTCAGAGGTTTCTCGGCTTGACCTCCGCATTTTTGCATCTGGGCCGCCGAAGCAGGCGCAAGTTGTTTGCTAACCCTGGCCGTCCTTACGCCATCTTGACGCCACAGGACGGGTCCTATATCTTTTATCTTTGTGACCGAAGTCAAAGCGGAACTCGGAAATTTTAGTTTTGTTTTGTCCCCGCACAGTTAGACGGAGAGTTGATGTCCGGCCGAACTCCCTACGTTGATGGGGAATACCTCGCCAAGAATCCGACCTGGCACGTTGAGGAGTCGGCTTGGAAGGCCCGCCAGATTCTTCGCATGCTTCAGAAGAATAGGATTGTCCCTAAGACCGTTTGCGACGTGGGCTGCGGCGTCGGAGAAGTGCTGAAGCAGCTTCAAGAAAATCTAGTCGGGCAATGTGTCTTCTGGGGCTACGACATCTCCCCACAAGCCATCGAGCTGGCCAAGACTCGATCCGGAGGGAAGATCCACTTCGAGCTTGCCGACTTCGGGCAGGAGACGGATAAATTCTTTGATTTGATCCTCGTCTTGGATGTGATCGAACATCTGCCGGACTATTTCAGTTTCTTGCAGAGAGTGAAGGCGAGGGGCCGCCACAAGATGTTTCACATCCCCCTGGACCTTTCCGTGCAAACGGTATTCCGCAAGAATGGGCTCCTCAAACGGCGTGAGATGTATGCGCACCTTCACTATTTCAGCAAAGAGACGGCACTGCGGACCCTGGAAGATACCGGCTATGAAGTGCTGGATTACTTCTACACGCCGCGTTCGGTTGAGCTTGGTTCGGCGCCAGGCCAGCAGCTTCTGAAACTTCCGAGGAAACTGTTGTCCACCATGCACAAAGATCTCACTGCCCGGCTGCTGGGTGGCTTCAGCCTTTTGGTTCTTGCTCGATGAGTCGGGAATTGCCGCCGTCTCCTTGGCAAGCAGGCGGGAAAAAGCCGTGGTCTCTCGAGTGGGCCGGGATGAATTCCGCCGGGACTCTACGAGGGCCGACCCGCCCAAAATTGCCTCTTCGCAGTTGATCGCTTCCTCTCGACACCCAAGACTCATGGACAGCGGCCGCCCGAACAGATCGCGGCGTCATCGATGTAGATCGTAGCTGTGCTTGGATTCAAGCTCCTGGAGTAGTTGTTCACACTCCAGGCGCAGTTCCCGTCCGCATAGCGTGTCTGGACATTCGGCACATCGAAGATTTGCGCATCGTCCTGCCAGAAGGTCACGTGCCCGGTGTGATCCCCGGCGCACTTGTAGAAAGCTTCCACGCGGAACCATTTGCCTTCTGGAATGTCCTTGATCGTCTGAGAATAGGAGGTCTGCGAGTTTTGGTTGTACAGGTAAAAGTACATGGCCCCGTCCGGACGATTTCCCACATTGAGGGCAAAAAACGGATCGTTTACGTTCGCACGTTTCGATTTCCACTGAAAAACGTTCCACCACGGTGGATTGCCGTTTGGAATGTAGCGTCGCGGGAAGTAGTACCACACGCTGTAATGGAGCTCGGAACGACTTTCAGGCTCGAGCCAGCGAAACAATCGGACACCGCTGGTGGAGACTTCGGAGGGACTCAGTGTATTGATATATAGTTTCGCTGAATGGATGCCGCTGTGAGAGGGAGAAGCGACGTCCACACTCGCCGTGGCGGTTCCGCTGTCAAAAACACCGCCGCCGGCGTTGGGCCCGCCTGGGACGTCGGGACGACTCCATTGTGAGAGATCACCCGTCTCCATGTCCGCCGACCAAAGTACGGAACCGGATGGCGCCTCGGCCACGCTGGAATCCGCGCTGCTGGCAAGTTTCCAGCCACTCAACCCCAAGATCCTTGCAGCAGGCTCCTTGCCAGCCTTGCTGACGAGACCCGCAGCTATCATCACTAGCACGGAAGCGAACAAGGCCAGCCTGAATCGGTGCACCAAGAATCTCCTGTTGACAATGCGGGGATGAAAGCATGAGGTGCGAGGCGCAGCACAGGCTGTTCAAACCTCGGCTTTTCGAAGTTGCCTCCCCCCGGAAATGCGGACTCTTCCCGCTTCCGGTACTTCAATCCGCTGCACTGCTAGAGTTTCCCGTCGGCCAGTGGACTTCCGCTCCTTGGAAATGCAATCCGACGCCAAAGCGCCCGTCGCGCAGTCGCTGACAATAGACAACCCGGGCCTGTACGCGCAGATCCCCCGTCGTGGAACTCACCAGCAGCGCTTCATCCGGGTTCATCTGGCTCTGGGCAACGACGCGCAGGCCACCAGAACAGACGTTCTCCGTGATCGTTCGCTCCGTACCCGAAGGTTCACGGAATCGGGAAATCTGCACCGGCACAGACAGTGGGGTTCGTCTTTCACGTCGTCCAGACCGCGAAGGCATGATGTAAGTGCCCTCCCTTGCAAAATGCTCTTTCTTTGCACCCAGATGGATGATGCAAAATATTTCGTGAACTGTGCTTTTTCACGCCTGGGCTTCTCGCCAACGATGCCATGGCCGGTCCCAGATGAACTAACGGCAAAAAGTTTGCCGTCCCCTGGCGCTTACCAAATTGCTCGGTTTCCCACAATGCAACCGGTCGTGCTCGACATGCCTGGCTGCCTTCCAGCTCTTTAATCCGCCCTTGTCACAAGGAAGGGCCTTGACCGAAGCCGTTTTTCTTCGTACATGGATTCGTCAGCCCGGATCATTAGCTGCTCGATCGATGCCGGGCTGCACGGATTTGTGGGGTCGAAGCGCACCGCTCCCAAACTGATCGATAGCGTGCAGCGCGAGTGTTTCGCGTTGAGTTCCTTCAAATTCTGTTCGAGACGTGCGCGGATGGTGGACTCGCTGTGACCGGAAACCTCCAAGGCGAGCACGGCGAATTCGTCGCCGCCGAATCGCGCAATGACGTCCGAATCCCGAAACGTCTTTTCAAGAACCTCCGCCGCGTGAACCAGTGCCAGATCGCCTTCCTTATGGCCAAACTTGTCATTGATTTGCTTTAGCCCATCCACGTCGGCAAAGAACACCAAGATCGCGCGGCCGGACCGGCGTCCGAGTTTCAATTGCCGCTCCGCAAGGGCCAGGAATCCGCGGCGGTTGTACACGCCCGTCAGTTCGTCGCTGAGCGCCAGGCTGCCCAGCTCTGCTTGCAGCATGTATTGTTTCACTGCGCACTGAACCGCTCGCATCAGGAGTTTATTGGCCGAGCCATTCTGCGCAGTGCCGAGTTGGCCGGTAGCCGACTGCGTGCGCACGTCTTGCAATAGCTTGGCAAGTTCTCCGTTGGCCTTCGCGAACACTGTTTGGAGAATCTGTTCCACGGCTTCTTTCCCCCGCGGAAGATCCAAGGCAGGAACGTCAAAGCCAAAGTGTGGGTCGGGATCCATCCCCAAGCTCAGGTTTGTGGCTTCGATAGATTGGGCCACGGATGCCGCCAAATCCTGCCGATTGCGAATGCCCTTTTCTAATTTGTAGGTAGGCATTGGCATTTTTGTTCACGCTCCGTTTCCGTGCGCTGCCTCAGTGCGATTCCAGAAGGCCCTGGCGAATTCTCTGGCCTGGATGCAATCGGTGCAGGCCCTCTTCTGAGCTCCGCCAGCAGCATCCGTTCATCGCCCAAGAACAATAAACGGCGCGCAAAGCTCTCAAGTTCGGCCAGGTTCTCTGGAAAGCCCCGCATCCACAGAGTTCTCAAAAGTGCAGAGGAAACTGGCACCGGGGCCCGTCTGTGTTTCATCGCGAGTAGCGCGATGACGTCCCCAAGCATCTGGGCCATGGTCTTCCTCAATTCGAACGGCACGATGTTTGCCTCTTGTGCCACCGCCGGTTTATCTCTTCCTCCTGCTAGAGGGTAACGTTCGAAACGGCTCGCAATCCCTTGAGGTACGGCCGCCACCGCGTTATGGCCGATTGGAGGTTCGGGGGTTGTCTTGTATGAGGTGGGTGCCCTGCGCACGGTGGCGGCCCTCCCTTTCTTGTCGCAGCATACCCGGCTGCTGGGTTGTTACAATCCGGTGAATCACCCCTTTGGAATAGGTAGAATGCCTGAGAAAGGCTGCTGATAAGCCCGGCTGTGGAGGACCCCCTGTGTCTCGGAGCACCATCGCCGTTCTTGCGAGCTCGCTGCCTTTAGAGGAGGTTTCCGATCGCCTCAATACTAAACTTTCCGGCTCCTCAATACCGCTCAGGCCTCGGTCAAGGCTGCTACTAATAGGTAGCCCTGCCGTGAAATCCCCGTACTGAGCCTGATCACGGATGTCCCCGCGTGCCAACGACAATTGGTTCAAGTTCTCCCCGAATGGATCCGGAGCTGATCGGAGCCGTTGCGGACAAAGGATGCTTCATGGGCCGGGTCGCGCATGTTGAGTCGAAGGATTTCGCAAAGGGGACGTCTGGAGCGGGACTGCAGTTCCTTTATTATGAAGTTGCCTGAAAAGATTGACCGATGCCGCGCTGAGTGATCTCCCACTTGCGAATGCGGTATTCACCGGGTTGTGAAGGCTTCTCCCCTTTGTTATTTACAACAGGCAACGTTGATTTCCCGGGGTGCTGGAGACTCTGTTCGGCTGCCTGCAAGGGAATTCTGACGGGAGGAGAGAATAACGATGTCACCCAACCGACCCCAGGTATGCAACCACAAAACTCGCGATCGCAAGGAACGGCGGCGCTGGTTGTGGTCAGTTCAGTGCTTGGCGCTGCTCTTGCTAGCGGCGCTAGGATGTGTTTCGGCGGCGGCCCAGTCCGTCGCATATGTGCCCACGCACAAATCGAATAGCGTTGCAGTGATTAACACGGCCACCAACTCTGTGATAGACGTAATCCCGGTAGAGATTCAGCCCCTTAGCGGGGCCATCTCGCCGAATGGCCAAGAGGTTTATATTACCAATTCCGGATGGATATTCGGATCCAACTCTGTTTCGGTGATCGGTACTCTTACGAACACCGTCGTGGCCACGATCCCTGTTGGGAATTTCCCCATCGGCGTGGCCTTCACGCCGAACGGCGCCTTCGCCTATGTGGTGAATAGCGTCGCCAATAGCGTCTCGGTGATCGACACCGCCACCAGGACCGTCGTATCCACGATCAATGTGGGAGCTAGCCCTTGGGGCGTAGCCTTCACCCCGAACGGGGCCTTCGCCTATGTGACGAATCAATCCACGAACGACATTTCCGTGATCGACACCGCCACCAAAAGCGTGGTGGCCACGGTCCCAGTGGGAAACAACCCCGTCGGCTTGACCGTCACTCCGGACGGGGCCTTCGCCTATGTAGCGAATTATTTGTCCAATAGCGTCTCGGTGATCAGCACTGCCACCAACACCGTTGTGAATACGATTGCGGTGGGTGCTACCCCCATCACCGTCGCTATCACTCCGAACGGAGCCTCGGCTTATGTGCCGAATGATGGCTCCAACAACGTTTCGGTGATTAACACGGCCAGCAACACGGTGACGGCCACGATCGCCGTGCAAGCCAACCCTCGCGGCGTCGCCATCACCCCGGACGGGGCCTTTGCGTATGTGTCGAACAGAATCGCTAACACCGTTTCAGTGGTCAACACGGCTACCAACAGCGTGGTCGCAACCGTAATGGGAGTGGCTGTTTTCCCCGAGGCGGTGATCATCCGGTGAGATCATCCCAACTCGATGACTTGGAGCTGGGCCGGCAGCGAGCGACGGTTCCAAAAGCATCCGCCGAGAGGACCTCGGGTGCAAATAGGCAACCGCAATATGGCAGGGTCGAATGAAATGAATACGTGAGCGTTAGGGTACTGGTCCGCGAGGCTTTGCCGCATACCCGGTGCCCCCAAATTGCTCCAGGCCTCTCCTCCATCAAGAATGCCGGATTCGCCAGATGGAATCGACAGGCTGACTGGAGATTCAAATAAGCCCACCAAGAGTAACTCAGGCATTTCCCGCGGGTCTCTTAGGGTGTTTACCCGCTACCTCGTGTGGTTGAACCGATCGAAAAACTGTTCGGGCCGACGTTGTTGCCAATGTAGACCGTACATTCTGTCACCCATGTCTCCGGGCCGGACCCCCCCGAAGATGGCGCGCCCGGAGGGACTCGAACCCCCGACCCTCTGCTTCGAAGGCAGACGCTCTATCCAACTGAGCTACGGGCGCGTCGTATTTCTCCTTCTATTCTAACTACTTACAGACTTCTGATCAGCCGCCTTCTCTGACTTGGGCCCACCGTAGTAAGAACGTAGTACTTCCTTGTCCTGATAGGCCCGTTCGTTGGCCCGCTCGATGCCCTCACGAACTTGGTCAACCATCCCCAGTTGATAATAGCGCTTCGTCTCTGGACTGCTGTGCCGCATCGCCCGCTGCACCACCGCATCTGCAGCGACCCAACTGAGACGCGTGCAGAATACGTGACGCAGATTGTAAATCGGGAAATACGATACACCAGCTTTCTCCAGAGCTTTCCGCCATGCTCCCCTGACACTCCGTATTGGCTTGCCCGGCTTGCGCGGACTTGGAAATACGTAACAGTCTTCCGAGCCTTGTTCCTTCTTCCACTCCTTGAGAACATCACAAGCCAACCGGCTCAACGGTAACGGTTGAGCCGAGTCGGTAGTCTTCACGCTGCCGTCAAGGTGAAGGACGCCATGGACGAGATCCACTTGGTCCCACCTAAGCGATAGTCCTTCGCTGTAGGTTCGACCACCGGTTTGAACCAGCAACACGATCGCCACCCGAAGGTACGGTGGTGCCGCTTCTAGGATCCGATGTTCTTCCTCAACAGTGAGCATTTTCTTGGATGGCCTCTCGTGACGCTCATCGAAATGCTTCACGCCGGAGCTAGGATTCTCCCCGATGTACTTTCTCCTGAGCGCGAATTGGAAGATGCAATGCAGGCATGCCAATTCCCGGTTGACCGTGGCCCCTTTCACCGTCCGTTTTGGATCCCGCTTCAACGGTTGGCGGTGCCG
>Ga0137360_10003064_pt1 | contig 10004 bp, 7 predicted proteins | sample Mad1_60_16metaG_FD_104924 | JGI IMG/M metagenome (GOLD analysis project Ga0137360, IMG submission 104924) | Vadose zone soil microbial communities from Angelo Coast Range Reserve, California, USA - Mad1_60_16 metaG | ecosystem: Environmental > Terrestrial > Soil > Vadose zone | place: USA... | reverse complement strand
GGCGCCGTTCAACTCGTTCCTCCTCATCAACGACAAGGGCGAGATCGTGCTCAACTACCACAAGATCCTGCCGTGGGTCCCGATGGAGCCGTGGTACCCGGGTAACGAGACCATGGTGGTCGAGGGACCCAAGGGTCTGAAGGTAGGGGCGATCATCTGTTACGATGGCAACCATCCCGAGATCGTCCGCGACACCGTCATGAAGGGCGCGGAGCTGGTGATCCGGATCCAGGGCTACATGTATCCTTCGAAGGATCAGCAGCGCATGATCTCGCAGGTCCGGGCATGGGAGAACCTCACTTACTTCGCCGTCGCCAACATGGCGGGCCGCGATCTCGTATACTCGTACTTCGGCTGTTCCAACATCGTCGATTTCGACGGCCGCGTGCTCGCCGAGTGCGGCACCGGGCCGGGGGAAGTCCAATACGCGCTGCTGTCGTTGGGGGCCATCCGCGACGCCCGGCAGAACTGGACAGCCGAGAACCACCTGTTCAACACGCTGCATCGCGGCTACACCGCGATCCCGCCGGATGGTGTCGCCGAGTGCCCCTTCGACTTTTACAAGCTTTGGGTGAATGATCCTCAGAAGTGCAAGCAGATGGTCGAGAACCTCACGCGGGCCACGGCGATTCCCGTCGCGGCGACGACCCACTAAGCGCGATCGGCTGGTTGGGTGTGACTCCGGGGGGATACTTCGGTATCCCCCCGTGTCGTCCAAGGAGCCCATGGAGCTAGGGTATCCGCACCTTCACTTCACGGCAGGGTTCTGGTGGCGGCGATCCGAGGGTGATCGGGTCCGATTGGGAATCACGCGGCAAGCCGCCGAGCAGCTGACGTACGTGACGCACGTTGAGCTGCCTGCTGTCGGCGCGAGCTTTCGCGCCGGCGAGCCGCTCGGTGTCATCGAGTCCCAGAAGGTCGTCAGCGACCTCTTCGCACCCATGAGCGGAACGGTGGTCGAGCACAATCCGGCACTCGGCGACCAGCCGTTCCTCGTAAACTCGGATCCTGAGGGAGCAGGCTGGCTCGTGCTCGTGGATCCGGGTTCGCCCGTCCAACCGAGAGTGGCCTGAGGAGGATTACCCGGCGATGCGTCCCTGTTCGAAGTGCGGAGGAGCAATGGTGGTCGCGCAGACCATCACCGTCGGCGGCCTCGAGAACAAGGACATCGCCTGGCGGTGTGAGTCTGACGGGATGATGGCCGAGCTGCGCCATCCCGTTCAGTATGTACACTTGGATGTCGGTGACATCGACGAGGTGGACGGGCGCCGCCGCCGGCTCGTGTATAGGGAGATCCGCGGCGCCGAGCTGGTCGTGTATCACGAGTGGGTGCGCGAGGAGGCAGCCGCGCCAACCGGCGTCGACCGGTCGCCGGGAAAGCCTCCGAGTCCCCGTGCGGAGTCGGCAAGTCGCCCGGCAACCCCGAAGCGCACCAGGACCGCCAAAAGTGCCAAACGGACGGCCAGCACCGTCGCCGCGAAACCTGCGGGAGCCGCCGGGCACGCACCGACCGCGAAGCGCCCGGTCCCGACGAGGCCACCGGCGCGCTCGAAGCGTCCGCGTCGCCCGGGCGGGAGGCGGAAGCGGTAGATGCTCCGCGATCGGCTCCCGCTCGACGGCCGGTCCTATGCGGAGTCCGTCCGGGAACTGGAGAGGCTGATCCGCGGCACCCCCGACCTGTCGAACCTCGCTGACATTCGCGCGTTCCTGTCGACCGCCCCGCCGAGCCTCATGGGCGAGCGGACGGCAGAAGAGTGCCTGGCGGCGGACGATGCGAAGCTCAGGGTCCTTATCCACTACGTGATCCTCGGGGCCTCCGCGATGGCGGATCTGCACCCTACGAGCCGTGCGTGGCTCAGAGACCGGAACTACGCGCAGCCTCCATGGGATGCGCAGGGAAGAGAGCACGGCAAGTGCCGGCGGATCACGTACCGCGGCAGACTGGCCGCGGTCGTCTCGTGGGAGCCGGAGCGGTCTGTCACGTTCAGCGACGGACTGAGCGACGTCGAGCGCCGCTGGGTGCTCGCGATGGCAATCGGGGCGGGCGAGCACCCAGACTGGCAGGATGTCGACCTGCAGCGCTTCGCCGCCTACCTGACGATGGGCGGCGCTTCCTTTGCCGCCGACCGGCCCTTGAGCGACGCGGAGATCTCGGAGAAGTACGAGGTCCCCGAGGCGATCGTCGCCTTCCGCCGGACGCTCGACGACCTGGATCTCTAACGATGGCGGACGCCCCGGCGACCGAGCCCCGCTTGACCTTGCGCACTGGTGAGTCGCTTGTCGAAGACGTCGATACCGGAGTCGTCCGAATGGCGCTCGGCGACATGGAATCGCTCGGCGTCGTCCCCGGCGGCGGGATCGCGATCCTCGGGGCGCGAACGACGTTCGCGCGCGTCATGCCGTCGCCCAATGAGGATCAAGGGCGGCGTCTGCTGCAGATGGACGGCGTGACGCGGGAGAACGCCGGCGTCACCCTGAACAGCAAGGTCGACGTCACCCCCGCCGCCGTCCAGTTCGCCCGGACGATGCTGATTGCCCCGATTGAGCCGCTTGCGCTCGAGGCCGACGACGTGCGGAAGATCCGCGAGGCCTTGACCGGCCATGTCGTCGTCACCGACGACAAGATCAAGGTCCTCGCGTTCTCGAGGGCGGGCCATCTCTTCCGGGTAGCAGGGACGGAGCCCGACGGCCCGGTGGCGCTCAGTAACGCCACCGACGTCCGCATCCAGACGGCGGGGGTGACGACGGCTCAGCCGTTCAAGGTGAAATACGAGGACATCGGCGGACTGGAAGATATTCTCGTCCGGGTGCGAGAGCTGGTCGAGCTGCCGATGCGCTATCCCGAGGCGTTTGCGCGGCTCCGGATTGATCCGCCGAAGGGCGTGCTCCTCTACGGCCCGCCCGGAACCGGCAAGACGTTGATCGCCCGCGCCGTCGCATCGGAAGTCGAGGCCCACTTCATCCACGTGAACGGGCCGGAGATCATCCATAAGTTCTACGGCGAGAGCGAAGCCAAGCTGCGCAGCATCTTCGAGGAGGCGCAGCGAAAAGCGCCGAGCATTATTTTCCTCGACGAGCTGGACGCGATCGCGCCCAAGCGCTCCGATGTGACCGGGGAAGTCGAGAAGCGCGTCGTGGCCCAGCTCCTCGCGTCGATGGACGGCCTCGTCTCGCGTGGCGAAGTCGTCGTGATCGGGGCCACCAACTTGCCGGAGATGCTCGACCCCGCGCTCCGCCGCCCCGGCCGCTTCGACCGTGAGATCTCGCTGAGCGCCCCAAGCCGAGTCGGGCGGCTGAAGATCCTGCGGATCCATTCGCGGGGTATGCCGCTGGATCGAAACGTCGATCTCTCGCGGCTGGCCGAGATTACCCACGGCTTCGTCGGCGCCGACTTAGAGGTGCTGTGCAAGGAAGCGGGCATGCGCGCCCTCCAAGATCTGCTGGGCCACGCCGACTTCATGGTGAAGGACGTGGCGGCGCTCGTCCAGGACGCCCAGGTGACCATGCGCCACTTCCTCGATGCCCTCAAGCATATCGATCCGACGGCGACGCGCGAGTTCTTCGTCGAGCGGCCCAACACGAGCTGGGCTGACGTGGGCGGGCTCGACGAGGTGCGACGGCAGCTCGAGGCGATCATCGAGTTCCCGCGCAAGGCGCCCAAGCTGTTCGCCCGGACCGGCATCCGCCCACCGAAGGGCGTCATGCTGAGCGGCGCGTCGGGCACCGGCAAGACGCTCATGGCCAAAGCGCTCGCTGCCGAGAGCGGACTGTCGTTCATCACGGCCGACGCAGCCATGATCTTCTCCAAGTGGGTCGGCGAATCGGAGAAGGCACTCCGGCAGGTGTTCCGGAAGGCGAAGGAGGCGGCCCCGTGCATCCTGCTTTTCGATGAGATCGACGCGATCGTGCCGATTCGCCGCGGCGGCATTGCAGGCGGCAACACGGACCGGATCGTCAGCCAGTTCCTCAACGAGCTGGACACGCTGACGGAGCTGAGCGACGTGATTGTCCTCGGCGCGACCAACCGCCTGGATCTCGTTGATCCGGCGGTTGTCGCCCCCGGCCGATTCGGATTCGTCATCGAGTTCAGGGAGCTGGACAAGAACCAGCGACAGAAGGTGTTTGAGGTTCACGCGGCCAAGATCGCGCTGCACGATGACGTCTTGCTCACCGAGCTGGCCGGGAGCACCGAGGGCTTCACGGGAGCCGACATTGCTGCGGTATGCCAGCGGGCGGCAATGCGGAGGATCCAGGAGTTCGTCAGCGATCAAGGGGCGTACGACGACTCGACGGCCGAGCGGTTCACAGTCACGCGCGCGGATTTCGAGGCAGCTATCGACGAGGTTGCGCGGCTCGCTGCCGCTCGCCATCAAGGCGGAGGCGAGTCACGGAATCGCGATCACGGTGCTGGGCCGCGCGCGCCCGGCACGCAAGAATCGATATGACGGAGCCTCGAAAGGAGCGGGGATGCGATTCGGGAACGTGATGACGAGAAGCGTGGTGACGATTCGCGCGGACGCGTCTGTCCGGGAAGCCACACGATTGCTCATCAAACACCGCAGAGCCCTTGATGGTTACGGTCAGAGAAAACACGGTTCGGATGGAGATGTCACAACCTCATGACTGCCTGCCTTTTCAAGGGCATTAGAGCGCGAGCCACACCAAGTGAGCGGAGGCGAGGGAAGTCCCATTGCGACAACTCCTGACGGGCACACCGTACTCGTGACTGGATTATTGCTAGCGAGCCCTAGTGTCCTGACTCTGAAATGAGGGAAACAATTTGTGTCGGTGGCGTGTTCTCAGGAGGGAAAGGAGAACGCGCATGCGCACAGGACGGCCGATTCCGCCATTGACGATCACCGACGAGGAGCGAGAGACGTTGGAACGCTGGGCGCGTCGGCCGACGACCGCGCAAGCCGTGGCGCAGCGGGCCCGCCTGATTCTTAGCTGCGCCGCAGGCAGGACGAACACGCGGGTCGCCCACGACCTGCAGCTGACCAAGCAAACCATCGGCAAATGGCGGACGCGCTTCCTGGCGAAGCGGCTCGACGGGTTGCTGGACGAGCCGCGGCCGGGCGCCCCGCGCACCGTCAGCGATGCGGATGTCGAGCGGGTGCTGACCCGCACCTTGGAAACGAAGCCGGCCGACGCCACGCACTGGAGCATCCGGTCCATGGCGCAGGCCTGCGGGCTGAGCCGGAGCACGGTCAACCGCATCTGGCGGGCCTTCGCCTTGCAGCCGCATCGGACCGAGACCTTCAAGCTGTCGAAGGACCCCCTGTTCATCGAGAAAGTCCGCGACATCGTCGGGCTGTATCTGCATCCGCCGGACCGTGCCCTCGTGTTGTGTGTCGATGAGAAGAGTCAAATTCAGGCGCTGGATCGGACCCAGCCGCTGCTGCCAATGCGCCCCGGCCAGGTGGAGCGGCGCACCCACGACTATATCCGCCACGGCACCACGTCGCTGTTCGCCGCCTTGGACGCCCAGAGCGGAAAGATCATCGGCCAGCTGCATCGGCGCCACCGGGCCCGCGAGTTCCGCACCTTCCTCGACACGATCGACGCGGCCGTGCCCGCCGACCTGGACGTGCACCTGATTCTCGACAACTACGGCACGCACAAGACGCCGATGATTCACCGCTGGCTGGCCCGTCGGCCCCGCTTCCATCTCCACTTCACCCCGACCAGCGCGTCCTGGCTCGATCTCGTCGAGCGCTGGTTCGCCCTGCTCACCGACAAACAGATTAAACGTGGGGCCCACCGGAGCACCCGCGCTCTGGAGGCCGCGATCCTCGCCTACATCGCCCACGGCAACACCGCGCCCAAGCCGTTCGTCTGGACGAAGACGGCTGACGAGATCTTGGCCAGTGTGGCTCGATTTTGTCATCGAATCTCTGGGGCAGGACACTAGCGATACCACCGTTAGGCACTATTTAGGCACCCGGCACCGAGCCGACTACGGACCTTATTCTCGGCATCAGCCGCACACACTAGGTGTCTTCAGACGGCCATGGCGAGGGATCGGCACCTCTCCAGTGGGGTATAGGCGGTGGGTTCCGCCAGGAAGCCCGGAGCGAGTCACAGCGAGCCCCAAAGGGGATGCTCGCAAGATTCAACCACTACATACTATATCGGCTCGCGTTACTCAATGTCGCTACGTATCAGAAGTCTCCCCCGCCCAGGGTGCCGACCCGGGTATGTGGCGCGGCAGATGGGCCACAGTTCGATGGTGACGACGCTGTCGTTTTATGGTCACTGGTTTTCGAAGAGCGACCGTCGCCACGTGGAGCGTATGGAGGGAGTCAGGACGACGGCCGTGGACGACGCACTGCTCGTCCATGATGACGCGCGGCTTCCGCTCGACAGCGAGGTGAACGAGGATTCATGGCACCGGTTTGGCACCAATAGCGACCACCTTGATATGGGTGCGGTGGAAGTGATTGATCTCAGTGGTGCCGAAGGGGGGACTCGTTCGGGCGGTCCACGAGAATCTCTCGTCTCTCGGAGAGTTCGCCACTGTTTGTCGAGACTTCGGTCAGCTTGGGGAGTGACATGGAGTGACACGAAGGTAGCGCAGCTGAGCCTCGGTGTACTCCTGTTTTACTCCCGTTCTTCAGACCCAATGTCGGGCTTCTCGCCCAAGCCAGTATGACGGGCTGGCGGGAAGGGGATGTAAGGCGACTGCCTCGCGCGTGGCGGTGGCCCCAAGGGGACCCGTATGGTAGTGGGCCACGACCTTGCGTTCGAGGTCAGAGGTATCGCCTGCGGCCGTAGCGCAGTCCCCGGCCGGCCACTCGCTACCATGACACCTCTTGTGTCATCTGTCGGCGCACCCCTCGGCCGACGCGGAAACCCGCAAAGACCCTCTAGTACCCTCCCGAGCACCTCGTCGGACTCGTCCGAGATTCCCACTGCCGTCAAGAAGCGGACGCCGGGTACGGATCCGAAATATCGTCTAAGTCAGAAACACGATGCACGCCGGGCTACCGACAGGGGTGTACTTCTCGGTGAATGCCAGTCTCCTTCCATCTTCTTCGACGCTATAGGTGGTGAGGGCGTCGCTCCGCTGGTTGCAGGAAACCAGGAAGCTCCCGGTCGGATCGATCGTGAAGCTTCGCGGATAATCGCCCCGCGTCCATGCCTCCCCGACAGGAGTTAATTCGCCGGTCGCGTTATTGACCCGGAAGATGCCGATGCTGTCGTGAAGCCGGTTGGCGGCATAGACAAATTTCCCATCCTGCGAGACCCGTACTTCAGACGTGAAGTTGGTGCCAACGAATTCCGCCGGCAGGGTCGAGAGCATCTGGTGCGGAGTGAGGGAGCCGTTAGCGGCATTATAGTCGAACAACAGCAGCGTGGAGGCCTCTTCCTGGAGCGAGTAGAAAAAGCGACCGTTGGGATGGAACGCAAAATGGCGCGGGCCGTCTCCCGGAGGCACCGAGACAAACGCCGGAACGTTGGGGATTAGCTGGCCCGTGGTCCGGTTCAGCATCCAGCTATAGATTCGGTCCTGTCCCAGATCGGCTCCAAAGACAAACGTGCCAGCGGGATCGGCCTGGATCATGTGCGCGTGAGGCGCGTCGTGTCCGCTGATGGCAAAACTCCCTGGAGGGGCATTCGTGGCCTTCTGTGGCCCCACGGAGCCCACATCGACTTGGACGGCGGTGGCGTTGCCGAGGGACCCATTCGACTGAATTGGGAGCACGGCGAAACTGCCGCCACCGTAATTGGCGACGAACACGAACTGCCCCAGAGGATCGACGCTGAGATGGGCAGGACCGCCGCCCTGGGAGCTCACCACATTGAGGAACGCCAGGTCGCCGGTTGTGCGATTGATAGCAAACGAGCTGACCGAACCGCTCGTACTGCCGTTAAAGTTGGAAACCTCGTTTACCGCGTACAGAAAGGTTCCGTTCGGATGAATCGCTATCCAGGACGGGGACGGAATCGCCGCGGCCACCTTGATTTGCGTGAGCGTTCCATTCGACAGGCTCAGGCTGAAAAGGTAAATGCCCTGGCCATTCGGGGTGTAGCTGCCAACGTACGCCAGAATCGATCCCTTCGGCTTGTCATCTTCGCGCGCCACCGCCGACGCGACGGGCGTGACTGCCAAGGCCACTGCACTCTTCAGTAGCGTGCGGCGGGCGATCGTACTGCCAAGGGAGGTGCCTCGGTGTTGAGTGTCCGGTTGTTCCATGGAGTTCTCCTTGCTTACCGCTTTTCGGGCTACGCCTCGCTGCCATGGGCACACGATGACGGCCGAGACAGCCAGACGGAGCGGCCCGTCTCGAGTCATCGCTTCGGCGCAAACGCGCGCTGCTGGCGGGGATGGTGGCGCGCGGCTGACAGCCTGTCAAGCCGGGATTTCCGACCAAACTCGGCTCCTTCTAAGACCCCCCGAGAGCGTCCCCGAGCACCCCCGAACACACTCCAGCTACCGACCCGGGGGCATTCGCCCGCTCCTGCTCCACGAGGACCACGCTACAGGGACGTTGATTGGATTGGAAATCGCAGCGGAACGCGAATACCCACGGGGGCTGAAAGTCGCACGACAGCACTTGTCGGTCGCTCGGCGATATGTCTTGCCCCTTGAAGCAGTAATCCCAAGGGTGGTCAGCGTTCGAATAGTCTCCAAGCGGCCTTTTGCGCCGCCTGCCAACCACTCACCAGACGGATCGATTTGGGTGGTTGGGGGCCCGTGATCTGCACCAGCGGGGAGAGAGACCTACAGCGTTTTGAGCGTAGGAGACTGAGTGTCGCCTTGGAGTCCGACTCGAAGAGGCCTAGGCTCCGACGCATGCCTCTTCCCAGCCGCGTGTTCTAGGCACGCCATATTCTAGAAGGACCAGTGGGTTCTTGGTTGCTGAGTGTCAAAGCGAAAACGTGATCGTGACTCCGACTCAGACCGCGAGCGACACGACGGCACTCTCGTATTGCCGCGACCCCATCTGGCCTTGCGGAAATATTCCGCGCTCGGCGATCCACCGGAAGGAATCCTCGAACATCTCCTTGGTGTACGGCTCGAAGACGATCCGCTCACCGGGACCCCAGCGGCGGGTGTCCATAATGCCGTGGAAACGCTCGGGGAACTCGTTCTTGTAATAGTGAGTGTAGAGTTCGGGGCGGAGATCGATGTCGCCCTGGGCGCGCCGGAGCGCCCGGAAATACTTCCGCACGTCGCCCAGGTCGGGAGTGCCCGTGATCATCGACGCAATCATGAACGTGCTATCGATGATCTTGCGGAAGCCAACTTGCTCCAAGAAGTAGTAGGCGCCGCTCAAGACGGCGGCCGCCGGCACGGTGCGGTCGTAGAGGCGCTCCATACGGCTGAAGATCAGGCCATCGGCGAACGACAGGTTGATGTCCTTGAGCGGCATGTACTGCTCGAGCGCCTGGATGGTCGAATAATGGCTTCCCGACTGGTAGCCGACCGAGATCGGCAGCCCGGCCAGATCCTGCGGCTCCCTGATGTTCGACTCGGGTGCGACGAAGATTCCGGCCGGTGACACCGAATAGGCGTCGGCGTAGAGCTTGCCATGGCCGGCCGAGGCTGCGACGTTCATGGTCCAGTGACAGGCGGCGCTCACATCGCACTGGCGCCCTCGCTCGATCGTTTGGTAGGCGCCCACCCGGTCACCGAGGTGCTGTTGCGTGGCGTCCTTCGTGCCGATCGCAGCGCGGAATTCGTAGTCGAGCCCTTCCTCGACGAAGTAGTCCTTCTCTTCCGCGACCCACTCCTGCAGCCTGAAATGCGGCGAGATAACGAACTTGGCGATGGTCGGCTCCCTTCTGCTGGCGCCTTTACCTAAGATTTACCTTACTGCGGAGTCTCTCAATCTCCCCCGCGTCGGTAAATAGATCACCCCCGTGGAGCTGGGCCGGGGAAACCGAATGCGCGCAGCCTAGCAGAACCCTGCAAGCTCGCCAAGGGCCCGGTCGCCGGCCTCGCCCCAGCGAAACGCACGCGCCGGGACGGCAGCGCGCTGCTGCACCGGATGGCGGGG
>Ga0137360_10003054_pt1 | contig 10021 bp, 11 predicted proteins | sample Mad1_60_16metaG_FD_104924 | JGI IMG/M metagenome (GOLD analysis project Ga0137360, IMG submission 104924) | Vadose zone soil microbial communities from Angelo Coast Range Reserve, California, USA - Mad1_60_16 metaG | ecosystem: Environmental > Terrestrial > Soil > Vadose zone | place: USA... | reverse complement strand
GGGCTATCTCTCGACCCGCCAGCGAGTTGCCTATATTCGCTTGCGTCCAATGTTTTCCAGTCGGGGAGACGACGCGCGCCGCTTTTTTGAGGCACCGTGCTGCCAGCGGGATATCGGAGGTGACGCATAGGTCTGCGGCCGAGATGTGCTCTGCGATCCAGTCATCGGCCGCCTCTGCGCTATCATCGACCAGGACCATTCTCACGTTAGAGCTGTCCGGCGGCCGGATCGGTCGCGAGCCGTTGGAGACAACGAAAACATTAAGCCCAAGGCGAGCCGCCACGCGGTAGATCTCCTCGCGCACCGGGCACGCATCGCCATCGACGTAGATTTCAGTCAAACTCCGGCCCGCATCCGACTGGCCCCCGATTTTGCTCGTCACTTATTAACTGCGCTCCGTCAGAACGAAAGGCATTGGTGGACGCCCTTCTCCGTTACCCCCGCGTCTCCCCGTCGCATGCCCGGCGCGGTGACGCGCTTGACGTTGTCCCTCGCCCCCTGCGCGGAAGAGGGTGGCCGGGGCGGGATGGCCCCGCGGGCCGTTCCGCGGCAGCGGCGCCCTTCCGGGCGAAAGGCTGGCCGCGGAGCGAGGCAATACCGCAAACCCGTTCCGCTCGCAGCAAGGTCGTTCAAGAGCCGCTCGCCGCTTCGGCGTATCCGAGATTGCTCAGCTCGAGCAACCGCACGCTCAGGAAGGGGCAAGGTCATGAAGTCACCGCTCTCCATCGCAAAACCTTGGTGTGAGCCGATGGACCACGATGGTTCGCCGATCGTCGCGCATCGAGTGAGCCCGGCCACAACCGACGCACCACTCGAGTTCGGCCGCTTCCGCGTGCTGCTGCGGCAGCGGCGCTTGCTCGTCGGCGGCATGCCGGTCGAACTCGGCGCGCGCGCTTTCGACCTCCTCATGGTCCTGATCGAGGCCGATGGAGCGCTCGTCACCAAAGAAGAGCTGCAAAATCGCGTCTGGCCCGACGTCGTCGTCGCGGAGCAAAATTTGAAGGTTCAGATATCTGCCTTGCGCAAGGCTCTCGGCGAGGACCGTGAGCTGATTTGGACCGAGCACGGCCGCGGCTATCGGTTCACCGCCGCTGTCCGCGCAACCGCTACCGCCCCGGAATCCTTGTCAACGCCCGGCGCGTCAACGCCTCAGACCGGGAAAGCCGCTTCGCACACGGACCTCTCGATGATCGCCTTGCGACTGACGCGTCTCGAGGTTGGATTGGCGAGGCGCTGAGCCTGCTCGGAACGCATCATACCAGCAGCCGCCTGCGACGGCGCCGGTACCACGCGGGTTCTTCCAGTCGGCAAAACGGGGCGATCCCGGCCCGTTGGCTCGGTATCGCGGAGCATTGGCTCGCACGAAAATCCGAGGGCCTTGCCCTGCTGAGCCTGCTGAGCGGGAAGCGCTAGCGTTGCGACCAGCGGAACTGTCCGGGTGTCATGCCCAGCATCTGACGGAAATGGCGCGCCAAGTGACTTTGGTCGGAAAAACCGGCGGCAAGTGCGATCTCCGACAGTGGAAGCTCGGAGCGAGCCAACATCTCCTGTGCTCGTTCGATACGGCGGTGCACAAGATATTGGTGCGGTGTTACACCCGCTGTCTGCTTGAATGCGCGGGCGAAGTGATACACCGATAGTCCCGCGATGGCAGCGAGCTCTGCCAGATCCATGCTCTCGCTCAAATGCGCCTCCGCGTGCTCCCGCACTCGACGCATGGCACCGGGGGGCAGACCGCCGCGGGCCGGCGAGGGTGCCGCTCGCTGCGAGAGGGTAGCGAGCGAATCCAGGCGCGGCCGCGTGTGCAGAGCATCGTTCGTTGTCTGCTGCCAAGCCGCCAAACTGCTCTCGGGCGGAGTCACCAGCGCCGGCCATGTCTCGTCGCTGCCGGCGATGATGAGAGACGTTGGGACATCCGTGGCATCCTTGCGGCGAAAGAGGCCGGGGTCTCGTTCGAATGCGCTCCACAGGCTGACACCGTTTCGCAGCCGGTGGTCATCGAGGAGGAGGGAGGTACGCGCGGCTCTGTTTGCGCCGACGATGCGGTGGTGATTGTCAACGGCCAGAAGCATCCCCGCGGGGCCCTCTTCCGGCGGCGCCACCGCGACAACCCATTCTCGGCGAAAGCGCTCTCGGAAAAATCACTCCTCTATTGCGCGCGCCGACGTTACCGTCAGGGCGCCGGTCAACGCGTGCGCTCGTTCCGACCGCTCGGGATCGATCGCGGAGACGTCCAACACAGCCATCAGGCTGCCGTCGACGTCGAAGACGGGTGCTGCCGAGCAGCTCAAGTCGATGTGCCGCGATCGGAAATGCTGATTTCTGTGGACGGTGACAGGCCGCTCTTCGGCGATGCAGGTGCCAATGCCATTGGTGCCTTCGATCGCCTCGGACCATAGCCCGCCGAGCCAAGTTCCCCAATATTTGAACCGGCTTGCGTCTGCTGGGTCACCGCGATGTTCGACCGCGACGCCCGCCGTGTCACAGAAGAGGAGGGTGTATCCCGCCTCGCGAACCAGTTTGTAGAGCCGATCGATCTCGTCCTGTGCGCTAACGATTAGCCGATCGAGCGGTTCTCGAAGCTCTTTGAGCTCGTATGACGTCAGGATACGCGGTATCTCGGTACTGTCAGGGTTGACGCCGTGCTCGTTCGCCGATCTCTGCCAGGAAGTCGATACCTCTTCGACACCCCCCGAGGGGAAACCCCCTTGGGTGACCAAATAGACGTGCTCGGTGTGCGGAACCGGCGTTTTGATCGACCGTGGTGGGCTCCCCATGATCCACCTTATCTCGCATGGCCGCCGAGGGATGCCGCTATTTTTCGTTTTGGGCGGTGACCGTCCCAGCCTCATCCGATCGGGCGATTCGACGCCAGTTGCACCGGGGTTTTCGGCTTGCGGATTTTGAAGATTAGAACTTCCGCCACGCTGCTCGTCGACACGAGTTCAAGCCCAGCATGATGGCAGTAATAGGGGAAGTCGATACTCGCCACCGGATCCGTCGCCAGCACGGTCAGGGTCCCGCCGGGATCAACGCTGCGCATCGCCTTTGCCGTCCGCAACACCGGCTCCGGGCATACGAGGCCCCGTGCATCGAGAATGCCGATCGATCCTAAGCCCGCCATGCAGCCACCTGCAGTTGGGCCGCGGCTACCGCGATCGCCGGCGCGCACGTTCTGGAAATGCACGCCTGGTGCGGGCCGGCATCAAGGCCGGAGGCCAGATTGCCGACAAATCGGCTCTTGACCCGTCGTCTGGACGGTACGTTGCCTAATTCCTCACAGAATGTCGTCAGGCGCCCACCGAGCAAGCGGTGCAGCCTAGTGCGGAACACGCCCGACGGAGCCTTGAGACAGCGGACCATCCGGGTACGATCAAAATCGAAGAGGAATGTGCCGCCGACCACTACAGTATCGCCGACCTCCGCTCCGGCTGCGCCCGCGATCTTGCGCCCCCTAACGAGAACGTCGCTCGGCTCGCGCAGCCCTCCGGCGAGACCGAAATCGCGAACCGTATCGATCATCGCGCCGACGACCTTGGGCATTAGCCGAGCTGCCGGCCGCGGCGCTTTAGATAGCGGCACGATGACATGAAAGATCAGCTGGTGATGATCGATGTAGATAGCACGCCCGCCGATGCTACGCCGCAGGACAGGGATACGCTCATTGTGGCAAAACAAAATATCGACCCGCTGTTCGATGTCCTCGTTGGCACCGACACAGAGAAACGGCTCGACGGGGTCGGCCAGAACCAGAACGAGGTCGCCTTCGCGGTCGAGCCATGCGGCGATGCCATCGGCCACCGCCAGCGTATCGACTGCCGACGCCGATCCGAGGTCGATGACGTTCAGCCTCGGCTTGCGACTGGCGGGAGAACGGCTCATGATTGTGTGGTCATGCCCCAAAAGCTACTGATAGTGATCGCAAATACAGATCCTCGCAACCATGAGGAGTTGGGGTCTCCGTTTTTTCAAGCGGCCGTCGCGGCGGCGATGGATTTTACGGTCGAGGTCATTTGTACCGCCGCGGCGGGGCGCCTGATGAAATGCGGCGTGGCCGAGACGCTGACGGTCAAGCCGGGCTCCGACAAATCGGTATACGATTTTATCAAAGACGCGCACGGGCTCGGTGCCCAGTTTTATGCATGTGCCGGCAATCTCGAGCTGTTCGACATGGATGCAAAAGACCTGATCCCAGAATGCGCCGGCGTCGTAGGAACCGCCTACCTGATTGATCGGGTGATGAGCGACGAGTATCGCGTGTTGAGCTACTGAGAGCGGCCGCCCAATGCCGATTGTCAACGGGTGTGTGTTGCCCGACGAGCTATTCTACGACGTCGAGCGGCAGGTATGGTATCGCGAGCTTGGCGACGGGCTGGTCGAGGTCGGCGTGACTGCCGTCGCGGCGGCGATGGCAGGGACCATCGTCGCGGTAACGCCGAAACGCGCCGGGCGCCGGCTCGCTGCCGGGAATGCTTGCGCCGTGTTCGAATCCGGCAAGTTCGTCGGGCCGGCAAAAGTCGCCTTCCCGGCCGAGATCGTTCGCAGCAACGATGCCATCATGAGCCAGCCCGGACTGGCGCATACCGACCCCTATGGAGCGGCGTGGCTCGTCGTCTTGCGACCGGACGACTGGCACGCCGCCAAAGCGCTGTTGACCCCGGGCCCCAAAGTCGCCGAGCCTTACCTCGAGCTGATGCGCCTGGCAAATTTCGCGGGCTGCAGCGCCGGCTGCTAACGTCTCGGTAAGAGCCGAGCGAGCGCCGGCCGGCTCACTCAGAAATCGACGAGCGGCTGGAACGCGCTTACCGCGTTCGGCTGCAGCGCGGGAAATTCCGTGCCGAAGCGCTGGCGGTACCAGCTCTCGAATGCCTCCAACGCCGCCACAACCATCGAGGACGCGACCCCAGGCTCGCGGTGCAGATCAGCGTGCACGAGCGCCGCCACATGGCTGAGCTGCTCGCTGACCTCGTCATAACCGGTATCTCCAGCCGCCCAGCCGGCTTGGGAGAGGACGTAACCGATCTGCGCCGCGACGCATTCTTCGGGTTGCGGGAGCGGCAGCGCATTCTGGATCATGTCGCTGACCAGCTGACAGCGCCGATAGGCGCGGACGCGCTCGGCGCTCATCGTCTCGAGTCGGCGCTCGGCAAATCGCCGGAATTCCGCCTCCGCACGCTCAGATGCCTGCGCGGCGTCGCGCAGTTGATCGAGATACGGACGCGTCATGGAATACCCCTTTCTCTTCGGGGTTCCTCGAAGATCGCCAGCCGATCCTGTCTGATCCCCCTCAGATCCCCTTCGCGGATGGTGATGCCAGTCCGGTCAAAGAACTCCAGGATCTGGATCGCAAGCTTGCGTCCGGTACCGATGCGATCGCGAAACACTGCCGCGGTGATCTTGCCTCCCGGGTTTCCGTTGGCGACTCGCTGCACGGTTGCCGCCAGTTCCGCAATCGTCGTCCGCGTATAGAAGTGGTCGTGAGCCACCTCGACAAGCGTTCCCATCCGGGCGAGGCGGCGGAGGAGCTGCCGCACCTCAGCCTCGCTCGCGCCAAGCGTCTGGGCGAAGTCCCGCACCCGCGGCGGCTGAAAGCGAGTACGTTCCATCACCGCACGGATGCGCGCCCACAGCCGCTCATCCGCCGCGGTGAGTCGAACAGAGTGGGAGGCGAGCTTGAGCCACGGGCCATCGCGCTGCAGCGTGCCGCCGCGCACCATCTCGCTAACTGCGGCAGCGAAGACATTGGAGGGAAGCCGGGTGTCGACAGCGAGGCGGAGGCGGTGCGTCTCAAGGCCGGGGCTGTCGCGCGCCTTCTCATGATAGCCGGCCAGTGCGGTGATGGTCGCCTGCTTCAGAACCTGCCAATTCTTGCTGCCGAAACCGAACGCGGCACCGTCCGATTCGACATATACGATGTCCGTGATGCCCCGGAATCCTGCAGCCTTCTCAACGCTAAGATTGCGCGCGTGGGCGAAATGTCCGAGATCGACCCAGCCCGGATCAGTGGAAGCGAGGCGCACGAGGGCTTGGCCCGCATCCGCCTCGCTCATTGCAGCGAGCGCCGTCAGGCGCTGTGGCCGCCGCCGTCCGCGGTCGGGGGGCCAAGGGTCGAGGACGATACCGCCGCCGATGGTTCGTCGCGCCGCATCGTCGCGGAGCACGATGCGGTCGCCGTGGAGCGCGCCGACGGGCCGATCGAGCACGATCTGAGCGAGCGCCCGATCACCCGGCGGCAGGCTGTCGCGATCGAGGATCGCGATCCGCGCCGGCACGCGGACGGCGCCGAGATGGAGGTGGACCGGGCTCCCCTGGCGCAGCGCTCGCACCTCGCTCGGCAGCAGGCGGATGCTCGCATCGATGCGGTCCGTAGGTAGGTGCAGCGCCTCGTCGAGCACCCAGTCACCACGGTGGATCCGGTCCTTGTCGATGTTGGAACCGACCAGATTGAGTGCGCAGCGTTGGCCTGCGCGTCCGCATACCGCCGCCGCGTTTTGAGCGTGGAGGCCGCGCACCCGCGCCGCGAGCCCCCCGGGCGAAAGCAGCACCTTGTCCCCGGCCCGGACCTCGCCCGAGAACACCGTCCCGGTTACGACCGTACCGATGCCGGATAACGAAAAAGAGCGGTCGATCGCGAGGCGAAAGCGGCCGTCCAGGCGGCGTAAGGGCATATTCCGCGCGGCGTCGAGAAGATAGGCTTCGACGGCGGCAACCCCTTCGCCGGTCACAATCGAAACCGGCAGGATTTCCGCCGTCGCGAGGCTCGTCCGGCCGAGCAGCTGGTGAACCTCGGCACCGACCTCAGCAATCCGTTCGGCGCTGACGAGATCGCATTTGCTCAGGGCCACAATGCCGCGCTCGACGCCGAGCAGATCGATGATCTGCAGGTGCTCGCAGGTCTGCGGCATCGGCCCGTCATCGGCGGCGACGACGAGCACCACGAAGTCAATCCCGGCGGCACCCGCCAGCATGTTGTGAACAAAGGCCTCGTGACCCGGGACATCGACGAAGCCAAGGGTTTCGGCTCCTGGCACCCGGCGATAGGCAAAGCCGAGATCGATCGTGATGCCGCGCGCCTTCTCCGCGGGCAGCCGGTCGGTATCGACGCCGGTCAGCGCGCGCACCAATGCCGTCTTGCCGTGATCGATATGGCCGGCGGTGCCGACAATCATGCGAGGGGCCGGCCGTTAGCCGCCGCCGGGAAGAAGAAAGGGGTTGGGCGTGGCGCGCCGCCACCCGGCCTCGTCGACCATAATGTCGAGCCTGAGGGTCGCCAGATCGTCGGCGAAGACCTCAGCGTGCGGGTCCTTTTCGATGTAGATGATCTTGGTATAGGTGCGGCATTCGTCGCAGGTTTCGGCCTTGACCAGCCCATCGCCGCCTTCGATCTCAAGGTAGGCGATGCCTTTGGTGGAGTGGCAATTGGCGCATTTGATGCGCACCAGATGCCATTGCGTCGCGCACAGCGAACAGACGAGGAAGCGCACACCTGCCAGCGATCCGGCTGCGTGCACGATGCTGGAAACCGGCGGCGAGCCGCAGACGGGGCAGGCGGCGGCGCCCTCCTCCGGGAGGCTCACATCCTTGGCGGCAAAGAGGCTCGCCCGATGCGTCCACCAGACCTGCAGCGCGGCAAAAGCGAGGCAGGCCCGGGCGGGCTCCGCTTCGCCGCTTTCGAAGCGCACGGCCTTCTCGGCAAGGGCATCGCGGACATTGGCATCCTGCCCGGCCAGGCATTCGAGCGCGGCACGCGTCTTCCCGGTGAGCGGCGTTGCGCGGAGCCGGTCGAGAATTACCGCGAGGGCGCGCTGCCAAGAGCGGCAGGGCCGCCATCTCGCGCGATCGAGCGGCGTCATGCCCTGCCTCGGAAAGGCCTGCGACGGGATGTCGGCCGTCAGCGTCTCGAGCGCAGCCGATTGAGCGCTGCCGAGCGACGCCATGAACGAGAGAAAATCGGCAATCGCGCTGCCGGCGGCGAGGCGGGCGAGACGGTCGGCGCGGTGGGTAAACACCACCTTCGGATCGGGTAGGCGGACCAGCGGCGGTGCTGCGATCTTGCCGATATGGATCGGATCGGTGACCGTTCTCGGCGGCGTCATCTCGGTTCTTTGGCGACCTCTTCGCGAAGCCATTTGCGGTGGTGTTTCCATGCCCATCCGCCGGTGACCGAGCCCTGTGTCATCGCGCGCACCGTGCCTTTGACCCAGATCGCGGCGTAGACGTGGATGATCCACAGCCCGATCGTGACGACCGCCGCTGCCGCATGGACCACGGCGGCGACGCGTTTCTGCTCGATCGAAAAATATTCGCCGAACCGCGCATCCCACATCACCACACCGCTTGCGGCGAGGACCAGGATAAGGATCGTCATGCCCCAAAAGACGACCTTCTGTCCGGCGTTGTAGCGGCCGACCTCCGGGATGGCCTCGTCGTGCTTTGCCACCACGTCGCCGATATGCCGCATCCACAGGCTGTCTTCACTTGCCCACAAATTGTATCGCCAAAAGCGCAAAAATAGCCCGGTGAAGGTCACCACCAGCGCCAGCCCCAGCCAGGGATGCAGGATGCGCGTCCAAGTGCCGCCGCCGAACAGACCGCTGAGAAGAAACAGCGCGGGGTGAAAAAGCGACATCCCGCTCAAGGCGAGGAGGATCAGGATGATCGCGTTCAGCCAGTGATTGACGCGAGCTCCCGGCGTATAACGTCCAACCGTACCGTGCTTGTGCTCGATCATCGGCCGTTTCGCCCGTCGTCCGGCCGCTCAATCGCCTTCTTGGCTTGCTCTTCGTCGGTCTCCTCGACCTCGTTCGGGCCGGTGGAGACGTAATGAAGGAACCCGAACAAGGCGGTGAGCCCGAGCCCGATCAGGGCGACGGGCTTGGCGGCGCCCTTCCACACCTCGACCAGGGGGCTGATTTTCGGGTCCTTCGGCAGGTTCGCGTAAAGCTCCGGCCGGTCGGCATGCTGCAGTACGTACATGACGTGGGTGCCGTCGACGCCCGGCGGGTCGTAAAGCCCGGCCTTGTCGTAGCCGCGCTCATTGAGATCGGTAATGCGCGTCTGGGCGAACTCGACCATGTCTTTCTTGGTCCCGAACGAGATCGCCTGGGTCGGGCAGGCTTTGGCGCAGGCCGGTTCGAGGCCGACCGACACGCGGTCGGAGCACAAAGTGCATTTGTAGGCCTTCTGATCCTTCTTGGAAATGCGCGGAATGTTGAACGGGCAGCCTTTGACGCAATAGCCGCAACCGATGCAGTTCTCCGAGATGAAGTCGACGATGCCGTTCGAATATTGGACGATGGCGCCCGGCGCCGGGCAGGCCTTGAGGCAGCCGGGATCGGCGCAATGCATGCAGCCGTCCTTGCGGATCAGCCATTCGAGCTTGCCGTCCTCCTCGAGCTCGGTAAAGCGCATCAGGGTCCAGGTGTTCTCCGTCAGGTCGGGCGGATTATCGTAGACCCCGACATTGATACCGATCTCGTCGCGCAAATCGTTCCACTCGCAGCAGGCTGCCTGGCACGCCTTGCAGCCGATACATTTCGAGATGTCGATCAGCTTGGCGACCTCTTCGCTCTCCCGCACGCTCGGTGATGGGCTCGTGGTGGCCGAGCGGCGGGTGATGTCGAGGGATTGCAGGGTTGACATGGCAGCCGCTCCCTAGACCGACGGTGCTGCGGGTTCGATATCGACGAGAAACGCCTTGTACTCGGGCGTTTCTATGTTTGCGTCGCCGACATAGGGAGTCAGGATGTTTGCGCCAAAGCCCTTTTTTGTCTGGCCGGTGAAGCCCCAATGGATCGGGATGCCGACGGTGTGGATCATCTTGCCGTCGACATTGAGCGGGCGGATGCGCTTGGTCACCACTGCCACCGCGATGATCTGGCCGCGGTTGCTCCTGACCTTTATCGAATCGCCGTTCCGTATGCCCTTCTCCTTGGCGAGCGCCTCGCCAATCTCGACGAACTGCTGCGGCTGCAAGGTCGCATTGATATGGCAGTGTTTGGACCAATAGTGGAAATGCTCG
>Ga0137360_10003053_pt1 | contig 10022 bp, 8 predicted proteins | sample Mad1_60_16metaG_FD_104924 | JGI IMG/M metagenome (GOLD analysis project Ga0137360, IMG submission 104924) | Vadose zone soil microbial communities from Angelo Coast Range Reserve, California, USA - Mad1_60_16 metaG | ecosystem: Environmental > Terrestrial > Soil > Vadose zone | place: USA... | reverse complement strand
TGCGACATCAGGGCGGTGGTTGCGGGAAACAGGAGCGAAGTCCCAATCGGCACGAGCGGGACGATGAAAGCGAGCGACCAGAGGCTGGGTGCAATCGGGTAAGCGATCAGGCCGATGATGAGGATCGCCGCGCCGGTCCGGATCGACCAGGTTTCCCCGATGCGATCGACGATCGGACCAATCAGTGCCGAACGCATCAGCACCGAAAAGATCCCGACATACAGGAAGACGTATCCGATCGTCTTTTCCGTGATCCCGAACTCCGCGCTGAGATAAAGCGCCAGCACGGAGGTCAAAGCGGAAAATGCCAGCATTCCCACCGCATAGATCAGTATGAGCCTTTGCACTGTACCCGCCGGATTTCTTAACACCATCCACACACCATGCCAGACGGGTTTGCGCTTCGCCGGCGGTCCGTGGTGTTGTTTCGATTCCGGAAGCCACTTCCAGGCAAAGATCGCATTTGTAAGGCAGAGCGACGCGGCAAGAACGCCCGGCACTTCCTGCCCCCAGTACGTAGCGAACGATCCGATCACCGGACCAAGCATCGTCCCCAGATTCGTTCCGGCCGAAAGCCAGCCGAGCGATCGCGCCCGATGTTCGGGAGGCACCGTATCCCCGATGTACGCGTTGAGAACACCCGTGGTGCCGCCACCAAGACCCTGCACAATCCGGCAGAGGAAGAGCAGCCAGATGGAATTCGCAAAACCAAAAACCAGAAATGCCGCCGCAGCGGCGGTAAGACCAACCAGCAGAGCCGGCCGGCGTCCGTAGTGATCGGAAACGCGTCCCCAGAGAGGAGCTGAAATCAATTGCGCGACAAAGAACGACGAGATGATCATTCCAATCACCGGAGGAGACGCATGCAGCTTGAGCGCGTAGAACGGAATGAGAGGAAATACCATCGAGCCGCCCACCATGTCCACGGTAGCGACGGCGATCAGGACCAGGAGGCGTCGGAACTGATCTTTCGAGTTGTCCGCTTGCATCGACATCGAACGAAAAATTATACTCGATGGCCGCTATGTCTTTAGACCCTTATGAAATCCGTCGAGCTCTCAGGCATCTCCGGACGGCCGATCCCGTGATGGGCGACGTCATCAAGAAGGCAGGTCCTTTCCGTCTCAAACTCGGCCGGGACCGTTTCCATATGCTGGTTGCATCGATCATTTCCCAGCAGATCTCGGGAAAAGCGGCGGCCTCAATTCGCCAGAAGCTGGCGCAATACATAACGCCGGAAAAGATTTCGCCCGAGAGCCTGGCCAGATTGAGCCATGAGGAGTTGCGCAGCGTGGGGCTCTCGCCTCAGAAAGCCACTTATCTCCTGGACCTTGCCGAACGAGTGGCCAACGGAAGCCTGCGACTCGACCGCATGGGACGGATGCCGGATGAGAAGATCATTGACGCCCTGGTTGACGTCAAAGGTATCGGCATCTGGACCGCTCAGATGTTTCTCATTTTCGCGCTCGGCCGTCTCGACGTTTTTCCGCACGCCGATCTCGGCGTCCGCATGGCCATCCGGGACCTCTACGGCCTGGAGGATCTGCCGGACAAAGATATCAGCCACAAGATCGCGGCACCCTGGCGCCCTTACGCCAGTGTCGCCACCTGGTATTGCTGGCGAAGCCTGGAATTTAAGGAAAACTGAGGATCAGCCGCAGGGAATAAAAAGAGCGGGGGCGGCAGCCTCTCGTTTTCGCCGCACCCGCTGGGACAGGACGGAGCACTCTAGATTTCCATTGAATTGGAGAGCGTAAAGCTCAGGCGAGTTTCAGGGCCGTAATGAATCTCCTTGCCTTTGGTCGCAAGAACCGTGCCCGTGCCCGCTCCTCCACCGATGGCTGCACCTACGGCTGCGCCTTTTCCGCCGCCCGCTATCGCGCCAATAGCAGCACCCAGGCCCGCGCCGCCGCCAATGATGGCTGCATCGCGCTTCTTCGTGGACTCCGCAACGGCGATGAACGGCTTGGTGGAAATCGGCAGGGATTTGCCGTCTCGTACAATCTCGTTAAGAGTGAGCTGAATGCTCGCGCGGCCCTTCACACGGCCGGATTCTTTGACGTCGACCACGCTGCCGCGAACCTTTGTGCCTTTCTCCAGGACCATCTTTCCGTCAACGATGACAGGCTCGGCGAGAGTGGCGGTAAACCGATCGCCTGGCGAGTTCTTGGTGGTGCTGACGCCCTCGACGAGGGCAACTCGAAGACGGGTTCCTGCAGGAACGGTGATCTTCGGTTCCGGTTTCAACCTGTCGAAGAATCCACTCGGTTTCGAAGAATCCGCGCTGGTCTCCGACGGATTGCTGGAGCATGCTGCGACACTTGCTGCGAATGCTCCAATAAATAGCATGTAGAAAACTCTTTTCATTTTGAAGACTCCTCCCTGTTTGTGATCCTGGCCCAGGCCTTACGAGATCGATATCTTTCCTGTCCTTCATTTCTGTCGCTGTCGCTGCGGGCTTCTTCCTTCCAACGCCTCGGAAAACCGGGGCCGACCCAGGGGGCGACTGGATTTCCCCCGAGAACTTTGGGAACTGAGGTCCATCTGATTCTCATCTCTTGTCTACTCCAACGAGAAGCTGCATCTGAGCGCCGCTGGAAATTTCGAAGTCTTTGCTCGGCGAAGTGATGACAGTGTCGTTGCTCAGGTGCGAAAAAATATCAACCGACTGCTTCGAACCACCGGATGTGATCATCTCGCCGCGGCCAACCTTATAGAGCTGCGTGGAAGACGCCATACCGAAGGTGTTCTCGAGTGACGCCGTGGTCTGCTGGTCCACAGCCACGATGGAAGGCATGCTCAGCAGAGCCGCGTTCGATTGACCGCTCGAACGAGTGGAATTCGTCACGCCGGAAGATGCAGCGCCACTGACACCTGCAGCGGTGGACCCGGCAGCGCCAGCGGTTGAAGTCACGCCGCCCGCCACGTCTGTGGTCGCGCTCACGGCGCCGCCAAGCAGCCCGCCGCCGCTACGCGCAGAGCTTGCCGCGCGGCCGCCGACAGGGTCAAAACCATCCGCGGAAGACTGTTCCTGTTCGTGCGCATAAATTGGATTCACCTGCATCACCGATTGCAAAGCAATCGACAACTGCTGGGACGCCCTGCCCTGCACGGCTGGCACCAACCATTCGACTTCCATCATCGACTGCGCCTGACCGGAAGCCTTGCTCTTACCCTCCGCTCTCTTCACATTGCGCACGACGCCAGTGATTGTCGTGCCTTTCTTCAGGACGACGTCTCCATTCGACTTCACGTCATCCTTCAACCGCAGCGCGACCTGGTCTCCCTCCCTGCTTTCGGCTGGGTTCAGCTTTCCTTTGGTCATCTCAGCCGAAACATGTGTAGCCGAGCTCGACTGCGCATTGCCTGCAGCCTGGGCGTGGGCGTGCGAGTTGAAACTGCGCCGACCACTTGTCCGAACCTTCGATCGTGCGTTGCCTGAAGCCTGGACATGGGAGTTGAAACTCGTCCAGAGCAGGATGAGCACGGCACAAAGTCCGTGTTTTCCGATGGATCGAAGATTCATGTATTTCCCTCCTTGGTCAAAACGACCTGTAATCCGAGTTGGTATTAGCAATCGGTTTGCCCAATCGCCAGAAGCCTTATGGGGCGTGGCTTTCAGGCAAGTTACGCGTTTTGGGGCTTCCCAGGCGCAAGTTTTAGGGAAATTTCGAATCAAATTCGGGGTCGAGGGGCAATCAACTTTATAGAAGATAAGATGCTAAACTGCAGGCCGTGCAAAAAATCCTCGATCTTCCGACTCCCTGCCTGGTGTTGGATCTGGACCGCTTCGAATCGAATCTCAACAAGATGACCGGCTGGGTACGCGACTGTGGTCTCGGTCTGCGCCCGCACGCGAAAACGCATAAGTGCGTGGAGATTGCGCGGCGCCAGCTTCAGAAAGGCGCGTTAGGAATCTGCGTCGCCACGGTTGCCGAAGCGGAGGTTATGGCGCGTGCCGGAATTCGAGGACTGCTGATTACAGGTGAGATGGTCGGTGAGCCGAAGATTTCCCGGTTAATCCGGATTGTGTTGCAAGCGCCGGATACCATGGTGGTCGTGGACAACGAGGCGAACGTGCAGGATCTTCAGCGTGCGGCAGAATCCGCTTCGGTTGAAATCTCTTTGCTGATCGACCTGGACATCGGCCAGAACCGAACGGGCGTCCAGCCCGGAGAACCTGCATTGAGATTGGCCGAAAGGATCGCGCGCTGTAAGAACCTCGAGTTGAAGGGTTTGTGCGCCTATGCCGGTCATCTTGCGCACGTGACAGGTTTTCAGGCTCGTCGCGAAAGCTCCCGAGAAGCATTGGCTAAGGCGGTCGCCACGCGCGACTTGCTTTCGAAAAACGGGCACAGGATGGAGATTTTGTCGGCAGCCAGCACGGGAACCTACAACATCGATCCCAACATCGCAGGGATCACGGAACTCCAGGCGGGTTCGTACGTGTTCATGGACGTTGAATATCGCGGCATTGGAGGACAGAGCGGCGCGGTCTACGATGATTTCGCTCCGGCTCTTTGCGTTCTGGGAACGGTCGTTCATCGCTCCGGCGGCAAAGCTATCGTGGACGCGGGACTGAAGGCCTTCTCTACCGATCGGGCATTCGGACCCGAGTTACTCGATATTACCGGGATCAAGTACGAGTTTGCAGGCGACGAGCACGGCCGTCTCGTGCTGCAACATCCCAGCCGCGAGATTCTCCTGGGCGACAAGCTTCGCTTTATTATCCCGCACTGCGACCCTACCGTAAATCTCTACGACCGGATTCATTGTGTCCGGGGAGAAGTAGTGGAAGCTGTCTGGCCCATCATGGAACGGGCTTCCGGCTCGTCGTATTTCTAGAAATGGGGTCGTGGTCGCCAATGACGCGACGACCCCATTCTTCTCTTCAGGCTGCCAGCGTGTACCGTTGTTCGATTTCGGCCCGGATGCGCTTACGGCTTTCTTCGGCCGTGATCTCGATATTTTCCATCTTCGCGGCTTCGGCAGCCAGTTCCAAATCCTTGATGACGGTGCGGAACCATCGAGAGATGTCGCCTTGTTTCAGATGATACAGCCAGGTGTCGTCATCGACGCCCTCAGCCATCTGTAGAAACATCGTGAGATTTTGCGCGCGAAGATTGAGCTTCCCTTCCGGTCCCCGGAAATAGAAGCAGAGATCCGGCGGCAACTGGCCTTCGGCATATTTACGGCGATGCCGGCGGCGCTCCACTCGTGGCAGAGCGCTTCGGAACCAGACCGGATCCTGGGGCGTGCCTCGGAACCATGCCACCGCCTCACCTGTATTCAATGTCCTGCGGGTGAGGCGCGGAGGTTTTTCGCCGACGGCTTCGGCAAATTTTCTCAAGGTAGTGTCGGGGTTTTCTCCGATAGCAACGACAACATCGATTGAAGGGAGAATTGCCGGCGCAATGCGGTCCGGTTCGAGCGTGACGAGCATCAAACCATATACCCGCTGCGGAACCGTGAGGCCGGCGACTTCCCGCGAAGAAGGCAGCATGTGGTGGGCCTCGTCGATAAGGATCCAGTGCGGCCGGCCGGTTCTTGCGCGCAGTTCCTGAAGGCGGGAAAGCAGCGCCTCGAGAAACGCTGGTCTTTCTTTGAGGCCAAGACCAGTGAGGTTGACTGCCGCACTCTGATCCGGCTTCGAGAGTAGATCGAGTACTTCCTGAACGCCAGGCGCGCTCTCTTTATTACCCAGGAGAACTCCGCCCTCGAACATCGAATAGTCTCCCTCCGGATCGATGACGACGAACTGATAGCCTCGCTCTTCGAGCCTCTCGATGAACGCTGTCGCCAACGTCGACTTGCCTCCGCCAGGGCTACCCGCGATCAAGACGTTGGTGCCATACGGCTGAATCGTGACTTCGGAACCATCCTCGGCCTTTCCGAGACACAACCGATGGTGCCGGCCCTCGATATGCCTGAGATCGGAGTCGATCAACGCCCGGCACAGCTCACTCGTGCCTTCCCCATGCCGCTTCGATGCCACCCAATCCACGTGTTGCTTCAACGTCTCCAGGGCGTTTGCTACCGCAACGGAGCATTCGCACATGTGAAGAAAGGCATGATCGTTTTCCGCATCGCCGACGCCCACCACGTTATGGGCGGAGAGACCGAGTTCGAGAAGCGCCGCAGTCAGTCCGGTCGCCTTGTTCACGCCGGATGGCAGAATCATGACAGCCCCTTTGTTGAAGATGACCTGAAGCTCGAGGCCGAGATCGCGAATGACTTCCAGAGCAGTCGTCTCATGCGGCTCCCACGTGGCCACGATGACTCGTCCCACCGAGACTCGTTCTGCACCACGGCGCGTCAACTCGCGGGCAAATTCCTCGGGCGGCGCCTCGGCCAGGAGCTTCTCTTCACGTGTGGCCGGACGGTAAATGAGTGCGCCATTCTCGGCCACGACCCGGTCAAACAGGTCGAGCCTGGGGCAAACAAGAATAAGGTCGTCGAGTTCTCTTCCAGTGACCAGAATCACTTTGCGCCCGGACTCACGGACTTGTTCCAGGGCGCGGACCGTGCTCTCACTGAGCTGTCCATCATGGGCAATGGTCCCGTCATAATCGCAGGCAAGGGCGTGGTATCTCATAATTTCATAGTAATTCGGGGACAGACGTGCCAAGAAAAAATAGGGTCACCGCCGGGGCAGATGGACGTCAGCCATCATGCAGCGGGCGCTGCCGCCACCTATCCTCTCGAAGAGTGGGAGCGGAGATTCCACAATTTTAACATACTTCTCGATGGCTTCCCGTTGGTCCGGCCTGAATATAAGCCAGGCTGAAGTCGATATTGCCAGGACGCTCCTGCCTTGTCCGGCCTGAAGCTGAAGGACATTGGCGGCAAATTGAGCAACCTGCTTGCGATCTATCGTTATGATCTCTCGATCGGTCGTCCGCAAGCTTTCGACCACGAGTTTCCGTTCGGCTGCGTCTGGTATCGAGTCGGGACAAAAGATCACGAAACGGTCCCCGATGCTCATCGTCATGTCCGTATGCAGAATGCCGTCTCCGTTCTCGTGCACTGCGCGAAATGTCACCGATTTGTAGCCGAGGATGCCGCACAGCTCATTGAGAACTTGAGGACTCGTACGCGGTGAAATGCAGGCATAGGCCCGTTTGGCGACATGGTCGAACACCACACTGCCGGTACCTTCCAGGAATCGGCCCTGGTTCTCATGATGCGTGAGATCGACCATATTCGAGACGCGGAAGCCGCCGGACTGAAGTTTCTCGATAATGTCACGCCTGCGCTCGGGTCTCCGGCTCGGCGCGAGCATTGGATACAAAACAACCGTGCCGTCGTGATGAAAAGACACCCAGTTGTTTGGAAAGACCGCATCCGGCGTATGAAGTTCTTCCACGTCTTCCACGAGAATGATTTCGACGCCAGCTTCTCGCAATCGGCCGGCAAGCATGTCGAACTCTATGCGGGCACGGCGCTCGATGTCTCGACGGCTGGTTTCGGTCGGCTCTCTCTGAAAGAGGATAGTGCTCGCAGTTTCGGGATTGAAGCCGAATGAAGCCGGTCTTACCATGACAATAGCGATTGGCAGTTGAGCCTGTTGCATCATTCATGCAGTTTACACGAGAAGTCAAAGCACTCCTGTTCGACCTCGACGATACTCTTTTCGATCACCGCTATGCCGCGCGATGTGTGCTCGAGGATTTGCAGGCTCGCCAACCGGGCCTGCAAAAATACTCCCTGGAATTCCTTGAACGCGAAGACTTTCGACTGCTGGGTGAAAAACACCTGCTGGTAATGGCGGGATCGCTGAGTCCGGACGATGCTCGCGTGCAACGCATCCGCTCACTGTTCGCGTGCTGCGGTGAAGAGATCACGATTCAGTTCGCGAAGGAACTGGCAGCGCGGCGCGTGGAAGTCTATCGGCAATCGAGGCGGCCGGTTGCCGGTGCGGTTGCTTTGCTCCGGGAACTGAAACGTCACGCTCGGATCGGAATCATCACCAACAATTTTACTGAAGAGCAGCGTGAAAAGTTGGAAGCTTGCGCCCTGGCACCACTCATCGACGTGCTTGTGACGTCTGAAGAAATAGGCCGGCTGAAGCCGGAACGAGAAATATTTCACGCTGCTCTCCGGCGCCTCGGGTGCGAACCGGACGAGGCAATCATGGTTGGTGATTCGTGGGAATTGGACGTCATCGGCGCGATCGGAGCAGGTCTTCGAGCCGTATGGTTCAACCGGGATGGACTCCCAAAACCTGACACGCCGGAAGCTCTCGAGATCACTTCACTCGAGCCGACTCAGGAAGTGGCGATCGAGATCATATCTCCAGAAGGATCCGCGCGGGATTTTCGATGACGTCTTTGATCCGCTTCAGGAAAGTGACGGCTTCGCGCCCATCAACGATGCGGTGATCATAGGTGAGAGCGAGGTACATCATCGGGCGCACGACCACTTCACCATTGATTGCGATGGGGCGATCCTCGATTGCGTGGAGTCCGAGGATACCGCTTTGCGGTGGATTCACGATTGGCGTGGAGAGCATGGAGCCGTAGATGCCACCGTTGCTGATGGTGAATGTGCCGCCCTGCAGTTCATCCACTTTGACTTGATTGGCCTGGGCTCGCTGAGCGAAATCCGCAATGGCCTTTTCAATGTCCGCAAAACTCATTCGGTCCGCATTGCGCAGCACCGGCACCACGAGACCTTTGCCGCCGCCGACGGCGATTCCGATGTCGTAGTAATTGCGATAAACGATGTCGTGGCCGCGAACTTCAGCGTTGATCCGCGGAATCTGCCGGAGTGCTTCGATGGAGGCCTTCACGAAAAAGGACATGAAGCCGAGCTTGATGCCGTGCCTTGCCTGAAAGGCTTCCTGATGTTGCTTGCGAAGAGCCATGACCGCGGACATGTCGGCCTGGTTGAAAGTCGTGAGGAGCGCTGCGGTATTCTGGGCTTCGACGAGGCGCTCGGCGATTCGGCGCCGGATCGGGGTCATCGGGACGATCTGTTCTTCGCGGCCGGCGGAGGCGGCGGGAATGACCGGCGGAGCTTTGGCATCGGGTTCGGGTTCGGGAGGTTTGGGACGCTCGGCCGGCGCCTCTTCGCTGCGCCGCCCTTTCCCGGTGGAAGAGGGCTTGAGCTTGGCACTCCTGCCGTCGGGCTCCATGTAGCCGATGACGTCGCCGACGGCAGCTTTCTCTCCTTTGTGCTTCAGCATCGACGTAATGGTACCGGCCGTGGGAGCGGGCAATTCGACACTGGCTTTTTCCGTTTCGATCACCACGACAGGCTCGTCCTGCTCGACGGGTTCGCCTTCCGACTTCAACCAGTCTCCGATTTCCACTTCCGATATCGATTCGCCAACCGATGGAACAACGAGTTCTACAGGCATAGTCGTAAACGTATTACTCAAATGCTGCCGCGATCAACTTCTCCTGTTCTTTCTTGTGACTGCTGTGAGACCCGGTTGCGGGACTCGCTGAAGGCGGCCGAGTGATCCCCCGCAAAGGCAGCTTTCCAAACAATCTCTCGAAGTATCGGATCTTCAGAAAGAACCACGCGCCCATATTTCCGGGCTCTTCCTGGACCCAGTAAAGGGGCGTGCCTTCACGATACGGTTTTAGAGCGGCCACGAGCGTTTCGTCGGCGAGCGGATAGAGCTGCTCGAGCCGGAGAATCGCCACGTCTTGCCGCTGCAAACGTTCCCGTTCGCGCTCGAGCTCGAAATAAATCTTGCCGCTGCATATCAAGACGCGGCTGACGTCGCCCTTTCGGTCCTGAATCGCATCAGGCAGAATTCGTTCGAAGCGCCCGGCTGTAAATTCGTCGATGCTGGATACCACGCGCGGGTGACGCAACAGGCTTTTGGGCGTCATCAAGATGAGGGGCTTTCGCCATCGTCGCAGCACTTGCCGCCGCAGGCAATGAAAGAGTTGTGCCGGCGTAGTGGGTTGAACGACCTGGATGTTGTCCTCGGCGGCGAGCCCCAGAAAGCGCTCCAGGCGGGCGCTGGAATGTTCCGGCCCAGCCCCTTCGAAACCATGCGGGAGAAG
>Ga0137360_10003051_pt1 | contig 10024 bp, 10 predicted proteins | sample Mad1_60_16metaG_FD_104924 | JGI IMG/M metagenome (GOLD analysis project Ga0137360, IMG submission 104924) | Vadose zone soil microbial communities from Angelo Coast Range Reserve, California, USA - Mad1_60_16 metaG | ecosystem: Environmental > Terrestrial > Soil > Vadose zone | place: USA... | reverse complement strand
TGACGGTGTGACCGGGCGCCGGCTCCTGGACCGGGAGCGGCTCGTCGCAGAATGGCGCATAGCGCTCGCATCGCAGGCTGTACCGGCAGGCCGGCAGCGCGCCCCGAAGGTCCGGGAGGCCGCCTGGAATCGCCGCCAGCTCGTCGAGCGGGACGCCCGGCTTCGGCGTCGCGGCGATGAGCTTGGCCGTGTAGGGATGCCGCGGGTTCGCGAAGAGTGTGGCGGTCGGCGCGGACTCGACCACGTGGCCGGCGTGCATGACCACGATGCGCTCGCAGTGTAGGGCGGCCAGTCCCAGGTCGTGCGTGATGAGCAGGGTCGCCATCTGCCTCGCGCGCGCGAGGTCGCCGATCAGGTCCATGATCGCGGCCTGGGTGGTCACGTCGAGTCCCGTCGTCGGCTCGTCGGCCAGGAGCAGGGAGGGGCCGCAGGCGAGCGCGAGGGCGATCATGACTCGCTGGCACATCCCACCGGACAGCTCGAAAGGATAGGCCCAGTAGCGACGCTCCGGGTCGGGAATCTGCACCTGGGCGAGCAGCTCCACCGCCCGGCTCCGGACCCCTCCCCGCGCCACGCCGGCGTGGCGAAGCAGCACGTCGCCGATCTGCCTGCCGACCTGGCGTATGGGGTTCAGCGCCGTCCGCGGGTTCTGGAAGATCATCGAGAGGTCGCGGCCGCGGCGGCCCTCGAGCTCTCTCTCCGACGCGGAGAGGAGATCCAAACCGTCGAAGACCGCTCGCCCGCCCGTGATTCGCGCGGCCGGATCGAGAATGCGCATGATCGAAAAGGCCGTCACCGACTTGCCCGAGCCGCTCTCCCCCACCACCCCGACGGTCTCGCCGCGGCGGATCTCGAACCCCACCCGGTCGAGAGCCTTGACGATTCCGTCGCGAGTCCGGAACTCGACCGAGAGGCCTTCCACCGACAGGAGCGGCGCGGCGGCTCCTGATACCGTCACGTCCGCCTCCGCGGATCGATGAGATCGCGCAGGCCGTCGCCCATGAGGTTGAAGCAGAACACCGCCAGCATGAGGGCAAGCCCGGGGAAGAGCGCGATCCACCACTCGCCCGAGAGGATGAACGACGCGCCCTCGGCGACGAGTATTCCCCACTCGGGCGTGGGCGGCCTGACGCCAAGCCCGATGAAGGCAAGGCCCGCCGCGTTGAGCATGGCCCAGCCTAGATTGAGGGACGCCTGGACCATCATGGGCGGAAGGCAATTGGGGTAGATGTGCACGGCCAGCGTCCGCATCGTGCTGTTTCCGGAGAGCCGCGCCGCATCGACGTACCCGGCCTCCCGCCTCACGTTCGCCTCGGCCCGTGCCATGCGGGTGTAGAAGGGCAGGTTGATGATGGCCGTCGCCAGGATGACGTTGAAGACCGAGTTGCCCAGCGCCGCCACGATACCCATCGCCAGGACGAAGAGCGGAAATGCCATGATGGTGTCGCTGATGCGGGAGACGATCCGCTCGGTCCAACCGCCGAAGACCCCCGCGCACGCCCCGGCGAGGCTACCCACCGCGAAGGAGAGCGCGACGGACGAGAACGCGATGGCCATGTCGAGGCGTGTCGCGGCCATGACCCGGCTCAGCATGTCGCGCCCGAGCTGGTCCGTGCCGAACCAGTGCCGGGCGGATGGCGGCTTGAGCGTGTTCGCGGTATCGCTCTTGAGCGGATCGTACGGCGCCAGCGCGGGACCGAGGAGCGCCAGGAAGAGCAGCATCACGAGCATCGAGAAGGCGGCAAGCGTGATCGGGTTCTCCGTCACCACGTACCGGGCGTGCCTGAGCGCCACCGCCATCACGCCTCGATCCTCACGCGCGGATCGATGGCCCCGTAGAGGACGTCGATGGCGAGGTTCAGCAGGACATAGAGCGTGGCCATGATCAGGATGAAGCCCTGCACCGGCGCGTAATCCGAGGCCAGGAGCGATTCGAGGGCGAAGGAGCCGATGCCCGGCCAGGCAAAGACCTTCTCGACCAGCACGTTCGCGCCCAGCATGAACGACAGGATCATCCCGAGCGTGGTGACGACCGGCAGCATCGCGTTGCGGAAGCCGTACGTCCACAGCACAGTCCGGCTCGAGAGGCCGCTGGCGCGCGCGGTCCGGATGAAGTCGCTGCCGAGCGCGCCGAGCATGGAGGCGCGCGTCATGCGGGCGAGCGGCGCCATGACAAAGAGCGCCATCGTCACCGCGGGCAGGGCGAGCTGTCTGAGGCAAGCCCTGAAGGTCTCGAAGTCCCCGGCTATGAGCGAGTCGGCGAGGTAAAAGCCCGTCACCCTGGGCGGCGTCGGGAAGAGCAAATCGAGCCTCCCGGTCGGCGCGGGCGCCCAGCCGAGCAGGTAGTAGAAGACATAGACGAGCAGGATCCCGGTAAAGAAGGTCGGCAGCGAGACGCCAGCCGTCGTGAGCACCCGAACGACTTGATCGACCCAGGAACCGGGCCGGGTCGCAGCCAGCACGCCCGCGGGCAGTGCGACCGCGACAGCGAGGAGGAGCGCCGTCAGCGTCAGCTCGAGCGACGCCGGGAGCCTGGCGAGCATCTCGGCGCGCACGGGCTGCCCGGTCGTGACGGACTGGCCGAGGTTGGCGCGGGCGAGATCGCGGACGTAGATGACGAACTGCTCCGGCAGGCTCTTGTCGAGGCCGAGCTTGACCCTGACCTGCTCGATGGCTTCCTTCGTGGCCGCGTTCCCCGCGAAATACGCCGCGGGATCGCCAGGCAGAGCGCGCATGAGGCAGAACGTCACCACCACGACCCCCGCCAGCCCCGGGGCGGCGGCGGCCAGCCGCCTCGAGACCAGCCGGAGGAAGGATCGCCGCATATCAGATCATCCTCTCCACGTTGTGGGAGAGGAGCGGCCCCGTCAGCTCTTGGCCAGCTGGCGGAAGTCCAGCTGGATGTGGAACCAGTACTGGTAGCCAACGACGTTCTTCTGCATGGCCACGTCGAGGTAGACCTGGACGAAGGGCAGCCTCGGCACGTCGCGCATCGCGACCTTCTGCATCTCGCGCACGTCCTCCGCGTACTTCTTCTGGTCCGTCTCGAAGCGCGCCGAGTCTATCCACTTGTCCATCTCGGGGTTGACGTAGGAGCTGACGTTGAACGTGGCGTTCTGGCCGTGGTAGTTCCAGAAAAAGAAGTACTCGGGGTAGTTCAGCCAGCCGCCGAACTGGTCCACGAACAGCGGCATCTCCTTCTTGCCCTGGTTCGCCCGCCAGTTCGCCGCCGGCACCTTCTCGATGGTCGTCTTGATGCCGATCTGGTTCAGCGCCTCCTGGATGAGGACCGCGGCGGGCTCGTCGGTCGTGGTGCGCCCCGCGTCCATGTAGAACGGCGTCTCGAAGCCGCCGGGATAGCCGGCCTCGGCCATGAGTTGCTTCGCCTTGGCGGTATCGCCCATCTTGTAGGGGTAGAGCTTCGGGTCGTAGCCGAAGGTGTTGGTAGCGACCGGTGTCGGCAGGATGATGCCCCGGCCGAAGAAGGCCGTGGAGAAGATCTTCTCGTAGGGCAGCACGTAGGCGACGGCCTGGCGCACCTTGACGTTGTTGAATGGCGGCTTGACGACGTTCATCCCGAGGTATCGGTGCGAATTCTCGATCGGGATGCCCGTGACCTTGAGCTTGTCCTCCTTCGCGATCTCGGCGAAGTCCTTGGGCGGCAGGTCGAAGGAGATGTCGGCGTCGCCCTTTTCGAGCATGGCCCGCCGCGTCCCGGCCGACGGGATCTCGCGCACAATGACGCGGCGGATCTTCGGCATGGGCCCCGACTTCCAGTCCTCGAACCGGGCGTAGATGGTTTCCTGCCCAGGCTTCCACGACTCAATCCTGTAGGCGCCGCCGCCCGCGTCGTTCTGCTTCACCCACTCGACGGCCCACGGGTCCTGCTGGGTCGCGTGCTGCTTGGCCAGCTTCGAGTTGATGACGGCGGCCACAGGCACGCCCAGGTCGGGCATGCTCAGCTTGTCCTTGCGGATGAACTTGACGCGGAAGGTGTAGTCGTCGACGGCCTCGAACTGCTCCGGCTTCTCGAGCGACCCGGCCTTCATCTGGAAGGTCGGGAAGCCGCCGACCGTCACGGCGCGATCGAAGGACCACTTCACGTCGTTGGCGGTCACCGGCGAGCCGTCGTGGAACTTCGCGTCCTTCCGCAGCTTGAATGTCACCGACATGCCGTCGGGCGCCAGCTGCCAGCTCTCGGCGAGCTCGGGCTTGAGAGAGGCGTAGTCGTACATCTTGCTGCCGTCCTTCAGCGTCTTGGAGCCGAAGGTAATGAGCCGATCGTAGATGTTCCACGCGGCCTGGTAGCTCGGCCGGTTCGCACCGGGCGCGTGGATGTCGAGCATGTTCGGCCCGACCTCGGTGACGACGACCAGCGTCTCCGCGCGGCTCTGAGCGCTGGCCGCATGAGGCGCGATGACGAGGCCAGCTATCAGGCCAAGCAGGAGCGTACGTGTCCACCGCATGCGAGCCTCCTCGGACAGAGGTATGTGATCCGGGACGAGCGTTCCTGGTATAGCAAGGGCGGGGCCAGCACACCCGCGACGCGATATCAGCTAGTTGGCGAGGCGAGGCCCGCTTGCAGGGACTGCCGCTGCCCGTGGAGCGGGCAGCCTCGCCTATATCTTGCGCAGGAGGAGAGGCGGCAGGTTCCAGAGCCAGGCGCGGCAGGTCGCCCAGGCTGAGTGAATGGCTTCCTGCATCGCCGGGGCAGAGGGTGCCAAGATCCGCACGAGCACACCGCCTCGAGCGAGCGGCGTCGCTCCTACCCTAGCACCGGCCGCGGTCGCGACCATTCCGGCAGCGAGCGCAGCTGCGAGCCCATCAAGACGCGGATGCGATGGCGCCAGACACAGGACTGCCGCGATGTAGGCCATGCCGTCGGCAGCGCCCAGGCCGCCCCAGACGCGCGTGCCATTCAACACGAGCCGTTCCTTGAAGAGGAGGCCCTCGGCGTCCGTCACGACGATTCCGCTGTCGAGAAGGTCGAAGAGCCAGGCTTCGCCGCGCGCCATCCTGCCGACCGACCATGCGTCGCACAGGACGGCGGCGGCGCCCGGGGCGAGTGAGACCTCGAGACTCTGGATGAGACGCGCTCCCGGCGACGGGATGACGTGGTCGGGCATGTACTCGAGCCAGGCGCCCTCGCCCACGCGCGCGGTCACGCGCTGAATCGCGGGCGGCCCGGCGCTTCGATACACGCGCGTGGCGCTGGGCGTCGAGAGACACACGCGGCTCCCCGGGCCCAGCTCGACGCGCGTCTCGAGGCGATCGCCGCCGAGCACGCCCCCGGTCGGATTCAGGAGGAAGACGGTCGCCGCGCCCGTCCCGTCGAGGTCGATCGGCTCCAGCACCTGGAGCGGCAGCGTGAAGCGCCGCCCGGTGAGGACGGTGCGCGCGCCGCGAAGCTCGAAGGCGAGGCCGAGGAGTCCGTCGCGCCCGGTTCGGCCAGGCGCGGGCGGCTCAGGGCTCGAAAAGGAGCTCGCGGCGGATCCACTCCGCGACGCGATCGGCGCCCGTCCCGTCCCGAAGGTTGGTGAAGACAAACGGCTTCTCCCCCCTCATCCGCTTGGAGTCCCGCTCCATCACGGAGAGATCGGCGCCGACGTAGGGCGCCAGGTCGATCTTGTTGATGACGAGCAGATCCGAGCGCGTGATCCCAGGGCCGCCTTTGCGCGGGATCTTGTCTCCCTCCGCGACGTCGATCACGTAGATCGTCGCGTCCACCAGCTCCGGACTGAAGGTCGCCGCCAGATTGTCGCCGCCGCTCTCGACGAAGAGGATCTCGAGACCCGGGAAGCGCCCCATGAGCTGGTGGACCGCCTCCAGGTTGACCGAGGCGTCCTCGCGGATCGCCGTGTGGGGACAGCCGCCGGTCTCGACACCGAGCACGCGCTCCTGCGGCAGGACGCCGCGCCGGATCAGGAACTGGGCATCTTCCTGCGTATAGATGTCGTTGGTGATGACCGCCACGTCGAAGCCCTCGCGCAGCCTGAGACAAAGAGTTTCGACCAGCGCTGTCTTGCCCGACCCCACCGGCCCTCCGACCCCAATCCGCAGCGGGCGAGGAATGCCGGCTTCCGCGCTCATGAGCGAAAGAGCCTCATCTCGAGCGCCGCGTGTCGGATGCCCGCGATCTCGATCCCGGGCGCGAAGCTCCAGAGATCCGCCGCGTCGCGTGCCGCTGCTTCCCGCGCGACGCGCTCGATGACCGGATGGAGAGCCCACAGTGCGCGCTGGCCTTCCATCTGCCCCATGGAGAGGAGCCGGAGCGCCGCGCCGATCAGGAGCGCCGTGGTCGAATAGAGATACGCGGTCGCGGCCACCTGGGGCTCCCAGCCGAGCGCGGCCGCTGCTAAGCCATAGGCGACGGCGTGGTGGCCGGGCGCGAGCGCTTTGTCCACGTCGGCGGCGTATCGAACGAGCCGGGTCTCACCGGTCAGCGCCGCCGCCACCCGGAGAGTCTGGCGTCCCATCTGCCGGCTGGCTTCCCGGAACTCCTTCACCGGCTTCATCGCCTCGAGCGTCTCGTCCACCTCCCGGCATGTCCGGAGGTCTTCGCACGCGGCGGCCCTCAGCGCGCTCACCGCAGCCGTCGCGTCGCACGGCCCGGCGGAGCCTTCAATCATCGCCTCGAGAAAGCGCTCGAGGTCTTCCCTGCCCCGGACGAGGCCGGCCTGGCAATACGTCTCCAGTCCGAATGAATGCGCGTACCCGCCGGTCGGAAAGGCACTGTCGGCGAAATGCAGGAGCGAGAGCAGCCGCGGGTCAGTCATGGCCCGTCGACCGATGCGGTGGGGAGGCCCGGGGGAGGAGCGGCGCCGCTCCCCCCCGGATCCGAATGTTTGTGGCCGTCGAGCGCGCTCTTGCCGTGCTCGTGGGAGTGGCCGCCGCCCAGAGGGGCGAAGACCGCAGCGCGACGAGTCCACACCGCGCCAAGCCTGGTCAGTAGCTGCTCCATCGCCGTATCGTCCGGGACGAGAAGATCGTCGCCGGAGACGGCCAGCGGGAAGTGCCGGTTGCCGACATCAAAGGCGACGCGGATGGCCTCAGCCCTGTCCCTCGGCGTCACGCTCAGCACGGGCTCTGGCTTGCCCTCGATCTCGAGATACCAATCGCCCTCGACGGCGACGATGTCGCCGGGCCGAAGGAGGGAACCCGTTGGAAGCGCCAGTCCCACTTCCCTGCCCCCGGTCGTCACGACGCGCTTCCGCGTCCAGCGCCGCTCCTCCCAGGTCAGGCACAAGGTGTCCCGCGCCTTGCCCGCGAGCGCTGACGGCTTCACGTGCAGATGAGGCTCGGTGATCACGACCACTGGGGGCTTCCGATACCATCCCGCATCAAAGGCTCCACCATCTCGATCTAGAACAGGTAGTACCGCTGCGCCATAGGCAGGACCCGGGCGGGCTCGCAGGTCAGGAGCTGCCCGTCGGCGCGCACCTCGTACGTCTCCGCGTCAACCTCGATCTTCGGGCAGTAGGCGTTGTTGACCATGTCGGCCTTCCGGAGACCGCGGCAGCGGCTCACCGCGGAGATCATCTTGCGCAAGCCGAGCCGCGACGGCACGCCGTCTTCCAGCGCCGCCCGTGACAGGAAGGTCATGGAGGTCGAGGACACCGCCCCGCCGTAGGAGGCGAACATCGGCCGGTAGCGCACGGGCTGCGGAGTCGGGATCGACGCGTTGGGATCGCCCATGGCCGCGGTCACTATGAGACCGCTCTTGAGCACCAGCTCCGGCTTGACGCCGAAGAACGCGGGCTTCCAGACCACGAGGTCGGCGAGCTTGCCGGTCTCGATCGAGCCGACCTCGTGGGCGATGCCGTGCGCGATCGCCGGGTTGATCGTGTACTTGGCGACGTAGCGCTTGGCCCGGCCGTTGTCGTTCCGGCCGTCGCCTGGGAGCGCCCCACGTTGCTTCTTCATCTTGTCCGCCGTCTGCCAGGTGCGCGTGATGACTTCCGCGATGCGCCCCATGGCCTGCGAGTCCGAGGAAAGCATGCTGATCGCGCCCAGATCGTGCAGCACGTCCTCGGCAGCGATCGTCTCGGCGCGGATGCGGGACTCGGCGAAGGCCAGGTCCTCGGGGATCTTGGGGTTGAGGTGGTGGCACACCATGAGCATGTCCAGGTGCTCGTCCATGGTGTTGACGGTGAAGGGCATGGTCGGATTCGTCGAGGACGGCAGGCAGTTGGGCTCGCCGCAGACCCTGATGATGTCGGGTGCGTGGCCGCCTCCCGCGCCTTCGGTGTGGTACGTGTGAATCGTCCGGCCCTTGAACGCCTTGATTGAGTCCTCGACGAACCCCGCCTCGTTCAGCGTGTCCGTGTGAATCGCGACCTGCACGTCCATCTCCTCGGCGACGGACAGGCAGGCGTCGATGGCGGCCGGCGTCGTGCCCCAGTCCTCGTGGAGCTTGAGCCCGATCGCGCCGGCGGCCACCTGCTCACGCAGCGGATCGGGCCGGGACGCATTCCCCTTGCCGAGAAAGCCCAGGTTGATCGGCAGGGCGTCCGAGGCTTCGAGCATCCGGTACATGTTCCATGCGCCCGCCGTGCACGTCGTCGCGTTGGTGCCGGTCGCCGGTCCCGTGCCCCCACCGATGAGCGTCGTCAAGCCGGCCGACAGGGCCTCGTCGATGAGCTGGGGACAGATGAAGTGGATGTGGCTGTCGATGCCGCCGGCCGTGACGATGCGCCCCTCGCCCGCGATGACCTCGGTCGACGCCCCCACGACCATGCCGGCCGTCACGCCGGCCTGGATGTCCGGGTTCCCCGCCTTGCCCACGGCGACGATGCGCCCGCCGCGGATGCCGATGTCGCCCTTGACGATGCCCCAGTGGTCGAGCACGAGGGCATTCGTAATGACGAGATCGAGGACACCCTCGGCGGCCGTGGCACGCGCCGACTGGCCCATGCCGTCGCGGATGACCTTGCCGCCGCCGAACTTGACCTCGTCACCGTAGACGGTGAAGTCCTTCTCGACCTCGATGAGGATATCCGTGTCGGCGCGCCGGACACGATCGCCCACCGTGGGTCCGTAGAGATCGGCGTACTGTCGCCTCGGCAGCCGGAGAGTCATTCCCTCACGCCCCCTGGAAGCCGGCCTGCGCGGCCTTCGTGACCGCCGCGTCCCGCCGGGAGGCGTCCACCTTGCCGTCGGCGAGCGCGTTGAGCCCGTGGACCTCGCGCGTCCCGGCCAGCTCCACCAGGACCACCAGCTTCTCGTCGCCCGGCTCGAAGCGGACGGCCGTCCCAGCCGGGACATTGAGCCTCATCCCCCACGCCTTCCCGCGCTCGAAGCGGAGCGCACGGTTGGCCTCGAAGAAGTGGAAGTGGGAGCCGACTTGAATCGGCCGGTCGCCGGTGTTGGCAACCGTCAGCTCCACCGTCCGCCGCCCCGCGTTTGCCTCGACGTCGCCGTCGCCGAGCAGGTATTCCCCAGGGATCATCGCGTCGTCGTCCTATCGGATCGGGTAATGGATCGTGACGAGCTTGGTGCCGTCCGGGAAGGTGCCCTCGACCTGGACCTCGTCGAGCATCTCCGGCACACCCTCCATGACGTCGTCCCGCCCGAGGACGGTCACCCCGAAGGCCATCAGCTCGGAGACGCTGCGGCCGTCGCGGACACCCTCGAGGACTTCCGCCGTGATGAGCGCCAGGGCCTCAGGGTAGTTGAGCTTGAGCCCGCGGGCGCGGCGCCGGCGCGCCACTTCCGCGGCGGTGAAGATGAGGAGCTTGTCCTGTTCCCGGGGCGTCAGGTGCATGGTCGGATGATCTTACGTCAAACGGTCAGGTGCTGTCTCACCACATCGTGGCGCAGCTCCGAGGTCGAGCCGCGCGAGACGATGGCGCCCTTGCGCATGATGGCGTAGGAGCTCGCCAGGCGCCAGGCGAACTCGAGATACTGCTCGACCAGGAGCACGGCGATGCCGCTCTCCCTGATCCGCTGGATGGCATCCTCGATCTGGAGAATCACGTTCGGCTGGATGCCCTCGGTCGGCTCGTCCATGAGGAGGACCTTCGGC
>Ga0137360_10003050_pt1 | contig 10026 bp, 10 predicted proteins | sample Mad1_60_16metaG_FD_104924 | JGI IMG/M metagenome (GOLD analysis project Ga0137360, IMG submission 104924) | Vadose zone soil microbial communities from Angelo Coast Range Reserve, California, USA - Mad1_60_16 metaG | ecosystem: Environmental > Terrestrial > Soil > Vadose zone | place: USA... | reverse complement strand
CGTTTACCCTGACAGTTGTCGAAGATGAGGAAGAATCGGACGCCACTCTTTCCGCGGATAGCCTCACGCGAGAGTCGGCGGTCAGCCCGGTGGTCCGCCTGGTGGACACCGTTATTTTTACTGCTCTCGAGCGGCGTGCATCGGACATTCACATCGAGGCCCGCGACATCGAGGTGGCCGTTAAATATCGAATTGACGGCGTCCTGGTGCATGCGATGGCGCCAATTTCCAAGGATTGGCTCTCCACAATCATTTCCCGCATCAAGGTGATGAGCGAACTGGACATCGCCGAGCGGCGTGTTCCGCAGGACGGGCGATTCCGCGTTCGTTACAAGGGCCGTTTCGTGGACTTTCGCGTTTCCATCATGCCGTCCAGCCACGGGGAAGACGCGGTCCTTCGCGTTCTTGACAAGGAAACCCTATCGGAAAAGTTTGCCAACCTCAGTCTGGACGTGGTGGGCTTTTCGCAAGACGATATGCGGAAGTTTCGCAGGTACATCCGCGAGCCATACGGAATGGTGCTGGTCACGGGCCCAACCGGCTCGGGTAAAACGACCACTCTGTACGCCGCTATCAACGAGATTAAATCCGACGAAGACAAGATCATCACCATCGAAGACCCCGTTGAATATCAGGTTCGCGGCATCACGCAAATTCCCGTCAATGAGAAAAAAGGGCTGACGTTTGCTCGCGGATTGCGTTCCATCCTGCGCCACGACCCGGACAAAATCATGGTCGGCGAAATTCGAGACAATGAAACAGCGCAGATCGCGATTCAATCCGCGCTGACCGGACACCTGGTATTTACGACCGTGCATGCGAACAACGTTACCGACGTTATCGGCCGCTTCATTAACATGGGAGTTGAGCCGTACAACTTCGTCTCGGCCTTGAATTGTATTCTGGCGCAGCGGCTGGTGCGTGTTGTATGCGTGCACTGCAAGAGGCCGGTACGCTATTCTCCGGAAGTGTTGCGCGCCTCGGGACTCGATCCTGACCTCTGGGCCCAGGTTCAATTTGTCGAGGGTGTCGGCTGCCTGGAATGCTCCGGTACGGGCTTCCGTGGCCGCAGTGCGATCTCCGAATTGCTGGACCTGTCCGACCACATCCGTGAGATGATCATCAGCCGTCGGCCGACGTCGGAAATCAAACGCGTCGCCCGCGACGAAGGGATGACTTTCCTGCGGGATTCCGCTCTTGCCAAAGTGCGCGACGGCCTGACAACGCTCAAAGAGATCAACAAGGTGACCTTCATTGAGTAAGGGCAACAGCATCAGGCAGGGAATTTATCAAAGCCCGATCGTTCGCCGAATGGCGCGCTGGTTTGACGCCATCCCGCACCCGATGATCGCCTGCGAAATCGCCATGGATTACGTCGCCGCGGCGCGCTGGGCACGCACCGGCATGAGCCTCGATGGCTTCGCCGTCGAAGCGCTTCCGCCCGGATCAATCTTGCCGACCGCGGCGGAATCCAACTTGATTCATCCCGATGAAGTACGTGCCGCTGTGGGCCGCGTGTTTTCCCGTCTTCGGGCCAAGGATGAAGAAGTCGCGTTGCTGGTTCCTGACGCGGTAATTCGCGTCTTCGTGCTTCATTTCGACGTCTTTCCGAGGAAGCCCGAGGAAGCCATCCCCATGCTTCGCTGGCGGCTCAAGAAGAGTGTTCCATTTGAAGCCGAGGAAACGCTGATTTCCTATATGCGCCAGGCTCCCCGCGGGGATGGAGTTGATATCGTCACGGGCCTTGCGAGATTGCGCATCGTCCGCGAATATGAATCGCTTGTGGAATCGGTGGGAATGTCGCCGGGCGTGGTCATGAGCTCAACATTGGCTGCGTTGCCGCTGTTATCGGATGAACGACCCTCGTTGCTGGCGCGTGTCGCGGGTTCGACACTGACGACGGCCATCGTTCGTGAAGGCGTGTTGTGCGGGTACCGCTGCATCACCCTGCCCGCCGATGCCATGCACTTGACTCCGCAAGCGCTTCTCGATGAAATTTATCCCTTGGCGGCGTATTACCAGGATTCGTGGAGCGAGGGAATTGCCCAGGTACGATTGGCTGGACTCGGCGAGCGCACCGAGGATTTTCGCGAGCCGCTCGAACGCGAATTGCACTGCCCGGTCGGTTCGCTGCTGAATGCCGCATTGACGGAAGGGAAAGTTCGTCATGATGAGCAGCCGCTTGCTGAACGCGACCTGGACGCGCTGATCGGCTGGACGCTAAACCGTGGCGCGTGACGGGTGCGGGCTCTACTTTGAGCCCGCCGGAACAAAGTGCGGGCTACTTTGCGCCCGCTAAAATAAAGTCGGTCCCGTTGGAAACGGTATTCGGGAAACGCATGAAAGTGTGCGAGAAAGCTGGCGCACTGGCGCCCGGGCCGCGCTAAAATTAAAATAGGGAAGGGATCGCGATTCGATGAAGGTTCGTCTCAATCTTGCAACTTCGCCGCTGGAGAGCAATCGCCGCTTCGCAGTGGGCGCAACGGTGATTGGAACTCTGGGCCTGGTGGCATTGATTGTGCTTTCCGGGAACGCGTTCAGCGTCTGGCGATCGGAGAAAGTTTCCCGTGCGCGGCAGGCCACCATCGAAAGCCAGATTGCTGCGTTGCAGCAACAGCGTCAGTCGCTGGCGGCATTTTTCGACCAGCCTGAAACCGTGAAGCGGCGGCAACGCGCCGCCTATTTGAATGCGCTCATCGAGCAAAGGGCCTTTCCATGGATCAAAATTTTCATGGACCTGGAAAAAATTCTTCCCGAAGGCGTGCGCGTCGTGAACATCGAACCAAAGTTGGTGGGTGACATTGTGCAGTTGCGTTTCACCGTCGGCGCATTGAGCGATGAAGGTAAATTGAAGTTTCTGAAAACGCTGGAAACATCGCCTGAATTTTCGCAGATCCAGCTGTTGAACGAATCGAACACGGGTCGGCTCGATCAGGCAGACCACGTGATACTGGTGCTGCAGGCGCAGTATTCGGTCATTTAAGATGAGCATAATTATTCAACAACGTAAAACAATCGTCCGCTGGGGCCTCATCGTCATTCTGGCGCTTGACGTCATTCTTCTGGGCGTCAATTACAAGCTCAATGAAGGGCCGAGAATCGCTCCGGATGAGGTAAGACGTCTCGAGCTGATGGAAAAATCCTACCGGGCGGACAACGCGCGGCTCAACAAATTCCGCGCGGAACTTCCCGCCGATGAAAAACAGTGGGACGAATTCTTTACCACGCACTTCCGTCCCGCGGGTGCCGGCTATTCCGCGGTCAGCGAAGACCTTGGACAGTTGTCTCATTCGGCTGGTTTGCGCACCGACACAATTTCGTTTCACCAGCACACTGCCGATGCCAGAGGGTTGATGGAAATCGATATCAGCACCGCAGTCGAGGGAGATTACGAAAGCCTGGTGAATTTTTTGGATAAACTCGAGCATTCGGACCACTTCTATGTTTTGGATGGACTGGCGCTGGCTTCCAGCAGTGCGGGGAAAATTCGCTTGAACATACAATTGAGAACTTATTTCCGGACCTGACATGTCGCGCCGCAATCAAACGATCGCTCTCGGAGTGCTGCTCGCCATTTTAGGCGTTACGGTCTATTCCCGTTTTCGGACGTCGGACGATAACGCCAAAACGTTCTCTGCAACCGGATTATTTACGCCGATCAACGTGGATAATCCGGCTCTGCGCCTGGATGTCCTGCAGCATTTTCTCAGCTTGCAATATAAGGGCAGTCATCGGAATATTTTCGTTGCGACGTTGCCTCCGCCTCCGCCGCCACCGACTCCCGTGACCCCGGTGAGCCTTACTCCCGCGGTTCCTGCCGGGCCGCCGCCCCTGAATGTGGAGGCGAAGTACTTCGGATTTGTGAGCGATTCCAGGGGAAGTTACCGGCGCGCGTTTTTCGCAACCTCTAATAATGAGGAAGTTTTCGTTGCGGGTGAAGGCGACACTCTCCTCGGGCGTTTCCGCGTGGTGAAGCTTACATCCACCTCCGCTGATCTTGAGGAAGTCTCTTCCGGACGCCACGCCACATTGACTTTGGAGGAGGCAGTTCCCAACGGGTAATTGCGATGCTGCCATTGAAAAATAATTCACAGCGCGAAAAGCAAGCCGGGTCCGCCCTCTTGATGGTCATTTTCATGGTGGCGACCATGCTGCTTCTGACCACCACCGCGGCCCTGCGCATTGATACGCAGGGCCGGCGCGAACGCGAAGCCGAACTCGCCTGGCGCGGCGAGCAATACGAGCGCGCGATCGGTATGTATTTCCGAAAATTCGGGAAGTATCCAACCAAGATTGACGATCTCGTCAAGCAAACCAATGGTATTCGCTTTCTCCGTCAGGCCTACACTGACCCCATGAACAAGCAGGACGGAACCTGGCGCTTCATTTACGTCGGCCCGTCAGGCCAATTAATCGGGAGTCTCCGCCATACCAGCTTGCTGCAAAGTTTGATTTCGACTCCCACACTGCCAGGTTCCACTCTGTCTTCCAGTAGTCTCACAACGCCGGGAATTTCGCCATCATCCGGGCCGGGAGGAAGCACAAGCAGCGCTATCACTTCATTTGGCCAAACCGGACAGCAAAGCGCTTCGCAGGGCATCAATTCGGCGGGGTCAATGAGCCCACTGGGGATAACAGGCGCCCAGCCGCAATCGCTGCAAGGGGCGGTCATCGGCGGAAATATTATCGGAGTCGCGAGCAAAATGAAGGAATCGTCGCTGCGTGTTTACGAAGGTGGCGACACGTATGAGACGTGGGAATTTATCTGGAATCCGCAGACCCAAGTCGCGATTCCCGGCCAGGGTACGAATCCACTGGCACCTACCGCGCCGACTACAGGCCCGGGCGGGCCATCTAACAACGTTCTCACCCCTGGACAGTCCATACCGGGTGGCCCGACAACGGCGCCTCCAACCGACCAGCAAGGCGGCGGAACTCCACTACCTCAGAATCCGCCTGTCCAGTAATCTTCAATTATTTGAAAATCAGCTGATGCGATGCCACGAGTGTTGATTTTGGATTTTACTGCAGGCCTGGAATATGGTCGGACGACTTGAGGCTCTCGTTAAATTTTTCCGTTACGCGGCGGACGTAATCGCGCGTCTCGCGATAGGGCGGGACGGTGCGAAATCGTTCGACGCGGTCCGGGCCGGCATTGTACGCCGCAAGAGTCAGCTTCAAGTCTCCGTTGTAACGGAGTAGAAGTTCCTTCAAATAATGCGTTCCGGCGTCAATATTTTGCTTGGGATCGAAAATATTCTTGACGCCAAAGCGGGCGGCAGTTTTCGGCATCAGCTGCATCAGTCCGCGGGCGGATTTTGTGGAGACGGCATTCGGATTGAAATTGGACTCGACGGAAATCACGCTGGCCACCAGTTCTGCTGCGACGCCATGTGTCAGAGACGACGCCGCAATGAAATCCGCAAAGGGAACGTCCAGCAACTTCACTTTGACCGGAGCAAATGTGTCTTCGGGATCGATTCGCAGCAGGGAATCCGCGGGAATTTCGAGCGTGCCTCCCGGCACGGTCAGGCGGATCGTGTCTCCGATCGTTTCATAGCCGGTGATATGAATGCGCTGTCCGGATTGCAGCACGGCATAGTCCGCGCGCGCAATCGGCGCCAGGGCCGCGCAGAGAATCGCAGCCACGACCCCGGCACGCTTCGCAGCGGCCCACGGAAATCGCATCCAGATGTGTGCGTCAGCGCGCATAAGCCTCAATCGCGGCGGCCACTCCGCCTTCGTCGTTGGTGAGGGTTTCACGCCAACCGAGCGATTTCAATTCGGGTACGCTGTTTGCCATGACGATTGGGAGCCCAGCATATTCGAGCATCTCGCGGTCATTTAGGTTGTCTCCGATGGCCATGACGTCCTCGCGCGACCATCCGCGGCGACGCACCCATTCCGCCAGCGTAGCCCCTTTCGAACACCCTGGAGAAATGACGTCCACCAGGCCAAAGTCGCGATCCTCATACAGCGTGACGGCCAGAGAGTACTCCTGAGCGAACGGCAGCCCTGCAAGGACGGCTTCGAGAGCGCGCGCGGGGCTGACTGCCCCGGTAAACATCACTTGAATGGGATCCTCGGTGAGGCTGTCCAGTATGGGAGAAACCTCGGCGATAAACTCCCTGTTGCGTTTGAAATACCCGCTGCGAAGCGGGTCGTCCCAATCAATTCGTTCGAAAATCAGCTGATTTTCGCGTGGCCGGTCAAAGCAAATTGAGGCCATCTCTCGAAATTGCGGCGTGGCCTCAATCACGCGTCGCGCGACATCGCGAGGCAGGCGGTGAACGAGACGCGTCGTTCCGTCGCTTGATTTGACCATGGCGCCGTTGTTCACAATCATCGTCAGAGGGCAGGGAATTTGCCGTGCAATCGGCATCGCAAAATCGTACCGGCGCCCGGTAACCAGGGCGATTTCGATGCCGCGAGCGGCGGCGTCCAGAATCGCTTGCCGGTTGATGTCCGGAAGCTGGGACTGCCCGTCCAGAAGAGTGCCGTCGATGTCTAACGCTATGAGCCGAATCGGCATTCTTATATTTTACCGTGCCGGCGCGCCAAGGGCCACACAACGCTTCAAGAACTGTGCCTCTGTGGCAGCATCGACTTCACGTAGCATCTGTGCGGGGCACCATCCATTTGTGATCCGCAAACTCTATTGCAAAAGTCCGAAGACAATCACACCGGTAGGAGTTCCCACATACACCTTGCCGTTTGCAATAGTAGGCGTGATGAACTTGTTGTCCGAGAAATTATCACGAGTCCCTGCCTGACTGCTGTTGTACAACTCTGTCGCCAGATTGGCCGGGTCATAGGCGTGGAGCACGCCTGCGCCACCGCTATTTTCGACAGCCCACAAAATCGCATTCGTGCTTCCGTTTGCAGAAATTGCGGGCGTGACGCCCGGATAGGCAAAGCTGCTTGCCGTCTGGCTGGAAGGTGTTGAAGACAACAATGCGTTAGCGATTCCAAACGCCTTCATCGAAGTCCCCACCGGCCCGAAGTAAACCGTGTTATTGAAATACGCCGGCGATGAAAAGACCTGCCCAATTCCATCGATTTCCTGGTAGGCGTTGCCGCCGGCAGGGTTAAATTTGCCCATTGAGTCGCGATTCACCACATACATGTTCGCATCTTTTCCGGCGCCAACCGCGAGGTGACGAATAGCTCCGGAGTTGTCCGTGAGATCGAGTATCAAGAGGGCGCCGCCGGATCCGAGGTCCTGATCGTGGGTGTTTTCAAAATCCTGATTGACCATTTCAAAATAATCGGCCACCGCGAGGCCTCCAGTAGCGGAAAGTTTCAGGAAGGCGTTGCCGAAATCGCCGTGGCTGGGGAATTCTCTCGAATCGAGGGAAGTGTCAAACGTGCCATTGGCATCGAGGAGATAAATATTTCCGGTCGAATCCACAGCCGGCCCCGCTCCGCTCATCCAGATAGCGCCCTCGGTGCCGTTCGGTGTGATGTTTAACACAGTCGTCATGGCTAACGTAGAAGCGCTGAAGCCCATGATCCATCCGTTATACGGATCGAAATCGCAATGCGAGGCCCACGCCGTGTAGACCACTCCGTTCAACAGTAGAAGTGCGGCGCGCTCCTTGTATTGGCCCGGATCGAACACGACGTTTGAGCCGGTGCTGTTCGGGCCTGTCCCTGGATAAGTAGCTTGAATGGTCACCGGGCCGCCGAATAGCTCCGCACCGGACGTCAGATCCAAAGCATGGAGGCGCTGATGATATTTGCCGGAGGCATCCTTCGACATGGCCACCAGGTAAATCGCGCCGTGTGTTCGGTCAATCACAGGAGTTGATGTGATGCCGATATTTGGGATCACCTGATCGCAGCCGCGGTTGTCACTGAACGTTTCCCCGGCAAGCAGTGCTGAAACCTGCCAGAATACTTCACCCGTTGTGGCGTCGAAGGCATACGCGCTATCGTTCTCGGTGACGACATACAGGACGTCGTGTGTTCCTTTTCCCGGAATCGTCACGTTCGACAGATAGAGCGGCTGAGCATCCACGAGTCCGCCCACCGCGAAAAATCCAATTTTTCCGAACGTTGCCGACTTGACATTCGCTGGCGTCAGCATGACTTCGTTTAGGTTTTGTCCCGTACGGCTGAGGTCATTGTGGTGTGTCGTGACATCGACTCCCGGTGGCGGATTAACGATCGACGGATTAACCATCAGAGTGGCCGCACTGCTCGTCACGTTTCCCGCAGCATTTGTGACAACTACGTCGAACGTCGCACCGCTGTCGGATGCCAACGCCGGCGGCGTCGCGTAGCTGGATGAAGTTGCGCCAACGACGTTCACACTTGTTTTTCGCCACTGAAAGGCCAAAGGCGGGGTGCCGGCAGCAACCACTGAGAATGTGGCCGTCTGGCCGACACTAACTGCTTGATTGGATGGCTGTGTCGTGATGGACGGTAGAACAGGACCAGTGGGTGACGTCGGAGGTAGCGCAGGTGATGTGGCAACCCCTCCACATCCCGTTAGGGACCACACCAGAGCCGCGAAATACAACATTCTGCCGAAACTGACAGGCATAAACATTGGTACTCGCTGAGGGGAGGGGCCCCACTAGGCTAACACAGCAATGGAAACTCGATTCTACACTTTTAAGTTCGCCCTCTCCCAGGATTAGCCGATCTGTGGGCCCGGCTTTCGGCGGACGTTGTGCCAGCATGAACAATGTCGGCCTGAATACCGACGCGACATGCGTTTTCAGAGTTTGAGGATTCTAGCCGCCGTGCCACCAAGAATCATTTTGCGTTGCTCCGAATTCAAGCGAAGCTCGTCGACCACTTGCACGGGTCGCTCGTAACCAACTTCGAAACAATAGTCGCTGCCCAGCATGATCCGATCTACGCCCACCTGGGAGATGACATATTCCATGAGCGGTTTCGAATGCGTGATCATGTCGTAGGTAAAACGGCGCAAGTACGCGCTGGGGGGCTGCGCGCAGCTTTTTGCCGCCGGAATTACTTTCCATCCGTGATCGAGACGCCCTATAAGAGTTGGCAAGACGCCGCCGGCGTGCGGCAGCGTGAACTGAAGCTTTGGATGCGATCCAATACCCCTCCAAAAATCAGGTGGCAAGCGGCGACTGTCGTGTCCATGGGAAAGGCCACCAAATTTGGGAAAGAGTACGGCTGCAAGCGCTTGCCACCCACTGCGGGCGCCAGGGGATGCAGGAAAACCGGCAGGTCGAGCGCCTCGATACGCGTGAGAACGGGTTCGAAGAGCGGGTCGTCGAGATCGCGGCCGTCAATGTTGGTGCCCATGTAAATGCCGCGGACTCCGGGGAGCTTGCTGACGCGGTAAAGTTCGTCGCTGGCGCGGTCGGGATCGAGCATCGGAAGAGTTGCCAGGACCACAAAGCGATCCGGGTAGGATTGATGCGCCACGACGGCAGCGTCATTCCACGTCCGCGCAAGTTCCAGGGAGAGCTTGCCGTCCGGCCAGTACGCCATGGGTCCAGTGAGTGAAAGGGCGTGGACTGCCACGCCTTGCGCGTCCATGTCGGCAAGGCGTTGTTTGAGATCGATGAATTTGGTGGGCAAAGGTCCGCTCGACTGGCTGGGAGTCTTGAAATAGAAGCCCTCATTGGTCGCGTGATACTCCGAATTAAAACGCTTGTCTTCATCGTTGAAGAGGTCGAGGTAGGCTTGCGGGTAATAGTGAGCGTGGATGTCGATGGCGCGCACGCCGGTTTTCGCGGCGGGTTGCGCGAGCGCATTGGTCACTCCACTCACCGCGCCAACCGCAGCGGCCAGGCTTCCCTGCAGGATTTCCCGGCGCGACAACCCGTGGCGGCAGCCGCGATCAATTCCCATCTTCATGATGGCCTCCAGAAATTGTTCCTACGATCTTTCTGCGCCGCCTTTACAGTAGGCACGACCATACGGCGGCATGGGTATGGCGTCAAGTTCCGGCCGACGGGCAAATGTGCGTGAGGGAGTCGCGACGCTGAAAGACCGCTAACGACGGACAGTAGGCAATGTACGTGCATTTAGAGCGCTGCG
>Ga0137360_10003048_pt1 | contig 10028 bp, 9 predicted proteins | sample Mad1_60_16metaG_FD_104924 | JGI IMG/M metagenome (GOLD analysis project Ga0137360, IMG submission 104924) | Vadose zone soil microbial communities from Angelo Coast Range Reserve, California, USA - Mad1_60_16 metaG | ecosystem: Environmental > Terrestrial > Soil > Vadose zone | place: USA... | reverse complement strand
CCGGGCGACGTCGAGGCGGGACTCGCGGCGGCGGCAGCCATCGGTGACGACCGGATTCAGCAACAGTCGCGGGGCCGCGTCTCGCCCGAGTCCTTCACCCACGGCTCGTCCGCCCAGCGCGTGCGGTGGTTTCGTGCCGGGCTCGCCTCGGGCGATGTGAACCAGTGCAATACCTTCGAGACCGCGAAGCCGTGATCGGCGCCCCGCGAGCAGGATTCAGAGCCTATTTCGCCGCGGCCTCGCGCATTTTAGCGAGCGCCGAGCCGTAGACGTGCTCGGGCCGCAGTATCATCGCGACGCGCTTGTCCGCTTCCGCGATCCGGTCGTACGCGTCCCAATCCGCGCTGCGCCGCCTCGTCGTAGCGCTGAAGATGTGCCGGCGCGCCATGCGGAGCTTCTCGGGATCGGTGTTACCCGAGTGGACCATCTCGGCCCTGCCTTCGAACACCAGAAACCCCGACCACCAGTCGACGTGCGATATCAGCACCGAGCAGCGGGGATCGCGCAGCAGGTTCTTGAACTTCATGCGGGTCTCGGTGATGGAGATCCCCACGCCGCCGTCCCGCGGGTACACGGTGACGATGCTGAGCTGGGGCATGCCGTTCCGCCTGAACGAGGTCAGCACGCCCTGCGGGTTGTCATGGATGAACTGCTCGATCTGGGGCGCGAGCGCGGTCATTTAAATGCATCCTGCCATTTCTGGCCTGGAGGGCCGACGAGCTCGATGCTCGCCAGCCTCGCCTTGTAGAGGTGGCTGTTCTTCTCGCGATGGCTCTCGTCCGGCATACACGTGGCCTCGAACCGGACCTGGAAGACGGCGGTCGAGTCGAAAAAGAAGGTGACCGTCTGGCCGCTGCTCGCCTGGGTCCCGAACTCCCGGTTGAACGCGTTGCAGAGCGAGTCGGACGTGATCTGCCAGTCGACCTTCTTCACGAACCAACCCGGCTTGACGACAAGCGCTGTGGACGTCTCGAAGCGGCAGTCTTCCTGCAGGAAGCCGTTGCGCAGCTGAAAGCTCAGGTCTCCGTTGTCGTTGACGACTCCAGTCGAGAATGTTCCGGCCGTGCCGACCGAGCCCAGCTCGCACGGCAGGGGCCCCTTGCTCGCGGAGGCCGTGAGCTTCTTGCCGGACGGCGTGGTGAAATTCAGCAGGTCCCACGTGTGCGTGATCGTATACGTTTCGAGGCTCGGCAGCCGGATCTCGCCCGCGGCAATCGGCGGAGCCATGCCTTCTCGGTACGGATGGATCTCCATCGGGCAACGCTTGCCGGAGTTCTCGATCCCGAAGAACGGAAAATCCCACCTCACCTTGTACGGGCTGCCGCCGGGCTCGCTCGACGGGCCGAGCCCGTTCGGAAAACAACCGGGAGCCCACAGCGAGGGACGGAAGAACGTGTCGGCCTTGGGGTCGAAGTCCGCCAGCTCGGCCTCGATCTTCGTGGGCCGGGCGCTCATGACTTCGAAGCCCAGGAAGGGGCCATCGATGATCCGGAACGATACGAGGCGGGGCACCTTCGGGCCGGGCACCTTCAAGGTCGTGCCCGGCCCTTTGAACGTCGGAGGTGGAGGCGGCCCCTTCGGCGGCTGGATCTGCGCCACGCCGCCCGATACGAGGAAGACCGAAGCGCAGAGGGTCAGGAGAAACGCCCGAATCCCGGGAGAGATCTTCATGGAAAGCGCTGGCCCGGCGGGCCGAGCACCGACACACTGTCGAGGATGAACCGGACCGTTCGGACGTCGGTGCCGAGCGTAACCGGGCAGGAATAGCGGATCTCCGGGATCCTGAGCACGGTCACGGGAAAGGTGTTGCCTCTCGCATAGACGATGCCGTTCTCCGACACCTCCAGCGCGTCGGAGAACATCACGGGATCTCCGAGGTAGCCGTTTTCGTTGACCGTGACGGAGCCACGCACCCCGCTGAGCGGGAGGTCGTTGTTCGTCTGGCACTGTTCGCCCGGTCCCTCTCTGACCACTTTCCAGGTCGCGCTGATGACTCCGTTGGCCACAAGCATCTCCTTCGTCGCGAAGACGCACGCAGTCCCCACGGGCCCGCTCCTCCCGAAGAACGAGAGCTTGCCGTTGTGCTCGACGATGCCGAGAGCCGAGCCGATAGGAGGCTGGCCGTTGCAGAAGCTGCCGACACCCGAGGCCAGGAGCAGCGGCGCCAGCCTGTCCTTGAGGGTCCATGTGTTCGTGACGGTGACGGTCGTTCTCGTCGCCCGGGCGACCGTCGTCGACACGTCGACCCTAGTGGAGTCTCCCTTGCGCGGCGAGTTCACCAACACCCGGACCGAGCCATTGGAGTTGTTCCTGAAATAGCCGATCATCCCGAATGTGACACTTCCGTTCTTGTCGCGCTGCGCCTTCTGCGCGTACGTGACCCCAGGAATCTCCCTGAAGGACGACCCGATATCGAATTGCAGCTGGTTGAGATCCAGCTCGTCGAACGGGAAATGATCGATCCGCATGTTGAGCAGGATCTTCTGATACTCGTAGATTGGCGACGTGTTCGTCACCGTGAGCACCGGCGGCGGCCCGGGTTGAACCAGATGAGGCGGAGGTGTCGCGGGCAGCGTGGGAGTCGGCTTGGTGCCGAATCCGCCCGGGGGCGGCTGCAGCTGGACCGGCGGCTCCTGGCCGGGCTTTATCGGCGTCGGACCCTTCTGCGGTTGCGCGTGGCCGACGGACGCGGCCACGCATAGCAGGAGGACGGCGGGGGCGAGGCGCCGGACTCTCATCGTTCAATCATTACGGATGCCCTCCTGCGCGGCTGGCGCGCTCGGGCGCCGGCCGGTTCACAGCACCTGGCCGCCCGCTCGGAGCTTGCGGGCGGAGTCCGGTGGACAGTACTCGGACGACCGCACCATGTCAACCCTGCGAGCGCATCTCCGATTCCGCCTGATCGAGCCAGAAGGGCATCTCCATCTCGCGGTACATCGTCGTCGCCGACGTCAGATGCTGTCGGGCTTGCTCGTGCCGGCCGGCCTTTCGAAAGAGTCTGCCCAGGTCGAAATGGACGTGGGCGACGAGGGGACGCATCTCGAGCTCGGCGGCCAGGGCGAGGGCCTCCCGGTAGTAGCCCTCCGCCGCCCCGACGTTCGGCGGGGTTCGGCGGGAAGCGATTTCACCGAGCAGGCGGAGGGCCCACGCCTCGTGGCTGCGTTCCCTATGGCGCCGGGCGAGGGTCACGCCCTGCTCTGCACGCTCCAGCGCCTCGTCGAGACGCCCTTCGAGCAAGCACGCCTCGCCGAGCCACACGAGCTGCATCGCCCGGCCGACGCCCATCGCACTCATCGTTTTTGCGCCGCGTCTCACCTCTTCCAGAAGGTCCCGGCCCTCTTGCACGCGCCCGGAGACCGCCCACGCGTATCCGAGGCGGGCGAAAACCGCCCAAGGCTGGAAGTTCCACTCGTCGGTGATCCCGCGCGCACGTTCCAGGGCATCGATGGCGCGATCGAGGTCGCCCTGAGCGAGGGCCACGCTACCCACGCACGTCAGCGTCTCGGCGAGAGTGAATGGGTGGTCGGCGCCTTCCGCGATCCTGAGCGCCTCCTCGGCATGCGAGCGCGCATCATGGAATCGGCCCAGGTTCGAGAGCGTCAGTGCCAGCCAGTTGTGCGACCATGACGCGAACAAGTTGGACTGCTCATCGGGGCCCGCCCTCGCGCCGTCCGCGCACTTCAGGAGCAAGTCGAGGGCCGGACGGAAGTCGCCGATGGCGAAGTAAGCCTGGCCTGTGCGGTACTGCGCTTCGCGCTCGAGCTCCTGGTCGCCAATGTCCGACGCGATCGCCAGAGCGCGCCGGCCCACCTCGATGGCTTGAAAATGCTCGCCCGCGACGTTTCTCAGGCGCGCGCAGATATCGGCCAGGACCCGTCCCAGGCGGGCACGATCGCCGAGCCGGAGCGCCAGGCTCTCCGCCTCGCGCATCACGACGAGAGCATCTTCGTAGCGCCCGAGCGGAATGAGAGCCACGCGCAGCTCGAGTCGTATATCGACCGCCTGGGCGAGCGTCTCAGGAGTTTCCGGCACTCGCTCGAGCGCCCGCAGCGCTGCCTGGAGCCGCTCCGCCGCAGGATCGTACGACGAGCGCGCAATCGCCCTCTGCCCCGCCCGCCGAAGATACGTGACTGCTTCTCCCCATGCTTCGGCGCCGAGCGCGTGGCTGGCGAGGCGCTCGATGTCCTCACGCGATTGGTCGGCCTGCCTGCGTTCGAGCGTTTTCAGTATCGCCAGGTGCAAGGCCACCCGCCGCTCGTGCAAGAGGCTCGCGTACGCAACTTCATGTGTCAGCGCGTGCTTGAACGTGTACTCCGGCTCCGGGAAGAGGCCGGCGTCATAGAGGAACTCGGCGGCCTGGAGGTGCGCGAGCGCCCGGCGGAAGTCTTCCTCCCCCTCTTCGACGACTGCCGAGAGTAAAGCCAGCGGCACGTCCTTGCCGATGACGGACGCTGCCTGGAGCAGCCGCTTCTCCTGCGGAGGCAGCCGGTCGATCCGTCCGGCGAGCAGCGCCTGGACGGTCGCCGGGACCCGGATCGTCTGCGCGCCGTCGATCAGGCGGTAGGCGCCGCGCTCGCCGGCGAGCGCTCCGATCTCAACCAAGGTCCGGACGCTCTCCTCGAGGAAGAAGGGATTGCCCTGGGTTCGTTCGATGAGCAATCGCTTGAGGGACTCGAGCTCGCCGCCTTCGCCCACCAGGGCCCCGAGCAGCTCCTCCGCGCTCTCCGGCGGCAAGGAATCGATCCTGAGCTGTCGGTAGCCGGTCTTGCCGCTCCAGTCGTGGCTGTACTCCGGGCGATAGTTGACCAGGAGCAGGATCGAGGCGGCGGACAAGGCGGCCACCAAGTCGTCGAGCAAGGCTTGCGTTTCCGGGTCGATCCAGTGGAGGTCCTCCAACACGAGGACGAGGGGCTGGACCTGGCTCTCCCGCAGGAGCACACGCTTCACGGCGTTGAGCGCGAGATGACGGCGCTGGGGCGGCTCGAGGTCCCACAGGCGGTCTTCCTCGGGCAAGGCGTCGAGCAGCCAGAGGATCGGAGCGACGACATCCTTGAGCGCTTCGTCCAGGGTGAGCAGATGTCCGGTGACCTTGGCGCGGATCGAGCGAATGTCGTCACGGTCGTCGAGGCCGAGATGGGCCTTGAGGAGATCGATCACAGGAAGATAGCTGGTGGCCCGGCCATAGGAGAGGGTGCTTGCGTGGAGGATCCGGCATCCGGCAACACGGGGAGAGTAGGTTAGCTCGTAAAAGAGCCGCGACTTGCCGACTCCAGGCTCGCCCATGACGGCCACTACCTGGCCGCGACCGTGCCGCGCCTCGTCCAGTGCCGCGCGGAGCTGCTCCAGCTCGGCATCGCGCCCTACGAAGCGGCTCAGGCCTCGAAGGGCGGCGGCTTGAAATCGTGTCTTCACCTGACCGGCGGCGACGACGTTGAACACGTCAACGGGAGCATCGAGGCCGCGTACCGGCACGGGGCCCAGGGATTGGACCTGCACGAAGTTCTCGGCCAGGCGAAAAGTGTCGGCGGTTATCCAGATGGCGTCGGGGGGAGCCAGCTGCTCCATGCGCGCCGCCAAATGAGTGGTCTGCCCGACGGCCGAGTAGTCCATGCGAAGGTCGGAGCGAATGGAGCGAACGACGACCTCTCCGGAGTTCAGTCCCACTCGTATCCTGACCATGACTCCATGGGTGCGGAGCGCCTGCTGGGCGTAGCCCTTCACCAACTCCTGCATGGCCAGCGCGGCATAGCAGGCCCGGACGGCGTGGTCCTCGTGGGCGACCGGGGCCCCGAACAATGCCATGATGCCGTCGCCCATCACCTGGTTGACGGTTCCTTCGTAGCGGTGGACGGCTTCCATCATCCGCTCGAGGACCGGGTCGAGGAGCCTGCGCGCCTCCTCAGGATCGCGATCGGCCAAGAGCTCCATCGAGCCCTTGAGGTCGGCAAACAGCACCGTCACCTGCTTGCGCTCGCCTTCAAGCGCGCCTCGCGAGATGAGGATCTTCTCGGCCAGGTGCTTGGGCGTGTAGACATGAGGAGAATGGAATCTCGGGTCCGCGATGGCTGCCGACGAGGCGAGCGATCTGCCGCATCCGCCGCAGAACTTCTCACCGCCCTCGTTCAGAAAACCGCAAGTCGGGCATGTCGAGGCAAACGACAGCCCACAGTCGCCACAGAAGTGCCGGCCATCGCGGTTCTCAGCCTGACACCGAGGACACTGCAAGCTGGAGCTCCTTAAGATGCCGAGGGCTTCGCACTGCCGCTCGTCCAGGACTGGGCGAACTCCCGGGACGCTTGCTGAGGTTGGGTTCCGCGGCTTGCGATATCCGTCCCCACGTAGATGAAGCCGACGATGAGGTCATCCGGCTCGATCCCGAGAGCGCCCTTCACTGCATTGTCGTACGCGGGCTCACCGGTTCTCCACATCGCACCCAGTCCCTCGGCGACGGCGGCCAGCATGATGGCGTGAGCGGCACAACCGGCAGAAACAATCTGCTCGATGATCGGGATCTTCGAGGACCGATCGCATCGCGTCGCGACCACGATGATGAGTGGCGCGCGCAGAGCCTTCTCCCGCTCGCGCGAGAGAGCCTGTTCGTCGGCGAGAGGGTTCCGCCGAGGCAGCGCGTCGGCGAGGATCTTGCCGAAATCAAGGCGAGCGGCCCCTTCAATGAGGATCAAGCGCCAGGGCCGGAGACGGCCGTGATCCGGGGCACGCCCCGCGCTCTCGAGCATGGCTTGGACGGCCCGTGCCGAGGGCGCGGGCTCGCCAAGCTTCAGCGCCGAGACGCGGGTTCGGAGAAGCTCGCTGGCGTCCATGGCTCTTACCTCCCGCTGGGTCCCTATCCCGCTGATCGCGCCGCGGCGATCTCTTCCGGCGTGTAGCGGTAGGCGCCGAAGACAATGTTCGTTTGGGCGTCGGCGGGGCCGCCAAAGTAGGGATTGACGTATTCCCAGACCGTCTCGCCGCGGGCGGTGACTTCAAAGAAACGGCCGAAGGAGGCCTCGTTGATCAACGTATTCCCGTTCGTCAGCCGCTGCGCGTTGCCCATGCGCGGCGTGAAGAAATTCGAGACCGGGTTGTCCTGATAGGTCCACACGATCTTGTTGGACGCGGGATCGACCTCGATGACCCTCGAGAACGGCAGCGGATCGTCGACGCGATGAACACCGTTGTCGAAGATCAGGATGTTGCCGTTGGGCAACGGCGTCGGAGCATGCTGGCCCGCAAGCGTGGGAGGGCCAAGCTTCCAAACGATCCGGCCTGTGGCCCGATCGATGCGGATGACCGTCGAGATGGGCCGGTAGCTGACCAGCAGGTCCCCATTCGCAAGCTCGACGACATTGTTCCCCATGGACCACAGTGTTCGTAGAGACTGAACCTCGGCGATGCCGTCCTCGGCGGGATCGAGATGCTCCCAGCTGCGCCATTCCCACACCGTCTTCCCCGAGAGCGTCAGTTCGGCCAGGTAGTCGGCGTACATGCGGCCCGCCTCGGCCGGCGGCTGGTGACCGTAGAGGCCCGACGAGAGCTCGTGGTCCTCCGCCCCGCCCACAACCCGCGCCGCGATGTCCCTGGGAACCTGCCCGAGACAGTTCAACAGCACGTTGCCGTTTCGGAGCAGGATCCCGTCGTGATGATGATCGGGGTGACGTACTTCCCAGAGAACCTTGCCCTTCCAGTCGGCTTCCAGAATCGCTCCCCCTTTGAACGGAAAAACCCGTCCTCTGACGTGCGCCCGTTGTAGACGAGCGTCCCGCGCCCGGTGAGATAGCCGCCCAGCCCGGGCGCGTACGGCATCGTCCACGTGTGGACGACCTCTCCCTGCAGGTCGATGAGAAAGACGGTGCGGTTCTGCGCGAAGCAGGGAGCGAACAGCGTGTATCCTGGGCACGCGCGCTCGCGATCGCACGCGCGCAACCCGACGCCCCGGCGCTTCAGCGTATTCTGCTCGACGGCCGTCGGCGCTTTGGCGGCCGTCGTGATCGGACGCGTGTCCTGAGTCATTGTCGGCTCGAGGCTAGGTGTACAGCTTGATCGGGCCGCCAATCGCCTTCCACGCCGAGTGGCCGCCTTTCATGTACTTGGCGTCGAATCCGGCCTCGCGCAGCGCGATCGCCGTCTTGCATCCGACGTGAAATCCGTAGGCGCAAAACACCACGACGGGATCGGCTTTCGACAGCTCCCCGATCCAGTCCTGGAGGCGCTCGGGATCGCGCCACACCGCGCCATCCATGATGTCCTGCGGCGCGAGATATAGGACCTCGGACGGGCGTCGATCACCTGGACGGGCTCGCCGGAATCCAGCATGGCCTTGACTTCCTCAGGCCCAACACCGGGCAGGTCCCCGAACTCCTTCTGGACGAGCGGTCGGGGCGCTTCGACCTTTGACGCATCCTCATAGCGCGCCTGTGTCGACACCCAGTCGATGTTGCGGTGGAACGCATCGATGTACGCCAACGCGTTCGCGCCGAAATCGATGTGGTAGGCATGCTCGTACATATCGAGGGCCAGGATCGGGATGCCCCCCGCCGTTGCCTGGCCGTGGTCGCCCGCAATCTGGTTGATGAGCCGCCGATCCCGCGGCACATAGACGAGCAAGACCCAGCCCGATCCCCCGGCCAGGCCCTTCGCCATGGCGACGAACTCGCTTCGCCAGCGGTCCACGGATCCGAAGTCGCGGGTGAGAGCCTGGGCGATCGCCTCGGTCGGCCTCCCATCCCCGAACGCCATGCTCGCGAAGTACAGTTCGTGGAGAAGCGTCGAATTGAGCGCGATCAGCTCTTCGCGCTTCAGGCTGTTGACCACGTGAGCCGGAGTCTTCTCGAAGTCGAGCGACTCGAGCTGCTCCGTGATCGCGTTCAACTTCCGGAGAGCCCCACCGTAGTGGTTTTCGTAGTGGCTCTCGATGAGCCGCAGCGACAGGCCATTGAGCAGCCAGGGACGCGTAGAGATCGGTGCCAGTTGGTATCGCATGTCTCTTCCTCGATGGGTTAGTGGTGCACGTTCGAGCGGCAAAACGCGTAGAGGGCGTCATACGCCGGAAATTGCCGCGCCATGTTCTCGAAATCGTCCTTGCTCGTCGCCTGGAAACCCGTCGCTAACGCGTAGAGTCCCGAGGACTCCGGCGTGAGGTCCCGGTGAGCCGTGTCCGCGCCCCGCACGATCAGCGCCAGCGCGCGGAGAGCGGGGTCGTCCAGCTTGTACTTGTCGATGAACGCGTCGAACGAGCACTGATCGCCGTGATGCCCCAGCTCCACGTTCGGGACGTCATAGGGTATCGCCCGTTCGCGCTCGGCGACCTTCATGACGTCGCCGGCGGGGACGAAGAGAAACACGGCGTCGCGATCCACGAACCGGCTGATGAGCCATGGACACGCAATGCGGTCGACACGCGCTTTTTCCCGAGTCACCCATTTCATGGCGTTCTCCTTTCACTTGGATGCAGCGTAGGTCCTTTCGCTATGCGCCGGCCGGTCGCAGGGCTCGCGCCCCGCCAGCCGCGTACCAGGCCGAGACTCCGCCGCGGATGTAGCGCGCGTCGAAACCGCGTTCCCGGAGCGCCTTCGTCACGTTGCAGCCGACGTGAAAGCCATAGGCGCAGTAGACCGCCACCGGCTCGTCGGGCGAGAGCTCCCCGATCCACTCTTCCATGTGATCCGGATCGCGCCAGATCGCCCCCTCCATCAGGTCCACGGTCCTCGAGATGTGATGCCGCGGCCGGGCGTCCACGATCTGTACCCGTTCCCCCTTGGTGAGCTGAGCTGCGAGCTCCTCGATCGAGACCGACGGGAGGTTTTTGTCGGAGGGGTCGTCCGACGGCAAGGAGCGATCGGCGCGGACGGCATCCATCCGTTCGATGACTGCTGCCCAGTCGACGTTCCGCATGAACGCGTCGATGTAGGCGGTGGCGTTCGCGCCGAAGTCCATGTGGTACGCGTGCTCGTACATGTCGAGCGCCAGCACGGGGGCCGCATCGACTGCGGCCTGGGAGTGATCCGATGCGATCTGGTTCCATAACCGCT
>Ga0137360_10003047_pt1 | contig 10028 bp, 9 predicted proteins | sample Mad1_60_16metaG_FD_104924 | JGI IMG/M metagenome (GOLD analysis project Ga0137360, IMG submission 104924) | Vadose zone soil microbial communities from Angelo Coast Range Reserve, California, USA - Mad1_60_16 metaG | ecosystem: Environmental > Terrestrial > Soil > Vadose zone | place: USA... | reverse complement strand
AGCGGGGGAAAGCTGGCTGGTCTGAGCAGCACGCAGGTACAGAATCTGGGAGAGACGGCGCTGCTGACGCTGGCCGTCTCCGTCGGGCTAACGGCGGCCAGTTGCCGACATTTGACCATCGAGCAGTGCAATTTCGATTACCCCATACCACGGCCAGGCACCATCCTGTTCGCAACCGGGATCTTCGCCGCCGGGGACTGCTCCGATCTGACGCTGGGCTTCAGCAACTTTCAAGGACCGGACTTGGTCCGCGCGGCGGGTATCGGCGCGCTGGCCCTAGTGGCCGGATACTTGCAAACTTCCATCGTTCAGCCGGGCTTTTTGGTTCCGTCCACGCTGTTCAATGCCTCTTTCTCTCACAACGTTTTTGAAAACCTCGACATTGGTCTGCTCCTGCTTACGACTTCCTTCGGAATCACGACCTTCGAATCCAATGTAATGAGGGCATGCCTGTCAGGCATTTTGACCGGTTTCACTCTGAACTTCGCTACCCAGGCGGTGCAGGCTCCGCCCGTCGCCGTAGGCGCTTCCAGTTCGGACACGATGATTCAGAATCTCTTCGCCAGTAAACTGGTCCAGCAAGGAATATCGATTGCGGTAGCTTATCCTCTGCCGGCTTCCTACATACCGCAGCGCACGCTTATTTTGCCTGCTGCCCCAACCAAGATCACTGCTACCTTCGATGCCGTGCCACCCCAGGTTGTCATCCCGAAGGGCGTGCAGCCCCTCGCAGCCCACGTTCTGCTGGCTGTCGGCAATGTAGTGGACAAAGTCGCGGCGACCAGCGCAGGGTTCTTCGGTTCGAGTGTCAATTTCACCGGAAACGACATTGATGCCTTCATCGCTGATTCTACCCTGGGCAGCTATGCTATTTATGTCCTTCACTTCATCTTTGATCCTGGCAAGGAAGGGTTCGAGGCCGTGAACATGACGGCCAACAAGTTGCGAAACAACTCGGCGAAAATCGCAACTGTGCTGCTCGTGGGAGTCGCTTGCGCCTTGACCGGGAATCTGATTGAAAACCGGCAGATCGCCGACTCTAAAACAAACATATCGCCCAAGAGTCTGGTCGTTGATAAGGCGGCGCCGGTTGTGATCACCGGGAACGTATTGGTGCGTCCAGCGACTTACCCGCTGCGCACGGGCTTCACACCGCCGCTTCAGCCGCCATTCGATAGCTGGGACTTTATGAATACCGTTGTCCCTTGACGGCAGGGCATAGGTTTGGCGGCAACCTGAATGTGGAGCACGGGCGCCTGGGGTTCTGGCCTGTTTCAAGAAGCAAATAGTGATTTTTCGGCGCTTGCAGGAAATAGTGCTATTGTGAGCTGTCACGGAGATGCCTGGTACGGCCCTGCGGGAGAATCCAGAATGTTGCACGCACCGCGAGAATCATATAAATTGCTCTCCGCGCAGTATCGCCATCTGTGCGTTTTCGCTTACGGCACAGGGCTGGAGCGACCATTGCAAGCGTTTCTGAAGACGTGAGTTCTTCGGTTGGCGCGCTAAAGATCCTTGCCGCAATTGTGGTGCTTGACCTGGAAAGACTTTGTAATCGCGATTACGCTTGCTGACTGAAGGATAATATGCTGCACGCTCCGAGCCGCGAGAACAAACAGCAGCATCGGTCCACGCCAAACCAGTTCACCGCGGAGAGCGGGCAGGAACTCCATCCGGCTTTGCATGCTGCCCCACGGCATAGCTCGCAGTGGGCGCATCTGCACAGCATTTACGGGAACCAGGCTGTTCTGCGTGCGCTGTCGCGTCCGGCCCACATTCAACCCAAGCATTCTCCGGGGTCACTGCGGATAGGCTCGAATTCGCCTGGTTCCGCGTTGCGCTCCGCTGGCACTGACAACCTCGACGAAACCGATACAACGATTCCGCATGCCACGGGCGACGCTGGCGTGAGCGACGCCGGTGTGAGAGACGCTGGAGCGGATGCCGGTACGCCCGCCTCATGTTGCGACCGAGCTTTCTCCGCCGGGCTCGCGGGCACCGACTACGGAGGCGTCATCTGCTGCACCAATGTCAAAAACAGCTGCGTGTGGCCAAGCAACTTCTCCGCGGCGCTGACCAACGCGACAGCGCGAACCATCGCCGCCACCTGTGCGCTCGCGCATGAGGATACGCATCATGATGACATCGACTGCACCGGGGCAGCCGTGGAGCGGCCCGGATTCAAGGCCGGCAAAAACGCGCGTGCCGAAGAATGCACAGCCTATCGCGCTGAAGCCGCTTGCCTGACCAACCACTTCGGTGATTGTGGTGGCGATGCTACGTGCACGAGCCAGACCACAAGCCGGCGTGATACCAAGAAGCAGCAAGCAGCCGACAACTGCTCTTGATGTAACCGTGTCGTGAATCTAGTTCGAGGCACGCTCCGCTGTTCGATTGCATGGGTCGGCATGCTCGGCAAGCGTCTCATCCGCCTGAGTCCTCAAAGTGCTTGAGGCCTCTAAATCGTGAAAGTTCAGTTTCGGACTATAGGGTATTTCGACGGCCGGGTCTACACTGTGATCCTCCTTATCGCGAATGGGGTCTGATCATGTTCCACGCTCCCACGAGCGAAAGTAAGCGGCAAAACGATCCGCCGCGGAATCGATTGACGACTGGGAAAGGCTGGGAGCTGTCTCTGGAAGTGCCAGCCTTTTCCGCGTATCCATTGCTGAGAGATGCGGGTGGCGGCTCGCTTCGTGCATCGCTGCTGAAGAATTCGCAGCAGCAGCTTGCGCATTTGCACAGCACTTACGGCAATCAGGCTGTGCTGCGCCTGTTGTCGCGCGCACCTTCTGGTATCCAGACCAAGCTCACCGTCAATCAGCCCGGCGACCAATACGAGCAGGAAGCGGACCGGGTAGCCGATCACGTCATGCGTATGACGGCTCCTCCAGACATCCAGAGGAAATGCAGTTCCTGCGAAGAGGAAGACAATCTGCAACGCAAGTGCGCCGAATGCGAAGAAGAAGAGAAAAACACGGCGCTTCACCGAAAAGAAGCCACCGTCGGACCGCAATTTACCCCACCATCAGTTCACGCTGTTCTACACTCACCCGGCCAGCCGCTCGACTGGACGACACGTATGTTTATGGAGCAGCGTTTCGGATACGACTTCGGTCACGTGCGCGTGCATACTGGCGCAAAGGCATCGGAATCGGCGCGGTCGGTGAACGCCCTGGCGTACACCGTAGGGGAGGATACGGTCTTTGCTGCCGGCCAGTATGCGCCTGCATCGAACGCCGGACGGAAACTCATCGCCCACGAGCTCGCCCATGTGCTGCAACAGAGTGGAACTCAAGCGCCGGCACTCGCACGCCAGCTGGCGGATGGAGAAGAAAATGCCTCAACGCCTTCCAGTCCCACCGACGCCGGCCTTCCGGGCGGAGTCTCGACGCCTGCCAGTCCCGACACTTCCGGCGACGGCACCGGTGCGTCGGCAACACCCTCTCTAGCAATCCCTTCGCCAAGTTTAGGAGCCGCCGTTCAAGTATGTGCGCGCGATCTGCAGGTTAGTCCTGTAGGGCACCACGCCTACATAGAAGCGCCTCCGTTCAGATATGCAGTCATCAGTCCAACCTGCCCCCAGAAATGGAGCGATAATCCGATAACCGGTACGGGAGGGCAAAAATGGGACAATTCTCCCGACCCATGCGGCAAGACGCCTACATGCATAGATTGCAATCCCGCCCCGGGAGTCACTGATGTGAATAGGTGTTTACGGGACGTCTTCACTGCCTACAACAACCCCAGCTTCTATCGTGCTCTGGGACCTAACAGTAATACGTTTGCTGGAACTCTGGCGCGCGCATGTTGCGACGGCATGACTCCCAAGCCGCCTGCTCTAGGATGGTGTCCTGGATGGGATGATCCTCCAGCAGCAGCGTACGGAAGCCTGCCTTGCCCTCCTGGCCCTACTTGTTAGATAGGCACTTCGTTGAGTATACGACCTTGGATGATTGAGCAGTAGCTCCTTCCTTGAGTCATTCGAGAACCTAGGATCGGCTTTCGACTGCGTTTTCCAAGCGTTGGAATGAACTTGCCGCATTCTTTCGCAACACAAGGATAGAGAACCCTGTTCCACGCACCCACCACTGAAGCTAAACAGCAAAACGATCCCGGTCGGAATCAGTCAATGGCCGAGCAGGGTCAGGAACTCTCTCCGCATGTGCCAACGAGTGCGGTACCTGCATGGTCAGGAGCTGCGGACGGAGGAGTCCTTCCTGGGCCCGACAGTGGCGGCATCCGGCGCCAACTTACGCGTCTGCACTCCGCGTACGGAAATCAGGCCATCTTGCGCATGTTGACGCCCGTAGTGCCCGTGATGCAGACAAAACTCACAGTCAATCAACCGGGTGATCGATTCGAGCAGGAAGCCGACCGCGTCGCGGATCAAGTCATGCGCATGACGGCTGCGCCAACCGTCCAGAGGACTTGCAGCTCAGGCGAAGACGAGAACAAACCGCAACGTAAATGTGCCGAATGTGAGGAAGAAGAAAAAGAGACAGCACTTCACCGGAAAGAAACCAATGCTGGACCGCAGTTTGCGCCACCCTCGGTTCACGATGTCCTAAACTCACCGGGCCAGCCACTCGATCCGGCTACGCGCGCCTTTATGGAGCCGCGGTTTCGTTACGACTTCAGCCAGGTGCGAGTGCATGACGATCAGCGGGCGTCGGCGTCAGCACGGGACGTGCGTGCGCTCGCATACACACTAGGGAGGCATGCGGTGTTTGGTGCAGGACAGTATGCGCCGCATTCATTTGCCGGACGCCAACTCCTGGCGCATGAACTAGCTCATGTTGTGCAACAGAGTGGCGGTGTAACTCAGCAAGACACGCAAGTATATCGGCAGCAGGATACGGATGCGGGAACGCAAGAGCCTCGCGATGCGAACGTTCCAGGTGACGAGGGGCAGAACTCCGAGTCAGAAATCGAGTGGACCTCGCAAGGACCCAAAGTTGCATCGCCTGGTACCAGTCCAAGTCAAAATCTCGGCGGTGGAACTGGCCCAGTTCCCACCGCCGCCAGCACGTCGGAGGTCACGTTGGAAACAGGGAATACCGGCGCATCGCCCATAAATAACCTCGTTCATCAGCAAATTTGCGTTGACACGGGTGCTGACGGCAAGGACTGTTTTTCTTTCGCTGCTGTAGGGGCGCAGTTACCACAATTTTCATCCACGTGGCTCGGTTGGAGCAGCTTGGTTGTCGGCGCAATCCTCAAGGGTGAAATCTATAACCCCGCCCCGGTACCCGGTACCCGGCGCAACGGTCGTAAGTCGGCATACCCCGACAGCTGCTCAGGCCGCCAGATGGCTCAGCTACATGCGAGGCACTCGGCTGCGTCTTCAAGATGGCTATTCGGTCGGCCGCCACAATTGCAGGACCTTCTCTCAATGGGAATTCAGAGATGCTCCAGGTCACTGGTAAGGTGCATTCTGCTGGAGGGCCCTTGTGAGAGTTTGGAGACCCATTAAATTCCTCGTGGAGCCGCTGCTGACGTTCGCGCGCAACTTCATAGAGGTAATACCGCCGCGTGATCTCACCAGAACGAGGATGGGTATTACGGAGATATGGATCAGGTCTTATTGGAGAGCTAATGGTCGACTTCCAGCGAGTTTATCTGACCTACCGATCTTGGGGGCCGCGACAATTCCATCATTGACGGTTGGGGTAGCCCGATCAAGTACGACATCAAAGGAGGTGCAACCGTCACTCTTTCAAGCTTGGGTCCTGATCGGACCGCTACTGGTGCTGATTCGAATGACGCTATTGTCGTCAGGTTGGCGATGATCACTTAGTGCTCTTACAGCGCAGCTTTATGGCGGTGCATAACCATCGCGTATAGGTGTACCTGCCTATTTGAGATGTGCTCCCGCACAGCGTACTCAACATCACCTCGCAAAGACTCGGGCTATTGCCAATGTGGAAGCAATCACTGGTGAAGTGCATTTTGCGCTGAAGTGTGATCTATGTTTCACCCGCCCACCGGCGAAAACAAGCAGCAAAGCGATCCGGCTCGGAATCAACGAACAACCGATGGCAGTCCGAATCTCTCTCGGCACGCGCCAGTAGTTTCTCGGCTTGCACTGCCGGGGGCTTCCAGTAGCGGAGGGTTTCCTTCTCCGCCGCTGAAAAGTCCGCAGCAACAGGTTGCGCGTTTGCACAGCATGTACGGAAACCAGGCCGTGCTGCGGATGCTGTCACCTTCCGCCCCGACGATTCAAACCAAGCTCACTGTTAACAGACCGGGTGATCCATTCGAGCAGGAAGCCGACCGTGTTGCCGATCAAGTCATGCGCATGACCGCGCCGACCATGGTCCAGAGGACTTGGAGCGCCTGCCAAGACGAAGACAAGGTGCAACGTAAATGCACCGAATGTGAGGAAGAAGAAAAAAAGACAGAACTGCAAGAGACCACTGCAGGACCGCAGTTTGCTCCACCCTCGGTTCACGATGTTCTGAGCTCACCCGGCCAGCCACTTGATCCCGCTACCCGCGCGTTTATGGAGCCGCGCTTCGGTCAGGATTTCGGCCATGTGCGCATCCATACTGACGCAGGTGCGGCGGAATCAGCGTACGCGGTCAACGCCTTGGCATACACTGTCGGCCCGAATGTCGTGTTTGGGGCTGGAAAATACGCGCCTGCTTCCTCGGAGGGCAGGAGGCTGCTGGCGCACGAACTCACACATGTAGTGCATCAGGGCGCCGGCTCAACCTACGTCGGGCCTGCAGCGGGAGTCCCCCAAGTGCAGCGTCTTGTTAGGACTTCCAGTGTTACCTGCCCAGCCGCCGCAACGGGAATTGCGAACCCTCATACTGGAAGCGCCGATCGCAGCGCTTCCAGCCTACTCGACCTGGCAATCACCCGCATCACCAATGCTCAGGCCGTGCGCGTCGCTTCGCCAGCCGATCCCGACGTGATCGACGTTGGCAACGCTCTCCGCACCGTATTCCACCTCGATCCCGGGAACGCCACCACTTGGACTGCGCCAGCCCCCGATGTGAGGCTACCAGTGATACTGCGTCGCCTGCAGGCGGCGAAGGACTACATTGACTCCGCGGTGTTCACTATCAATTGTATTCCCAACGGCGGCGCTGGATTCACTATCCCGGGTTGCGCAAACAGCGCCTGCGCGGCGGGTACAGAGGCGTTCTCATGCCCTGCCAACCCCACCGACATCGTGCTCTGCCCGGATTTCTGGGCGCTCGGCGTCAACCAGCGCGGCCGAGTCTGGACGCACGAGGTCATGCACATCATGTTCCAGTTCATCAACGATTGGGGACAACCGAGGGTGCATAATGCGCATTGCTATGCCCAATTCGTCGCTCTCCTGAATGGCTTCAATTCCCCCGTTGGCTTCCGGTGTCTCTAGTTCAGGCTGTGGAATATGATCTCAGCTCGACGGCGCCCGTGAATGTTGTTCGGCGACCAGTCCACCAGGGCTGACTGCCAGATGAACCACTGGCTCTGGCTGGAGCTGGTGAAAGCGAACGACAGCATACCGGCAGTCCGACTGTTAATCGGCCATAAATTCGTACTCGGGAAAGGCGACCTCAACCAGGAAAGTCTCCTGAACCAAGCCGCTGATCAAGATGGTTTTAGAGCGATTCTGATGGTCTTTGGTCCATTCGGCGCTGCGAACAACGCGCAGATTGTGGTGCTGATGGAGAAAGAGACCTAGTTTTAGAACTCTCATCACGTCGCGCGGGTATCAAGCGGTCCGGCAAAAAAGTCAAGAGCGCGGCCGACATCCCGGTAGGACAGAACCTGCGCGAAGTGGGCCCCGAATGGTTGACACCCCCAGAGGAAACGGGTCAAGAGCGCCATTATAGGACTCATTTAGTTACGTACTTCGATCATTCCTGCGACAGGATGATCGCGGTGCAGGGGCCAATTCCGACATTGCCGCTGTATGGCATCCCGTCTGCGCCGGGTTGACTGGCGGTAGTGTCATAAGACAGATGATTGCCGAAATCGGGGCTGTACGCGTCCCAGTCGCTATTGAACCTGACTTTCCATAAGCCCTCACGTGGAAAGCCGAGCGAGTACGAGTCGTACGATTGGTTCGCCAAGTTGATCACCACCACGACGTCATCTCCAGGCCCGCCGCGGTCCCAGCGGTGAAATGCGACCACCTTGGCCGCATCGTTCAGATGGAACACATTCAACGACTGCCCTTTCAGTCCAGCTGTGTTATTGAACCAGTTCCGCCGCAACCTGATTAGGTCGCGATACATGGTCAGAATTCCGCTAAACGTTTGCTGTTTGGTCCAATCCAGCGGATTAGAGTCGCTGAAATAGCCGTTCTCGAGAAATTCTTGCCCCTGAAAGATCATCGGAATTCCTGGTGCCGTAAAAACCATCGCGGCACCCAACGTCGAGCGCTTCTTCGAAAAATAGCTGCTTGCATTGCCGGGCCAGATCTCTTCGGGGACACGTGAGTGCCCATTCGCGTCCTCATCGTGTGATTCGGTGTAGATAACGCGTTCAAACGCATTGCCGTTGTAGCCATGGCTGACCGCGTCGCGAACCGCATATATATTTCGAGCGGAGTCGCCCGCGGGGATAATCGCGGACCGAATGGCGTGAACGAACTGCGCCTCCCACTGCGCGTCAAAGCCCGCGCCGCCAACGCCAGTGTCCTTTGTTAACCATTCATTGCCCTGCATATCCTCGGCGATGCTAATCTTCCACGGCTGGGTCTGCTGGATTTCGTCATTAATCGCCTGCATGAGCGACCAACCGTCCGGCAAGTCGTTGCCTGGATCGTTGTTGTTGCCGTAGACGTTGCGTATCCAGCCGGTGGCATCCCAGCGCAGGCCGTCCGCGAACCGCTGTTGCACCCAGCGGCGTGCGTTGTCAAGAATGTAGTTCCGTACTTCAGGCCGACCGTAATCAAACCGTGTGTCGCCCCACGGAGTCGTGGCCCTCCAGTCGTTGTAAAAGTAGACTCCGCCCTTACCGTTCTGGCTCCACCCGTCGAACTGCCACATGTCCCCCGCAGGGTAGCCCAGGTGGTTATAGACAACGTCCATGATCACGGCGATTCCACGCTTGTGTGCTTCCTGCACGAATGCACGGAACCCGTCCGGTCCGCCATATTGTTCCTCGATTGCGAAGATGTAAGCTGGGTTGTATCCCCACGAAGTATCACTCTCGAATTCTCCGGCGGCCATGATTTCGATCGCATTAATCCCGAGGTCCTTCAGGTAATCGAGCTTCGTCGCGGCCGAATCGAAAGTGCCGCCCGGTCGCGGCAAGGTCTTGTCGACCGCAAACGTCCCGATGTGCAATTCGTAGATCACCATCTCATTCCAAGCTGGCGTTGTGTAGGAAGTGTCGGCATTTTGCGTATCGCTCGGAGCAATCAGACTCGGACCGCCAGGCATCTTGAATGCGCGGCTGTAAGGATCAACATGCGTGAGCACCGATCCTGACGCGGCGTTCGTAATCAGGTAGTTGTATTGCTGCCCGACCATCACTCCGGCCAGGTCCGCACTCCAGTAACCGTTCCCTTCGGAGAACAAATGCGAGCCAGGTTTCCAGTTGTTGAAGTCTCCTTGTACTTGGACATCCGAGGCAAAAGGCGCCCACACGCGGAACGTTGCTCCGTCATTGTAAGGAGTAGCTCCCATGTAAGGTCGCGTTGACGTAGCCAAGGTGGTTATCCCTTACAACAGTGGCTTTGGGTTTGAATCAAATCGATAAGCTATCATCGTGTTGTGACTGGTTCAATGGACGGATCGTACTCAAGCTGAATGAGGTTAGACGTTGTGGCGTGCCTATTATTCAGGTATGCCGTGCTGATCTGCCATGCAATGCTTGAAATCGGGCAGGCTTACGCCCTCGCGAGCGGGCGTGCCGTCCGGCGCGGCTCGCAGATATTGCGCGGGCCACGAGATGGGAATCCCCAACTCGTTTGCGACGTGGAGTGGCCAGTAAGGCTGGCGCAAAAACTCGCGGGCCAGTAAGACCACATCGGCTTTCCCTTCTTGAAGGATGGCGTGGGCCTGAGCAGCGGTGGT
>Ga0137360_10003033_pt1 | contig 10058 bp, 6 predicted proteins | sample Mad1_60_16metaG_FD_104924 | JGI IMG/M metagenome (GOLD analysis project Ga0137360, IMG submission 104924) | Vadose zone soil microbial communities from Angelo Coast Range Reserve, California, USA - Mad1_60_16 metaG | ecosystem: Environmental > Terrestrial > Soil > Vadose zone | place: USA... | reverse complement strand
TGGTCAGTCAGGGGAACGACCACGCGAGCGGTCAGGTCGTGCATGGGAAGTTTTGCGTGCGGGCCGATAGTGATGCGAACTACCTGAACCGACTCATTCTCGAATTCAGCTTTGAATACCACCTGGACCAGCGTGAGTCGATCCATGATGCGCAGCCATACTTGCCTCCGTGGGGTGATCGTGAGGAGAACCGTGTGGGCTTTCGTCCTGCCCTGAAGCCATCAAAACTAAGGTTACGAGAAGAACCAGCGTAACCGACTTTTCTTTGATCACAAAGCCCCTTTCCGATCGCGAAATAAATGGCAGATTTTTGGTGGGCGCCATAGTTCGCCCGATTTCAGGCTAGGACTTCCAGTGGACTCTTCGTCAAGCGCGATCTAGACTGACTTTCATGAGAATTTCCGAAGTGGCGGAGCGGACTGGGGTCCTGGCGACGACCATCCGCTTCTACGAGAACATCGGGCTGCTCCCTCCGCCTCACCGCTTGAACGGACACCGAGTGTATGGAACCGACGTTTTGGATCGCTTGACGCTGATCCGCTTTGGGCAGAACACAGGATTTTCCTTGAAGGAACTGACGTCGTTGTTCCTGGGTTTTAGCTCGCGTACGAAAAGGCGAAACGCAGCCCAAGGTAAGCTCAAAGAGCTGAAGATTCAGCGCGACCGGATCAAACTTATGGAGAAACTGCTCAAAGAGATCGCCCTTTGTCGTTGCGGCACCATCCACCAAGTCGGAGAACGTTTGATGAGGTCCGGCGCACTGCACAACCCATCCTCTCGAGTCCTAAAGCGCAGGGACCAGATCGCCCGGGCGTGCGAGTCTCGGTCGCCGCGGCAAGGGGCGCACCGATGGTCGGAAGAAGCGCCCAGACGGAGCCATCACTCGCTCAACAGGCAGGCGACTTCCCCCTTCGGGGGAGTGCGGCCTACTCGGAAATGATGTTCTCACCTCTGCTGCCCACACCGTGGGGAGGGTTCGAGCCAGGCCGCAGATGACCGATTTCTTGGGCCATGCAACTCTCACTTACGGGGAGAGCGGCGTGGCAATTCTCTGGTTCTAAAAACCATACTTGGCGACAACGCTCTTCTCCTGTTTTCCGATCACTGCGAGGGCGGCATGTTGGCTGGCGAGTGGAAGGGTCAGGCGCGTACCCGTCAGGGTATCGCGCAGGTCCACCTTGGCGTCGGCGGAGCTGTCGGAAACAAGCACGTAGAGGACTGAATTCTGGAGTTCGATCGGATACACCAGCACGCCCTGAGTAAGCGGCGATTGCAACTCAAACATAGGTGTGATTCCGACCTTGCCCGCGATGTAGGCGTACAGGTCGGCGGCGGCTTGTGTCCCTTCGGCCAATTCCACCGGATAAGCAGCCCAGAAGATGCGTCCCTTGCCGTAAGCAATCTGCTGGAGCGTGGATCCATCTTTGAATCGCAGCGAGTCCAGCCAACTTTGTTTCTGCTGATCGAAAGCAAGTGGAATGGAACGGTTGTTAAGGGAAATGGCCGCGTTGTGGTAGGTGAGCGGCTCGGTTTGCGCCTCCAGTTTTAATTCCGCGGCCCGGCTTGTGGTCTGCCAGTGTTCGTGGTGGTCCACGGGTCCGGTAATCAGCAGGTTCCCACCATCATTGGTGTACTTCAACAGTGCCCGCCAGGCCTTCTCGGTTAGAGCCTGAGGCGACGGCAAGATGGCAAGCTTGGGCGCTCCCAGTTTCTCGATCTGGTTCTCAGCGACTGCGTAAAGAGTCAATCGATCGTCGTAAGCCAACGCCCGAACCGCCTTACGTTGCGCCTCCAATTGCAAATCCGCAATGACAGAAAACTGGGCCGCCTGAGAGGTGACGACCGCGATAGAAGGCGCCTGGGGCTTGTGAAGATGGGCGCTCAGGGACTTCGAGAAGGTGCCATAACCGCGCAACACGGCGGCTTCCGGCTTTTCGGTGGCGTCGGGAAGGAGGGCTCCGATGGGAGTCTCGTTACTCTCCGTCATGTCCGAGTTTGTGTTCCAAAGCCACTCGATGGCGCCCGAGCCCTGGATAAAAGATGCAGCAATTTTGCGTTCCAGAAGCGCTGCTTCGTTTTCCGGAGTTCGGCGTGCGGTCTCGTCGAAGTTCAGTTCCCGCTGCAGGCCAGTCTCCTGGATCAGCATGGCTTCGCCGGGCTGCTTCGCTAGGAGGGAATCCCACAGCACATAGTCGTTCTGCCACCAGGAGTGGTTGGTGGTAAAGCTGACGAACTGTCCCCAGTACGCGGGCGAAAGACGATCCTGGATGCCACCTTCGTCTTGTCCGACCGTAATCAACTGCTGCGATCCAGTGCCCCGGACTGCATCGCGCATGGTTTGTACCCAGGTGGAGAAAACATCCTGGGCAAAAAGAAAAAAGTCATAGACCTTGAGCGAATTGTGGCCCACGTACATGCCGCGCGGGGTGAATTCGATTTCCTCGGGAAGCGGAATGGTTCCGGTCAGCGAGGCGGTAGGCAGATTCCATGCGGCGGCCAGCGCTGCCCGATCCGGATAGCGTCTATTCAACCAATCATTCCACGCCTGCAGCTCAATCGCATCGCCATTGGGACGCATCGTCCACAAATGCTGGGAGATGCTCGGCTCATTGATGAAGTCCCAGGCCAGCCAGGGAACATCGTGGAAACGAGCCACCACGGCGGAGATCAGGGTGCGCTGTTTACGAACAGCATAGGGATCAAGATAGGGATTCACTCCGCCCAAAACGTCGGGCAGGAAGGCGAACAAATTGAACTGCACCGGCAGGTCATTGCGCCGGGCAGTCATCAGATAGGCTTCGATGGTGCGCAAGGTGCGCTCGTAAGGCTGTCCATTTTCGTCGCAAAACTTGTCCCAACCGGTCCACCAGCCGCTCCGGATCATATTCAGGCCGGCCTGGTGAATCTGTGCGAGATCGCGGTCCCACACATAGGTGTTGGGATGTTCGAAATAGAGGCGCTGTACCTCGCTGGACATGTAGGTGGTCCCGACTACGGCCAGAGATTGCCCCTCGAGTTCGAAGTAGTCGGGATTGACGGTCAGCTTCGGACCGGAACGCAAGTAATCCGCATCGCGTATCCAGAAGCCGGAGTGATAGCGGGCGCGAACGTTTTCGCCGTCTTCGTCGTTGCTCAGCAGTTCGGCCTCTATGACCTGCAAACCCTTTGCGCCGGGAGCGGGGAGAACGAGAGCCGGAAGAATGCCAGGCTGGGTGGTAGGAGCAGCTGTGGTCACGACCGACTGGTCCGACGATTGGTCGGCGGGAAAGGTTTTGATTCTCACGGTCAGCGGGGCTGTGGTTGGTTGACTAGCGTGCCAAGCAATGTCGAGTTGCACGGGCTCACCGGGCAAATAGAGAGGCAGCACTGGTCTGACAGAAAATTCCTCACTGCCGCGCAAGGCCGTTTCAGCGAGATCCCGCACGATCTTCGCAGTATCGATCTTCCCAGCATCCGGGCCGCCATAGAAATCTGGCGTCAGCTCAGCATTGAGAAAAATCCAGCGTCCGCCGTCAAAGCCGTTTCTCAGATGATCGATCTGCACAGCCGGCGCAGCAAGCTTGCGGCCGTCCCTTACACCCCAGGCGAGGGTGACAAGACGGGCATCAATCGAGCCCGCCGCTCCACCTCTCTTGTACAGGTCAACCGCGCTCAAGCGAATGATGGGGCTGAAGGCGCGGCGCCAATGGAACGCGGGTAGGCTCAAAGGGATCTCTGGATTCGTCTGGAATTGCAGCCGGTCTGAACCGGGCGTGATTTGATACTGATCGATCATCAAGGGACGGGTGAACCGGACGCTATAGTCGCGAAGCTTCCAGCCATTGGCGTCGCGATACGCGGAGCGGGTAAAGGGCCGGCCGCCCAGCACCAGCAGGTTGCCTCCGCGCTGGAGAAACGCGTAAATATCCGGCCAGGCAGATTCGGGGAAAGCCGAACCGTAGGGAAGCACCAACAGGCGTGTGGTTGAGTCTTTCAATAAGGGGGGCAGTTGTTCCGTCGATGCGAAACGAGCACCGGGAAGGATAGTCTGCAATTGTTGTGATGACGAGGCCGCGGTATCGGCAGGTGAAAATCCAGGCTCGGCTAACACCGCGACGACGGAGAAGCGTTCCGCCGCCAGCGCTGTGCCACAGAAACAGAGCAGGGAAGCGCAAAGTGCGGACACCAACATTGTTCTTACTAAATTCATGATCGGCGAACCGGGGACGGAAAAACTGGGGCAGTCTGAGCCATTGGCGTCTCATTGTCAACAACAAAGTCCCGTTTCACCATGTGAGTAAGCGATAACCCTCAATATTTCCTCCGCCACCGTGCGATGGTATGATGCGGGCCGATACCGGAAACCGACGCCGATAGCCCGCATCGCTTTTCTTCTGCGTTGGCGTCGTCTATTTTGTAGTTCAGCCGCAGTCGAGTGCGGTAGACTGTCGCCGCGCAAATGGGGCTCGTCTTCCCAAAGCAAAAGGAGTTCTGACCATGTCGGAGTCATTCGCCAAGGAAATCACTCGCCGAGGCTTCATCACCAAGGTTGGCCAAGGCCTGGTGGTGGCCAATGTGGCTGGGACACTCTTGAAGGGAGCCGCGGCCCAGCGGGTGCCCGATGCGCCCGGGAAAAAATTGGGATGGGCGATTGTAGGCTTGGGCAGTCTTTCCATTAACCAGATTCTGCCGGCTTTCGCGAAATGCGAAAAATCGAAGGTAGTGGCCCTGGTCAGCGGCCATCCCGACAAGGCGAACAAACTCGCGCTGCGCTACGGTGTGGACGCGAAGAATATCTACAACTACCAGAATTACGATCAGCTCAGGGACAATGCAGAAGTTGACGTCATCTATATCGTGCTGCCGAACGGGATGCACGCTGAATACACAATTCGCGGACATCAGGCAGGCAAGCATGTGCTGTCGGAAAAGCCCATGGCCAATACGCCGGCGGAATGTCAACAAATGATTGACGCCGCGCGCAAAGCCAACCGGAGACTGATGGTGGCGTACCGCTGCCGCTACGAACCCTATAACCAGGAAGCGATCCGCATGGCGCGCCAGCAGGAGCTGGGGCCCACCAAAGTCATCCTGGCCGATCACGGGTTCAACATCGGAGATCCAACTCAGTGGCGGCTTAACAAGACGCTGGCGGGAGGCGGATCGCTAATGGACATCGGCATCTACTCTTTGCAGGCGGCGCGCTATCTCACCGGCGAGGAACCTATCGAGATTAACGCGATGATGTACACGACGCCAGGAGACGTGCGCTTCAAAGAAGTCGAAGAAGGGATAAATTTCCAACTGCGCTTCCCCAGCGGCATCCTGGCCAACTGCACGTCCAATTACGGCTATTCAGGGCAGAACCGTTACCGGGTGGTGACGACCAAGGGATGGTTCGAACTCGAGCCCGCGACCCCGTATAGCGGTTTAAGGATGTACGTGCACCATGACAACATCACCGAAGAGCGGGCGCTTCCAGTGCGCGATCACTTCGCCCTGGAGATGGACCACCTGTCCGATTGCGTGCTGGAAAACAACGAGCCGCTCACCCCGGGCGAAGAGGGGTTGCGCGACTTGACCATCATGACGGGCATCTATGAAGCGGCGAGAACTGGCAAGACGGTCAAGCTGTAGCAGCAAAGTTGCGGACCAATGTCACGCAGACCGCCATCCGCAATCGTGTGAAGATAGAGTTCGACGATCCTCACACCATACTCAGCGTTAGTGCGAATCCCGCTTGCTCCGAATCTCTTGCAATCGCTTCTTCAAGTACTCCTGATATTCCTGTTTCAGTTTGGGATCGGTGGGAGACCCGTAAATTTCGCTGGATTTATATTTTCCTTCGTCAAATTTCTTCTTAGTCCACTCATCGTGTACGTGGGTCTCATCGGCGCGATCGAGGACGTCCTTAACCGCTTGGGGCGGGATGAAATAGACTCCTTCCCGGTCGCCGACCACAAGATCGCCGGGCATGACTGTGACCCCGCCGATTCGAATCGGAATGTTGATTCCCGTCAGCATGACGTTTCCGATGGGCGTGGGATCGACCGAGCGAAAATATGCGGGCATATCGATTTCCGAAATTCCGTCGAGGTCGCGGACGCTTCCATCCACCACCAACCCCCCACTGTGGGTGGCTTTCATCACGTAGTAAAACAAATTGTCACCGACCATGGTTCCGTCGACCTTCTTGCCGAAAAGATCGACTACTAGCACATCGCCAGGCTGCAGCATGTCAATCGCCGTCTGGTTGGTCAGCCGTGGAATGCCATGCGCTTTCGCCTTGGCCTTGGCAACGTCGTCCAGGTCGGAGCGTTCCGGCATGAATTGGACTGTGAAGGCCCGTCCAACCATGGTTTTGCCGGGATATAAAACGTGGAACCCATCCGCATACTGATTGCGAAACTTCTTGTCTTCGAGACCGGCCCAGATTTCCTCGGCTGACAACCCGCGCGCCCGCTCAAGCAGGTCGTCCGGTACCTTTGGCCGGCCGTCGGGCAAACGGCCAAATGGATTCTGCGCCGTATAATCCAGCAAATCCTGATTCGAGAAGGTGATCATTTGGGCGCGGGCGATCGCAGGCGTGAACAACAAAATCGCGCACGCGCTGATCGTTAAGATTCCTGCATGGCGGATCGAATTCGTGATTGTGGCTTTGTTCATGAGGTATCTCCGGTCTGGGAAGACTGAGCGTCACATTGGAAAAGCATTCTCCAGTGGCGTCCACGAAAAATCTCAAATCAGAGAAGGTTTGTCAAACTAGCCGCCGGCGTAGAGGCGTAGCTAGCTACGTCTCCACAGGATCTGCTGCAGGGTAAACGCTGATTCAAAGCGGAAAGTTGTTGAACCGATCTTGATCCCGCATTACCCTGCTTGCGGTCTGCCTGAGAAAGGACAAATCATTCATGAATCGCCGTGACGTTCTAAAGACCTCGATGGGGATACTGGGAGGAGCGCTGTTACTTGACCATTCGTTGGATGCATATCCGAAGGGAGTCAACACGAACTCGAGTCCTTCGGCGCTGAAGATTGCCGACTTGCGGGTGGCGACGATCGTGAAACCGGGGCCCAGCCCCTGCCCCATCATTCGTATCGATACTAATCAGGGCGTATATGGGCTGGGGGAAGTGCGGGACGGCGCCAGCGCAACGTATGCCCTTTTTCTGAAGAGCCGCATTCTGGGCGAGAACCCGTTGCAGCTCGACAAGATTTTTCGCAAGATCAAACAATTTGGCGGCCATGCACGCCAGGGTGGCGGAGTCTGTGCTATCGAGATGGCGCTGTGGGATATTACTGGCAAGGTGTACGGCACACCGGTATATGCCATGCTGGGCGGTGGCAAGTTCCGCGACAAGATACGCGTCTACGCCGACACTACTGAGTCCAAGGATCCGAAAATCTACGCTCAGCGCATGAAAGAACGCAAGGAAGGGATGGGAATCACGTGGTTGAAAATGGACCTGGGCGTCGAGATGGTTTCGGATATGCCCGGCACCGTCACGGTGCCCTCCGACTTAAGCCAGTGGGAAATGAATCAGCTCGAGCATCCGTTGCTGGCGATGGAAGTCACCGACAAGGGCATTGCCATGCTGGAACAATACGTTGCCGCGGTGCGCGACGCCGTAGGCATGGAAATCCCGCTCTCCATGGACCATCTCGGCCATCTGGGTGTGAAATCGATCATCCGCCTGGGCAAGGCGTACGAGAAGTACAACCTTTCCTGGATGGAAGACGTGATTCCCTGGACATACACCGATCTGCTGAAACGGATTTCCGATGAGAGCCCGACCCCGATTCTTACCGGGGAGGATATCTACCTGAAGGAACCTTTCCGCGTGCTTTGCGAGAGGCACGCGGTGAGCAAGATTCATCCCGACTTGGCGACCTCGGGGGGAATTCTTGAGACTCACAAAATCGGCAACATGGCGGAGGAATATGGCGTGCCCATGGCGATGCACTTTGCCGGCACGCCGGTCAGTTGCATGGCCAACGTGCACTGCGCCGCCGCCACGCTCAACTTTCTGGCGCTCGAGAACCACTCCCTCGACGTTCCCTGGTGGTCGTCGATGGTAGAAGAGGGAGTGAAAACGCCTATCGTGGAACACGGGTGGATCACGGTTCCAGACCGGCCGGGTCTGGGCGTAATCCTCAATGAAGATGTGGTGCAGCAGCACCTCATGCCAGGCACCGGCTATTTCGAACCCACATCGCAGTGGGATCAGGAACGTTCGTGGGACCGGTTGTGGAGTTAGGTGTCCCGCTGATTATTACTGGGCTGCGGCTTCAGCCAGCTTTTGCAGTCGCTCCGTAACATTCAGCAGGGCGCGGCCATCATGATAGGCCGCCTTCCAGATTTGTCCTTTATTGGCGTTGGCCGGGATACCGTCAGGCCCGATCAGGGTGTAGAGCCCATGAAACTGGGCATCGGTCTGGTAATCCTTGATGAACTGCCATTGCCGCTGGAAGGCTTTGAAGTAGAGCTCGGTCTCGCGGCCGTACTTTTCGTGCATTAGCAGCAGCGAGTTCAACCCCTCCATCTGCACCCACCATTCTTTCAGTTTGGATTCGGGTCTGCCGAAGGTGGTGCCATCCTGAAAGAAGCCACCGTAGATTTCGTCCCATCCGTTGGCCAGAGCATGGTCGACGAGTTGTTTGGCCATGTGCTCGGTGCGTGGATCGTGACCTTGGCCCAGAACCTCTTCCGCCTCCAGCATGAGGTAGGCAGTCTCAACGTCGTGACCGTACGAATCGTGTTCGGGAATGGGACGCCAGTCATTGGTAAAGAAGAGGTTCATCACTCCTGGCGGAACGCAGATCTGGTCTCGAACCAGCGCCAGCAACTCTCCCAAACGCTGGCGCAGCGTGTCGTCCTTCCACACTTGGTATAGCTGCGTGAACGATTCCAGCAGGTGGATGTGAGTGTTCATCGACTTGTAGCCGATGGGAAATGCGCCCAGCGGCACCGATTGTAGGATGACCGCATCTGGTTTTTCTTCCACCACTCGGCCATCACGGGTCAGCCATTCGAGGTATCCGCCGTTCTTTGCGTCGTGGGCGTGTTGGTCGATCCAGCGAAAACTGTTCTGCGCAAGTTCCAGTGCCTTGGGATCGTGGGTTGCCTGATAGGCCGCAGCCGCGCCATAGAGGTCGAAACTGATTCCATAGAGTTCTTTGCCATCGCTGTAGAAAGGAGTGACGTGACCATTGTCATCGAGGCCCCAGAAGAAACCGCCGTACCGTTTGTCCCACAGGACATCGCTCAGAAACTTCACTCCGTGCTGCACGATGGGCAAATACTGTTCTTTCAAATCCGGCCGGCGCATCACGACCTGAGCCGCAATCCAGGTCATGCGGCCCTGGAACACAGAGAACTTTCCTTGACTCTTGGTGGGCTGCCAGTCGCGGGCGAAGTTGGAATAAAATCCTCCGTGCTCGTGGTCCACGCTTCGAGGGAACCAAACGTCCAGAACATCTCGGCGTAGCGTGGCCTCGGTCTCGGCGGCGAATTTCAGATAGTTCGCCTTGGTCGGCGCGAGATAGGTGATGGGCTGCGGCGCGACTGGCGATGCCGGGGACTGGGCGTCGGCGGCGTACGGGCAAATCAGCGCCCGAATGCTCAACAGCGGAATGACCGAGATTCGTGCAAGTGAAGCCGTGATCCGAATTGGAATCCTCCTGTGATATGTCTGGAAGGTGAGCGGAACGCATGTGCTCGACCAGACCCGGTCGAAGCGTCCGCTACTTTGCCGTCTCGGTTTTCGTCTCGTTCCTTGTCTCAACCGCAGTCTTCCAATAGGCCTGATGACCGTGATAGTCATCGTCGGCCAGGTTTGCGACGATCAGCCGCTTCAGCTGCAGTGGGTCCACTGTGCCCTGGCGTTTGTACACGACTTCGCCATCCGGGCGGATCAGCAAAGTGTATGGAACCGCGGCGCTCCAGTCCGGATCGAACGCAGCCAGTTGCGGGTAGATATCGGTCGAGCTGAGGATCCGGTTGGTGCTGGTGGCGTGCTCATTGGTGAGCACCTTGAGTACACCTGCCTGCTCGTCGGGATAGTTGATGCTGACCGTTACCA
>Ga0137360_10003028_pt1 | contig 10064 bp, 8 predicted proteins | sample Mad1_60_16metaG_FD_104924 | JGI IMG/M metagenome (GOLD analysis project Ga0137360, IMG submission 104924) | Vadose zone soil microbial communities from Angelo Coast Range Reserve, California, USA - Mad1_60_16 metaG | ecosystem: Environmental > Terrestrial > Soil > Vadose zone | place: USA... | reverse complement strand
GCAGATAATCGAGGTTACCGATGCACTGACCACGCTTGCGGCGCAGAGATTTGCTCTCTATCAGGCAATCTTCGACTATCAAACCGCGCTGGCGCGCCTGAGGCAGGCGACCGGACAGTGACGTAATGTCCGACAAACTTTAGTTTGTCGTTGGGTTTGATAGCCAGCTTCTTCCGAGACAACGACAAACTGAAGTTTATCGGACACTTGCAGAGCAACAGGCGGAACGACAATGACTCAGGACAAGAACGATATTGCGAGCGACCGGGAGGGCGTATCGCAAACCGAGGAAGAAACAGAACAGTGGCTCGCCGTGCGACGCGAGCGACTGGCGCGTGAACGCCGGCGCAATCTGATTATCGTTGCTTCGGTCGCAGTCGTCGCCTTGCTTCTGTTGTTTTTCGTAATCTGGAAATGGCGAAGCTCAGCAGCGGCGGATCAAACAGCAGCGGTGGTTGTTAGCGTTAAGGTTGCCAAAGTCGCGAAGGAAACGATCGCCGCCCCAGTTTCGGCGGTCGGCACAATCTTTCCGCGCGAGCAGGCAACGGTGGCCGCGAAGATCAGTGCGCAGATAAAGCGAATGGGCCTTTTGAAGAACAAGGTCGTGCACGCCGGCGAAGTGATTGCAGTGCTGGAGTCGCGCGACCTGGTTGCCCAGCGCAACGAAGCGGTCGCGGCCCTTAACCAGGAGCGCGCCAACGAACGCAGTGTAACAACTGGAACGATTCCGCAAACAAACGCACAAGACCAAAAGGCGTTGCGCGATGCGCTGGCTAAAGTCTCAACCGCGCGAGCAACTTACGAACGGCGTTTGGTTCTGTTTCAACAAAACGGCATTTCAAAAAAAGATCTCGAAGCATCGCAATTCGATCTGACGACGGCAGAAAACGAGTTGCGTCTCACCGAACAAACAGTAGCGCTGCGGGCCAAGTCGCTTAATCCAAACGATCGCGCGATCGCTGCCGCTCGCGTGCAGGCGGCACAGCAACGCGTCGCTACGCTTGACGCGCAACTGAGTTATGCCACCATTCGCGCTCCTATTACGGGCGTGGTAACGGATCAATTTCAATACGAAGGCGAGTTTGCCGCCTCGGGCGGAAAATTAGTGAACATCGCCGACATCAGCGAGGTGATCGTCAAGGCTCCTTTCGCTGATACCGTGGCCGCCCAACTCAAAGTTGGAGATGTGGCACAGGTCATCCCAACGGATACGACGGGCGAAGAGATGACTGGCAAGGTCACGCTCATCAGCCGTTCGAGTGATCCGCTCAATCGCAGCGTCGAAGTCTGGGTCACACTCGGCAACGGGGCCGGACGATTGCGCGCCAATGGCGCCGCTCAGGTCACGGCCGCAACCTTAACCAAGACCGATGCGATAGTCGTTCCCGCAGCCGCTGTTACCCTCGACGCAAGCAATGGAAGTGAGGGCACCGTGATGGTGGTGGACACAGCAAAGGTCGCGCATGAAACGAAGGTTACGGTAGGCATTCGCACCGCAGAAAAAATTGAGATTGTGTCCGGTTTGCAGGAAGGAGAGACCGTCGTCATCGAAGGCAACTACGCGCTGCCTGACGGCACAAAAGTTGAAGTCGCTAAAGAAGAGCCTGCAGGAGAGGCGACTCCAGCAGCAAAGTGACGCAACAATGTTATGAACCTCGCTCGTATCATCTCGCGGCAATCGCGCGCAGTCGTAGTCCTGGTCCTGCTCCTATCGGTCGCAGGTCTCTACGCCGCATTCCAACTTCCGACTGCGATCTTCCCGCAAACAGATTTTCCGCGCATTGTCATCATCGTCGATAACGGCGTAGTGCCTGCGCCGCAGATGCTCGTCTCCGTTACCCGACCGCTTGAAGAAGCGATGAACGGCATTCCGGGAATCGTGCGCATCAAGTCAACGACGGCGCGTGGCGGCACGGAAATCAACCTCTTCTTCGACTGGAGCGTGGACGTGCTGCAATCGTTGCAACTTGTGCAGGCGCGTATGTCCCAGCTCTCCTCGAGCCTGCCGCCTACTGCCGCGATCCGCAACGTCGACCGGCTAACTTTCGCTGTCTTTCCAGTTACCGGTTACAGCCTGGTTTCTGATACGCGTGACCCTGCTTCCTTGCGCGACCTTGGGAATTACACCATTAAACCGCGATTGGCGCGCCTTCCGGGCGTAGCGGATGTGACAGTTGCGGGCGGGAAGAATCGCGAATATCACGTGACTATGGACCCGGAACGGCTCAACGCCCACGGCGTCTCGGTTCAGCAGGTCGCGGACGCAGTGCGCAACTCCAACGTTGTTGCAAGCCCGGGACTCATCGAAGAGAACCATCAACTTGAACTCACGCTGGTCAGCGGACAAGCGACAGCGCCCGATCAACTTAACTCCATCGTCGTGGCAGTAATTAATAATGCTCCGATCACAGTCGCGGATGTTGCAACTGTCGGCGCCGGCGTCGAGCCGCAGTACACTATTGTCACCGCTGATGGTCACCCGGCAGTTTTGCTTAACATCAGGCGTCAGCCCAACGCCAATACCGTCACAGTCACCGACGAAGTGAAGGCGGAGTTGGCGGCCATGCAGCCGCAACTGCCAAAGGACGTGAAGATCGCGCCCTTCTACGATCAATCGCTATTGGTGCGCGAGTCGATGAAGTCCGTGCGCGATTCGATCTTAATTGGATTGTTGTTGTCCGTGGCGATCCTCTACGCCTTCCTGCGCAACTGGGGCACGACGTTTGTCGCGATTCTGGTAATTCCCGTCACGGTGCTAGTCACTTTTTTGGCGATGTGGCTCGCGGGGCTAAGCTTCGACCTGATGACACTGGGGGGCGTGGCTGCGGCGATCGGGCTGGTGATTGACAATGCGATTGTGGTCGTTGAAAACATTTACACGCACATGGCGCGAGGGCAATCGAGGCGCGAAGCCGTTGAGCGCGCCATTTCCGAGATCATGATTCCACTCATCGGCTCGACTATTACGCCGGTAGTCGTCTTCCTGCCATTGACGCTCCTGACGGGAGTCACCGGTGTGTTCTTTCGTTCGCTCGCGTTGACTATGGCGGTAGCGCTGCTGATGTCGCTGGTGCTCGCGCTTTCTTTTACGCCGATCCTCGCCGAACGCTTCGTCAAAGTTCGACGGCGAGATCAGAAGCATCCGGTTGAGGATGAATCGGCGACTGCTGCCACGGATCCCGTCAGCGAGATGCGCGCCGGCGATCGCGAGGAGGAAGAAGAAGGCGGACGATTCCTGCGCGCGATTATTCGTCGCTACGAATGGGTGCTTGAGTACGCTCTCAGCAACCACTGGGTAGTGATAGCCGTATGCGTTGTGGTCTTATTAGGTTCATATGTCCTTTACCGCAACCTCGGCTCAGACTTTTTGCCGGCCTTCGACGAGGGCGCGTTTATCCTTGACTACACCGCGCCGCCCGGCACGTCGCTCGCCGAGACCGATCGGATGCTTCAGCACATCGAGCAGATGTTGAAGGACACGCCCGAAGTCGAAAGCTATTCGCGACGCACGGGTTTGCAGCTCGGGCTTTTCATCACCGAACCGAACACGGGTGATTTTCTGGCGAAGCTCAAGCCAGGACATAAACGTTCGACTGAGGAGGTCACCGCTGACCTGCGAACCCAGATTGAATCGAGCGAACCGGCTTTGCGCGTAGAGTTCGTTGGCATACTTTCCGACTTGATTGGCGATCTGACCAGTTCGCCCGCCCCAGTGGAAATCAGATTGTTTAGCGAAGACACGGCGGCGCTACAACAGACGGCAACTGCCGTAGAAAAATCGATCCAAGAGGTTTCGGGGATAGTTGATTCGTTCAACGGCATAGTGGTCAGCGGCCCGGCTATCACTTTTAAGATCGACCCACAGCTAGCGGCGCGCTTTGGCGTGACGGCGACTGATGTAGCGAATACGGTGACCACGGCAATGAGTGGCGACGCAGCTTCTTCGATCCTGCAACAGGGAAGGCTGATTACAGTCCGAGTCATGTTGCCTCCTTCAGCGCGCCAATCCCTCGACACGCTGCGCGGGTTGATCGTTCGCTCGGCGAGTAGCGGTGCGCAGTTTCGTCTGGACCAAGTGGCGGTCGTGGAGTATGACAAGGGGCAGACCGAGATCCAGCGCGACGGTTTGCGGCAGTCTCTGGCGGTGACGGCGCGACTTTCAGGCAGCGATCTCGGCTCGGCGATCGGCGCAATCAAGACGCAACTGCCAAAAGATGTGAAGCTGCCGCCAGGAATGACGATTGAATACGGAGGCTTTTATCAGGAGCAACAATCGAGCTTCCGGGAACTTCTTCAGGCGCTGCTGCTGGCGATCGTGCTGGTTTTCATCACACTGCTGATTGAGTTTCGATCATTTGCCCATCCGATCTCGATTGTCACCGGAGCAGTGTTGGCCCTCGGCGGCGTGCTGGCGGGACTCTTCATTACCCGCAGCACGCTCAACATAGTTTCTCTGATGGGCATGATCATGGTTGTGGGCATCGTTGCTAAGAACGGCATCCTGATGCTTGATGCGGTAGAGGATCATCTGGGAGCAGGGGATTCTTTGCGCGAGGCGTTGTTACGTTCGGGGCGCCGGCGCTTTCGTCCCGTATTAATGACTTCGCTGGCTGCGATTTTGGGAATGCTGCCGTTGGCGCTGGCGCTGGGATCAGGCGCCGAGCTTTTACAGCCACTGGCCATTGCGGTTATTGGTGGCTTGGCAGTTGCGCTTTTACTTTCGCTGGTGGTGACACCGACGGTCTATGCGATGTTAAGTCGCGAACCAAAACGCTAAGAAGAATTGCCGCGGATTAACGCGGGTACGATAAGATCTGAGTAAGACAATATGACAACGTCTTCTTGTTGTTCATATCCGCGATTATCCGCGTTCATCTGCGGCTTAATTTCGCCGCCCATTCATTTAGCCAGTTGAACCAAACCCGCCGCTGCCCCGATCAGTTTCATTAATCTCATCCGCCCACGCTGCCTCGGGTGTAATTATCTTCTCGATAATCAACTGGCAAATCTTGCTTTGCGCGGGCAGGTTGATCGTTTCGTCGCCCGTGTTGTAGAGAAGACAACCGATCTCACCGCGATAATCTGCATCAATGACTCCAGACAAGACGTCCAGACCTGTTCGCAACGCCAGCCCGGATCGCGGGGCAATACGTCCGTAATAACCCTCGGGGATAGCAACAGCCAACCCGGTGCGTGCCAGGTAGCGTTGCTTTGGACCGATAGTCAAATCTTCAATCAAGTAAAGATCAAGCCCAGCCGCCAGTGCGCTTCCGCGCGATGGCAAAATCGCCCTGTCGTCCAATTTTTTGAAACTTAAAATGCCGGTTCTCTTGACTGGAGCAGTTTGCATTCGTCCTAAATGGAAAATGGAAAATGGGAAATGAGAAATGGAAAATTCTTTTGTAGATTCATAATCGTGGCAGTGTCACGCCGCGCTGACCCTGATATTTTCCGCCGCGGTCTTTGTAGGACGTTTCGCAGACTTCATCCGATTCAAAAAATATGACCTGCGCTACTCCTTCATTCGCATAGATCTTGGCAGGTAAGGGCGTGGTATTGGAAAACTCGAGCGTCACGAACCCTTCCCATTCCGGTTCAAACGGAGTGACATTCACCAGGATTCCGCACCTCGCGTAGGTACTTTTGCCGAGACACACGGTCAGTATGTTCCTGGGGATGCGAAAGTATTCCACCGTGCGCGCAAGCGCAAAACTGTTTGGGGGAATCAGTACAGAATCGGCTTTCACATCGACGAAATTCTTCGCATCGAACTTCTTCGGGTCAACTATGGTGCTGTTGATATTGGTGAAGAGCTTGAATTCATCGGCGCAGCGGATGTCGTAACCATAGCTCGACGTTCCGTACGAGACGATTTGTCTGCCGTTTACTTCCTTCACCTGACCCGGTTCAAATGGATCGATCATTCCAAAATCAGTCGCCATTTTCCGAATCCATTTATCTGACTTTATGCTCATGATAATGAGTCGAGAGAATACCGTGGCGGGTAAGCAAACAGCAAACCGTAAGCAGCCGGAGTAGGTCAGAACATCCGCTTCCAGCTATGGCTATTGGCTGTTTACTGTTTGCTGTTTACAGTTTGCTTTCCTGCTTCTTGATGTAGATCCGCCCATCGCCAACAGTAAGTTTTAAGAACGCGCCGCCCGAACCCATTCGTCCCTTCACCTGCTGTTTCGTAATGCCCGGCTTCTCGCGTGCTTCCAGGCCTTCGTAGCTGTTCTCGATTTCGCCGGCGCGCAGGATCTCCGCATCAAGGTCGCCACTGAATCCGGCCGGGAGTTCGAGCACGATATCGCCTGCCGCAACTTTAATGTCAGCGCCAACTCCACGCCAGCTCCGGCCGAGTACTTTCAGAGTTACCTTTCCCGCTGCAATCGTGGTCGACAACGTGCCGCCGGAAAATTCCAACTTAACCTCGCTTTGCGGCGACGAGACGCGAATATTTCCTTCCACGCCCGCCAACCTTATCGGCCCCCGCCCGGCGTTGATATCCAGGTCAACAGACATCGGTACCCGAATTCGATAGTCAATCTTCCAGGGCAGTCCCAGCAGTGTCTTGGGAAAGTTTTTTGCTTTGGCTTTCATGAAAGCGCGGTCGTAGGTACCGGTAGTCAATATGCGCAGATGATTCAGATCTTCGTCGAGCACAAACCCGTTAACGGCTGCCAGTCGATCCAGATCCTGCTCGGTATTGGCCCGCAGTTGAATCTCCGCGCGCACTTCAACTTCGCTACGAGACCAGCCTTCGATGGTGATTGAACCTTCAGGAGCGCCGATGATGGTCAGCGTTCCGCCGTAACCCAAACGTCGGGTTTCATTCCGCGTCGTGGTCCGCACGAGTGGTGGCGGCGCCACTGGCGTTAACGTTTTTTTCTTTTGCGCAGCGGCCCCATCAGCTAACAAAAGAACCCCGCCACCGAAAGCAAGCAGCTTGAAGAATTTGATCGTTGGCTTAGTCATTGATTGCTGCGGTGAACCCTGAAATGAAATCATGAACGCGATAGTAACACTACTCGCGGGTTGTAAAACTAATGCGGACGCCCGATCAGCGATCGTAACGTCCGCATTTGGCTCGAGTTTTCCCGATTTCTATTTTCGTACGAAGGTAATGCTGCCCTGGAAGGTGGTCACCAGCACCGACGAGCGGCCGTCGCCAACGTCGCCAACGTACTTGCGTCCATCGCCAAGACTCTTGAACCCATCATTCCAAAACGGTCCCAGCGCGATTCTTTTTGTGGGCGTCGCGGCCACCAGGCTAAAGGCGGAGTCGGAAGGAATGCGAATTGTTATCTCGCCCTTGCTCGATTGAAATTGATAAGTACCACCGCGGGAAAATTCTCCGTCAAAGTAAATGTTTCCGATAAGATTTTGCGCAAATACCTGCGACGCACTAATGCCGTTCAACTCGATGTCGCCTTCGGACGAAACGTGGGCGCGAACCAAACCACCGCGAATGTTGGTGACGGTAATCTGGCCGCGTTTTGTTTCCAGATCGACTGATGAGTTTACCGGTACCTGCAGCTTAAAGTTCACGTCACCAATGTCGCTGCGCCCGCGATTGTCGGCCATCACATCGACAATCAAACCATCGCCTGTCTGGCGCGGCGACACGTTTGCCGCTGGCGCTTCCATCGTCGCAGAGAGTTTGACCTCGTCGCGGTTCCAGGATTCAACGGTAATTGTGCCCGAGATGTTCTTCAGTTCGACGCGAACGTTGTTTCTTACCGGATATCGCTTTGACAAATGCTGCTGGCCCAACGCACTGGTAATACTCAGCGCAACGAAAACCAAAAAAAATGCGAACAACGCGGGTTTTCGAGACAGAGAAGTGCGGGAGGTTTCGGCTAGAGTGGGCAACATTCCAGTCATTTTTATGTGGGGCTCTACAGTAACTAAATTCCTGCTTAACAGTAAACGGGGATCAATGCCGGCGTGGCGCCGGGTAAAACTAGAGCTCAGCAAACTCTTTCAGCAACGAAAGTTTCTCGTTAAGCGCAGTATTCAACATCTCCTCTGAGACCTCGTCATGCGGGTTCTTGCTCAAACTGTCAAACGAATCATTCACGGCCTGATCGATCACCGCGAGGTTGCGATCAAAAGTTTCACGCATCTGCGGATTCCAGCGTGCTTTATTATATTCCACGCGCTGATTCCAATAGGAGATCAACTGCTGTTGCTGTGATACGCGATTGCGAACGTCAATGGCGCCCACATTCAAACTATTCTGCGCGCCGCTTTGAACCTTCGCGTCGACGGCACCACTCTGCCAGCGGCGCAAGCCAACCGCCGTTGAAAGCGAGACGATCAAAACTATTGCGGCAACCATGGCTGCAAGCTGTGGAAACGAAAGTTCCCAACTGCGCGCCGTCCAATTGCTCAGAACACTTCGTGTGGCGGCGGGTGCCGGCGTATCGGCACTGGCGCCCGCCTCGATCATATTGCGGATACGCAGCCACAACGCTTGTTCGTTTGGCGGGGCCGCATACTGACCTCGTTGCGTGCGACAAAATCCAACAATCGATTGCAGATCGTCGCGCACCTCAGCGCAATGCAAACACTCTTCCAAGTGCGAACTCAGCTTTGCTCGATCTTGATGATTTATCGACCCATCCAGCAAATCGCTGATTAGGTCCTGACACTTCTCGCAGTTCATTGTCTTTCAACCTCTAAACCTGCCGCGCGCTCGCTGGTTGCGAATCGCCTTCACCGGCATCTGGTTTTCAAGCAATCAAGGGGAGACTGCGTAAAAATCTCGTTCTTGCGAACTTCCTGGGTCCAGGGATAAACCCGGCAAGTTATCTTGGAAGCTAGTCCTTGACCTTCTGTTGCCTCAAAAGTCCGCGCAATTTCATTCTTGCCTTGTGCAATTGCGACTTTGAGGTCCCAACCGAGCACCCCAGCATTCTGGCAATCTCTTCGTGTTCGTGTCCTTCAATATCGTGAAGGGTAAAAACCGTGCGGTAGCCGGGAGGCAATTGGGCGATAGCTTTGTCGAGCGCTATGCGATCCACGACCGGCATCGCATTGGGGTTCTCGGTGCCTTTAACTATCTGAATCGGCGTTTCACCATCGTCGGTTGTCTGCTCCATCTTCACGCCGCGTTTGCGGAAGTGCATCAGGACCTGATTGACGGTTAGACGATGCAGCCAGGTAGTAAAGGCCGACTCACCACGAAAGCTTCCAATTTTTCTAAAGAGCTGGATGAAGACCTCTTGTGCCAGGTCTTCAGCTTCCGAAACGTTGCTGGTCATTCTCAAGCAGAGGGAGTAAACCCGGCGATTATGTCGCTGGTAAAGCTGCTCGAAAGCGGCCATGTCGCCTTGAGCTGCTCGCTGCGCCAGCGCGTAATCTGTTTCCGGCTGCGTCTCGGTTTCGGCTGCGGTCACGTGTTCGTTTTCGGGCTAGCGACGAAATTTTCCGTAACGCTTGTCTTCGACGCATCACGATTGCGCTTATTTCAAAGGAGCGACAACCTTTTCCCTCAGCCTTGTCAGGCACTTGCGAGGTTCTGGTGGCCCTCAACGCGGGTGTGATGCAGCGCTTCGAGCGCGTCGTTGCCTTGCCCAACCCAAAAGTATTGAATTTCCCCTGCCGCAGCAACGCTTTTTCGCAGTCTTTAGCTCAAGTCCAATAGGTGCGATCGAGTGACCGGTAACCTACGGCTTCCGCTACATGAGCCGAGCGAATGTCATCGGAACCCTCCAAATCTGCGATGGTGCGACTGACTTTCAGGATACGGTCATAGGCGCGCGCTGACAAGCCAAGCCGCGTCATTGCGCGTTCCAACATCTGCTCGCTCTCAGCGTCGATGGCGCAATGACGACGAATCATGCGCGGCGTCATCGCAGCATTGGAAAACATTTTTTCCTCAGTTAACCGTGCGCGCTGTTTGTCTCTGGCGGCAATCACACGATCGCGAATTGTATCCGAGTCGTCTGTCTCTGGTGGAGTCTCGCCTGTCAGGTCGCGAAACTTTACGGCCGGTACATCAATGTGAATATCTATACGATCAAGCAACGGTCCCGAAATGCGACCGACGTACCGTT
>Ga0137360_10003025_pt1 | contig 10066 bp, 9 predicted proteins | sample Mad1_60_16metaG_FD_104924 | JGI IMG/M metagenome (GOLD analysis project Ga0137360, IMG submission 104924) | Vadose zone soil microbial communities from Angelo Coast Range Reserve, California, USA - Mad1_60_16 metaG | ecosystem: Environmental > Terrestrial > Soil > Vadose zone | place: USA... | reverse complement strand
TCGCCATCCCTGAAAATCCCTCCCAAATCACCGTAGCCAGAATACGGCCTCCCACGGTGCCCCGAAAACAGCCAGCCTAGCACTGATTTGCGAGACTGCCGCCAGACTGCTAATTTTCTAGTAGGTCCCCCGGTCGTGCCGCTGTTCGGGGCGTGCCTACGGCCAAGGTTTTTGACTAATCCCCTTACTTAAGGGGCTCGTAGTCGGTTTTCTACTTTCATTAGCGATTGCGACGCGTTCAACCTGCGATCTTGAAGACGCCCACCCTGTGGAACGCTGCGGTGACTAACACACCATCGGGACAGTAGAAACCCTCGAACAGAAGTGCTCTACGCACGCCTTTCAGCGTTGGATGCTCGACCCACAAGACGCACACCGTTGTTTTCTCTTCGCTCATTGTCAGTATCCACCTCGTCTTCTGGATTCAGCTTCGAGGTATCTACTTTGCTGGTGCCAGGTATGGAAGCGAAACCGAACGGGGCGGCTGGCACGCGATTCTCGATACTCGCGAGACCAGTAATCAGTCTGGTGAATGGCACACAAATAAGTTCCCTTAGTGGCTCCGTGAGCAAGCGGCACGTCCACGTGGTCTTTGTGGAGACAGATGGGGCAGTAAGGTCCGCTTCCGTCCTTTTTCCAGTACATGCCGTCATCATCGTTCGAAGGGATCATGTCGGCCATCAAGCGTTCGAACGCCCGTTGCGGATCGAGTTGAGCCTTCAATAGCTCGTTTTCCTTCTGAAGCTCCTTGTACCGAAAGACTTTCTTTCGAAGCCACTCTAGGCCGAACTTCCGGGCTTCGTTAGCCACTACTGGTGGAACGTGAAGCATATCAAGACTCCTTTGAACCAAACCTAGCACCCTTTTCCGGCGAGAACAACGGGCAACTACCTAAATGACGGGATGGTGGAGTTAGAGGAGCGACTAACTAATTGACCTACGGGGGCGTCGAAGCGGGCAAGGGTTCATTCCTTCGTTCCTAACGTCTGAAAATTGCGGGAGGGGTGATGCGGAGATTTCTGTTGGGATTTGTGGTGGGGATTCTGACGATTCCGGTGGGGGCGTTTGCGGCGGCGTGGATGGGATGGTTGCCGACTAACGCGAAGGCTACGCCTAGCGCGTTGGAAAGGGCTTTCATGCATCTGGCGCTCGGTCGGGCGGCGGCGCGCAAGGCTCCGCATCTTGCGAATCCGATTGCGCCTACGGAAGAAAACTTGATGGCGGGGATGCAATTGTTCAAGGGCGATTGCGCGGGTTGCCATGGCGATGCGAGCAATGCCGCAAGGCGCGAGGCCCAAAGCATTCTCTATCCGAGTCCGCCGGTGTTTGCGCTGCATCTGCCGAGCAAGCCGGACTATCAATTGTTCTGGATTATTAAAGGCGGAGTGCGGTATTCGGGGATGTTCTGGTGGGAAGGAAGTTTTGGCAAAGATGCGTCCGGGAAGGACGTTCGGATGAAAAGATTTGGACGGCGGTGACGTTTTTGAAGCACATTGATTCGTTGCCGCCAGCGGTGGCGGCGGAGTGGAGAAAGACAAACTAGAAACTAGAAGGCAGAAGGCAGAAAGAGACAGCCGCGGACAAAAGGAAAAATCAAATTCCCCACCGTTCATCCCGCTAAAGCGGCGGGATGGGACAGAGATGCACATCCCGCAAGGACGGGGCACCCGCGCTCAGGCGGCTTTTTGGAATTTGATTTTGGCGGTGTACCCGAGGGAGTAGAGGACGCGGAGGAGGAGATCGGTGGAGATGTCTTTGGTGTTGCGGTTCATGATAGCGGTGACGCGGGTGCGCGAGGTGCGAGCGAGGCGGGCAACCTGAGCGTGCGTCAGGCCCTTCCGCTGAACGACTTCGACAATTTTTGAGTTGAGATCGCTGCGAAGGGCGATTTCGGCTCCGTCGGCAGGAGTGAGGCCCAGCGCTTTGGCGAGTTCGGCGGCGGTCCGGGTGACGGTGACTTTAGACTTCTTCATGGAGCAACTCCTTTAATCGCTTTTTTCCCAAATCCAGTTCGCGTACCGGCGTGGTCCGGGTCTTTTTCACGAATGCGTGAAACACCAAAATGCCCCGGGGCGAACGGCTATAGTAGAACGCGCGATAAATCCCAGACCGGTCGCGGATTCGCAGCTCTGCGGCGCCGGGCTCGATGGAAGGCATGGGCCGGGAGAGCGGCATTGTCAGAACTTCACCCTTTTGAAGATCGTAGATAACCTTGCCGATCTCTTGCCGGACGTCTTCCGGGAATGAACGGATAGCAGCCCTCGCCGCAGGATGGAAGATCGCCGCCTTCACGGGATTAATGTCTCATATCTGGGACATACGGTCAAGCAAAAACGGCCAAGCGAGAAGCGGCCGGCCTGAGAAGGCCAGCCCTACAAAACAAAGACAAGATGGGCCATCGCGTACCCTGGTATTGATCGCAAAAGCAAAGGGCACGCCAGCCGCGCTACAGCGGTACACAGAACTCAAAAAATCGCCGTCCGCGGAGTACAAGGTCGAAGAGCAAACGTTAAATAGAATGGATTACACGCTGTTGTTCTCCGGGCAGCCCCAGGACGCGATCACGGTATTCCAACGCAACGTGCAGGAATATCCGGAGTCGGGCAACGTTTACGACAGTCTGGGTGAGGCATACATGAAAGCCGGGCAGAAGGAACTGGCCATTCAAAACTATGAAAAGTCCTTGCAACTGGATCCGAAAAATCAGAATGCGGTGGAGATGCTGAAGAAGTTGAAAGAGAAACAATGAGGAACGAAGAGGGGCACCCGCCGCGGCGTGCGCCCAAAAAAAACCAGAAAAAGCAGAAGAGACGGACGGGCTAAAGCCCGCCCCTACACATTGCCAAGATATCAGGCCCAGGAGAAGCCGTGCTTGGAGAGCGGCAACGAACGGATGCGCTCGCCGGTGGCGGCGAAGATGGCGTTGCAGAGGGCTGGAAGAACCGGAGGGAGAGCGGGTTCGCCCAGGCCGGTGGGTGAATTGTCGGTCTTCAGGAAATGGACTTCGATTTCCGCGGGGACCTGGTTCATGCGGACCGGGGGATATTCGTCAAAATTGCTCTGGACGGCGCGGCCGGAGTCAATGGTGATTTCATAGGACATGACGGAGCTAAGGCCCTCGATAACCGCGCCGCGAACCTGATTTTCAGCGTTGAGGGGATTGATGATCTGGCTGCCCACGTCGCCGGCAACCCAGATTTTGTTGACTTTGATTTTCTTGCCGGCGTCGACGCGCAGCTCGACGACTTCCGCAAAATAGCCGCGATGAGCAAATTGGAAGGCGACGCCCATGGCGGTGTCCTTGGGAAGCTTGCGTGAGCCCCAGCCGGATTTTTCGGCGACGAGTTTGAGGACGCCCTGCATGCGGGCGGCGTCGAGGTCGGAGGAAAACGGGTCCGGCTTGGCGTCGGCGTTGGTAACGCGAGGCATGCTAAGAAGATCAAGGCGGAATTGGACGGGATCTTTTCCGGCGGCATGCGCGAGTTCGTCGATGAAGGATTGGAAGACCCAGGAGAAGGCGTTGCTGCGCGGAGCGCGCAGCGCGTAAGTGGGCACACCAAGAGGCATTAGGGATGCGCCAAAGAAAAAGTTTGGCAGGAACGTGCCGGGAAATTCGTTGCCGGGAATGTTAGCGGAGGGAGCGAACTGCTGGCCTTCGCCAAAACTGATGAAGTGATTGCGCCAGGCGATGAGTTTGCCGGAGGAATCGATTCCACCTTTGAGGAAATGAAAACCGGCCGGGCGATAGTGATCGTGGTGAAAATCGTCCTCGCGGGTCCATAGAAGTTTCACGGGGATGCCGATTTGCTTGGCGATGGCGCCGGCTTCGAGCATGTAGTCATTGGTGAGGCGGCGGCCGAATCCGCCGCCGGCGCGCTTCATGTGGACGATGATGTCGTCGTGAGGGATGTTGAGAACTTTGGAGACAAGTTGGCGGCCGGATTCGGGAGTTTGGCTGGGAGACCAAAATTCGAGCTTGCCGTCGTGATAATGCGCGAGGCAATTTTCGGGCTCCATAGGAGCATGCGCGAGGAAAGGATAGGAGTAAGCGGCTTCGACGGTTTTTGCGGCGGATTGGAGGGCCTTGCCGGCGTCGCCGTCGCTGCGCAGGGTGATGGCCGGAGCTTGCTTGGAGAGTTCATCGGCGCGGCGGGCGAAACCCTGGCTGCTTTGCTGGGCGGTGGGACCTTCATTCCATTTTGCCTGCAACTTTTTGCGGGCGGAGTTGGCTTGCCACCAAGTGTCGGCAACGACGGCTATGCCCCAATGCAGGCCAAGCAGGTCTTGCGTGCCTTCGACTTCAAAGACGTGGCGGACGCCGGGCAGAGCCTTAATCTCATCGAGGTTGGCGCCTACGCACTTCCCCGCATAGACGGGACACTTGTCGTAAACGGCGTACAACATTCCCGGAACTTTGAAGTCGATACTAAACAGAGGTTTTCCGGTGACGATGGAGGGGTTGTCCACGCTGTGGGTTGGGTGGCCGATGATTTTGTAATCCTTGGGATCCTTGAGCTTGACGGACTTGAGATCGGGCGTGGGGAGCGTGGCGGCTTTTTCGGCGAGCGCGCCGTAGGTGAGCGTGCGGTTTGTGGACTGATGGATGACGCGGCCCGAGGACGTCTGGCATTCGGATTCGGGGACAGACCAGGTTTGCGCAGCAGCGGTGACGAACATCTGGCGGCAGGCGGCGCCGACGCGGCGAAGCGGATCCCAATTGGTTGGAGTGGAAGTGCTGCCACCGGCACGCTGCGGGCCATATTTAGTTTCGTCGAGATCGGCCTGCTCGATGCGGACGTCCTTCCAATCGACATCGAGTTCGTCGGCGATAAGCATGGGGAGATGAGTTTTGACGCCTTGGCCAATTTCAGGATTCTTGCTCATGATGGTAACGATGCCGTCAGCAGCGACGCGCAAAAATGCCGTGGGCTGGTAGGCGGCGGGCGGGAGTTGCGGCGCCTGAGCAAAGATTTCGGTGAAGGGATCGAAATGAAGAGCGACGAGGATTCCTCCGCCAGCGACGGCGGAGACGCGGAGAAAACTGCGACGATCGAGGAGCGTGGAGTTCACAAAGCCTCCTTCGGCGAGAGATGCGATTCAGTGGAGGGAGACACCTGCATCGCAAGCATTGTAAACCCATCCAGCAGATTTCGGAATGCTAGCCGGCATTAGCCGGAGCTGCCTGGATGGTCGTCTGATAGCTGATGGACATGACCCAATGGCCATTTCGCTTGATCCAGAGACGGGTCACATGGACGGGCTTGCCAACATAGGGCTGGTGGTGGCAGGTCATCACCACGGCATCTCCGAAATCAAACATTTGGGCGGAAACAAGCGGGGCAGGCGCGGAAGGGAAACCGGTCTGCTTCTGCAAATTGAGAGTGGCGATGCGGTCGGCTTTGGTGAGGGGATGGTCGTTGGTCGACCCGAGCATCACGAATTCATCGGCGATGTGCGGGGCCCAGGCGGCGGAGTCATGATTGGTGACGCCGGTCTCGAGAGCCTGCCAGGAAGCGATGACGGCTTGCTCGGCTTCATTTTTAGGCTTGTAGGGCAAGCTCTTGCAGGGATTCTCGCAGTCCTTCACGCCGGGTCCAGAAGGGCCGGGAGTTTGGCGACCGAGGACGACCTCGTGATAGACGAGCAAACGCCAGCCGGCGGAACGCCGCACCCAGAGGCGCAAGACGTGGGCCTTGTCGCGGGACGACATCACCGCGCCGACCTGACTGCGAGTCTGTTGCGTGATTTGCGCGCCGCTTTCGTTGCCGAGTGCGGGAGTGGGCATGGAGTCAAGGACTTGCGCTCTGCTTCGAGTCTCTCCGTCGGCGTCCGTCCAGGTAAATTCCGCGTCCAGGACTTTTCCGAGTGTAGCGGCGTCGCGTTTTCCAACGGCTTGGACAAATTCGCGGTCGGCTTGAAGAAGGGCTTGATCGTCGGCGGCAAGCGCGACTGAGCCGAGTAAGATGAAAGGCAAAACGCCAGCGAACGCGATGCCAAAGAGAAACGCGCCGGTGACGAAGGGGTTGCGTCTCATCGAATCTGTAGCCTCCCGGGAAAGTTTGTATCCCTTATACATGAAAAAGGGGCCGAGGGAATGTCCGGCCCCTTTGATTTCCATCCGTTCAATGGCGGCTAGAAGATGAACTTCAAGCCCAACTGGATGGCGCGGTTGCTGCCCGAGCCAAGCACAGGGTTGAAGGCGGCGTTGTCTGGAGTGGAACAGCCACAACCGAATGCACCCGCTTGTGACGGATCGGCCGTTGCCCCTTGGCCATAGGTGCTGGTGCCACCATTAGGATTCGCGAAATTGGGGTGATTGAAAATGTTGAACGTCTCCACGCGAAACTGGGCTTTCATCCGTTCCCCGAATTTAAAACTCTTGCTGACAGAAAGATCGACGTTGTGGAAGCCGGTATCGCGGAAAATGTTGCGACCCATGGTGCCAAAGGTCCCAAAACCATTCGGTATCAGCATGGAATTGCGGACCATGTAGCAGTAACCTGCCGCGTTCAGCGCAGCGAGCGTGCTTGCACCAACTGAGGTGGCCGCGTTCGTGCAAGCGGTTGGAATGGTGGCACCTGTACAAGCGCCGCCTCCCCCTGGACCAAAGCACGGAAGCCCATTGGGACCGATGGACTTGAAATCGGATGGTTTGCCAAAGAAATCCCAACGATCAGACAATTCGTTAGTGCCGCTGAAGTTATTCCCCTGATCATTTACATTCCATGGCTGGCCGCTCTGGAGGCTGACGATGGTATTGAGCTGCCAGCCTTCGAGGAGCTGGCTCTTGGTCTTCTTCTCTGGAAGTGCATAGGTCACGGAAACGGTGAAGCGGTGGCGAATGTCTTCATCGCCGCTGGCATGGTCTAAGAGAGGATGCTTGCTGTCCTGGGGGAGGAAGGCCACCCAGTTTGAGGACAGGTCATCCAGGGCATGAGAGTATGTGTAGCCCACCACGAAATCGAGGCCATGATAGTTGCGAGCTGTAAGGGTTGTTTGAAGGCCATTGTAAGTTGAGCCGTAAAAATTCGAGAGGTAGTTGATGAAGCCGAGATAAGGGAACTGAGCGGCGAATGGCTGCGTGGTTTGACCGTTTGCGATATCAGGCTGATTGAGATCAACGACACCAGGAAGTTTCACGCCATGGTTGCCCACGTAGGTGACGTCGAGACCAAGCTTGCCGGAGAAAGCATGCTGGATGCCCAGCGTCCAGTTCTCTACGTAAGGAGTGCGGAAATTGCGATTCATGGCGAAGGTGTCGCACGGCCCAGGGTCCGGCGTAGTACTACCGAACGGTGTATTCCCGTCGCCGCATTGGACCAGCCCGGTAACGCTAGACGGGTAAATGGCGGTGGTCTGATCCTTCCAAGTGAGGCTCGAGCCAGGAATTGTCACGCCAGTAGTCACCAGGTTGCCCACGGGGTTTGTCACGATGGGCACGCCAGTCGTAGTTTGGCAACTCAAAGGACAAGTGACAATCGTGGCGCCCGCCGGGACAGTTCCCACGCCCAAGGTGACGGTGTTTTGGGTGTTCTGCTGCGACATGAACGTGCTCATGGATAGCAAGTCGTAAACGATGCTTCCGCCGACGCGGACAATCGTGGTGCCCTTGCCGGTGACATCCCAAGCAACGCCCAAACGCGGTGAGAAGTTCTTGTGGTCCCCTTTGTAGATGGAACTGATGTTCTTGCCGACCTGCTCGAGTCCTACGACGGGTTCAAAATTCCCGAAGAGGTTCTTGGCCTCGCTGGGAACAGCTTGGTATTCGTAGCGAAAACCAAGGTTGATGGTGACCCTGGCCGTGATGCGCCAGTCGTCCTGAGCGTACCCGGAGTAAAGCCATTGGGTTATGTTGCGCGTGGGATCTCCGGCCAAGAAAGTGGTGTTCCCTGGTGTCCCGGCGAGAAAGGTTTCCAAATTATCAAATTTGATTCGGCCTCGTCCGGCCCGGAAAGTAGCCTGATGGACCTGGTCGTCGCGGAGTTCGCCGCCGAACTTGAAAGCGTGTTTGCCGCGCAGATAAGAAACCTGATCAATAGCGTCATAGACTTTATCGGGCCCGACAATCTTCGGAAAGTTGTGGAAGGCGCCCAACTGCGAGAAGAAGCCACCGCCCAACCCGACGCGCACGTCTGGAATTCCGTTTAACAGGGGATTGGAGAGGCCAGTGTTGATCTTGTACGGGAAACCGAGATCGTCGGGGAGGATCTGGAGAAGATAGTGGGTGTACCCACCGCGGAGCTCGTTGGCCCAAGTGGAGCTCGGCGTCCAGGCCCAATGGCCGGCGACCGTTTGTGCACGGGAATGAACCTTAGTCCGGAATTGTGCAAGAAGCTCGAAGAAGTCCATGCCCACGATGGTGTCGTTGCCGAAGAAATAGGAACCGCTAAGGGAGTTGTGATCGTTGATATGGTAATCCATTTTTCCGATGGCGTTCTTGGAGCTGTTCTCGTTGGGGAAGGAGAGATTTACAAACGTTCCTTGCCCGCTGTTAGGAGTATAGAATCCAAGCAAATAGTTGCTGAGAGGATTTACGGCGGTACCTTGCAACCCAAGGTCCTGGGCTGCGTCGAAGCTGCTGATGGTGCAGTCGCCAGTGGTAAGGACAACGCAACCAAAGCCAGGAGGGTTAGGTCCGCTAGTCACCGTGACCGAAGTCGGGACATGCCCGGGAAGCGCGTTGCCAACGGTATAGCGCTGACCTTCGAACGCGCCAAAATAAAAAAGCTTATCCTTAATGATGTGCCCCCCACCGGTGGCACCGAATTGCTCGAGCTCGACGGGAGTCTTGGGTGTGCCAACGGGATCGAAGTAGTTGCGGGCATCCCAGGAGTCCTTGCGACCAAAGCCATAAGCGGTACCGTGAATCTGATTGGTGCCGGACTTCAAGCCGACGCTGGTGATGGCGCCGGGCTTCCAACCGAATTCGGCCTTGGGATTGACCTGCGTATTGAACTCTTGAATGGCATCAATGGGAATAAGCGTCGCGGCGTCGCCCAGAACAGCGGCCGCGTTGGTCACGCTTAGGCCCATGAAGGCTTCGTCATTGGTAATGCCGTCGACGATGAAACTGGTGTCTTCAGGGCGGATGCCGTTGGTGGTCTGGGTCCATGGACCGCCACCCGGATAAATGGAAGTGCCGGGACGCAGCGTGAGCAGGTTCTGGTAGTTGCGGCCATTCAAGGGAAGGTCGTTGATAATCTCGTTGCTGATTGTTCCGCCCAAGGTGGTGGAGGTGGTGTCCACCATGGGGACTTCCTCAGTGATGGTTATGGTTTCCGTGGTGGAGCCGGTCTGGAGGACGGGGTCAATGCGTACATCCTTGCCGACTTCGATCAAGATGTTTTTGCGCTCATAAATCTTGAAGCCCTTGAATTCGGCGCGGAGGGTGTAAGTCCCCGGCAGAAGGTTCAATGCAACATATGCGCCGTCGGAATCCGTGGTCAGAGTTTGTGATACGCCGCGCGCCACGTCCGTGATAGTCAGAGTTGCGCCCGCAACGTTGCCGCCAGACTGGTCGGTGACGACACCCAGAATTCTGCCCGTGTTGCCTTGCGGGTGAGTTGCAACAGCAGCGAGCAGAATGGCGCAAACCACCGCCAGAACGCGAACTAGTATAGCCAGGCTTGCACACCCCGGCGTGACGTTCGGGTGAAAATTGGACGGCATGAGGACCTCCCCCCATGAAATAGGTATAGACGCTGTACCACCATACGATACAGGCTGTCAAGCAAATCCCTAATAGGAAGCATCTAAAATCGTGGTGGAGCGGGCTCGCGGATCATCAGTGGTATAGAGGTTGGACCACGCTTGAGCCTGTAATTGGATGCCCTCTCAGAGGTTAGTCGCTCTCAGAAGTGACCTTAGCAATGACGTTCACCGCTCCATTAAGCACCAATAGATTTCGGGTCAGAATTCCCGCGATAAATATGGTCTTGAACCTGTAATTTAGTCCGCAATCCGACTATCCAATTCTACGCATGTTACGCAGTGGCACTCTGCGGTTTGTTGAATTCAGCGAAGGTTTTGCCCTGCTCGGCGAGTTGCTTCAGCAAGGGAGCGGGGG
>Ga0137360_10003024_pt1 | contig 10067 bp, 7 predicted proteins | sample Mad1_60_16metaG_FD_104924 | JGI IMG/M metagenome (GOLD analysis project Ga0137360, IMG submission 104924) | Vadose zone soil microbial communities from Angelo Coast Range Reserve, California, USA - Mad1_60_16 metaG | ecosystem: Environmental > Terrestrial > Soil > Vadose zone | place: USA... | reverse complement strand
GTTGGCAGTCTTCGTTTGCGCCGGTCTCACGGACGGACTCGATGGATTATTGGCGCGACGATTTGATCAGCGCTCGCAGCTTGGCACAGTTCTCGATCCGATCGCCGACAAGCTCATGATGGTGACGGCCTTCATCGTTCTCTCAATGCGCAGCATTTTTCCCGCCCCAGTTCCCAGTCACTTGCCGGTACCCTTCTGGGTCACTGTCGCTGTGATCAGCCGGGACGTATTCATTATCGTAGGCGCGGCTGCGATAAATATCATGACCGGGTTCCGGGGGTTCCGGCCATCCTGGCTCGGAAAGGTCAACACCACCGTTCAAATTGTCGCTATCGCGGCCATAATGTTTGCCGCCAGCGTTCCTTACGACACCGGCTATTACCTGCCAACCGTCTACGCCACCGTATTCACTTTTGCAATTCTTTCGGGCCTTCATTACATCTTTTTCGCCTCAAAATTGCTGAACGAAGACCGTAAATAGCACTGGCTTGGAAATAGGCCCGAAATTTAAGCCAAACCCGTTGTAAAACCCCATTTCAAAAGTTGACAAGAGGGCACTCAGGTATTATATTAGCGCTCCATTCAACTAGGGTTTATGGGTGGGCACTACATTAAAGGCTGAGGTGGCCCGCAAGCTTCATAATCGCGGGCCAAATATCGTTTGGAGAACAAAAAGAGATGAGCAAGATTATTGGCATCGACCTGGGAACGACCAATTCCGTTGTGGCAGTGATGGAAGGCGGCGAACCCACGGTAATCACGAATTCTGAGGGTGGGCGCACGACGCCGTCGGTGGTTGCGTTTACCAAAGACGGCAGCCGGCTGGTGGGTCAGGTGGCCAAGCGCCAGGCCGTTACCAACCCCGAAAACACTGTCTATTCAATCAAGAGATTTATGGGACGGCGCTTCAATGAAGTGACCGAAGAAATCAAGCAGGTCCCTTACAAGGTTCAGGCAGCCAGCGGCAGTGGTGACGTGCGGATACTCGCCGGTGGCAAGGAATGGAGCCCGCCGGAGATCTCGGCCATCATCCTGCAAAAGATGAAGCAGTCGGCTGAAGATTATCTCGGGCAAAAAGTCGACAAAGCCGTCATCACGGTGCCGGCGTATTTTAACGACGCGCAACGCCAGGCCACCAAGGATGCCGGAAAAATCGCGGGCCTGGAAGTGATGCGAATCGTGAACGAGCCGACCGCGGCCGCGCTGGCTTACGGTCTCGATAAGAAAAAGGACGAGACGATCGCAGTGTTCGACTTTGGCGGCGGCACGTTTGACATATCGATTCTCGAAGTCGGTGAAGGCGTGGTCGAAGTGAAGTCGACTAATGGTGACACGCACCTGGGTGGCGATGACATCGATGAACGCCTGACCGAATGGATCATTGAAGAGTTCAAGAAGGACCAGGGCATCGATCTTTCAAACGACAAGATGGCGTTGCAACGTTTGAAGGAAGCTTCGGAGAAAGCAAAGATCGAACTCTCGAGCACCATGGAGACGGAGATCAACTTACCATTCGTCACCGCGGATCAGTCAGGACCAAAGCATCTGGCAATGAAGTTAACGCGTGCGAAGTTTGAGCAATTGGCTGAGCCAATTCTCGGCCGTCTAAAATCACCAGTAGAGCAGGCAATCAAGGATGCCGGCGTCGACGCGAAAAAGATCGATGAGGTGGTTCTGGTCGGCGGCTCGACACGCATTCCGAAAGTTCAGGAGATGGTCCGGGATCTGTTTGGCAAGGAGCCAAACAAGAGCGTGAACCCTGACGAAGTGGTAGCGATCGGCGCAGCCGTTCAGGCGGGAGTTCTGTCGGGTGAAAAGACTGACATCCTGTTGCTTGACGTGACGCCGCTTAGTTTGGGCATTGAGACGCTCGGCGGTGTCTTTACTAAACTGATCGAACGCAACACAACTATCCCGACGCGCAAGTCGGAGATTTTCTCGACGGCTTCCGACAATCAAACATCGGTCGAGGTCCACGTGCTTCAGGGCGAACGCCCGATGGCCGCCGACAATCGGACGCTCGGCAAGTTTCATCTGGTCGGCATTCCGCCAGCCCCGCGCGGCATGCCGCAAGTGGAAGTGGCTTTCGACATCGATGCGAACGGCATTGTGAACGTGTCGGCCAAAGACATGGGCACGGGCCGCGAGCAGAAGATAACCATCACCGCGTCTTCCGGTCTGTCGAAAGAAGAGATCGACAAGATGATGCGCGATGCTGAATCGCATGCCGCCGACGATGTGAAGAAGAAAGAAGAGATCGAAGCGCGTAACCGTCTGGATGGACTTACTTACCAGATGGAAAAAACGCTCAACGACAACCGCGAAAAGGTTGGCGCGGTGGCAACCGATGTCGAGTCGGCAATCGCCGAAGCGAAGAAGGCGTTAGCGGAAGGCGGCGTGGATCGATTGAACGAAGCGTTCAATCAACTACAAACGGCTTCGCATAAGATGGCTGAGGCGCTTTATCAGCAGACTGGAACAACCGGGGGTGAGACGCCCGCGGAAGATCAGGCTTCGGCTGCAAGCGCATCGACTTCGGGCAGCGGCGGCGACGACAACGTCATCGATGCGGAATACGTCGATGTAGACGAGAACAAATAAAGTGAGCAGTGAACGGTGAGCAGTGAGCAGTTTAGGAAATGCCTTTACTGCTCACTGCTTACTGCTAACTGCTCACCAGTTCCAAAATGGCCAAACAAGACTATTACGAAGTACTGGGCATCAAGCGCGACGCCAAGCCCGAAGAAATCAAGAAGGCCTATCGTCGCCTGGCGCGCAAGTATCACCCGGACGTCAATCCCGGAGACAAAGCTTCCGAGGAACGTTTCAAATTAACCACTGAAGCGCATGACGTTCTTTCCGACCCCAAGAAACGAAAAGTTTACGATCAGTTTGGCCAGTATTCCGACAATCTGGCGGATGCTGCCGCGCGTGGCGCCACCCCCGGCGGGGCCGGCCGCGCGACCCCGGGTTTTGATTTCAGTGGTTTTGATTGGGGTGCGGCCACTCCATCCGCAGGCGGCTCGAGTTTCCGCGACATCTTTGCGGATCTTTTTAGTGGGGGCGCGAAAGAGCAGGAACCGCCACGGCCGCAACCTAAGCGCGGCGCAGACATTGAAATGCCGCTATCGCTTTCTTTTGAAGAGGCGATTAAGGGAATAACAACCAATCTTACAGTTAATCGATCTGAACAATGTTCGCGTTGCAATGGCGCCGGCGACATTGGTGGTCCATTAATGGTTTGCTCGACCTGCAAAGGCAGCGGGCAAGTGCAGCGGGCCGGCGGACGATTGCGTTTCGCGCAGGAGTGTCCCGATTGCAGTGGCACCGGGCGACGCAGATCGCCGTGCTCGTTGTGTCACGGCAAAGGAGTGGTGCCAAAAACTGAAACCGTCAAGGTGCGCATTCCCGCCGGAGTCGAGACAGGCTCGCGCGTGCGCATTCCGGGAAAAGGCCAGGGTGGTCGACTCGGCGCGCTGCCGGGGGATTTGCACATCATCACCAACGTCGGTCCGCACAAATATTTTACGCGCAAGGGCGACAACATTTATGTGACCGTTCCCATAACCGTGCCGGAAGCAGCGTTGGGGGCGAAGATTGAAGTGCCGACTGTTGAAGGCAAAGCACAACTACGTATCCCGCCCGGCACGCAATCAGGTCAAAAATTTCGGCTGCGCCAGCGTGGCGCACCGTCGTTGCGCAATCCCGGCGCGCGCGGGGACCAGTTTGTTGAAGCGCAGGTCACGCTGCCGAAGGTGATTTCAGAAGAGACCAAGGAACTGCTGCGGCAGTATTCAAAGATGAATGACGAGAACCCTCGGGTAGAGATGGGTCTGGAGTGACAAGTAAAGAGTAAAAAGTGAAAAGTAAATCGGACAGCCCGCGTCTGCTACTTTTCACTCTTCACCTTTCACTTTTTACCGTTATGAAGCGCAAGCCAAAGACATACACCATCAGCGCGGTCGCGGATCAATACGGCATCCATCCGCAGACGCTGCGCCTTTATGAACGCGAAGGACTGCTCAAACCGTCGCGCTCCGAAGGCAACACGCGTCTCTACACCGATCCTGATCTCGAACGGCTGGAATTGATTCTGGCGCTGACGCGCGATCTCGGCGTCAATCTTGCTGGCGTGGAGATCATTCTCAACATGCGCGAAAAGATGGATGCTATGCAGCACGAGTTTGAACGCTTCTTTCAGTATCTCCAATCTCACGCTGAAGAGTTAACCAACTTCGCCGAGCCGCCGGCCGAAGGCACCAGCGACGCGCTCGTTCCGGTCACGGGCGCCGCAGCGCTCCGCCGCCGCGCCTCTCGCGGTTAGGCCGTTACAAGATTCTCTGCATAAAAATAAATCTACTTGTTGATGCGCAACTTGCCGTGTTAGATTTCGCGCGCAGTTGACCGCTCCTAAAAGCTTTACCATCACCCGCACATAGAGTTTTCAAGTTCACGAACGCCGGCATGCGTGTCGGATTCGGAATTTGTGAACATCAACGCCGCTCATCTGGTCTTGCAACATGATGAAGGTCGGCCCGCGTTTCTTTTGCGTTATTGTTTTAGCGGTAATGGCGTCGCTGCTCGCGCACCCAGTAACTACTGCTGCGCAGGACCTCGACAACGTAACGATTACCGGACGCGTGATGGATCAGAATGGAGCTATCATTCCCAGCGCCACCGTGACGGCGACGCTGATCAAGACCGGAGTAGAACGCACGGTAGTCACTAACGCCGATGGCCGCTATCGTCTGATTCAACTTGAACCTGGTGTCTACAATCTAAAAGTTTCGTTTACCAACTTTGCTACGGACGAAAGACCAGCGCTGACAACGATAGCCGGCCAGAACCTGCAATTGGATATCACGTTGCAGCCGCCGGAAATCAGGGCGGGCGCACTCGTAATCAGCGAAGCCGATACGCCGGCCGTCGATACAACGCGCACGGTTGTGGGTGGCACCGTCACCACGCTCGAAGTTGAGTCGCTCCCCGTCGTTACGCGCTCGCCACTCGATTTGATCTTCACGCTGCCCGGCGTTTCCGAAGAGCCACTTTCCACGCGCGACCTCGCCGAAGATCGCAACTCAAATCCGGCAAACACTCCTGAAGAAGCAGGCACGTTTTCGCTCTCCGGCGGGCAGGCATCTTCCAACAACATCACGATTGATGGTCTGGATAACAACGACGACCGCGCCGCGCGTGAACGCTTTCAACCTTCGATCGAAGCGGTTGATGAAGTGCAGATCATTACTAACCAGTTCTCGGCTGAGTACGGACGCGCGTCAGGTGGTCGCATCAACATCCGCACGCGTGGCGGCTCAAACCGTTATCGCGGGCGACTGTTCTACTTTTTCCGCAACGACATCTTCAATGCGAACACCTCCAACAATAAATCGAGAGGTCTGGCGCGCTTGCCGTTTGAAGAGCATGACCCGGGTTTCACACTTAGCGGCCCGGTCCGGCTGCCTTTTTATGACGGGCGTTCACGCACATTCTTTTTTAGCGCTTACGAATACGACACCGTTTTGGACTCAGCGACTATAGACACGCTGGTGCCTATCCAGCAGAACCCGCTCTTCCCACTGCCGGCGCCGACGGTCACCGACTCGGCCTTGATCGGTACGCTGCGTTTCAAAGCCGGCATCGCGCCGTTTGTTTCAACTGTCTCGACACCATCCAGGAATCACATCTTCACGACGCGCGTCGATCACAAATTCTCGGACGTTCACAACGGCGCTATTCTTTATCAGTTGGGGCGGCTGAATAACTTGCGACAGTTTGGTGGCGGCAATCGCCTGGCGGAAGCGTTGTTGGGTAAGACAAGAAAAACTGACGCAATCTCTTACACGGACAACCTGGTTCTCTCGCCGACACTCGTCAATCAAACCCGCGTCCAGTTTTCACGGCTGACGCCGGCGGTCGAGGCGAACGGCGGACGAAGTCCCGTCGTCCTGATCACGCTGAATGACCCACTGCCTTCCAGTGATCCCGACCAACGTTCCGGCACGCTCGTCGCCGGTTCTTCAACTTCCGGCGCAACCGATCGTCGCGAGTCGCGCGTGCAGGTGCAGGATGTCGTCTCGTGGGTGCGCGGGAGCCACTCGCTCAAGTTCGGCGGCGACATGCAGCGCATCAATTCCACCTTCATAGATCTTTCAGACATCTCCGGTACTTTCAGTTTCTCGAACCCGGCGGATTTTTTGCTCAACGCACCCAGCCGCTTTCGCCAAAACTTTCAGTCGGAATCCACCCAACGAAACACTTATCTCGGTTTCTTTTTTCAGGACGAATGGCGCTTGTGGCCAAACCTGACTGTCAGCTATGGCTTGCGCTGGGAAGAAGAAACGATCATTCGTGACTTAAATAACTTTGGCCCGCGGCTTTCGCTTGCCTATGATCCTTTTAAGTCGGGAAAGACGGTAATCAGATTGGGCGCCGGAATGTTTTACAACCGCGCGCTGCTGCGGACCATCGATGATTTCACGTTGGGCACTCAACAACTTTTCTTTGACACAAACGATCTTATCGATCCGGCGACCGGCCTGATTGGCAGCGCCGCTTTTCACCGCGACTTCATTGCCAAAAATCTTAAGTTTCCCCAAGTGCTTACTGCCGATTCACCACTCGTCAAGCAATTCGGTTCTCTGAATGCCGGATTTTCGCGCCGTCTCGATTCCGGCTTGCGCATACCTGAGAGTTATCAAGCCAATGTCGGCATGGAAAGAGACCTGGGCTATGGGTTTGTTTTCGAAACAAACTACACGTTCAATCGCGGCCTGCATCTTTGGCGGGAATTCAATGTTAATGCGCCACGGCTGCCGGTGGGTTTCAAGAATTTTTCCGACTACCTGGCGTCGCGCGATTTCGCGAACTTTCACAGTGGCCCGAATGGCGCGCGGCCACTTTACAACGCCTCAACTGCCGGCGAGCTGGTCCGCTTCGTGCCTGGCGCACTCGATCCCGCCAACCCCAATGCTGTCATTCGCGTGAACGAATTTGGCGTGCCCATTTCGGTGATCAATCTCAACAGTTTTACTTCGACGACGCAGGTAGAAGTTGCACTGGCAGCATTGAGCCGCTTTCGGCCCGATCCAACTCACGGAGAGGTTGAGCAGCTAATTTCCTCGGGCAACAGTTTCTATCACGGTCTGACGCTTGAGCTGCGCAAACGTCTCAAACGCACCGCAGGTTTTGGCTTGTCGTTCCGCGCTGCCTATACCTTTTCACATCTGACTGACGACGGCATCGTAAACACTTCCGACGCGCTGACGCCCGGCAACTTCTTTGCGGAAAGGTCACGCAGCCTGCTCGATCGCAGACACCGTTTTGTTTTCTCGGGAACGTTTGAAACGCCGCGCAAGCTGGGGCAACTGAGTTTTGCGCCTATCGTGCGTTTGTCATCAGGCGCGCCCTTCAACATCTCTATTGGCGGCGACGATCGCAACCTCGATGACGTGGGAAATGACCGGCCGATTTTCACTGGCGATACGAAACTGCTTCACTGGCGCGCGCCCGGCGATCCAATCGATCCGTCGATTCTTACTCTGTTTGCGTTGCCGACCATCGGCCAAACGGGAAACTTGCCGCGCAACGCCGGCCAGGGGCCGGGCCAGTTCTTTTTCGATCTCAATGTGACGCGTGAGTTTCGCATCAATGAAAAGATGCGCTTGCGGCCGGTGATCGAAATCGACAACGTGCTGAACAAGACTGTCTTTAGTTTTGGCAGCGAGTTCATCAACTTTAATTCCTTCGCGCCCACTGCTACGCCGGAACAGCGTCAGGCTTTCCTCGACTCATTCCTCGTCACCACGCGCACACTACGCCCACGACAAATCCGCCTCGGCGTTCGTTTTGATTTTTGAGTTATTCCGGGTTGATTTTTCCAACCGGTAAAGAGCGAAGAAAAGTTACGAGCCGGCTGAGCTGCAGGTCCTGCACGGTGGTGAAGCGGCAACCAATCAAATAAGTCGCGACGCCGTCGGCGGAAACTTTCTTGAAATAAACCGGTGAGGCCTGCAATACAACCGCGCCCTGGGGCAAACTCAGTTCTACGTCAAAGCCATTCTCTTTTCTGGTCAGGTAGCGATCGATATTTTTTGCAGAGACCAATAAAGCCATCCCCGTCTCGCTGATGTCGCGCGTGCGGCCGACCAGCGCCAACCTGGCAACGTCGCCGGTTTTTGTGAAAGAGGAGGCCGGCTTGAAGCGGATCTTGACTTCCAGTTGCACAGCGCGCCGGCGAAAAACGCGGCGCGTAGTTTCTGATTGTTTCATACGGGGCGATCTGCTGCTGTATACCTTAAAGATGATTAGGCAACGGGCTGAATCTATCACATTCCGGCCATGCTGGCAGTGTTCCGTTAGCGTGTTGCTGAGAAAGAAAAGCCGATTGCGTAGCGAGTTACGGCCAGGCGATGAGGTCAGTACCACCTCGCGGTAGCGGGTGGGTGTCGATGGAGCAGCCATAACGCCGGGAGGATCTCGTTTTGCCCAGCGATCTTGTTTGGGAGCAAACCCACCCGCTACCGCGAGGTGGTACTGACCTCATCGCCTTCGAACCGTCGCTTTTTTAGCAACACACTAATCGAGCACCACCGCCATCCTTAGGCTCACAAACTAAGCACGATTACTGTGATAAACTCCCGCCTGATTCCGCAAGCCGATAACGCAAGGGCAACTGTAAATCCGCATGACCAGGCATTCATCATCATCAACAGAGCATGTCAGCGAAGTCGATACCGCGTTGCTGGATGCGGAGCTTTTCCTCAAGTACAAAGCGCCCGAGCGAGCATTCAAGCGACTGCGCACCGCGTTGGAGCGCAACTCGCGCTCGATTCCGTTGCGCGAGCGGATACGCGAAGTCTGTATCGTGCAGAAGCAGACCGAAGAAGCGGCGCGGCAATGCCTGGCGCTGGCCAGCCTCTACGTTGAGCGAGATGATTTTGATAACGCTTACGAGCGGCTGCTGGAAGCGAAGCAACTTGATAAGCGCATCAACATCGCCACCGGCTTGGAAGCAATCCGGCGCGCCCGCCGTCCGGATTTGGGACCGCAGACAGGCGCCGCGCCGCAAGCGACCAGCACTCGTGGCGTTACGTTGGCGGGCGATCTGGCGGCAATTAATGTGTTCGACTGTATTCAGGTAATTGAAAACTCAAAGTTGACCGGGACACTGCTGCTGACAAACGATACGCAAAATGGCAGCGTCCTTTTTAACGAAGGACGCATCGTTGATGCCGAGTCGGGCGGCGACATAGCCGAAACAGGCTTCCGGCGAATAGTTGAGATCACCAGCGGCAGTTTTGAGTTTCAAAAGTCAGCGGAAGGATTTCCCATTCGCATCAAGGCTGCCAGCAATACAAACCTGATCCTCGACAGCCTGCGCCAACTCGACGAAGCGAAACGGTAGAACAGACATTCCTGTCTGTCCCTCGTTGAGCGAGTGAGGGAGGAGTGAGCAGTGAGCAGTGAGCAGTGAGCAGTGAGCTGTCAAGATTGAGAGTGATGGTCAAGATGGAGAGTCTCAGGGTTGGGAAGGGTGGCTTGCCCCCGCGCGTCGAAGGCCACCCGATCTCAGGCGGGGTCGAGCCACCCTTCCTAACCTCGAGGTTTCATTACTTGAATGCTTCAATTGGCCATTGAAAAGTAATGGGCTTATCGGACAAAAACGGCAAAATCTCTTTCACGCCGAAATTCGGAACAGCAATGAAACAAAAAAAGGACCAGCACAAAGCCGGCATTCGCACCAAGCCACGCGGCCAGCAAATGGGCACCGCCGGCGCGCGCGATCAAAACCGCACCGAAATGGAAAAGACGCCAGCCCGACGCGGCCGCCGCGTTAACGCCAACAAGATGGCTGCCGACCGATCGCAACAGCACATTGGCGGCGACGCTGTCACGCCGCGCACCAGCTCGCCTTCGACTCCCGCGATGACAACCGGCAAGCGCAAAGGCGAAAGCGGTGGCGAGACAGGCTTCAAAAAGCGCCTAAAACAGAAACGCTCCGCACGCTGAAACCTCGGTGCACAAACTCAGACCCTACATTTTCCTGCCGCTTCTGATACTTGGAT
>Ga0137360_10003021_pt1 | contig 10073 bp, 13 predicted proteins | sample Mad1_60_16metaG_FD_104924 | JGI IMG/M metagenome (GOLD analysis project Ga0137360, IMG submission 104924) | Vadose zone soil microbial communities from Angelo Coast Range Reserve, California, USA - Mad1_60_16 metaG | ecosystem: Environmental > Terrestrial > Soil > Vadose zone | place: USA... | reverse complement strand
TAAGCGCTAGGTTGCCGAGAGCATCAGAAAGTGCCGCCCTCATCATCTCTTCTGGGCTCCCCGGTAGGGTAGACGCAGACTGGCGAATGTGAAAGGTGAGTAGGATCATGTCCCAAAGAAAGTGCAGTGCATCTTTGCGCGCGATGCGATGCATGCGCTGAGTTGGTGTCTGTTGTGCGTAGGGATACGCGTGACAGCTGATCCACGATGAGCGATGTGAGCTCTCGAACAGCCTTGAGAGTGACATGGTCATACAAGACGATATGTTGTGGACCTGGGAGGGCGTCGAGTACCGCGCCGATGAGGCTCAATAACTGTGTCCCATCCACAAAGTCATTCTTCGGTGTCTCGGGCCCAATACTGGCTAGAATGCATTCCGTCTTGGTTAACGTGCAGGGCACGAACGCACGGATGGTTGGCAAAAGGAGTTCAGTTATCACATGCCCCAGTACGAGGTCAAATGCCAAGGCTTTGTCGCCTGGACGAGTTCGTTCTTTGTCACCAGCACGCCATCCAGGTCTCGCTAAACTCGAAGGATGAATATATGCGCCATGGAGGTAAGTAACCGCAGTTCGGAGAATGTCTGGCAGGATGCGCTCAATACCTTCAAGCGCGTTTTCAGGAGTGGGGCCTCCGGGCGCGGATGGCTCTGGGGATATGGTGCACGCAAGGAGAACCTGCAATACTTCTAAGCATCGGAACGTAGCTGCCACAAAGCGAGCAGTGTCTGGAGGAGAAGTGGGTTTCGTGGCGATTTGCGCGACGATATCGTCCAAGGCACGCAAAGACGAGAAGAGAGAGTTGCCTGTCCACGGCGAAGATACCAACCATACACCACTGTATACCATAGTACGGCCGTCTTTGTGCCCGTCCCGTCACCGTTAGGGGTCCTGCTGACTGGGGTGGACGGATGGTGGACGGGTGAGCCGTACCCGTTATATACCGTACAATTGTACGGACATACCCGTACTACGGTACGGTGCGCACCCCTACTTGCGTTCCTCAATGTCAACGCGCTCATACTCTTACTGTTTTTGTCTCAGTGCTTGATGTGTTCCTACCAACAGGTTCAAGGCGCCTGCACTCCCCAGCCACCATCTGTGTCACCATCACCTATAGCTATACTGGCACGCTACTGACACGTGTGCCTTTGTCTTCATGATGATAAGCTTCCCGATCTACGAGTGGCTGAGGATGGAATGCCACTGGCGGATTTCAAAGTGCTTTCCTCTCCGACCCTTTGATGAGGACCATATCCACCCAGTAACGGCCTGTACTTCCCATTTGACAATGACCCCCCACCAACCCCCCACCATGATCTTGCGCAGTCACAGAAGGGCACCAATTCCGACTGCTTCACATATTCTTGTTGACCAAATTTACCGCCTTGTAAGCAAGCACATTGCGTGCCACTCATAGGCCACAGCTTAACATCTCTACACATAGGGCCTTGCAACGATGAAATCCGAAAAGGATGTAAGGGGTTTCAAGTACATGACAAGAACAAAGTCTATCGCAGCGTTAATTGACATTGTCGAAGTTCAGGACGAGGCTGGCAACTTGTCGTCATTGAAGTCGGTTCTAAATATCCTCCGCCACACAAAGAGCATCACATGTTTGACCCTTAAATACTCATTTCCACCTGCTCTGCGCCGTCTTCCCATGGCTCAGGATCAGGTTTTTCGCAACCTTACATCCTTGAACGTTAATGCTCCCCATAGTGCTGTCACCCTCTTTCTCATGAACCACCCCCACATTACACACCTCGTATTAGGCACTTGCAATGCCTCAAATTGTCCACTCACTGACTCACCTCTACCTCTTCTCCAAGAGTTGAGTTGTCCCCCTGGCTGTGTCCAGGCCCTGACTTCTGCGGGCAGCTGCCTGACTCGGCCCATTTCCTTTCATGGTTCCCCTGAAGATGCGAGCTTCCTGATGCCACACCTTCTCAACTTTCGCACCATCCAATCATCCTCCATATTAACTGTTCTTCATGTTGACTTCCATCACACGACTACAAGCCTTCTCCAGCGCATATCGGCAGCAGCCCCTGCCCTTACTGTTTTGCGACTAACAGAAAGTTTCTTCACAGTTGAGGTACACCATTCAGTTTGTGACATGGACGACCATCTGATGATATAAATAGTCTGAGCAATCGCTATGGGATGATGTGGAAGTCTGGGAAGATGGCCTGCGGTCGCTCCGCTACTTAGAGCGACTGCTCTTACGAACTTGGCGTTCCTTTAGGGAAGTGCCTAGCAGTGAGGATGCCTTTGTCCGTGAATGGCTTCTCAGTTCCCCTCCAGTTCTTGATGAAGTCATTATATGGACCAAAGCGCTCACAAGTGCTACCAGTGGAACTGATGAACATCTGGTCAGCTGGCGTCCACAGGTGCAGGGAATAGGGTGGTGGAAGGCGTATGAACAGAATGGAAAAGTTGAAGAAAGCAGCTTCTTTTAGAAATTTGTCTGATGTTTTCAGTTTGTTTTATATGAGATATAAGGGTTGTACAAAGTTGACGCAACGGCGTTTCGAAACGACGTTTTGAGGCTCGTTTTGAAATTGAAAAAACCTCTGTCACCGGTCAAGGCGCTTTCAAATTCCGTGCCACAGGTATCTCCTTCATCGCCACTTGTACCTGCATCTGCGCGCACCTCCGACGCTGTCCCACCACCGCCAAGTCCCGCTGATAGCGCGGCGAGCGCCACGTCGACGGCGAGTAGGACAAAGAAGGTTCAGCGCCGGTCTCCGCCGCCGCTGCCAAAGCGTAGGAAGCCCCAGCGGTGCCCATGCGTGTTGTGGGCATCGAATGGGGGCGCGGAAATTGCTGCTATCGCATCGTCGACGTCATCACTATCGTTGAGCAAGTCTCGGAAGAACTAATTTTGGCGATATGATCATTCCCGTGTTTTGTTTGGCGGGGCGGTGGGTGCGGTATCGCTGTAATCAGGGGCAATCCGGAATGCCACTTTTTGTGTAACGACGATGGCCTTCAGCTCGAGTCATCACTACTTCTCGCTTGTTCGAGAGAGAGGTCACCTGTTCTATATGCATCATGGCTGGCAAGCATTCGTCTTTTATATTTTTGTTAATCAATGCATTAGATGTACAACAGCGAGAGGACAATCCGATGGACTCTGCGGGTTAGCTTCAGGCTCACAGTTGGACTTATGACTAATCCTGATTTTTACGGGGCCCATAAGCCTTAGTACCGTTACGAGTACTCGAGTACAGTCGTCATCTTACCAACGGTTGTGGACGCGTCATAGTAACCATTGAACGGAGTCACAAAATGTAGTATGAGAATTCCTACTATTCTTGTATTATCTGACCATAAGACGCAAAAAGTGCTGTTTACTAGTATCAGCATTTCGTATTCTTCACTTTGACCGAGGTACCAGAGGTAACCAGCGATTACTAGTATGGACTACCGCACCAATACTCAGGCCGGGGCTGTACCACTTTTTGGTAGGACACACAGTAGTTCGCACCGCGTATCTATATTCCACTCCTTTAATCAGAATCACGAGGAAGTCACTTGGTTCAACACCCCCTTGTGATCAGATTAGATTTCGGCACCGTTTGAAAGATTATCTCGATTACGCTCGGACTGCTTGTGTTAACTTAGGTACAGTACAGTATACGTGATAATTTGTGGTCAAAAATACTCTTATAGTGTGCGTGATTTTTTGTGTGGTGTGCGACAAACATTAAGCGATACCTATGCAATGCACAGGTAGTCGCGGAGCACCCGATTCTACTATGCACATCCATTTATATAACATGGAAAAGAAAGTCTTATCATTTTTTCACATCCCGTAATCTATACTACTGTCTCACGAGTCGTTGCGGATCAGACAGTAAATTGACTAAAGGCTTCAGATAGGCCCCGCAGATGGCAGAGAAATAGAACTCGTGCTCCGAATTGTGCAGATATACGAGATTGTGGACAATTCCGTGTGCCAGCATGAAATACCTGGGAAGATTGCATCAGAAAAGGGGGGTTATAGAGAAATACTAGAAATACGGACCAGTAGATCAAGGCGTCGCTGAAATCGCCTCCTTGGACATCACGATCGTCTGACAAGATCCCAACTAAGATCGAGTGTCGGAGCAGTGGAGAAACTCAGGACGTACGCCAGGCCTCGAAGTATCTTAAATTCATGATCAAACACCCGCCTCTATTGAGACATATATGCTGTCCTTCCTTATCAGCGAAGACCTGCAAGCTTGTTTGCGGAACCTTGTAGAGTTTTACGAGAGGCTTGAGGATATGAACGAAGCGGGCGAGTACGTCGTGTTTGCGTTGGATGAGCGACTCGGGCTCAGGTAGATCTACAATAAGATAATTTAATACTGAGTCTCTGGGACGTTGGGTAAACAGATCCCACCTGGCGCCGCGAAAACGTTTACGTCGCCCATGCTACCTGCGGATTTGACGTTAAAAGAGGAAAACAAAATCATGACAAGTGAACATATGACGTGCCGACAAGTTCCAGGTCTCCTGTTTTGCGAGTGACATGGCAGTATCCATCGTCCAGTGACTCTAACACAATTTGCATCTCCTCCCTGTTCCTGAGCAGATCGCTTCTCTCAGGTGCACATGCCTTGATGGCCATATCGATATTACTGACTAGATACCACGGAACATGTGATGAAATCCCGATGTAACAGCCTCGAGTGACATACCGATATTACTTGGCGAAGTGACAGTAGGATCTGGCTGAGGAGACCGAACGAGTTCTCTTGACGGCCCTGGTTGTGCATATCCAAATTCTCCTTCTAGGGAAGGAGCATTCGGTCGGGACGACTCAGAGGCGTCTGAGAAATTCAGGCATAGGAAGTTCCCAAGCTCATGAATTGCCGACGTTAGGCGTAAGAGTTTCGGTGCTTGCTCAACACCGGTACTTCCGTGAGTTGCTGGTGGTGACAGGCTTGCTATCACTGTATCGGCTGGAGGTAACGGGATATTCGTTTGTGTGATCACAAGCTTCGTCTGTGCATCATGCAACGTTACGTCTGGTTGGTTCCAGATAAATGGTGCACTTGTCTCAGCTCTCACCTTCTCAGCCTCTTCGCGCTCGGCTTTTCCAGTCTCTTCGAGCTTGGCCTTTTCGGCCGCTTGGCGCCTGGCCTTCTGCTGTCGTAGAATCCTGTCAACTAATTCGTGAATAACAAGTCAGCCACCTGAGGAAGATAAAATTGGTAGGAGAGGCACCATTATATCCCCAGAGTTTAAGTACCTTCAGTTCCGTCGAAATAATGGTCATGAACAACAGGGCATCATTTGTCTTTGGTGACTCGAAAATGATACGACATAATGATGTCGATATCCTAGAGGTTCATCAAACAACAGCGAAGCTCGTTCACGAACATACTCACTTATACATGTTCACTTGTTTGTTCCCCGCAAGCCAGAGTTCGATTGAACCTTTGCCCTCTCGCTTAGCGACTGCAGAGGCCTCATGGCTCCTAGAGTCGCGGATATCTCCATGGTGTAAGGACTTGGTCACCAAGAGTTTTCCAAATACTCTGACAATGAAATTCTTTTCTTTATTCAGCCAATTGAGCGAGACGGTAATACCAGACTGGGGATGCTCGTGGAGAAAAAGAGGAAGGCGCTCCAGAATCAGATGCCCAACGTCGGCGCCAATCGTCGAATAGGGAGCTTCACCCGACGTCCTGTAATATTCCTTTACTAGGGAGCTCAGGAAGAGGTACAGTTCTAACAACAAATGAGTAACGCTCGAAAGACCGAACACTAGACTAGGTACCTTCTAATATGTCTTCTTGTGGTGCGCAGAAAATACGATCACCGAAAAGTCGGTATGCGTTGGTATCATCTACAATAGCCACTTCATTGGGCTGAAGCAAATCGTCTTGAAAATCCCAGTCGTCTTGGTTCCCTTCAGCAAAGGCTTTACCACCGACTTTCTTCACGCGGCGTGTTCCAAGAACCACATTCGACCCTTTCATGCGGGAAGTTATTTCCGGCTTGAGGCGTCGCCTATTCACAGCGAGGTTGCGAAGCTCGTAAAGGTAGCTGATAAATATGACTTGGGACTAGTTTCCGAAAGCTTGATGTACACTCACTCCTCACGGTCATTCGCGAGCTCGTAGATTCTCCGTGATTCTGCTAGCAGGACTTGAGCGAAATCCTCGATGGATGGCTCTAGTCTAGCACCACAGGCACCCAGAAACACGTTGGCCCGTGCGCCAAATTCCACGAAAGCAAAAAGTTTGGAATAGAGCTCCGAGTTTGTTGATCCTAAAAAGCACTGAATTGGTTGTAGTCGTTTGATAATGCTCTTGTCTCCTGTGGACTTTACGGGAACGAAGGGTATCTCTTGGAGTTCCCGTCGTTCAGCTGGAGAGAACTCTACATGACAATGGGAGAATTTCAAAACATATTCGGATGGATTTTGGTAAAAGATTCAACCTGAAACATGGCCAGATAAAATCTCGAACCATTGGCGTGCTATTTCTTCATCTCCTGGTGGAGATCTCTTCAAAAGGGTCATAAGCTCGGAAGTCGGGGGGTCGTTCTTGAGTTGGAGTTTGCTCGCCGCTCCGTCCTGAAGCAGAAGCATCGGATCCAGAATGGCAAAACCTAGTGCTGCCCATTCAGGACCAGCGTACAGCTACCCATAGATCAGTTGAGATCAAGTAAAAACCATGATCGAGGCATATCTCTTACTTCGAATGGTTTCGCCAGCATTTTCTTCGACCCAAGAACTGCAGGAACAAAAGCGAGATGCCGGCAACCTCGAGGATCGTAATTACGGTACTTGTCGGATATATTGTCCAACAAAAACGAAAGAGCCTTTGTCCGCACGGAAGGATTATCCGACGTGGAAATACCGAGAATTTCCGGCAAGGGAGGTGCTCGCCTCAAACCCAATGAAAAGATAAATTTGGCTGTCTAATTGGTCACTCGGGCCTTCGACTACAACCCAACACAAAAACTTGCCTTCATCGGATTCCGGTTTCCACTGATTATCAGCGCCCCAGTCAATAACAGGTAAGCCAAGGTCACGAAAGATATCGACTGGCTCATAGAGATTTGTGGCTTTATATCGTTGAACTCTTGGACTTGTTCCAACATCCGCTTGTTCTTTTCCCGCGCCTTCCTTTGGAAATGCGGGTGTCCGTCGCAGATATTCAATTTCCTGGAATATCTGAGTTGATGGATAGGAGGCCAGGTACTTGACAAGGTCAAACGTCGTCCAGTCTCCCATTTCTATCATCCTGATCATCAAATTTAGCGAGATGAACTCGAGGGAGGGACAAGGCAAACCTATCAAAAATGATTTGCAATTGCACGTGTTTGCGTACACCAAGTGCTAGTAAAACTTTCTCCAAGTTGCCTACGACGATGACTCCGGATGGCATTGTAACGATGGGAAGATCCCGGAATAACTTTACGCTGGGAAAGTAAGCCTGGCTTGGTACCTTCAAACCGATTGACGTTGGGATGCAAGATACCACACTTAGTATTCCGATAACATCTTGTTGGTCGGTGTCGGTCATAAATTGCCAAGCTTGGGCGAGCACATATAAAACTCGTTCTGCCCAGCGAGTGGAGTGTGTGACATCGAATTCAGCGTTGGCAGTAGCCACCCTCCGATCGATTATATGCCGGAGCCAATCAAAGATAGATAATTGCTTCCAAGGAAAAACGGATACGAGTACGTCTGGATCAAGTGACCTGGTAATACTCGTAGGAAGCACTGTACTTGGCAGAGGGCTATCAGTTGGAATGATGCGTTCGGCCCTCGAGCTCAAGAATGTTCGAGCACTGGATAACTTCATGGTCTTCTTAGGAGGCCCAGTAACTGATACCACCAGCGCGTCCAAGAGCTTCGATCTCTCTTCGAGACGTTTGGGGGTGTTTCCTTCTTTAGTAACACCGATCCACCACTTGAGACATTCAACCGTTTCCGTCTCAGAAAGTGGGCGCAAGCGAAGTTCGTTCAAAACGTCCACAAACGAAATGCTTTTGATCATCCCTCGCGAACGAAGAGCGGCGATCGTAGTCTTCGCACCGTTGACTATATCTTCAGAGATAACTGGCAAACGCTTGAGGAAACCAGAGAATTCGGGATCGGGGATGTGGACTTGGCCGACATTTCGCACGCCATCTGAGATGATGGAGAAGGGATGGGTAGTTACGCAAGCAAAAAAGGCGTTTTCCATCAGGTTGGATACCACGGGAGACGGTATGGAAGGATGGAATGTAAAGAACTTGAGCACATGTAGAGCATGTCTTCGGAGCTTTGTCTGAACTTCCTCGTCAGGAAGTTCACCTGGGCCGTTCACCGCTGCACCTCTGTTCCACAGCTTCTTGATGGCACCAACTTCGAATTCATAGACGGACCGCGCGAGAAAACCCCCGACGTAAAGAAGCTCCTTATTCCAGACTATGATGAGAAATCAGGATTGGCGCATGAGAAGAGATGGATGAGCGCTAACCTGCCACGTTGTGATCACTAACGAGGGGATTTATCCGTCAGTTGGGAGACATGAATTGAAAAGGGCGTACACCAGGTCAACCAATTCGCGCTCTACTGTAGGAATGAACCGCGCGGCCATATGCCCTCCGATACCGGTTGTTTTCCCTGTCGAGTGGCCCTACAGGAATAAGTTTCCCCACAAAAGACGAAACATATACCGTAAGCTCACAATAAATACTCGGGTAGAACCAGTTCTGTTTTCAACGAGTCAATTAAAAAGTTTACTCCGAGTGATGCCACGAACCCTTCGAGATCAGCCCGAAGCCCTTGAAACACACTCCCGGTAGCAAATGCCGCTTCTTCCTCCGCCTTGACGCCTGAGTCATATTCTTCCTTCCCGGCTAGGAGGATTCTTCAAGGTTGAACGTCGCAACTCTGCTGTCATTTTCTCGTCGAGCTGTACGTCGACATTTACAGCGAAGATCGTCAAGACAATGTTCGACAAAGTTGCCTCCAAAAGGTTGATCGATTCCTCGGGTACGTTTAGCGCCGGCGTAGGGGACGCATTAAACCAATCGAGTAGCGAAAATAATACATTGGTTTGATGTGTCGCTGTCTCGGGTATATCTGTCCCAGATGTAGCGGAAGGCTTTTCTGAGCCAACATTGTACACCCATTGAGCCACTTCTGCCTCGATATGAAGGGCTGTGCAGGGTAAACTCAAATTCTACCTGAAACTGTAACAAAACTCACGTATGGCTTCGATTGATTTCACATTCATCAGACCCTGAGGGCTCGTGCCTTTGAGCCCGTTGAGCATCGGCACCTCCCTTGGCATACCGCAGTCCTTGGACAAACTGACCAGCCGTTTATCATCTAAGTATACGCTAACCACAGAAAGGTGCGTCATAAATGTAATAGAAGAAACTAAGAAGCGGGTAAGATCAAAAGCAGGGGGGATAGAGCCAGGTTCCCTAAGCGTCATTTGAAAAGTGGTCCATGGATCAACTACATCATCTACTAAAGCTGATATAGTTCCGCGGCGTACGTATAGCTGCAAGTGAGGTAGAATTGTTGGCACGGAATTCAAGTACCGTGTACAAACATGACTGACCTGATCCTTCTTGTCTTTCCAATAAAAGTTCATCCAATGCCCTGGTGTGCAAGAGTAGAACCGTGGCGGATTCGTGGAGTGACCCTGACGTACCTCCTGATGTGACCCAGGGCTCGTCGGTAACCGAGAACAAGCTGTAGAAGCCTATAGATGCCATGCGTGAGAAATCGACGGTTTAAAGATAGTGCTTCGACATACCTACGCCGAATGCGCCGATTTTCTCCTCATCGGGATTACCCTCAGCTAAGGAAACATGAGAAAGCGACAGCGGTAAATGCGAATAATTTTGGCACCAATCTTCTTCAGCCGATTCCAATCCTGGTTTCTGAATGGTATGCCATTATTCTTGAACGTCCATCGGTGAACCTGTGTGAGTAATCGCAAAGTGCAATAAGAACATAGCCATCAACGAAGGCCGAGAAAAACACTTGCCACGACTGTTTTCAGGTTTGGGAGATGCTGGGGATCATTACCGTTCTCTCGGGATAGGTACGCCTCAGTTTCG
>Ga0137360_10003014_pt1 | contig 10081 bp, 10 predicted proteins | sample Mad1_60_16metaG_FD_104924 | JGI IMG/M metagenome (GOLD analysis project Ga0137360, IMG submission 104924) | Vadose zone soil microbial communities from Angelo Coast Range Reserve, California, USA - Mad1_60_16 metaG | ecosystem: Environmental > Terrestrial > Soil > Vadose zone | place: USA... | reverse complement strand
GATTCTCATGATCTTTTTTTCCGTCGGCCACAACCCCACCGAGCTCAACCGCCAAGGACCGGATTACGGCACGCAATATCGCTCTTCCATTTTCTATTCGAGCGACGAGCAAAAGAAAATCGCGGAAGCCTACGTCCGGCAACTCAACGCCGCAAAAGTTTATTCGCAGCCCATCGTCACACAGGTTGTCCCGCTCCAAGCTTTTTACGCCGCTGAGGATTACCACCAGGATTACCTGAAGCGCCATTCCTATGAGCCGTACATCCTGATTAACGACCAGCCGAAACTCACCAGTCTTAAAAAACAATACCCAGACCTTTATCGCAACGACTGAAAATCACTCTCGAGCTCTTCGATAACCTCTTACCGCTCCCTCCCCCTTCTCGCCGAGGCAAGTGCCCGCCGCTCACAGCGCCGCAAGCTCACCCGCTATCCCATAGGTATCTAAATGAATACAGCACCCGCTACGGTGCGGAATATCCTTTTGGTGAGCCGAGTTAGAGTAGTTAGGTGCTGCTACGCGCAGTGCCCAGAGACCCTTCGAAAACATTTAATGAAAGAGGTGATCCCGATGAGAGCAATCGTATGTGGGGTGTGTCTGCTCTTCGCTCTGACTTCAGCGGTCAAGGCCCAGGATTCTCACAGTCGCTCTGCTTCCAAACCAGTGACAGTCGATTTCAAAAATGCCGACGGCCAGAGTGTGGGCACCGCGCAGCTTTCCAGCACTCCAAAAGGCGTCAAAATCACGCTGGACGTCAAGAGTCTTCCGCCTGGCGAACACTCCATCCACATTCATCAAGTCGCGAAGTGCGACCCTCCTGACTTCAAAACCGCTGGCCCGCACTTCAATCCCGGCGGCGCTGAGCACAGCCACGACGCAATTCCCGCCGGTGACATCCCGAATTTTTCGCTTATCGTCGCCGCTGACGGCACTGCCCATGTTTCTGTGATCGCGCCTAACGTAACTCTTAGCGACGATGACCACTCCGTTTTCAGCAATGGTGGGACTGCAATCGTGATTCACGCAGTAGCCGGTGGCACGGGAACAGCCGCCCCTGCGCGCATCGCCTGCGGAATCATCAGCAAGCCTTAACTATACTGCTGGCGCGAGCGCCCGGATCAATGCTCCTACGGGCGCTCCGTCACCGGCTTTCCCGCACTTCCCGGCAACGCTGACTTGTGCCCGCCGGCTGCCTCGCTTTGCAGCAAGGTCTCGAGACTGGGATAAGCATAAATCGTGGGCGCGTGATTTTGCATCAGGCCTCCGGTATCCGCGGTCGGCCCGTAATTGCTGTGCAGATTATGCGCCAGCATCCTTAGCATCGCCATCTGCTGTCCCCGATGATGCGCCGTGTGAGCAATTCGCCGCATCATTACCCACGCGCGAGAACGCTTTACATCGAAGAACATTGTTTCGCCTTCCCACCACGCTTCGTCCTTCGCGCGCAATTGAGCCAGCCGTTTGCCGCTGTGCTCCGTGTACCGTTTCATGAATTCCAGCCGCGTCTCTTGCGTTGGCAATGGCGGCTCACCCACGTCTATCCCCAACATCGTACGCAACCAAAGGTCCTCGCTCACGCACTGGTGAATCATCTGTTCGCGCACGCTCCGCCCTCGCGGGTCCTTCGCATTCGGCCGGAACGGCATGTCCGCATCCCGAAACTCGCTCCAAACGCTGACCACTTTTACCCGCTCGGTCTCGTAAGTTTCCACAATAAAGTCGTATCTCATTGTCACCGGCCTCGGCGAGAGTCGCCTCAAGTCTTCAAGCCCTCTGCTCCATCCGTCAACTCCCCCTCACATCTGATGCCAGCACAAGGCGGAATTGCTACTTCGATTTCGTATGGCCCGTGAAAAGACTCGCGTTTCAGCCGCTAAGCGAGAGGCGCCGGGGCCGACTGTACCTAATTTGTACCGTCGGCCAGTCGTTTCCCGATGCCCTATCTTCCATAATTCACCTTAAAGGACTCTTGTCTCACAGAACAGAATCACCAGCATTCCACGGCAGTTACTGTTGGAGGGCACTTCCTTGCGGCGCAAATTCTCAATTTTTCTTACTCTCATAGCCTGCCTGCAAACCGGTTGCGCCCACATCTCCGGTTCGCACTCCTCGCCCATCCCTCCATCCTCAGGTTCCATCCAGGTTTCCGTAACGCCCAATCCAGCCAATGTGCGCGCCGGCAGCTCTCAACAGTTCACCGCCGCCGTCACGGGAACCAGCAACGCGGCTGTCGCCTGGTCCGTTAACAACGTTCGCGGCGGCAACTCCGCAACCGGGACCATCGGCACTTCCGGCATGTACGCCGCTCCCACGTCGCTGCCCAATCCGAACACCATTACGATTCAGGCCACCAGTGCTGCGGATTCTTCTGCCAGCGGCTCCAGCAGTGTCACTCTCCTCAATCTCACTCCCGTCCTCACCGCTATCAATCCCACTTCGATGAATGTTGGTGCCCTCGACCTCACCGTCACCGGCAACAATTTCCTAAGCAACTCTCAAGTTCTTTTCGCGGGCTTGCCTCTCACCACAACCTTCGTCTCCGCAACCCAACTCACCGCTACCGGAACTGCCGCCACGGTCGGCATTTTCGCCATTTCCGTCAGCAATCCCAACCCCGGGCAGAGCACGTCCTCTAGTATCAACCTCCAGGTCACCTCCACCACACAAACCAGCGTCTGCAGCGGCATGGCGGTAGGCGCAGGCGCGAGTCTAAACGGCTTCCGCCCGTTCCCGGCAAGCAACGTCTGGAATCAAGACATCTCCGGCGCAGCCGTCGATCCCAACTCCGACTCCTACATCAATTTCGTCGGCACCACCGTTCCGCTCCACCCCGACTTCGGTTCCGGCCAATATCAAGGCAGCTACATCGGCATTCCCTATTCCGTGGTCGACTCCTCGCAATCACCGGTGAACATTGTCTTCAACGCCTATGGTGACGAAAGCGACCCCGGCCCCATGCCCATCCCTGCCAATGCCAACATCGAAGGCTACCCCAATCCCGGCACGGGCGATCGCCACGTCCTCGTCCTCGACAACAACAATTGCTGGCTCTACGAGCTTTACGGTTCCAGCGTCAATACCGACGGTTCCTGGAACGCAGGCTCCGCTGCCGTCTGGGATTTGCAGAACTACACCCAGCGGCCGCTCACGTGGACTTCCGCCGACGCTGCCGGTCTGCCGATCTTCCCCGGCCTCGTCCGCTACGACGAAGCTGCCAGCGGGCAAATTGCTCACGCCATCCGTTTCACGCTCCAGCACAGCATCGCTGCCTACGTCTCGTCCGCCACTCACTGGGCCGCAAACTCCAGCGCCCAATTCGCCGCCCCCATGGGCATGCGCCTACGCCTCAAATCCAGCTTTGACATCTCCAATTTCTCCGCCACCAATCAAGTCATCCTCAAAACCTTGAAACAATACGGCATGATCATGGCCGACAACGGCTCCTCCATGTACATCGGCGGCGCTCCCGACGATCGCTGGGACAACAACGATCTCCACAACCTCGCCGCGCTTACCGCGTCCGATTTTGAAGTCGTCGTTTTGGGCACGGTCTACACTTCGGCAAATATTCCGACAGGATCTGCTCCAAACATCTCCAGCTTTACTGCTAGCACTTCCAATCCTGTCTCCGCAGGAACGCCAGTCACCCTCAACTGGAATGCTACTGGCGCCTCCTACTACATCATCTCCCCGCAAATCGGCGCCGTCCGCGGCACCAGCGCAATCGTCATTCCCTCGCAAACCACTACCTACACACTGTACGCCACCAACCAGTTCGGCCGTACCCCAGCGACGTTAACCGTTACCGTACAGTAATTCTGCTTCTACCTTTGGCATTAGGGGCAACAGTTGACACGCTCGTGCTCGTGGAGTATCTATTGCCCCACGCGCGCCCCGTCTCTGCCTCCCTAATTTCGTCGCGCGAACGTCCAAAACTCCAAGGAGACTATATGCCAGACAACGTTCGACCTATCCCTGAGGGGTATCATTCCATTTCTCCGGCTATCACCTGTAAAAACGCCGCGGCCGCCATCGACTTCTACAAGGAAGCCTTTGGCGCCACCGAAATCTGCCGCATGCCTGGCCCCGGCGGCATGATCACACACGCCGAGCTGCGTATCGGCGATTCCGTAATCTTCGTCTCCGACGAGCTCCCCGGAATGTCCGCAGCTCCGACGCCGGGCGTGACTCCCTCCTCCTACCTTTTCCTATACACGCCGGACGTGGACACCGTCTTCAATCGCGCCGTAGCCGCAGGTGGGCAAGTCAGCATGCCACTCACCGACATGTTCTGGGGCGATCGCTACGGCAAACTCACCGACCCCTTCGGCCACAGCTGGGGCGTCGCCACGCACGTCGAAGACGTAGCTCCCGATGAAATGATGCGCCGCTCCGCCGAGTGGACCGCTAGCATGACCAAAGCCGCCGCTGCTACTGCGGGCTAGAGCCAACTACTCCGCGCGTCGTCCAAACCATCCGCCGCCCTTTCTTCGAAGGAAGGGCGGCGTTTTTTTCCAATGTTCCGGGCGCACTCGTCGGCTCTAATCACCCACGAACTCTTTGTCGCGCCTCTGCCAGACAATATATAATTCCTGCAACGCCAGCGTCCGTTTGCCAGCTTCTCATGGCAACTCGAGGTTCACTGCTTGGACGGCCGAAAAGCCATCACCGTTTTCGCACGCACCTTCATCGGCTCCCACTACTTATGGGGATCGGCAGGGGCTTTTCCCGGCCAATTGAATGGCGCCCGTTATCGTCCCGGCTCTGTCCCTTGGAACGAAGCTTCACTCAACTATGCAGACCTCTCCCTCTGCGCTGCCAAGTGCGACGTTCAAGGTCATTACGTCTGCGCCGGCCGCTATGAAAAAGCTGGCGGCCATGTGGTTCCGGACAACGACGTTGCTGTTAAGGATTTTCTCTCCCATTACGGCAGCGCGGCTCTTGCGCAATGGGACAGCATGCCCCTCCGTCTTACTCCACGTGTTGTTCGCGGGGCTGGTGTGCCTTCGGCTGGCAAGGTCGTCTTAGGCGAGAACTGTACCGGCATCCGCCATTTTGATTGCATCAGTTTCATCAACTACGTTCTCAGCGAAACCACCAAAATCCCCGACCAGAAAAACGGGTGGAGCGGCAACATCGAGCAGTGGTCGCGCATGTGGACCGCCGACGTGCCACTGAATGCACCTAGCGTTGCTGGCGACATCCTAATTCGCTACTACGACAACGACAAAGGCAGGCACTTTAGTCATATCGCCTTCCTCGATGACAACGGCTATGTCGTCCAGGCCCAAATGGCCTCCGCGGGCGTGCACGCCGACGAACGCTACGACCCCAACGCATGGCAAATACGCCGCCATCTCGAAAACCAGTACATCCTCCCCGACCGATCCAATTACGCCTGATCGCGTGGATCCTCCACGCTTGACACCGGTTCCGCACCATCCTATGGTCTTGCATTAAGCAAGTGGAAGTCGCAAGCTCCCCCCTGCTACCGAACCTTCCGCTCTGGAGGTACCTATGCCGTTAAGTCTCGCAACGCTTTCCCTGGTGGCTTCCCCTCTGTCCGTGCCAGAAGGCCTGAAGATTTTGGAGCGTGATGATTACCGCTGCCAATACTGCGGGCTCGACGGCCGCGCGAGCTTTGAAAACGCTCTCGTCATGCGCGTGGATTTCGTCTTCCCTCGCGCTCGCAAAGGAAAGAAAGATCCCAGCAACCTGGTCGCGTGTTGCACGCCCTGCAACACCATCAAAGGCACCAAGGTTTACGCCAATTTTGATGAAGCCAAAGCCTTCGTCCTAAAGCAGCGCGAAGAGCTGCGCAAAGCTTGGCAATCCAAAACCGCGCGCCAGACTTCCAAGGCAGCAAACGCGTAGGGTTCTTCGAACTGCACCCGAACCTTGGCTTGCCCCGTAGCGGCACGGCCCGTTTACACTGAGCTTCGAAGGGCCGTGCCCGTCTTGCTTAAGCCGTTCGGCAAGACCTAACGTTCAAGCCATTCGGGCATCGAGAAAACTCTGAATTATTGCTGAAAACCAGTCGCCATCTGTCCTGCAGGTGTCGTATGTATCCAGGCTTCCGCCGCAATCAGGTGCAGGACAAAACCGATCCAGAAGGCGATCCCGAAAAACTCCCGCGGCGTCAGGCCGGTAAGAGGACTCGTTGCAAAAAACACTCCAATGATCGGCCGAATCGCAGCCACCGCAATCCCAATCGAAAAAGCCCGAATCATCCACTCGCGGTGCAGCGCCACCTCGTGCCGCCGGATATGCCAAAACGCCTTGCACAACGCAAATAGAAAAAACGTCCCAAACAAAGTAGTCGCCGCCGCCTGATTCACGCCGCCTATCGCCGGCATCCCAAAGCTCATCACCAAAGCCGAAATTCCAATCACCAATCCGCATGTAACAAAAACCCGTCCGCTCAAACGGTGCCATTGCAGATGGCGCGCCCGAATAGTCGAACTAAACTGCAGCGGACCCAGGATCATGAAAAGCATTCCAGGCACAATATGAACAAGCGTAAGAATCGGATGCCGCGCAAACAAATCATCTAGTGCCGCGAGCTGCGCCAATCGAGGACTGGATGGAACCGCCGGTGGCCGATAGCCATGCACCACTATCGGCACGAGGTGCACCATCCGCCGCACCGCGACCGCAACTCCAATCAGCGCCAGAAAAATGACGCCGCACCAAACCACCCGCTGCCGCCCAATTCCAAGCTTCATAACCGGTACTACGTTCAGTTCGCTTGTGGTATTTCAAAATTTAGACAATGGGAACGGAACGTGAGTGCCCTAGCATCGGGTTTCGACATTTGGTTCTAAACTGCTCTCGAGACTCGGATCACTGCTCACGGAACACAGGGCGCGTCACTTCGTTCCCCAGTCGCCTACCACCAGTCACTCGAGGGTGTGCTAGCATGCTCGGGCCTTGTCGCAGAAAACACAAAAGAACGCCCTCTGGTTCTCCGTCGTCGTCCTTTTCGCCATCAACATCCTCAATTTTTACGACCGCCACGTCCCCGGCGCCCTCGTCGAGCCCATGCGCAAGGAATTCCATCTTAACGACACGCAAATTGGGCTTCTCGGCAGCGCCTTTATCTGGATTTACGCGATTGTCGGCGTACCGCTTGGCCGCATCGCCGATTCCGCAAGCCGCAAAAAGCTGCTCGCCTGGGGAGTCGTGATTTGGACCGCGCTGACAGCCTCCGCGGGCTTTGCCACCACCTACGCCGTGCTGCTCTTCTCCCGTGTCGGTGTGGGCGTCGGCGAAGCCGCGTGCGCGCCGACAGCAACCAGCTGGCTGGGTGATCTTTTTCCACCCGCCAAACGCTCTCGCGTTCTCGCGCTCTTCATGCTTGGTGTCCCAGTGGGCGGCGCGCTGGGCTATTTCTTCAGCGGCACGATAGCGGAGGCCTACGGTTGGCGCGCGGCGATGGTCCTTGCCGCTGCGCCCGCATTGCTCCTGGTTCCCGCGTTGCTGATGCTCCACGAACCGCAACGGGGCGCGAGCGAACTCCATTCCGCTCCGCTCGTTCGCGCCTCCATGTGGAACGTGCTGCGCATACCAACACTCTGGTGGATCATCGCTTCCGGCGCGCTGCTCAATTTCAATGCGTACGCGTTCGCAACTTTCCTGCCCGCGTTTCTCAGCCGCGTCCACGGCGTCTCGCTGGCGAAATCGGGCATCGACACGGGCATCGTCTATCTCATCGGCGGCGTGACCGGGGGAACAATCGCGGGCTATCTCGGCGATTCCATCGTCCATCGCCGCAAAGACGGACGGATGCTCTGCGCCTCGGTCTTTGCGCTAGTGGCAATCCCATTCGCGTGCGTGGGAATCCTTCAGCCGCCAGGCTCTTTGTACGTGGCGATGGCCTTCCTCGCGCTGACGTACGCTTCTCTCACGGCGTACTACGGCTTGGTCTATTCCGCGATCCAGGACATCGTCGCGCCGAATCAGCGCGGCTCCGCCATGGCTATCTATTTCATGGCTATGTACATGTGCGGCGCCTCCTTCGGCCCGCTCCTCACCGGAAAATTGAGCGACTTGCTGGCGCACCGCGCCGCCGCGCTGGCGGGCTCCACCGTGGTTACTGAAAGTTTTCGCGCAACCGGCCTTCAACAAGCCATGCTGATCATTCCGGTCCTCTGTACGGTTCTCGCGTTTGTGCTGTACAGGGGCTCGCGCACCATCATCGCGGACATCGCGAAACGCGAAGCGCACGCTCACGTCGTAGTGGTAGACGCGTCTTAGCTCATGACTGATAGAATGTCCAGGTAGAATGGTCAGGTACAATAGTAGTGTGGGTGAAGAATGAAAGCCGTGAAACAACAAGCAAAAGAGACCGATGAAAGACTTTCGCGGCCGAAGCGCATTCAGCGCGAAATCATTGCCTGGATGTGGGTTGTCCTCATCTTCCTGCTGATCAATGGAACACTCGGCCAGGCGCGCGTGATTCCCTCCGGCTCCATGGAAAACACGCTGCTCATCGGCGACCACCTCATCATGAGCCGCCTGGGCTATGACGCTGGCGTGCCCTTCACGCACTGGCACGTGCCGCTGTGGCGCAATCCCAAGCGGCAGCAACTCGTAATTTTCACGCCCATCGTTGCGCAAGAAACGTCCGACATCATCAAGCGGGTGATCGGCCTTCCCGGAGAAACGCTGGACATTCATGATGGCGCCGTCTGGATCAATGGCCAAAAGCTCGCCGAGAATTACACGACTGGCCCCAGCGAAACGTACGGCATGCACACACCCTATAAGATTCCCGAAAACTGTTATTTCGTCATGGGCGACAACCGCGGAAATTCGTACGACAGCCGCTTCACCGGCTGCGTGCCCCGAAACCACATCATTGGCACACCGGTAATGATTTACATGTCGCTGGATGGGCCGCCCGACGCATGGGAAACGGGGCAGATTCGCGAGCGCTTCCTTGCTTACGCCAATGCCCTGATTCATCCAACCACGGTGCGCTGGAAGCGGCTTTTCACAACATTCTGAAGCCGAGCCGTGCCGCTTGAGACGATTTAATTTTCGTTGAGTCTTCGCAAAGGGAAATGGACGAGATGAGCGAAACACCTCAGCAATACTCACAACGCATTATGAAAATGATCGAAGGGAAGGACCCGCTCAAGACGCAGTCGGCGACCCCCAAGAAGCTCGCAAGTCTGCTGAAACGCACGGCACCCTCGAAGCTTCGCAGACGCCCCGCCCCGGACAAATGGTCCGTTGCCGAAATTCTCGCGCATCTTGCCGACACGGAAATTGTGGTCGGATGGCGCATCCGCTCGATTCTCGGAGCGCCTGGAACGGCCATTCAGGCGTTTGACCAGGACGCCTGGGCCGCCACGGGAAATTATGCAAAGCGCGATCCACGCAAAAGCATCGAACAATTTCGCGCGGTCCGCGACGCTAATCTCGCACTCTACAAATCACTCAGTCCAGAACAATGGAAGCACTTCGGCATGCACGCCGAGCGCGGCGAAGAGAGTCTTCAGCGAATCCTGCATATGATGGCAGGGCACGACATCAATCATATTTCTCAAATCGAGCGCATCCTCGCAACGAAGAAATAATCCCTCGCGCTCCGCGCCCCGAAACGCCGGCGATTTTCATTCGTCGCCGCGAACCCGCCACCAATCGAGCCGTTCGAATTCAGCCAATTTTTCAGAACCGTGGTCGCGGTACCAATTCTTCCACGCCTGTGGGTCGGCAGGGAGATTGGCATCGGTAATTTCGTGCAACGCCATATAAGACCAGGAGCGCATTTGTACGCTCGTACGTGGGTCGGCAACCACATCGAGAAATTTCGGAACCATGCGCATGCGCTGCAAGCGCATGAAATTCCCGCAATCGGAAAGGTTGCAACCCGCGCGATTGCGTACGCTGTCGGAAGGATCTTGGGTGAAGGATTCGAATAACTCCTCGAGAGCTTCGCCCTTGCCGAGATAGCGCATCCCCTCAACCGTCCACTGACGTACAATCGGGTCCGGATCGTGTTTCGCGTAATTGAGAAGCACGGGGTGAATGCGATCGTAAGCAATGCCGCGCCCGGCAAGCATCCCGAGAAAG
>Ga0137360_10003013_pt1 | contig 10083 bp, 13 predicted proteins | sample Mad1_60_16metaG_FD_104924 | JGI IMG/M metagenome (GOLD analysis project Ga0137360, IMG submission 104924) | Vadose zone soil microbial communities from Angelo Coast Range Reserve, California, USA - Mad1_60_16 metaG | ecosystem: Environmental > Terrestrial > Soil > Vadose zone | place: USA... | reverse complement strand
CTCTCTTACACTTCGCCTGAAGCTCTTACAATCTGAGCTTGCCTCTCTGGAAACGGAACTCGCTGACCCGACAAGTCCACTTCTTGCGCGGGATCGTGAGCAGAACCATGTTGACCTAGGCGAGCTCCTGAAGGGTCTCGTCGACGTTAAAACACGACTTGGAAAATTCTCTGTAGGCCATCAAGGCCGTGTACGGCTAGTTCAGGGTGTGCTACAGGATCCGCCACCGGTAGTCCATGATGCAGAGACAGACCCTAGGCAGATCGGTGATGTTAGCAAGGACACAAAAGAGTCCCACAAGTCTTTAGAGACCGCTAGGGGCGTCGCCGAATTGGATCGACGTATTGGGGAGCTCGAGAGACTTGTCGGCTCAGCGAGCACATCACTTGACGAGGTATGTAGTCCGTTATTCAGTCTTGGGCAAAGTGTTGAATGTCAACTACTTGATATAGAGCTCCGCGATGCCAACACCGCTACTACCGCTTCTCACTCGATTAAACACGCAACTCACCGTGCTTGCGCAGCCTCGACACCTAGATAACATTTCACGTCGTCTCAAATTGCTCCTGTCCGACCTCGATCGACTAGCAGCTGCAAACCAACAACAGCGTCGCAGCGCCACCGCCGCCACCGAAGGCGATAGTTCCACCACCGCACCTGCCACCCTGCCTGCGTCACTGCAAGAGCAACTCGCACCAGCCCTAGCCCGTCTTGTCCCCGCGCTTCCCCAGATACCCCACATTCTCGCGCGTCTGCGCACACTCGCCACCTTGCATGCATCCGCGGCACAGTTCGGGAACACACTATCCGCTTTGGAGGAGGAACAGCGCCAGTCGCACGAAGCGCTTGACGCGTTGGATCAAGCCATTGAAGGGGTTGAAGGGAGCCTTGCTGAGAATGCACGGGTCGTGAAGGGGAACGTGACAGGTTTGGAAGAACGGGTAGACGGGCTTACGAAACGATTGGACGCATTGGGTGGGTAGAATGCAGATGACTATGTGTCTTTTGGATCTGGGGCAGGTCCATTTGAGATCATTTCTGTAGGAGTTAGCAGAAAGTAAGCAACGTAAGTAAGAGACGTAGAGGAGGTCAAACATAGGACTTGACAGCGACTGCGTTACTAGTACACTCTCTCCCGAACGCGCGGCCACACGTCTACTATGCAACTATGACTGTTCAACGTTCAACGTTCACCGTGGAAGCATGTTTTCAGGCGATGTCGGCTCCACACTGCAGTGTAGCCTATTTTTGCAACGCATCCCTCGATATTCTGGCTTACTATCGAGTGCATGCTAGGGTAGTATTGTGATTAACCACTGATTCAAGATATGCGCTCGATCCTCAATATGGCCTCAATAGTGTAGCCACTGGTACACTCCGGCGGGGGCTGCTCGTCGCACAAACCTCATTAAGAAATACCTAGAAATTTGAGTCAAAGAAACAAGTGACATGTCGAGTAAAAGTGAAATTCCTCAACCCAATCAGAGTTGATCAAAGCAGAGCAAGGACTGTCAGCCTAGCAAGCTGCAGTCAATTGGGGGCAATGAGATCACGTGAGGCTAACGCTGATTTCCTTTCTTTCCTATCAGAGACTGAAAAACGTGTTCCGTTCACTTCTGATGCTGTACTCGGCGTTTATACAATGGCCATATAATCCGATGACCAGCTCACCCTCGTACTCGTGGTACCATGCAGGAACTCGTCGCTTATTTGGCTGCAGCGGTAGTCTTCCTCATTTTTTGTTGTATCCTCTCTTGTTGCATCCCCGAAGGCGACCGCGGCCACAATCGTCCACAACGCGCCTCATCGTCCGATAAAGCCCACGCGCCCTACACCCGAGGTCCCAATGTCCGTACCAAGAAGTCTACCGTCAAGACTCCCGGGCCTACGATACCTGAACATAGCCGCAACCTTTCTCGCTTGAATCGTATCTCGCCTCCACCACACGCCGAACAGTCCTCCGTTAAAGCCTTGTCCAACATCCTGCTGTCTGACGAGGGAAAGAACATCACCGCTGAGGATATACGGAAAATAGCACGAGGCCTGCAACGCGAGAGGCAGGAGGGGCTGAGGCGTGCCAACCAGGCGCGTAAGAGGGGCGACTACGATGCGGAAGCGCGATACAAGCAGGACATTCAAGAATGCAAGCGCGGAGTGGAGTTCATGAATAAAGTGGCGGCCGAGGTCATCTTCACCAAAAAGAATAAGGTATCGCACGACCTGATCACGTCTGAAATAAGATGCCCAAGGCCGAGGCCAGGCATACTAAAACCTTCTTTCTTTTTGTGGTGCTAGGATCTCCCCGATGGAACGATTGATCTCCACGGGTTGCACGTTGAGGAAGCTCTTGAATACGCAGAGCTAGCATTTGAGTTGGCCGCGCTTGAGGATGGCAAAGTAGTCCGCTTTATCGTCGGTACGTCCTTGTCTTCTGTATGGGCTCCGAGAGAGTTTTTGATGGCGGTGGATTCTCGTCGAGTTTAGGCAAGGGACTACATGCGAAGGATGGCAAGGCGAAAATTCGGCCAGCGTTGGAAAAACTTTGTCAAGAGTACGTCGGGATCCTAGATTGTCACAATCCTCATTCCTCACCTCGGTCGATCTTAGGCGCCGCTTTACATACTATCTGGATCCCAAGAATGCTGGAGTCCTTATTGTACATTGTTGAGGCAAAGAGTTCTTGTATGTCATGTTCACGTGTAAACTTAGGGTTGGTGATGGTACGATGTCTGTGCGCGTTTTGTAGCAGTTATGTATCTACTCGAGTCATCAGTTATTTAGCTGCCAATCTACAAGGGTTTTTATGGTCACTTGTGATCTCACTAAGAACTACTGAGAACCACTGGGTGAAGACACAAGCGACACGCTAAATACTAGTGGAAACGCAGTAACTATCCTACTGCTTCGAGGGAAAAGGTCGTTTACTAGGGTAATGGGAAAGGGCGCCCTGGCAGCAAAAACAGCAAGTTTAAACGATCCAAGCACTACAGTGTCGATCATATTACGTGTCCGAGGTTAGGTTAGGAACAAAACAGTTTTAGACAGTGGTGGAAGACATTATAGGATGAGGGTTTGTATGTACTCAAAGCATTTCTCACAAAGTCGATAGACAGGTTGTGGGTATCTGGTAGGTAAGGCGACAGTGGACTGGCGCATTATCATTGCTACTAAAACAACGCTAGTAGGGTTTAGTGGCACTTTGTCTGCGTACGCCGAAGAGTTCGATAAGTTCTAAAGAATCCCATATCAGACGTGTGTCAAACAGTAGAAGAAGGCGAAGTTGTCAAACCTTGCAACCTTGCCTCTTTCTTCTGGCGGGGTGTCTCCTTGTTCTTCATGCCCGAAAACGCCTACACGTAAACGGGATGAATTAGTCGCACACTCTCGGAATGAACCCTATCACTAGGCGCCGCACCTCTTTAATCAGTTTCTTTTTCTTTTCCTGTATTTCGAGAACCTGGGGACATGTAAACCATCTTGATCCACGAGAGTAATTGCACGCCGCCTACCTTTTCCTCGACCGTGTTTTCGGCAATGAGCTGGTAGACATGTACTGCCTTTTTCTGACCAATCCTATAAAGGCATCGGTCTCAAAACGTGTAACTAGTCTCGTCTTATCCTTACCTGTTACATCTATCGATAGCTTGACTCTCGATACCTTCCTGCCACCAACTAGAATATAAGATATGAGTCACGCATGCCTATTCGAGTTCTATTTCTAAGCTCACGGATCCATTCTGTTCATTCTCGAGGTCAGCGCAGTCCCAAACCTTAAACAATCCTCGGAAGCACTCACAGATAGATATTGTTTGCAACCGTCAAGTTGAGCCCAAGTGCGCCGGCCTTCAACGATATAAGCATAACTTTAGGGTTTATTCCATTCATAGGGGCGACCCCCACTGAGGCGAAGTCGGATCGAGCTGCTGCTTTGGACTTGCCCTTAGCCTTGCCCTTGCCCTTTTTATTCCGTGTGGGAGGGCCATCGGCGCCATCGTCGCTGTCAGCGTCAAACTGGGGCATAAAGTCATCGTCATCGCCATCATCAAGCAGCTTGGCATCTGCTTCCTGGTACTGCCCAGCGCTCGTTCCACCTCCGCGTAAGGTCCGTGCGCTTCTTCTCGTCCGTTGTCCATCAGATGTCGAAACAATCGGAGTAGATTGAACATTTGCGATCTCTGACGCGTCTTGTGTAAGCGGAATACAAAAGGTCTCTAGCGTTTCTTGTCGCCTCTTTGCAGACATCTTGCCATCAAATCGGACGTATGGGATCCTGTAAAGGTACATTATAAGATAGCGACGAAAAAGTAGGTAGCGGAGATGTCCTGACCCTTCTTTATCAAGGACATCTGCGATCTTTTCCGGACAGGTTATTAGCACGTCAGCAATCCGAACCAATAAACTCACTTTATCAAGGAAGGTTGTGAATTGGGAGAATACCAGCGACTTCTCATTCTCCGGTGTAAGTCGCAAAAGGTGCAGGAGTTGGTCTATTTTGGACGAGGACCCTGTACGGATGTCTGTCACTTCATCCATGTCATCTTCTGTACGGATGGGCATCTGTGTTAACTCCGTCGGTGGCGGAGGCTCTATGAGGTCCTCGACGCCGAGAGCGCGACGATCCATAGGGCACCTGGCATCACGGGTAATGACTTCCATGATACTGGCTTTTGTTGAGCACTGCCACTCCAGACATAAATAGTACCTAAACTCACCAGGCCAAACAGAACCTGTGAGAGCAAGCAGTGATCCGGGGATCATCTAACACTCCGAAACAAACGGGGCACTCCTCGCAGTCCTCAATAGCTTGTAAAAGGAGGCTCTGGAGGTGGGCCTTCTCCTCTGGTGTAACCTGTATCCTATGGTCATCCTGTCCTTCATCCGTGGGGCGCAGCTGTTCGACGTAGTCTCTCGGAATGAGGCCAGGATGGAGTACCAGTTGGCGCAGACGGGTGAGCATGCTCAGGGCATTGGTTGAAAACTAACACAGTGTGAATCATTAAAAAATGCTGAAAGAATACCCACCATACCGATAAACCGGAGCTAGCCTTCAGCAAGCCTTCAATCCGCTCCTTGGATAACTGCTCAACGGTGTCATACAACTCCTAATGAGAAATGATCAGACCAAAGTACAAACGGTAAACACGAATCCGTACCTTCGCTTCGGGATTCAAAGTGACGGGGATGACGGTCATTTCCACCTAAGGTGTAATTAGTTAACCGTCTACTTCATCCCACGAGCATAGACTGTAACGTACCCCTGGCAATGGAATAAGTGGGACGCCATTGCTATCTTGCATCTATTTATAGTCAAACGAATAGCACAAGCTACATCCAGCGTTTACTCACCTCCTTCGTCCGTCGAATACATATCTGAGACATGATTGCCTAGACAACAATCCCGTCAATATACAAACTCATTTTGCCTCTGAAATGCCTACACGGAGTAATTCTGCGCCTGCTGCATCACCATACTTCAGCGGGCGGAGGAGCAACCGAGTCTGGAAGTCAGGATTATCAAGAGGGTTGCAGACCCTGAGGAACGTGAGAATGGAGCCCATGTCCTAATAGTTCATAAGTATAAGATCAGTATGACTTCACGCCAAGCGCTTGCCTGTGGAGAGTTGATCTGCACAGATAAGACGTTAGCTAAGGTCAGCTCGGGAACATAATGCTAGCTCACTATCGGCGTTCCCGTTAAAATCCAACGTCGCTGGGCGTTTAGCGCGCACGCCGATTGCGCCATCTTTGTCTTGGGGTTCCTAATATTATGGCCCTCGTCCAGGACAATACGCTGGGTTCACGTCAAAATACCATCTTTCATTATCGGTGATCTAGATGAGCAGAAAACGCACCTTCCACGGGACCGCAAACAAGCTACCCGTGTCCTTTTTCCGCTTCTTTGCCACTACCTCTTCGTGACCATTATGCTCACCGACAACAGTTTGGTACGTAGTCACGACTACGTCATACTTCTGCAATTCCTTCGCAGACATACTACGAGTTGCACCATAATAGACAGCAAAACTCAAAGTGTCCGGCATGCAATGGTCTTGAATCTGCTTTTCCCAGTTGGAAAGCACAGAAAGCGGAACAACTATAACATATTTCAGCCACAAGTTGGAAAGCCACTATGATTGACACACCTATGAGGGTACTCTTGCTGTACTCTGGAGAAACGTCATTCTTCGTCGCTATAATGAGGGCTATCATCGTCAACGTTTTCCCCTGTGAAACGTAACGTGAGACCCAAAAGTGGGAGAGTATCAGGGCAAATTTATACCAAGCCCATGCTATCGCCACATAAAGCTCCTCTCCCAAGCACAGGGGGAACTTCCTGAGGTGTCTTTGTTACAACTATGGAGCACGACATGAGCGGCATTACAACTACAGCCGATCATTGCGAATGCGTACTATTATAATAATAAGCCTGCAGCGTGGTGAATAAGCAATCCATACGATTCTGGGACTGGACGCACCTTATTACCAGTCATTCGGTACTGCCAGAATTGCACTGGCTTGTCTTCTTCTTTCGTTGGGGGCTTCGGGTTCTCATGCTCGATCGCCCATTGCAGGGCTTGCTTCTGTGTACGCGAAGGAAGATTGAGCACCTGCAGACTCTTGCACGAGGAGTGAGTAGCCACATACCTGATGTTTCAATAGATCAACACGAAGCTCGCCACTCGCGATACCAGGCGGGTTAGGATGCTCTGGCAAACCTAACACATCTTCGGTTGAACACAAGGTGTCCAGAAGTGAGCTACGACGGCCTTCATCATCGACTTTTTCGAGGCTAGAGAGCATCTGTCCGAGTTCTGCTGCACGGGTGAACGCCTCTTGTTGTTTCCTAAGAGCTTCTGCCGATTGAGTAGGAGGAATGGGCGTGCTTGTCCCGTGTCCTGCGGCCCACGACGAGTCCGCACCAGGGTATCCGGGGGCTGTATACGATGCGTAAGGTGCACCTGCTCCGTATGCCAGTGAGGGCTGCGCGGCGCTTGATTGCGAAGAAGTTGGTTTCGAGGACCGATTTTGAGTCGTCTTGACCCAGGGAAGCTTTTGCTCAATTTCGTTACGCTTATCGGAAGACCCATAGATCTTCAGATTGCTGAAATTTGTTCAGTCATGTATCGCACTGCCACACCTTCACCTTGGACTTACACAGACAAAGAATAATTAAAAATGTGCACTGCACAACCATATTACGAAAGGTACGAGATCAGGTGACGTGTCACTTACAATTTCCTTCATTCATAGTGCCTTCAACGGTGATCAGGCCCGCATCCATATGGGGTGCAAGTTTGGCGGCCATCGGTCGAGGTATATGGCCGACTTGGTTGCGGCCTATATTCTGCACCGCAATGGCATTTCTAAGCACCATACGTGAGACATACATATTCGTTCGAAGAGCACAGCTCAAGCCCTACCGATCATATCTGTTATGTGGTTCTCTGATGAGGCGGACTTGTTCTCCAGCATCAACAAGGCCTTCCAAGCAAAGTCATGATAAGGGCTCATGTTTAACGAACGGGATGATGGAACGCACATACCTTTATAATATTGCACGCCTACGACATTAGATATTTGAGTGCTATATAGTTCGTCGACTTGCTGCTCCACGACTTCACGGGCGTCAGCTCCTTCCTCCCAAGCTGTGCCTCCCATTGTTGCTTGGCGATAGGCAGCCTGCGTCGGGGAAGGCGCCACCACATTTTGGGTCTGCGTCTGCGATGGACCTGGCTCAGCTTCTGCCTTACGCTTCTTCGTGCTCGTGCCTGGTGTGGGTTGCTGACTCGGAGTAGCTGGCACCTGAGAAGGCTGCGGTATTGGCTCTAGGGCTGACTTTGAGGAGGATGACACAGGCGCAGAACCAGTAACGTCTGTCGGATCTATGCGGCGCGTCCTCAATGCCGTTCGCACGCGCTCTCTGTCCTCCGTGCGTAAGTCTGAAAAACCGGCAGCGCGTTCGACACCATATTTTGAAATATTTCCCAATATCTGAGGTGTCACGCAACCCCTGCGCGACGATCTTGATGAGAATGTATGCGGAGAACTAGATAACGGCTCGAGCTTACCAATGTCTCCACTGCACGGCCTCACCAAAATTACTCACGGTGGTATGACCATAGCGAAGCTCACCCTGGCCGATAAGGGAGCCGCCGCAGAGTTTACCGTGGCATTTCGCCCTCGAGCTTTTACTGTACTGTTGAATACGGAAACACGTATACGTAAATGTCGTTATATGAAGGGGAGATTCTAAAGAAGCTGATTTACCTCGATATGATGGGTGGCTGATTGCACGGCACCACCATATCTGTGACCGTAGTGAAAGTTACGGTTATAGGACATAGCACTGTGAGGCTTATGAAAGATAAGATGGCGCGTATATGGCTGGTATGCGTGACCCAAACTGTGCCCGGTCAGTCAAGGTCGAGATCCAGGACCGGGAGAGACGTATAGAAAAATCCAACAACAAAGTCACTCACCGTATCGCTTTGTCAACGAGAGACGGTGTCTTCGAGAGGGGCGGAGCGCCCGACTTGACGCGTCCCGACTCGACGCGTCTTGCCGTGTCGCGTAAATAGACGCCAATAGACGTAATCACACGTCGCGCGATATCTAATCTAATCTAATCTCTCACTCGAGCTCCTCGTCATCAAAGATGGCAGTCTTCAGCGCCCCGTCCTCGCGTACCAGCCCGCGGTACATGCCCGAACAGTTCAGCGGTGTCGCCACTATCTCGCGGATCAGTCATCCTCTCAGTTAGGTTACAGTAATACGTCACCTACCATTGCCTTGGTTGTCGAGTGCAATTACACCCCCTGCACCTTCATCCCTCCGTAGCGCCTCGATGACCGACCTCGCAGCTTTATGCACCGGCTCATTGAGGTACTGCATTCGGTGCGCCAGCGTCACTGCCGTGTTCTGGCGAATAAAGTACTAGCAACGGGGAAAGAGAAAGGACATCAGCGAGACGCCCTGGATCATCTGGGAGATTCCCCACTAGGCACAGAATAAGAAAAGGGCGTACATCGCCATCACCAGTTCCACTAACTCCCACAGCTCGCACCTTACCCCGCCACGAGCGGGGTACCCACCGTCTCCACCGACCTCGCGGCGCCTGCCACTCCTCTGCCCAGAACCCCGCACCATTATGGGGTGTATCACCAACACGACCAGGAAGTTTGTTCGTCCGCCCACCAGTAGACGTACAAACCGCGACACAACCACGCACATCGAGCGCTACGGCGCCGACCGTACCCATCGGCATCATATCCAACAACATCTCGTCCTCATCCTCACAACCCTCCAAGTTCTTCCCCGGTGGGTCATCTTCGGGCAGTCCAAGCCCACGTCGATGCTCCCGCCAGCGCGCGGAAGTGTAAAAGTATGACGGGTGGACGAGCGGGAGGCCGCCGAGATCTTCCGCTGGTGTTCCGGAGAGGAAGGCGTGTCGTGTGATGGGTGGGGAGAGGTAGAGAGCCCGTGCGAGCTGTGAGGGGTTGCGTGTTCGAGTGAGGAGAGTTAGTGAGAGGGCGCGGCGTGAGGGCTGGATGTCGGGGTGCGATGCGGGAGGGCGGGAGAGCGTCAGCGACACTTCGAGTTCATTCTGCGAGGACGAGATTATATTTTACACTCTTATGAGAGATCAAAGAACACGCACGAAGCCGGCCGAGTTGAATACGGCGCCCTTGCCGGCGTTGAAAATTGGATTGTCTGCGGATACGATACATCAGGTATCAAGGGCTTGCCTTTAGCTTTATCTTCGTTCGATGAGGTTGGTATCGCTTGCCTTCCATGACACTCACGGCCGCGACGACAGCATCCATCGCTTCACCGCCCATGCTAAGAATTGCGTTTCCGGCTTGTAGTGCCGCGCGCAACCCGGCGTGGTAGCGTACTTGCTGCGTGGGTGAGGACTTGTCGCGAAGGATCGTGCCCGCACCACCGTGAATAACAAGAACATGTTTTGCTCGTTTCGAATGTCTTTGCTTGGACAACAGTGACCGTTTCTCGTCTACAGACTCGGAGGACATGGTGATGATGGGGAGATAGACCGCGAACAAAGTGTTGAGACGAAAACTGCCG
>Ga0137360_10003008_pt1 | contig 10090 bp, 8 predicted proteins | sample Mad1_60_16metaG_FD_104924 | JGI IMG/M metagenome (GOLD analysis project Ga0137360, IMG submission 104924) | Vadose zone soil microbial communities from Angelo Coast Range Reserve, California, USA - Mad1_60_16 metaG | ecosystem: Environmental > Terrestrial > Soil > Vadose zone | place: USA... | reverse complement strand
GGGTCAATAAGAATGGCACGGTAACGTTCACGCCGAGCGTTTGCTCCCATTCGATGGGCGTGATTTCTCCAAATGGCTTTACGATCGCGATACCGGCATTGTTCACTAATAGATCCAGCGGATCGCTTCCAACGCTGGCGATCAGATCCGAAACGCCGGACGAGACGGCAAGATTGTGGATTAGTCGAACCACGTGTGCGCAGCGAGGTTTCACAGAATTGCATACGTCCGACAGGGCAATCGTGTCGCGCCCGTGCAGAAGCAGGTCTACGTCGGGCGCCGCCAGTTTCTCGGCTATCGCGCGGCCAATTCCGCGGCTCGCGCCGGTAATCAAATATCGTTTCATCTCCAAATCTACGCGCTGAAAAACTGTAGTGGCAGGCGTACCGCCTGCAAAATATCGATTACGCAGCCGGCACAGCTGCCGCTACAGAAGAATTACGTTCTTCTCAACGTAAATCGGTTGTTTGCTGTTTCCCAAAGCCGCAGTCGCACAAGTTGCTGGTCGAGTCGGTTATCGATCTTCGGCCAAAGCGCGCGGACAATGTTTTCGCCCGTCGAAGGAGTATCTCGAAAATCCTCCGTTTCAAGATCGAGGTGTCGGTCTTGCCAGGGCTTAAGCGACTCTTCAATCGCCTTTTTGAAAGTGACAAAATCCCGAAGTGTTCCGCTCCGTCTGTCATATTCGCCGCCAATCGTTGTCTCCGTCAGATAGCGATGACCATGGCCATGGAGATTATCGCACTTGCCATAAAGCTTCGCGTTCTCGGCATCGGAAAGAGCAGTGGTATGCAAGCGGTGCGCAGCATGGAATGGCATCTGCATTCCAAGAAAAACAGTTTTGTCATTCCACACTTCCGCAAAAAAATCATCGCGCTCGTGCAAGCGGACGCGATCCAGGCCCAAACTAGCGTTTACGCGCTGGTAGATGTAACCGGCGAGACTCTCAGTCGTCATCGGACGATCCTTTAACCCGGCAACCTCCTGATTGAGGTAGCGATGATCGAGCTCGGAATGCAACGAACGCAGACCGGCATCGACCTCTTCGAATCGGACAACAGGCATTTCGCCGGTTAGCTTTTCGGTTCGAAAGGTCAGACGCACGCGATAATTGTGACCATGAATTGAAGTTGCCTTGCCAAAGAACCGCGCGTTTTCTTGTTCGCTCAGATGGGGCGAGACCGTTCGACGGGCGGCCGAAAACTCGAACCAATAATTCGTGTCGCAGCTCCCGTCCGAGTAGAAAGTCGCGCTGCGGTCGCGCGATTCCGAGAGATGACAAGCGATGAGCTTTGTATCGACATCGGAAAACAGTGGCAGGACTATGATATAAAGTTGCCTCGCAATATTTTCAGCCGTCGGCGGAACCTCCCGAAACGACTGGTTGTCTTCATTTAGAAATTTGTGATCGAAATGCTCGCGGACGACTTTGCCCGCCTGCTCCTTGATCTCACTGATGTTAATGAGCATTCCGTTGCTCGGATTGACCGGCCCGGTAAAAATAAAATACGCAACGTAATTGCGGCCAGTACCGTGACGCGCTCCGGTTTCAGGACCGAAAGCGGCGAGATTTTCGCTGTCGCTCCGATGCTTTAGACGCAGACGCCGCGATGCCGAAAACTCGAGACGTTTGCTGACCGTCAGCAGCATGACGCCAGCTAATCCTTGAGCAGCGAGAGAAATTCCGACCGTGTTCGGGCGTCGTCTTTGAACGAACCAAGCAGGCAGGAGGTCTTCATGACGGAATTTTGCTTTTCGACGCCCCGCATCATCATACAAAGATGTTTCGCTTCGACGACGACCGCCACACCCGAGGGTTCAAGACAATTCATGAGCGACTCGGCGATTTGAGTGGTAAGATTTTCCTGGATTTGTAAACGGCGCGCAAAGACATCGACAATCCGCGCCACCTTGGAGAGGCCGATGACTTTCCCATTTGGAATGTAAGCTACATGCGCGCGTCCGATGAACGGCAGCAAATGATGCTCGCACAGTGAGTACAGTTCGATGTCTTTGACCAGAATGATTTCACTTGCGACCGAAGCAAAGACGGCATCGTTGATAATCTCGTCGAGATCCTGCCGGTAGCCTTGCGTCAGAAATTCCAACGCGCGCGCGGCACGGTCGGGTGTGCGTCGCAGACCTTCTCGATCCACGTCTTCGCCGACACTTTCGAGCAGTTGCCGATAAGCCCTCGAGATCCGATCAAGATCTTTTTCCGGCAACCGATTAATATCACGCGTAAATCGCTCCTCGATATCCAGATCGGAATTACGGGATTGAATCATAAGTTGGACAGAGGCACGTGAAACCCACGGTACTAGTCGAGCCAGCTCTGCGGATATTTTGGGTCATCGAGAGCGAGCGATTCTTCCGTAAGTTCAAGCGTGTGCTGTGTGTCGAACATGACGGCGAGCTCTTCCGTGCGGGTGGCATTCTTGCTGGCCATGATTGTCCCAGGATGAGGACCGTGGGGAATGCCGCGCGGATGCAATGTGATCGACCCGCTTTCAATCCCGCGGCGCGATCCGAAATTTCCGCGCACATAAAATAAAACTTCATCGGCTTCGACGTTGTCATGCACCCATGGAATTTTCACAGCCTCGGGATGCGTATCGAGGAGGCGCGGCGCGAATGTGCAAACAACGTAGCCGCGAATCTCAAAAGTTTGATGGATCGGCGGCGGTTGATGCACGGTTCCGGTGATCGGCTCGAAATCCTGAGCGTTGAACGTGAACGGATAAAGATAACCATCCCAGCCGACCGCATCGAAGGGATGATGCGCGAGCGTCACGCGCGTGAACCGCGGGCCGTCCTTCACCAAAACATCGACATCTTCCTCTTTGTCGACGGTGAGCAACTCGGCCGGCGCGTGGAGATCGCGCTCCGAGTAGGGCGCGCCCATTTTAATTTGGCCCTCGTGATTCAAATAACGCTGCGGAATACGAACGGGGCCCGAGGATTCGAGGATCAGATAATCTTCTTCTTCAACTTCGTTCGGCACAATCCGGTAAGTGATCCCGCGGGGAATGACGATATAATCTTCCGCCCGATAAGGCAATTTTCCGAAAAGCGTTTCGACCACGCCGCCGCCTTTGAAAACGAAGATGATCTCATCGGCGCCGCCGTTTTTGTAAAATTCGAACTTGTCATACGCTTTCGCGGGTTTCGCGCGGTATGCGGTCATGTCCTGATTGAAGAGCATCGGAATGCGGCTGGTATAGAGATCCCCGCGACGCGGGATGTTTGCCGTTTTTAGATGATGATGGCGTAGTGGACTATCGGTGACTTTTTTTGGCTCCCAATGTTTGATCAGCTCAACGTTGCGCACGCGAGTGGGCGGACGGAGGTGATACATGATCGAATAGGCTTCGTCGAATCCTTGCGTAGTGAAGACGTGCTCGTAGGCGATGCCTTCGCCTTTGTAAGTCGGCATAGCGCCGTTGCGATGGAACCAGATGTGATGTTTCCGAGGGATTTCCCCAAGTTTTTGATAGTACGGCATATCGATCCTCCTTTACAATGAACCGCGCTTCTTTTGTTCGCGCTCAATCGCTTCAAAAAGCGCGGTGAAATTGCCTTCGCCGAAACCCTCAGAATTCCCGCGGCGTTGAATTACCTCAAAAAAGAGCGTCGGCCGATTAAAGACACACTGGGTAAACAACTGTAGCAGATATCCGTCTGGACGGTCGCGATCGACGAGGATTTTCAACTTGTTCAGTTCGGTCACATCCTCTTCGATTTCTCCGATGCGTTTTTTCAGTTCCTCGTCGTAGTAGGAGTCGGGCACATCGAGAAAATCGACGCCTTGCTTGCGCATCTCGCCGACCGTCGCAAGAATGTTCGGCGTTAGCAATGCGATGTGTTGCACGCCAGGCCCACGATATTCGTCGAGGTATTCCTGAATTTGCGAATTCTTCGATGACGGCTCGTTGATCGGCAATTTGATGTAACCGTCTTCACTGCCCACGACCTTGCTCATGAGCGCGCTGCGGCCAGTGTTAATGTCGAAGTGCATCTTCGTTTCGAATCCGAAGATGTTGGAATAGTACTCGACCCATTCATCCATTCGCTCCACGTTCGCAACCACGTGATCGACCATGGCGAAATTGATGTCGCCGTCTTCCATTCCGCCCGCGACGTTTTTGTATCCTGGCGCAAACTCGCGGCCTTTGCGCTCGATAAAGGTATGAATGGTATCCCCGTAAGCTGCGATTGATCCCGCCCGAAAACCGTTCTGCTCGAATAGGTCGTGAACGACGGTTGCGCCACGCGCCTCTGCTTCTTCCAACGCTTTCCTCGCGTCGGCGACCCGAAATGCCACGTCCTTCACTCCGTTGCCATGTTTCTCAATGTGTTCGCGCAGTTCATCTGCGTCGTCCCCCTTGCCGGCTGGCTCCGCAATCAAAAAATTAATGCGCCCTTGCCCGACCACATGCGCACGGCGACCCGGACGACTTTTCTCATCGGCATAAGCGCGCGGCGCCATGCCGAAATCCTTCATGAAATAATCGCGCCAATTGTTGGCGTCATCGACAATAAATTCAATGTGATCGATGCCCTTGATGCCTAAAGGATTAGAGACCTCGGCGGGTGTTTTCTTTTTTTCAAAAACGGTTGTGCTCATTGCATTCCTTTCGAACAGCGATCCGAAATCCCCGTCGCGCTCTAAATATAAGATCGACAATCACGTCTCGCAAGGTTGTGGCAGGTAAGAGCGGTTTCAGTGAACCGCGGACGCGATTGCGAGTCTGCCCTAAGCGAAGTCGAATGGATCAATCGCTCTTATCTTTTGCTTTGAGTGCAGCGCGTACTTTCAATCTCAACGCGTTTAACCGAATGAACCCGGTGGCATCGTTCTGATCGTACACTGAGGCATCGTCTTCCATCGTTGCAATTTGGGGATCGTATAAACTTTTCGGACTCTTGCGGCCGGCGACGATGATGTTGCCCTTGTAAAGTTTTAGTCGCACAACCCCCCCGACATCGCGTTGCGTTTCGCTGACGAGTGCCTGAAGCGCTTCACGCTCCGGTGAAAACCAAAATCCGTTGTAAACGAGCGAGCTGTATTTCGGGATAAGACTGTCGCGGAGAAGCATGACTTCGCGATCCATAGTAAGCGTTTCCATTTGCCGATGCGCAAAATGAAGAATCGCGCCTCCAGGGGTTTCGTACACGCCGCGCCCCTTCATTCCAACAAACCGGTCTTCCACGATGTCAACCCGGCCGATGCCGTGCTTGCCACCGAGTTTGTTGAGCGCTTGCATCACGCCCAAAGGCGAGAGCGTTTTGCCATTTACCGCAACGCAATTGCCAGCTTCGAACTCAAGCTCAATCTGTTCCGGTTCATTAGGCGCGTCCTCCGGCGCAACGCTCAATTTGTACATATTGCGCATTTCGGTTGAGCTCGCGTCAAACCACGGATCCTCAAGAACGCCGCTTTCGAAACTGACGTGGAGAAGATTCCGATCCATCGAATACGGCTTTTCCGCGCTCGCTTCGACTGGAATCTTGTTCGCCTCGGCGAATGCAATCATCTTGGCACGTCCGGCAAATTGTTTGCGAAACCGTTCTTCGCGCCACGGCGCGATTACTTGCAACTCTGGCCCGAGGGCCGCGGCCGCGAGCTCAAAACGAACCTGATCGTTCCCCTTGCCTGTCGCGCCGTGTGCAATCGCATCCGCTTTTTCTGAACGCGCGATTTCTACCATTCGTTTGGCGATGAGCGGACGCGCGATGCTTGTCCCGAGAAAATATTGACCTTCGTAGATCGCGCCGGCCTGAAACATCAGAAAGATAAAATCGCGCGCGAATTCTTCGCGCAGATCTTCGATGATGCACTTCGCTGCGCCGGTCTTGAGAGCTTTCGCCTCCAAGCCGTCGAGTTCTTCTTCCTGACCGATGTCAGCGCAAAAGGCGATGATCTCTGCGTCATAATTTTCCTCAAGCCAGCGGAGAATGATCGACGTGTCGAGTCCGCCAGAGTACGCGAGAACAATTTTCATGATGACTAATGCAACGGCTATAGACCGCCGTTACAGGAAGATCGACCAATTAATCGCCGAAGGAAATTTCGACGTCGCGGGCAGTTTGCACCATCTCGCCGTTCGGTGGAACGAGGCGCAGCCGATTGACCGCTTCCGCGATCGGAACGTGGCGGACCTGGTAATTTTGGTAGCTGACCATCGATCCGAAGTGTCCCTCGTTCGCGAGTTGGACAGCTTTCACCCCGAATCGTGTACCGAGAATTCGATCGAGCGTGGTGGGCGCGCCGCCGCGCTGCAAATGGCCAAGCACACAACAACGCGTTTCTTTGCCGGTGCGCTGGGCGATTTCACGCGCGACGATTTCGCCGATTCCTCCGAGCCGGAATTCGCCATCTTTCGTTTCGCGCATCACCTGCTGACCATCTCTTGGCCGGGCGCCTTCTGCGACCACAACGAGCGAGCCGAGATTGCCAGCGGCGTCGCGTGCCTTGATGACAACCGCAATCCTGTCGTGATTAAACGGGATCTCCGGAATTAAAATGATGTCCGCGCCACCAGCGATCCCGCCATGCAACGCAATCCAGCCGGCATGGCGTCCCATTACTTCCACAACCATGACGCGTTTGTGACTTATGGCGGTGGTGTGCAATCGGTCGAGTGCATCCATTACCGTGGCGACCGCGGAATCAAATCCGAAGGTCATCGCCGTCGCTTCAAGATCATTATCGATCGTTTTGGGTACGCCGATGCAATTAATGCCCGCCTCCTGCAGTTGCTGCGCGGTCACCATGGAACCGTCTCCGCCAATAATAATTAATGTTTTCACCCGCAGGTCATTTAGAAGACTTCGGGCATGCTCGATTATCTTTGCCGGAACAATTGTGCGCTCGCCCGCGCCGACTTTGGCAACGAAATGACCGCGATTGGTTGTACCAATGATCGTACCCCCTTGGGCCATGATCCCGTTGGTAGTTTTGCTATCGAGAATGACGTGATCTTCCGGCCGAAGCAGCCCTTCGAAACCATCACGAAAACCGACCACCTCCCAACCGAGTTTCTCTGCTGCGAGCACCACTCCGCGCAAGACGGCATTCAGCCCCGGGCAATCGCCACCACTGGTCAAAACACCAATCCGTGGCTTCATTTTGGTGGCGAACGCGACTAAAGCAGTTTCTTTGGATCGGCCAAACGCCCACTGGCGGCCCATTGGTCGAAGAGCTGCCAGCCGCGTGCGACAAGTCCAGCACCTTCGCTGAATCGATTCGTGCTGCCGAGCAGCACCACGATCAAATGACGCGGATAGACGGTTATCGCCTTGCCTTGGGTCACGACTTCTGGCTCGCGATTGGCGGAGAGAATCAAGCAGTCCCCCGCTCGCGTTGTCCGGCCAGTTTTCACTCCGTCAATGCCATTTCTTCCGAGAAGCTCGTTCGTGCTCCGAAGCACATAATTCAATCGATGCCCGCCGCGATCGAACGAGATTTGACGCTCCTTTTGTGACACGTAAAAACGAAAACTCGCTTTGTTCAGGGCGTAACGCGTCAGACGCGCCATGTCTTCCGCAGTCGAAAACGGCATCGGCCGAACGTTGTTGTCAATGCCATGCGGATTGACAAAGCGTGTGCGCTCCATCTTCAACTGTTTGGCTAGCGCATTCATTTGGGTAACGAACGCATCGACCGGTGTCATTTTCGAGCCAACCTCAGTCGGCAAGTGCGAGCCAACGTGCTGTGCCAGCGTGTAAGCCGCAATATTGTCCGATTGAACGAGCGCAGCATAGAGAAGATCGCGCATTGTTATGCTGTCTCCCGGCTGAAACCCGACGTTATTTTCAAGTGTTCCGACAAACGCCTCGGGTGGAATCGTGATTGTCTGATTGAGATCGCCCCCTTTTCGTTCCGCCCAATCCAGCACGACGCTTGCGGTCGCGATTTTTGTTAGACTTCCAATTTGCAGTTTCTTCCTGGGCTCTTGCTCTTCCAGAAGGTAGCCCGTCTGCGAATCGACAATCACAAAGGCTTGCGCGCCAGCAGCCGAACGGAGAGAAGCTGCGGTCGCGATCAACGCGATCGAGGCGGTAAGAAATCGGTGTGAAAAGCGCATAACAGAGTCGAATCGCAGCACCTTAATCGAGGCATTCTGATTGGCAACACATCGGGTGGGAAAAATGTTTGCTCGCGCCGAGCTCCTGCGCTTAAACAATTTTTTGAGGCACTCGCGCTCGGCTCACGAGCATTCGCATCAAAAAATAGACGATGATCGCCGACGGAATGGCGAGGAACAGTGAGCCAACAAACGCCGGCCAAAACGTAGGCCAAACGACCCGCGAAAATACATGCCAATCCAGGTAATCGTGCAGCCCAAATTGCCGGAAACGCACACGATGCGCCACGGGGCGATGCAAGCTCCAGCACCCTAAATGGTATTCGGCAAAATAGATCGCAGGCATCGCCCAAATCACCACATCGTGCAGAGTCACCAAAATGGCCGCGGCGATCTTATTGCACCGGCAAATCCATGCTACGGCGATCGACAACAACGTCTTGAGCGGGTACAGGGGCGTGAAACCGAAAAAAATTCCGATGGCCGAACCAAGCGCGACGGAGTGTGGCGTGTCTGCGATGGTCATCAGCGTCATGTGATGCGCAACCAGCCAGCGCTTAAGTCGCGCCAATGGCCCAGGCAATCGCGATTCGTAAACTGGGTCCGCCACTGGCTGTGATTCCGGCACTTCCAAAGCGTAAACTAAAATAGCTCAGGTGTCTGCGGAGGAGTTGATAGCAACTGTCCAAGCGCCACACGCAAACGCACTGCCGCTCGCGGCGCGTAATCGAGATTATTGTTGTTGAAAATCACGTGCAATTCGCGTGTTGTTCGGGCGAGCTTTTTGCCTCGCTCCGCTATTTCGGCGATCTCGCTATCGGTGTAATCATAATCAAAACGTGCAGCTACGGTTTTCCCCGTGAGATAGCCACGAGCATTGCGCCCGTGAAGCCGCAGATAGGCCAGATGCGGATTTGTGATCTCATTCAGATTCGACGGCATAATGGTGAAATGCTCCGCCGCCGGAGCATCGACGTTAACGAAAGTCGCGCGATGCCGTTCGAGAAACTCGACAGTTTCTCTCAATTGCTCGCCGATCACCCAGTTGCGATTTCGGAATTCAATCGCCAATTGATAATCGCGCAGCATGTCGATCAAATGCTCAAGTTCTACCAGCTTGTGCTTGTAAGGTGAAAACGCAGGCGAAAGCTGCAGAAGCAGGGGACCAAGTTTCCCGGCCGAGCGCACGATCGATATCGAATGTAAAAAAGCTTCTACTAATGCCTCTTCCAACGCCGGCGTGAGTTGTACCTTCCCCTTGGTGTCGATTTCCGGGCATCGTTGCAAATCCGCCGGCAAAAATTTCGCAGCCGCGGAATGACGCGAAAGCAATCGATGCAGTTTCACGTCAAAGATGAACCCGTCGGGCGTAGCAGCACACCAACGCTCAACCATTCGCAAATCAGGAATGGAGTAAAACGTCGAATTTACCTCGACCATCTCAAAATATTGCGCGTACCAACTAAGTCGCTCATGCGGGCGCAGCTTTTTCGGATACCAATGCTGAATAAAACCCGGGTCGGACCAGCTTGCGGTCCCGACGAGAATCTTTCCATTCTGAGGCGTGATAGAAGTCATCTCTGGTTCTTACAATTAATCGTGATTCGAGTGAGAACGAAGAATCTCGCAAAATTGGCTCAAGCAATTATTTTTGCGTTTGATTTCACGATGCGTTCCACGATATTGATTTCCTCAAGACGCGGGGTGGAGCAGCCTGGTAGCTCGTCAGGCTCATAACCTGAAGGCCGCGGGTTCAAATCCCGCCCCCGCAACCAAACGCCTGATGCCTCTTTATCGCGTCCACGTTTTACAAAGTCGCGAGGGCCGATTCTACGTCGGACTAAGCGATGACATTGAGAAAAGACGCGCGCAACACAATTCCGGTGGATCCCGTTGGACGAAGACGTGCGTGGTCCTTGGACTCTCGCGTGGCAAAGTGCGAACCTTTCGCTTGGCGATGCCCGCAAGCTGGAAAATCGTTTGAAGCGTCAGGGACGCGG
>Ga0137360_10002980_pt1 | contig 10135 bp, 13 predicted proteins | sample Mad1_60_16metaG_FD_104924 | JGI IMG/M metagenome (GOLD analysis project Ga0137360, IMG submission 104924) | Vadose zone soil microbial communities from Angelo Coast Range Reserve, California, USA - Mad1_60_16 metaG | ecosystem: Environmental > Terrestrial > Soil > Vadose zone | place: USA... | reverse complement strand
CTAGACTATAGACTAGACCAAGTCGTGAAGTAGCCACGAACCGCAATCCCAGGATGCAAGAAAACGCGCTCTTAGAGAGGCTTCGCAGACCCATCATCGCTGTTGAGAGATGCCGGTCGCTGGGAATGTCGCCCCCGGCGTTCGCGGTTTTGCGCTTCGCAATGAGCCATTCCAGGGCAAGGCGCGGCGTGATGTGGCGGCACTGCTGGTCCCGAACAGGCGAGCGGAGAATTGGTCGACGGTGATCACGCCGCCTGAAGTCAAGGCGGCGATGGGATTAGGCTGGGACGGCGGCCTGCACGTTCGGCCACGCCTTGACGCCATTGCGAGTTTTCCGCAACTCCCGGTGAACGAGCAGGCTCGCGGCGGCTTGCCGCCGGGCGTCTTGCGGCGGGTGCGCGCGCACATCGACGCCAACCTGGAAGCCAATATAGACCTCGCCGCCCTCGCCGCCGTCGCAAATCTGTCACGATGCCATTTCGCCCGTGCATTCAAGCAGTCGGTCGGAGCCGCGCAACGCCCATCGCACGCGAACGGCAGCCGGGAGAAACATATTTGGATTGCACAAGTCTGCCTTGTTTGTCTCCGCGTTGCTATAGGATCATGCGTCAGGGGCGATAATGATTATCGAAGCGATGTGGCGCCGTGGCCGATGACTTTTGGCAAACTGAAGCCGCTGATGGAGGGGGGCGAAAAACCGCCTAACTATTTTTATCTTCGGATGCGCAGGCTATTTTTGGCTCATAAGCACGAAAGAACGACGTGGATGCCCGCGACAATCCCCGGATCAAGTCCGGGGGCGGGCATGACGCGGGAGATGTGATTCGATCTCGGAGCGCGCTCTAGCGGTTAAGGCCGCTGAAATCGTCCGCGGCCTGTCGAGTATGGATGCCATTTTCGAGGCGGGCGGCCTGCTTATCGCCGCACCAGGCCGGCGCGCAAGGTCAGATCGGCGACGTGCTCCCGGAGATCCTGTGGGCTGGTCGGAACGTCGCTATATTCGTGAAGCCGGGCCTCGATCGCTGCAAATTCCTGCGTGGCGGCGCGCGCGGCCTCGACCGTCTTCGCCCGACGACGGGCAAGATCGCCAAGGGGCACCACGCGCCAGTGGCCATGGAGGTCGTTGATCGACGCATCGATTTCACCAAGCTCCTTGTCGGCGCTGAGCGTAGCCCTGCGCGCGTGGTCGCGCTGCACCACAAGGCGCTGCCGGGCGACGAACCGCTCGTCGATGACTGCGAGCCTGGCGCGAGCGGCCTCAGCGTTGCTGCAAAAACCGTATGGATCGTTTGGGAGCGTCATAGGTTAAAGCCCCTTTCCGTAATATCCGACCGCCAGAGCTTTTGGCGAGATATTTCCACAATCGGGGTACGCTGACCAGAGCCACCACCGCATCCACGGACCGCACCAAAGGTGGCCCTGGTATGCAAATAGCAACGCCTGATCGCTGGCGCGGTTCCGGCTGCCAGATGGTGAGGGCCGATCCACTCGCGATTGCGCTGATGGCCGCGGGCTTCGGGCGCGGCGCTCACCGGCACGCGAGAGATGACGAGGCGCGTGGTCGGCGAGTGCGGTTCAGTCGTGCGCTGGACGAAAGGGGCGAGCGCCAAGGCCGAACGCCAAGGCCGAACGCTCACCGCAAGCAATGCGGGCATTCACTTCTCTGTGCGCAAAGGTTCTGTGCATAAAGGCGAAACGGGTTGGTGGTCGTCAAGGGCACAAAACCATGACAGTGCAAATGGTTACCCCGCACTGCGGCGATTGAACCCGTGTCCGGATTGCAACACTTCCGCACTATTCATGCCGACGGCCACTTTTCCGCCCACGGAATGCCTAACGGCGCCGGCGTCGTAGCTTTCCGCGTGCGGGGTTTATGGGTGGAACGGCCCGCACGCGACCCCAGGTCCCCCTTCGTGATGCCTCCAGGGGGCGGGGGGTCGCGTCGAGTCCCCGGTCCCGTTACTTAATTCCCTCAGCACGGGACCGGGGGCAGCGTGGCTCGGCTTCTCGACACATTCAAGAAAGAAATCGTGCGCGCCCCCAAGCAAATTGATAAGGCGAGACAAAGCGCCAAGCCGGGCCATGATTGAGTGAGGCCAGCGGCCTACAACGTTTAGCCCTAATGTCCTGATTGCGACACTCCAACAACATTCCAATTGAGCGCCATTTTTCAGCCCACGGAATGCCGAATCGCTGATGCGTTATGCTTGCGCGTGCGGTTCTACGCGGTGATGACACTCGCACGCGACCTCAGTCCCCTTCACGATGCCCCTGGGGATTGGGTTCTTGTTTCGACAGTCCGGTCCCGCCCTCAGCACGGGACCGGTGAGTTCCGTCGAAGTAGCCGCGGGCCCCAGCGCGGGGAGGGGTGTTGGGAAAAGCGCCGGGGCCAACGACGGCCGATCGCTTCCGGGAAAGAGCGGCGGCCACGCGGCAACAAAGCGACGACGCAGGTTTGTTGTCGGTCGGCTTCTCGACCCATTCGATAAGGATGCTAGCGGCGTGTCCGCTCCGCAACACCAAGCTAATATGCCCGATGAGCGGCCCCGGGAACGCACGGAGGTGGCCAGCGTTTGGATCCCAGCGTGAGTCTTGCCAACGAGCCTCACGCGGCCCCGGCCCTTCCCCCCGGAAACTGCTTCCAAGAGGGCCGGGGCCTCAGAACCTGACCTTGGTCCCATACACTTAGGCAGCCAACCGCGACTTCCTGCCGAGTGCCCGCCCGCCGCGTCGGTAGTTTCAATTTTACCGCCAAGCCCGAAATTTGCTCATCTCCCGCCTGATCTCATCCCGATTCAAGCGCGCTCATTGTAGGGCAGGTCAAGCGCCAGGTGACGCCCGAAGGCGCATAATGAAGGTCGACCGCGCCATCTACGCTGTACTCCGCCATCGCCTCGACAACCATGGTGCCGAACCCACGTTGCTTCGGCTTACACACGGGCGGCCCATCGCGCTCGGTCCAGCTCATGGTGAAGATGGTGCCGACGCTTCCCCAAGAGATATCGACACGACCCCTATCCGTCGAAAGCGCCCCGTATTTCCCGGCGTTGGTGGCGAGCTCGTGCAGCGCAAGCCCGATCGCTTGCGCGGAAGCCGGATTGAGGCGCAGCTTGGCGCCATGGACGGCGATACGAGAACCAATGAGGTCGGCAAAGTGCGCGAGCTGGGTGTGGACCAGGTCCGCGATCTCGACCCCATTCCATTCGTTGCGGACGAGCAAGTCCTGGTTGGCTGAAAGCGCCTGGATGCGTTGCGAGAACCGCTCGATGAAATCTTCGGGATTTCTGGTGGCGGTCTGGTGGGCGATCGCGTCCACCACGCTGAGCATGTTCTTGGCGCGATGATTGATTTCGCGCATGAGGAGGTGCTCCCTCTCTTCGCGCTCTTTCCGTTCGGTAATGTCCTGGACGGTGCCAACGAAGCTCACGAGCCGGCGTTCAGGCCCGGCGCCTTGAAAATAGGCAAGCCCGCGACTCTCGACCCAACGGACCTTCCCGTCTCTGCGGACGATCCGGTATTCATTCACGTAGGGCTTCGGATCGACGGGATCGAGCGCTGCTTCGCGGACCGCCGAAAACCTTTCCATGTCGTCCGGATGCACCCGCTTCAGAAACTCTTCGATCGTCAGCTCATTCTTGGCATAGTCGCAAACCTCCTGGGCGCGCGTATCCCCCAAGAATACGCAGCGGACCGGATCGTACTCCCACCATCCGAGCTGGGCGGCATCGAGGGCAAGTTGCAGCCGTGCCTTGCTGGTGTACAAGTCCTGTTCCGCCTGCTTGCGCGCGTTGAGATCCTGGACCACAGCTATGTTGCGCAAGGGTCGGCCCGACGCGTCGCGGACGGCGTTCACCGTCGTCCGTGCCCAGACCACGCTTCCGTCTTTACGGAGGTATCGCTTCTCCACATCGAAGGTCGCTGACTCGTCGGCGGCCAGGCGTCGACCCAACTCGCGGCTGTGATCGCGGTCGTCTGGATGGGTGACGTCGAGTACCGTCCGGGCGAGCAATTCCGCCTCGCTGTAGCCCAGGAGCTTGCACATCGCAGCATTGACACGGAGGAAACGGGTGCTTTCGGGGTCGACTTCGATCTTGCCTACACTGCTGGCATCGAACATGACACGGAACGTCACTTCGCTCTCGCGAAGAGCGGTTTCGGCGCGTTTGAGGCTGGTGATGTTGGTGATTGCTGCTATCAGCCCGACGACTTTGTCGTCCCTCCATTCTGGCTCATAGTAGCAACGCACGAATTGTGGCTCGCCGGGCCGGTAAGGCAAATCGATTTCAAGCTCGAACTCGATCGCGTTGCCGGCGAGGCACTCACGGAAGTAGGGCTCGAAGATCGCCCAGGCTTTCTCGCCGACTACGTCCGGAATGGGTTTGCCGACCACTTGCTCGGGCGTAAGGCCGCGCCGTTCCGCATAGTGCTTGTTGACGAACGTGTAGCGGCCTTCAGTGTCGCAGTGCGCAATGGCGACCGGATCGTTGCCAGCAACAAGGCGTAGCTGGCGCTCGCTGTCGCGCAACAAACCAGACGCCGCCTGTGGACTAACGGTCTCTCGATGCTCTGCCATCGGCGTGTTAACCTCGGCGACGGCCTTTGACGGCAGCGGGCCGCACTCGCTCCAATAGCGCGTGGGGCGCGTGGGCCGCGTGGCCGATCGAGCGTGCGATAATGCGGCCCAGCCGCCGCAAATTCCATGAAAATCACCGCGCACGGCGGGGCAGAGTATCATACCTAATCACGCGGCCCCGGTCCTTTCTCTTGTTGCCTCGAAAGGCGGGAGCCATAGATGTGACGCCAGCACCTGCTCGGATCACCGCGATGATCGTGCCGCAACCGCCGCACACTTCACGCGCTGCCGCCATCCTTTCGCATGAAAGTGGTCGTGACGCCGACCGGACTTGCGGTGGAAATGAACGGGGCGTTACGACGCTGCGCTCGCCGCAACGCAGGCGACTAAGCCGCGCGGGCGACATACTGCGAATCCCGTCAATGCCACCATCCGTAAGCGAGTGGGGTCAAGCTCACCCTGGTTTGCAGCTGCAATAATTAGCGTGGCGATGAGTTCGCGGACCACTTCAGGCTGGCTAATGCAATGAAGCGCCTTGCAGGCAGTGTCAAAAGCTTCGCCCATTGCGGCCATTGCTTCAGGCTCAAACAACGCCACGTTGGGTAGAAGGATTGATTGGCATGGCGTTTACCCGCGCGTGAGCTTGTACAAAATTGGACTCAAGCAAGGGGCCAGGTCAATATAACTCCGGTCATGCCGTAATTTTGCAATCGTTGCTGGCATTCACAGGTCGGCTTGCAAATTCATTTGTAGGACGATCGGTGTTGCACCCATGCCACTGCTATGCGCAAGCAACAACAGTCCATTGTAAATTCCGTCGGCTTCACCTCTTGAACCCACATCAGCAATGGCGTCTAAAACATGGCGGGGTTGAGGGGACAAAAAGATGGGCACCGGGGTGAAGCTCGGTCGCGACGTCATCGTCGCGATCGGCAGGGAGTTGCGCGCGATGTACGCCGACGTTGTTGCTGAGGGAGTACCGGAACAATTTGCCGAAATCTTGCGCCGGCTTGATGAGTCGCGTGGAGAGGGCGCAAGAAGAGATGAGCCGCCGCCGCGATGACATTGCCAAAAACAGCATGCCCTTTCCGGGCAAGAGGCCGCGGGCGCCATCGGTCAAGGTGCCGCGGGGCCGGAAGCCTCGACAAACCGATGATGCCCAGCCGGGTCGCGGTACCGCAAAGGAAAAGTAGCGCCCGATGGTTGGTGCCCAGAAACGGCACTTACGCGCGTAGCGCTTGAGCGATTTCTAGGCCCGCGAGCCCCTCCCGCGCTTTGCTCTGAGCCAAAAAAGGATGGCCCCAACGCTGCTGCCTCAGAGGGTCGGTTGGGGCCAAAAGCTCAGCTATGAGCAGCCAACGCTAACGCCTTTCGAGACAGGCGACTGTCTGGTCCCCAACTTAGGCGAGACCATTCACTGAGTTGTCCACCCCGGATCGAACCTCCCGCCCCTTCGCCGCACTAACCCTGAGCAACCCGGGCACTAGAGCTGCCGTGCCGGCTGCCAGTGGACGACTTGGTACCAGTATTGAGTACAGCCCTCGCAAAAGCAGTCCGGACCGTAGGCGTGCACCACGAATATCGTGGCGCAGAATATTGTCATTACAGCCAGCAGCCAGATGAGGAACCGCTTTCGCTTATGTGACATGGTTGCCATCCGGTATAAATATCCCCATGAAACTGTTTTAGCCGATTGGCGCTGGAATAGCGCCCTGCCGGCAACGTCGACTCGACAGGCGTTATGAGTAAGTGAAGCGGGGGAAGTGATCGATCGTGGTTCCGGATGTCCTCATCCCCTCGGAAGCGCCGCCTCGGCCCGGAGCAGCGTCGTGCGCTTGAGCTGCTGGCCAGCAGCCTGCATGGCGCCACCGAGGAACTGCTTGTGTACGGCCATGGCTTCAGCCGGCGGATGCTCGCGGGTCTTGTCCTCGCTGGGCTCGCGACAGTGCAGCGAAGAGTGATCGTGGCCGGCGATACGCCGGTCGAGGTTGGCAAGGTCATGATCACGGCGGCGGGGCCAAGGGCGATCGAGGATGCCTCCGAAGGAGACTGAGGAGGGCGTCACGAGGTCGGGTGCGCGGGCGGGCGTCTTCTGCGAGACAATCTCAGCCCAAGACGTTGCACCATCCGCGAGCAAACAGCCTCTATGATATCGGCGCTGTCGGCGGTGTCATGTTTTGAGCATGGCAGATCTGCACTGCGGCAACAAAGTCTTTTGAACTTTTTAGGTCGCTGGCACCACTTAGGGCTCGATCACAGTTGTGGTCATGCAAACCTGGGACATTGTGGCTCCCAATTTTCTAAAGGAGATTAAATAATGAAGACAAACCTCATTTTATCTATTGTCGGCGTGGCAGCGCTGCTGGTCTCTCCCGCGCTGGCGCAGCAAAAGCGCCCTTACAACGCCGCCTCGCTAGCGGTTCCGAGCGACGCCCGTGCCTCTGTCGCCCCCTATTCCGGAAACGAGGGCGGTCCGTACACGCCGTCGATCCCGACTTCGCGATATGGCACAGCCCGCACAGCTCCCGATTTCCAAAACGGGAGCAGAGGCTAACCTACTTTCGCACAAAGCCCGCGCGGGATACTTGTCACGTTTCCGCGCGAGGCCGGGGTCACCCCGAATGCGTAGGCTGCTATATTTATTTTTTGTTCGCGTTACAAACCAAATCGCAAGAGTTGTAATCACAGCGAAGCGCTTGGGAACGGCGACAATCCTTCGCGCTGCGGACTGGCCTAAAGGTGCCTGCAGACTCCGACACCTCCTCGCAGCTTCCATACCGGGAACAAACCCCGCTGGACAGTATATCGGTGCATTTTCTGATGCAGACCGCGCTCGCCGGGCTGCTTGCCGCTATCGCGATCGGCGCCGCCACGGCCGCCCCCATCAATGTCAAACGTAACAACCGCATTGTCGCCTCCCTTGTTGCCTTGCTGTTGTAAGGTGCCCGATCACCATGGCCGATGCCGGATCGACCGAGTATGAGTTAGCGCACATAAGGCGTCTTCCGAGAGACGGCCAAATCTGGCCTATAGGCAACATCTCGGCTCCACCATTGGATGCCGGCAAGCTCGCGATCAGTCTTCGATCGATGGCACAAGCGCGACGCTGAATTATATCGGTGGAGCGCGGTGACTGTATCCTCTTCTGCGCCCAAGCGAGGAGGACCGATGGCATATAGAGGCTGTCGCGCCCCAGCGCCCGCAAGACTGCGGTCTTTCGCCGATCGGCGGCGAGCACAGCTTCGCCAGTGTGGCGTACGAAATCCTAAAGCCATGCGATGTGAGAAATTCCGCGGCCTCGCGGCGCGTTAATAGGCGTTCGTCGGTAAACTGTGCCCCACAGTTGTCTATCGCGTCTTCAGATTTGTCGGACATGGCTCATGACTTCCGATGCTTGGTGGACGGCATGACAACACTGAAAGACACCATCTCGTACGCCATCGGGAACGCCCAAAACACACAATGCGACAGGGCAATTGGCGGCGCGCAAACGGCCAAATATCGAGCAAAAACATTCGCCGTTTCCGCCCGACGTAGGCTGCATCGCCGTGCGACATCGGGCCTCGTTACAGCGCCGGGGCGGGCATGCAAACCCACAAACTCGGCTCAGATTCGCCTTGCGAATGACGCTTGCTTTGCTGGCGTGCGGCGGCGTGCGATCGTACCGCGGAGCCGACGTTCTTCATATTGGCGTCGTGCCTGCGGGGCGATTAGTTTAGGCGGCCTTTCACCCAGCGCCGCTGACCACAGGCTGCCCCAGCGGGATCACGAAAAGGAACCGATCGTTTCGTTTGGCTGCTGGTGTATCTGGCTGTTGGGGATCGGATGCATGAAGCGGCCGTGTATATGACGCATCACCTATTCACACTAAGGCACGACCATGAACCGGCACATCACCGCTTTCCTTCTGGCCCCGCTCATCGTGCCGCTGCTTACGAGCGCTCTCGCGCTTCAAATTCTGCGCGATGTGCCTTCCTTGTACTGGCTTGGTCTGATGATGGCCGACGCAGTTTCGTACGCTGGAGCGGTTCTCGCGGGCGTTCCGGCGTACGTAGCTCTTCGATCGCGCGGCTGGACGGCCTTTTGGATCGCTCCTCTTGTCGGCTTCGCGGTTGGCGTCTTCGTGGCGATTGGTCTTGTCGCAGTCTTTCCAGCCGTACTGCAGAGCGGTGTCTTGAGCTATATTTTGGAGATGTTGCCCCACACGGGTGAGGTCATCATAACCCCGAATTTCCAAATCTGGTCAACGAACGTCGACGACCCCCCGGCGGCACTGATAGGCCTGATAGGCGCCGGTCTGCTCGGCGCGCTCGTCGGTACGGTCCTCTGGCTGATCGGTCGGCCAGACCGCCCTTAGCAATCCTTGCCAACGCCGCTGCCCGCGCTGGCGTGATGGCAGCGTGCGTTCCGCCAGGATCATGCTCAAGCCCATGCGCTTGCCGACATCGACATTCGGCTTTCCAGATTGATGGGGGCGAGGCCGCTGCCGCGCCAGCAGTGTCGGCGCTGCCGTCCATCATGAACGCCCCGATCTTGACCGCCTCGTATAAGCAGTCGCTGCGGGCGCCTCGATTTGCCCAAACTAGAATACCGATCCAGTCCAGGCATTGAACTTTAGCCCGCTCTGCACGTCTGCTTTCGCCGCCTCGGATAAACTTGCCTCGTCGCAAGACAGGATCGATCCCACTGGAAGCTTCGTGGTGCGGTCGCCCCGCGGTGGGCCGCTCGTGGAGCGATGCGCTCCCCTTGGTCGCCCGCCGGCGATCGAGCCCGGAGGCGACCGAAGGGAAAGCAGCGACTGCGAAACGAGGGTTGTTGAGGAGTTGGATTTGAGGCACACACCCGGAGCGAATGCTGGTTCCGCTCGCAGCGGTGCTGCCCCATTGCTGCCCCGGAGCCTTTTGCCGCTTCGCGAATGTAAGCTAAGTGCCTGATTTCGTTGGTGAGCCCGGTGGGACTCGAACCCACGACCACTTGATTAAAAGTCAAGTGCTCTACCACCTGAGCTACGGGCTCTTAAGGCGCGTGTGTAGAGGCGTGTCCCGGGCCGGTCAATAGCTCGGCAAGGTCGGGGGCGATGGTGTCGTTTTCCCCTTTAGTGCCGGCAACGAGGCCTGAGTCAAGACCCTGTCGCGCCCTGCGCCGTCGCGCCTGTTCTACCGTCAACGCGCGTGCGGCCGATTGCGCCCATTTCCGCCTTGACCACGCCGCGTGGCTCGGTTTTGCTTGCAGGCTCTGGGGCGCGGCCGGGGCGTGGGCGGCAAGGAGCCTTTGCGATGCCGATCGTGAATCGTGTAGCGGACCTCCATGGCGAGATTGCCGCCTGGCGGCACGATATTCATGCGCATCCTGAGCTCCTCTACGACGTGCACCGGACCGCCGCGACGGTCGCGGCGCAGCTCACCGCGTTCGGCTGCGACGAGGTGGTGCCCGGCATCGGGCGCACCGGCGTGGTCGGCGTCATCAAGGGCAACCGGCCGGGCGGGACCCGCAAGGTGATCGCGCTGCGCGCCGACATGGATGCGCTGCCGATCCAGGAGGCGAACGAGCTGCCCTACAAAT
>Ga0137360_10002972_pt1 | contig 10147 bp, 9 predicted proteins | sample Mad1_60_16metaG_FD_104924 | JGI IMG/M metagenome (GOLD analysis project Ga0137360, IMG submission 104924) | Vadose zone soil microbial communities from Angelo Coast Range Reserve, California, USA - Mad1_60_16 metaG | ecosystem: Environmental > Terrestrial > Soil > Vadose zone | place: USA... | reverse complement strand
CCTGCCTACGCCTCCGGCGTGAAAGGCGTCGCTCAATACGCACGCCGCGTTCTCGAGCATGCCACCGCTCTGGATGACCCATCGGGCAGTACGAAGAATCCTGCGATCGCTCCCTCCCCCGCGCCCAGTACCGGTAGCAACCCCACGCTCGGCACGCCCGCTCCATCCGCGGCGACTGCGCCGCAGGAAAAGCCTCCCTATCGCCGCGCCGACGACTAAATCCTTCACAGCGCTGTCGGCAGCACCGGCCTCCCCCCTTGCGCAAAAAGCCGCTCCGGCATCTGAACCAGCAGCCTCCACCAGAAATTGCCGTCGTGTTTTAAGTGTTGTGTGTGCCAAAACCGCGCCAGTCTAGCAGACTTGGCTGCGCCGAGTTAAGGATTAACGCGGTTCCATTGGTAGGGTTAGTTTGTAGTCGAAACGGGCTCGCCGCAGAGTGGAGACGCCAGGCTCAAAACGCTTCGAGCCTCAACAGTTCTGGTCTTTAAGGAATTCGGCCCGAACCCTACGGCCTCGACTTGAAACCTGCCCCGAAGCGTTCCGAAGGATAAATCTTCAATGGAGGAGAAGACGCCACTCTGTTCGGAGGCTTTCCTGATTACCGAATCCAATGGAGCAGTTTTGTTTCGCGGAATATAAACACGGCCCTGGCCACTGTGCCATGCTGAGGCAATCCGCAGCGCCCTGTCGGAATCAGATCTAGCCGTGTTCTCAGTATGTCTCCAGATGATCGCTGCCACCCCGGGCGCCAGACCGAGCTCGCAAAATATGCGCGAGGCGGCTGCGTCAACTGAAATCCCGAACTTAGAAGCCGCAGCCAAAATCGTTGAGCAACGAATAGGGTCCCGCCAGTCGGCTAGTCCAGTAATCCCAGCGAAATGTTTGCGCACGGCCCAATCCGGAGCTAAGAGTTGCCCTGCCAGCCGATTACACAAAGACTCTGTCGCGGCGTCTCCGTGCCCCCAGTTCGAATCCCCCTTCGGTGAACACCGATCAATAATGAGGTGACCTATTTCATGCGCGATGCTTAGCCTTCGACGGACACTGGGGAAAAGGCTATTAACTTCAATCAACAGGCGACCAGATTCAAAGACAAGGCGGGCGTCGCGGTCTAGAGGTCGCTCTCGCACTTCTGAAACGCCGAAGTATTCAGCAAGGGTGCTAAGAGAGAAAGGTGGGACTGCGTCCGCGAACAGGTTGGTCAATTCACGCGCGGTGTCCAAGCAGGCCGACTCTAGTCCAGCGTTCATTTAGCGATGAGCCGCAAAGTGTAACCGATTGACGATTGTAAATTATAATTTACAGTTGTCAATCACAATCTTTCAGCCGTACAATCAGAATTGAATGCTTGTAAATCAACGACTTAGAGACGTTCGTTTGTATCGCCGTTTCGAGGGGGCGGAGTTAGCTGGGATGGCTGGCTTGAGCCCATCAGAAATAAGTCTGCTCGAGAAGGGGATGAGAACGCCCAAGATTGACACGCTTCAGAGACTTGCCGCCGCGCTTGACGTAACTGTTGGATACCTTTTGGGGGAGGAACACAAAGACCTTTCAATGCCCCAGGCATTGGCTCGACAATCTTTCAAAGTTTTCCTTCAACACAATCCACTTCCGCAGGAGGAACACGACTACCTCCAACGAGTTTCCCTGCTCAGTTCGGCACCGCAGACGGTCCAAGGATGGAAGGATTTTCGGGCCAATGTGGACGAGCTAGCCCGTCACGGTGTTTTTTTATCGAGTAAGCCAAGTTGAGCCTGATCTGCCTTTTTTTCATTACGCTCTTCGCTCAGAACCCCGTTTATTATTTCTAACCTCTGTTGGCGAAGAGCGGACTCATCCAGCCGTGAAGCTAGAACCTTCGGCTCGGAATCCGCATACTCGTCGCTGTAGTGATCTACGGGAATCCTGTCATGGCACTTGAGCGTAATCCTCACTCGTTGTTCCTCTGTGAATCTCATAAATGATGGGTGGCGCGCCAGGTCCTGATCTAGCAAGCGTCCCATTTTTGAATCGAAGCAGTGCTCTTCAAGATAGTACTGGAAAGCCGGATCACAAGTAGCGCTCAGACCGGCTTCCTCCCTAAGGATCTCAACAAATTTTGTCTGGATACTTTTCGCATGGCTCCTAATGTCAGGATCTACGAATAAGTAAAGCTTCCATAGTTGAGGATAGATTTCTTGGAGCAATGCCACCTGATCATACGTCAGAGGGTCATCATCTTTCCCTATCTCATTCAGCCGCCGAATCGTCCCATCTTTCCACTGAACGAGCGCACGCACAGGTTTCAACGTCATCTTGGGGCTTGGGCAAAATATTAAGACCGACGTTTGATTAACAGGAAATCCCATCTCCCGTTCAACTCTTTTCTCGATCCCGCCCCTCAATTCCGTGTTCTCATGCAGTTCTCTAATAAGACGCCTTTTCTGATATTTTTCATTGTACGTATTGATCTGCCCGTGCCCACAGACGAAAACGGATTTGAATAACTTCCACTGCCGTATCATTTCCACAAGAGGTTGCTTCCGTAGGTGATCGAGGAGGCCATCGTCAGAGTACTGCATCAAATCATCATCACCTAGGCCCGACTCACTAACGGCCTTGATGATCATTGCGTCCGCCGCACATTTCTTAGGATGATAGAGAACCTTATCCGAGAGGTTATACCTGAGCTTTAGAATGTCTAGAAGATCCGCAAGGGCATCATTCCTCACTCGACCATTCTTGATCAATTGAATGACCGCCCGTTTATGACCCTTGTGCTCCGCCACACCAAAATATCGGAAAATTCTGGAATCGTAGGTCGCGCTGATCCCCGCCATCATGTGGTCACGCTTTATGTAGTCAAGCAAGTCCGCGCAAATTGTGTTCCCGATGATGTCAGCTAGGACGAGATAATCCGGGTCTATTTCACGTTTCGTCACAAGGTCGTGGAGTTTCTCGTCGTCCTTACTTTCAGCAATCGCTCGGAGGACTTGCAGAACAGGCTTGATCAATCGCTCATTTCCGCTTGCCCGCAGGACGTCTGAAACTGCAACGTCCATGCGAGAAGGCTTCACAGGAGCGGTTTGCTCCTTACCGAGCGAGTCCGCTCTGCCATATCCGTCGCCAGCAGGAACGTCATGCTTTGAAATGATGGGCATCTCATCTTCGAGCGTATGGCCGAACGGAACATGTCCCATGTCGTGTAGCAGGGCTGAGAAGCGAAGGACCCGTAGAAGTTCGTCCCCATTCTTGTCTTTCGGGAAAAAAGCTTGTTGCTCCCGCATGCGTTTCGCTATTTCTGTAGCAACATGCATCACACCCAGGACGTGCTCGAACCTGGAATGCTTCGCACCGGGATATATCAAGTGACTAAGCCCAAGTTGGCGACAACCGTGGAGTCTCTCAAATCCTGCTGTGTGGAGGAGCTTCATCTCCTCCGCGGAAAATTCTATGTCGCCATGCACATTGTCACGGATTACTTTCATGAGTGCCACTCCGGGCAGGGACAGAGCGGGGACCACCAGACTGACTGTCCTGTACTCCAAAGTATATAGCACTTACAGGTGAATACAAGCCGGGCGTTTTTCTTTAAACCCCGGTTTTTTTCGCCGGATGTAAATGTAGATGTTGGTATCCAGCAGGTAGGCACGTCCATCACAGGCCCTTGCGTTTATGTGGCTTATCTTTCCTCCTCCCGGCGAGGGTCAAGTCTTTGGGCAGCGCCGCCAGCAGGTCGAACGCCCGCGCCATCGTGCCGCGGCGCTCCCGCAGAACGATTTCATCGCCCCGCCGCGAGATCTCCACTTCCTTGCTCTTCAGCCGGAACTGTTTCGGAAGCAGCACCGCCTGGCTGTTCCCCGATTTGAATACTTTGGCAGTCGCCATTCTCTAGGTCCTCCACTAGCGAATGTAACTAATTCGCGAAGCGTTCCTCATTTCTTCACAAACAAGACACAGTAACTATCCTCTGGCCAGTCATTCACAATTTTCTCGACCTGCAACCCTGCGGCACTCAGCTCCTCAATCACAATCTTTTGCGGGATGCCATGCCCGCCCCGGTTGCTTGGAACTCCTTCCACTGGATCCAGTCCCGCTCGTGGAGCAAAATCGATAATCGCCAGCCGCCCTCCGGGCTTCAAAGACCGCACCAGGTTGGCATCGAACTCCACCGGCTTGGTCAGGTGATGGTACACGCGCCTCAGAAAAATCGCGTCGCAACACCCTGTCGGCAGACTCGTGTCCGCTTCTTTGCTCTCCACCACGATGACGTTCCCCAGCTTGCGCTTCGCCACCTCGCCCCGCAACTCTGCAAGCTTTTTTGCATCGATCTCCGTCGCATACACTTTTCCCGCTGCGCCCACGCGTTTCACCGCCGCAAACGTGTACTCCCCTTCGCCTGCCCCAATATCAGCCGCGACCGTCCCCGGCTTCCATTCCATCAAAGCCGCCAGCCGCTTGATCTCCTCCACCGCGTTTCCGTGAACCTGCCCGGCGAACACAGCCGCCGCGCAAGCGAGGCCCAGCAGCAATAAGGTTTTTCTTTTCATCACTGTAGTATCCCCCCGCCTGGTGTCCTCAGTTACAAATTCGTTGAATAACTGAAACTGTCATTCCGAGCGAAGCGCGCATTCTGCGTCCCGGATGGATTTGCGGGACGAGGAATCTGCTTTTCGCTCGTGTGTCGTGCAATTGGACGGCTCTACCATCAACAAGTTGCTCCCCCCGGAACCGTTAACCCCGCCCCCGCCGCCGTTCGACGTTCTATTTCTTCATTTCCCTGCATAATCCTTAACCAGTTGATACAACACTGCTATCCTTTCGTGTGTTGCCGCCCACGAACGGCTAATCGGGTGTGGAACCTATGTGTATTTTCCTTACCGCCCATAGTGATCGGTCCTCCGACCGATGCCAACAATGTTCCTGCCCTAACTTATTTAGAATCAACACTTATGAAATATCCCGCAAGTGTTGCAACCAAAGAACTTACAGGATCGCTAAATCCTTTAGATGCAACACTTACAAAAAACAGGGGGTGGGGGGTGTTATGGTTAACCAGACAGCCAGCCTTCCTTCACGGGACATGGGTCACGGATCACCGGTCGCGTCAATCTCCGGGCGTCCAAGTATAATGTCGGCTCACAATCAAGGAGACGACTCGCTATGAACTATCGCCGCTTCGGCCGCACCGGATGGAACGTCAGCGAAATTGGCTACGGCATGTGGGGTATGGCCGGTTGGACCGGCTCGGACGACGCCGAATCGCTCGCGGCCCTCCAGCGCGCCGTCGATCTCGGCTGCAATTTCTTTGACACCGCGTGGGCCTACGGCGACGGCCACAGCGAGCAGCTTCTCGGAAAAATCCTCCGCGCCAATAGAAATAATTCCGCCTCCGGCGGGCCTGACAAAAAACTTTACGTCGCCACAAAAGTCCCGCCCAAAAATCTCCGCTGGCCCGCGCGCCCGGAATATTCTCTCGACGATTCCTATCCGCCGGACCACATCTTCGAGTACGTGGACAAGAGCCTCAAAAATATCGGCGTCGAAACGCTTGATCTCATTCAGCTGCACACCTGGGAGGACCGCTGGCTCGAGGACGAACGAGTCTCGCGCGCCGCGGAAAAACTTCGCAGCAGCGGAAAAATTCGCGCCTTCGGCCTCAGCCTTAACCGCTGGGAACCTGCCAACGGAATTCGCGCCGTGCGCGCCGGCTTCGTCGACGCCGTCCAGGTCATCTACAACATTTTCGATCAGAATCCCGAAGACGAGCTTTTCCCCGCTTGCCGCGAAAAAAACGTCGCCATCATCGCTCGCGTCCCTTTCGACGAAGGCTCCCTCACCGGCACGCTCACGCTCGATAGCAAATGGCCCACGAGCGATTGGCGCAGCACCTATTTCGTTCCCGAAAACCTCAAAGCCAGCGTCACCCGCGCCAACGCGCTCAAGCCTCTCGTTCCCGCTGGAATGACCATGCCCGAACTAGCGCTGCGCTTCATCCTCAACAATCCCGACGTCAGCACCATCATTCCCGGCATGCGCAAACTCCGCAACGTCGAATCCAATCTCGCCGCTAGCGACAACGGTCCCTTGCCCGCGCCGCTCCACGCGCAATTGCGCAAACACCGTTGGGACCGCACTCCCACAAAATGGAGCCAGTAGCATGGATAGGTGTCGGAGAAAAACTACGCCGTTTGTTTCAGCGCACGCTCGACAAGCGTCAGGCAGCGTTCCGCTTGCTCGCTCAGTAGTTCTTCGCGATCGTTGCGCTCGCGCTGCATGCCGTGAAGTTCGTCCGCAATCGCCAGCGCCGTCAATACGGCAACTTTTTGTGTGTCCACGGTTTTCGTCGCGTCCGCGATTGCCTGCATTTTTTCGTCGACGTACTTTGCAAGCCTCTGCACGTACTTCGCATCCAGCTCTCCCTGGATGGAGTACACTTGCCCGAAAATCTCGACTTTTATCGGCCCGCTCACGGAGTCTCGGCGCGTCCTTATCGGCACAATACCACATTCGCTCCCCGAATAAATCCCTGCCGCCAGCGTGGGCCTCTCGTGCGAAGTCCCATTTACATTTTTCGCACCGTCCGCTACCGTGTGAGTTCCAACCTGTTAGTCTTCCCAGCCCGCATACTGCGAATTCATCTGCTCGCACCAGGAGCGTCTCATGTCCACCAAGCCTCGTTCCAAGAAATCCGCCGCTGCGCTGCAACACCCTATCCGGGTTGCGCCACTCCATCGGCCGGAGGCGCAACGGATCGCAGCGGCGGCCACGCCCCAGCTCACCTACCGGGGTGGGCCGCTGCTCACTGCCGTCGAAGTCTTCACCGTTTTTTGGGGCGCGGAATGGAAACAAGCAGAGCAGAGCGCGATTGCCACGAACGTGAATTTGTTTTTCGACTACATTCTCACGAGCGCGCTGATGGATCAGCTCGGTGAATACAGCGTCGCCGGAAAAAATATCGGGCACGGCAAACGCACCGGCACCGCGACACTCACTTCACCCGCTCCAAACACTTCCGTGCAGGACAGCGCGATTCAACAGTTATTGCAGCAGGAAATCGCGGCCAAGAATCTTCCGGCGCCTACTTCCAATTCGCTCTATTTTTTCTTTCTTCCGGCCGGCGTGCAAGTTGTGCTGGCCGGCAGCGCCTCCTGCCGGGAGTTCTGCGGCTATCACGACGCCACCAGCGGAAATATTTTTTACGCAGTGATGCCTTACCCCGGCTGTTCCGGGTGCACCGGCGGCCTTGCCGTCATCGACGCGCTCACTTCCACCACCTCGCACGAACTTTGTGAAGCCATCACCGATCCGGTGCCCGGCCAGGGATGGTACGACGACAGCAACGGCGAGATTGGAGACATTTGCGCGTGGAAAACACGGACGCTAGGCGGTCACACGATTCAACTGGAATGGTCGAACAAGGCGGGGTCGTGCGTGTGAGTTGCGAATAGTTTTTTATTGCGCGCGTAGTTGCGCGCCGAGCTGCTTTTCAAGCACGGCAATAATTTTGCCGCTGTAATCGCTGATTTGCGCATCGGTCAGCGTCGCTTTACGGCTTTGGAAAGTCACGCGCACCAGCAACGAATATTTTCCGGCGGGAACGTTTTTCCCGCGAAAAAGATCCGCCGCTTCGATGTTGGAAAGTTCAGAAATGTTGAGCGAGCGAATTGCTTTCACAACATCGGAAAAATGAGTTCCATCCGGTAAGAGCACCGAGAAGTCCCGCTCGACCGCCGGGAAGCGCGGCAGTGGCTCATAGCGCCGCGCTTCCTTCGCCGCACGGTACGCCACACACAGCGGATCGAGCTCCAATTCCGCAAGAAAAATGTCCTGGCGGAATTTGAATTTCTCTGCGACCCGGCGTGCGAGTTGGCCTGCCGCGCCGATTTCGTTCGCGCCAAGCGCAACACTTCCGCGTCGCGCCGCGTGCAGCCACTCCGGTCCGCCGTCGCGCCACGCAAAGCCTCCCGCAAGTTCGCCGATGGAATCGAGATCGCCTTTGAGATCGGCGAAGGAAAATTCGCGTGCGGCATCGTAAAGATTTTTTTCGCGAGCTTCGCCCGTCGCGCCGATCGTCAGGACACGGGTCTCGACGGGTTCGGCCCCGTTGAGGCGATAGTGGCTGCCGATTTCGAACAGCCGGGCGTTGCGCTGGCCGTGATTTAGATTCCATTCGAGCGCCGCGGCCATGGTCACGAGTCCGGTCGAGCGCAAAACGTTTGCTTCTTCGGAAAGCGGATTCGAAAGTCGCGCCGGAGAAATTCCACCCGGCCGGAACAGCGCGTCGCGTTCTTCGGCGACATGCGGAATCGTCAGGATTTCCCGGTAGCCCAGACCGATGAGCCTTTCGCGCAAACGCGTCTCCGCTTCGAAGTGCGGGAGGCGCGCGGCGCCCTCGCGCGCGGCAGGCAGTCGCGGCGGAAATTTATCGAGGCCGTAAATGCGCGCGATTTCTTCGATGAGATCGATTTCGCGTTCGACTTCCGCGCGCCAGGAAGGCTGCGTGCATTCCCACGCGGCAAGCAGCGAGCCTTCCGCGCCGCGATTTTGATCGATTCGAACGGGCGCGAATCCCAGCGCGCTGAGGCTGGCTTCCACTTCTTTGTCCGGGACGTCCGCGCCCATGACGCGGAGAATTTCCGCGCGCGTCGCGCGGAGTTTTTTCGGCGCACGTTTTCCGGGATAAATATCGACGACGCCGGAAAGCAATTCGCCGCCGGCAAGCTGCAAGATCAATTCCGCGGCGCGGCGTGAAGCCAGTTCGGCCATTTCCGGATCGGCGCCGCGGCCGAAACGAGTGGAAGCTTCGGTGTGCAATTTTAGAAAACGCGCGGCGCGGCGAATGGCAATCGGTTCGAACCAGGCGCACTCGATCAAAACATTTTTCGTGGAAAAGGAAATTTCCGTTTCCGCGCCGCCCATGATTCCGCCGATACCCACGGCGCGAGAGCCGTCACCATCGGAAATCATGCAGATGTTCGAATCGAGCTGGCGGTCGATTGCGTCAAGTGTTTTTATCTTTTCGTTTTGTTTTGCGCGGCGGACGACGATTTTGTGGTCGCGCACTTTGTCGTAGTCAAATGTGTGCAGCGGATGCCCCAGCTCCAGCATGACGTAATTCGAAACGTCGACGACGTTGCTGATGCTGGCGACGCCGGAAGCTTCGAGCCGGTCTTTCAGCCATTTCGGCGAAGGTTGAATTTTTACGTTTCGAATGACGCGCGCGGTGAAGCGGCCGCAGAGTTCGGGCGCTTGAATTTCGACCTTGACAGCGTCGCTCGCTTTGGCGCTCGGACTCTCCTCAGGCCTCGGAGACGTGAAGACCAAGTGTTGCTTGTAGATGGCGCCGACTTCGCGCGCGATTCCCAAGTGGCCGAGACAGTCGGGGCGGTTGGAACTGACTTCGGCTTCCATCACTGCGCCGTGGGGGCCGTTTTCGATTCCGCCGATGTTCGTGCCGGAAAGAGCGAGGCGCGAGGCCAGCTCCTGCGACGGCGCGGTCACGTCGACGAAATCTTTCAGCCAGTTGTAAACAACCTTCATGATCCTGTTCCTGCGTACTGCTCTTGGAACCAAATGCGAGTCTTGAATTTCGCGGGCCGGGCTAAAGCCCGGCGCCTACACATGCTTCCTATGGGAACTGCTTTAGGAAGCGCACGTCGTTCTGGAAAAAGACCTGAATATCGTCGATGCCGTATTTCAGCATCGCGAGGCGGTCGATGCCGATGCCGAAGGCGAAGCCGCTGACCTTTTTCGCGTCGTAATTCACGAAGCCGTAGACGGCGGGATCGACCATGCCCGCGCCGAAGAGCTCGATCCACGCGGCGCCCTTGCATTTCGAACAGGTGCTGCCGTTCGAAGCGCCGGTTCCCCCGCAGAACGGGCAGGAGACGTCGAACTCGACGGAGGGCTCGGTGAACGGGAAATAGCTGGGCCGGAAGCGCGTTTTTACGCTGGGGCCAAAAAACTGCTTCACGAAATACTCGATGGTACCGGTGAAATCGCAGAAGGTAATGTCCGTGTCCACGGCGAGGCCTTCGATCTGGTGAAAGGCGAAAGAATGCGTGGCGTCGGGATTGTCGCGGCGATAGACCTTGCCGGGGACGATGACGCGCACGGGCGGTTTCTGCTTTTCCATGGTGCGAATCTGCATGGGCGAAGTGTGCGT
>Ga0137360_10002967_pt1 | contig 10158 bp, 10 predicted proteins | sample Mad1_60_16metaG_FD_104924 | JGI IMG/M metagenome (GOLD analysis project Ga0137360, IMG submission 104924) | Vadose zone soil microbial communities from Angelo Coast Range Reserve, California, USA - Mad1_60_16 metaG | ecosystem: Environmental > Terrestrial > Soil > Vadose zone | place: USA... | reverse complement strand
GAGCATTGATAGTCCGAACTTCGGCAGGATCACCACAACGAGGGGCGCCCGGACAATTCAGATTCATGGGCGACTGAGCTTCTAAAGTAAGAATCAGCCGCGGATTTCACGGATTACGCGGATGGCGCGCAATTAACGCCTTTGACGCGCGCCATCCGCGTAATCCGTGAAATCCGCGGCTGATCCCCTTAACTTGTAGGTCTGAGTACAAATGCCCCGCGCCGATTCTTCTGATAGCACTCTTCTGTGGCATCCGTGCAAACAGGATGTTCTTCTCCATAGCTGATGGTGTTGATGCTGGATTGGTCAACACCCTGATGGATGAGGAACTCCTTCACGGTGTTAGCACGCCGGTCACCGAGGCCAAGGTTGTATTCCGCGCTTCCTCGTTCGTCACAGTGCCCTTCGATTGTAAATTTCACGCCGGGGTGTTGCTTTAACCAGGAAACATTGCCTTCGAGCCGCGAGACCTGGTCCGGACGGATGTCGCTCTGGTCGTAGTTGAAATAGATTGTTTGTATGTTTTGCCTGAAGAGTTCTTCCAGGCTCACACGCGTGTCCGGCCGCGGTTCGGGTCGTGTCGTAGCCGCTGCGGCCGGAACGCGAACCGTGATGCGCGCGGTATCGGTTGCAGACCCCCCGGGACCCGTGGCGGTAGCGGTGTAAGTTACGGACGAGGTGGGAGAGACTGAGCGCGATCCCTGACTTTGAACGTTGCCGACATCAGGCTGTATCCGCACGCTGGCCGCATTCTTCGCTTCCCACTGAAGCGACGTTTCCTGGCCCCGGTCGATTGTCGCCGGCGCTGCGCGAAGCGTGATCGCCGGAGCAGGTGGTGATGGTGGCGTCGGCTGCACGGGCGGAGGCGGAGGAGGAGCCGCGGCGACGTTTTTCTTGCAGCCGGCAGCGATTGACGCTGCGACTAACAACAGCAAACATAAGAGTTTAATCTTGTCCTGGTTTCTCATTTTCTTTTCCTTTTCGGTACGTGATTCGCATGGATAAGTTGCTGAAGAGCCTCGACGAGAACCGGTCCCGCCACTCGAAGCTCCTGGAGGCGTTCCTCGACTCCCCGTGACAAGACGCGCTGGCCCTTGTCCGTCAATTTCACAAGGACACGGGCTCCGTTGCGCGACCGCTTTACAAGCTGATTTGCTTCGGCACGATTGATGAGCTCGACGCTGCTGTGGTGACGAAGGCCCAGCCGTTGAGCCAGCGTGCCAACCGTGGGTTCAATTTCTTCGGGAAGACCTCTGATGGCGAGGAGCAGTTGATACTGCTTCGATTCGATGCCTGCCTTTTTGGCGGCTTGATCGCTGAAATCCAGATAGCGCCGGATGTGATATCGGAAGTCGGCCAATGCCCTGTATTCGGCTTCCCTGTCAGGCTTGGATTTGTTCTGCATCGTGGTACGATATCGTGGCACGATATGTGTCGGAGCGCAAGATATTTCACACCTTGTTGACGCCTGGCGCGCCGGGCAATGTTCTTTGCGCGTACTGAGAAAACTTCCTGTCAGGGTTCGTCCGACTATGAAGCGCTGCGGAGCCTGAATTGCATATCTCGGATGTCGTGCACGACATCCGATGTAGCTCGTAAATGAGGAAGACAAATGTGGCGTGAAGGTTCTTTGACTTCGGAAGACTTGCCGGACAAGTGGCGAAAAACAGAAACAAATCGAGTGTGGTGGAGGCGTATCCATCTTTTGAACCTGCGAAATAACACCCGATGGTTCCTCTTAACCCTGCCGACGCTGCTGCTTTTAACCGCAGGGCTCTACGAAGCGCGCACTTCCGGAATGGAAGCAATGTTGTTTTCTACCGTCGCGGCCCGCCTGTCCTATGGCATTGGTCCGGGGCCCAGTCCGCGAATCGCGTTTCCGGAAAGCGGACCTTTTAACGAGGCGCGAGGCTATTCCAAATTGCCTGCATTCGAGCGTCAGCTGATGGGCGCCGGATACCATATCGTGGAACAGGCACGCCTTTCACCGGAACTGGAAGGGCTGACGCGCTGGAAAATTACGCCTCCCTACCGCGAACCGGCTGAAGCCGGGCTGATAATCCGCGGCGAAAATGGGACGACGCTTTACGACGCAGACTCGAACGACCAGGTATTCAAGACCTACGATGAGATCCCGCCGTTAGTGGTCAAGGCCCTGCTGTTTGTTGAGAATCGGGAGCTGGAGGATTCGAGTTTCGCCAGCCGCAATCCGGTTGTCGACTGGGGACGCCTTGCGAAAGCCGGTGTTTTGTACGCCGGCCATAAATTGGGACTTCCAGTTCACCTCGAGGGCGGAAGCACGCTCGCCACGCAGATCGAAAAATTCCGTTATGCCGATGGCGGGAGAACGAGCTCGGCAACGGATAAGTTGCGGCAGATGGTCAGCGCAAGCCTTCGCGTCTATCGGTCGGGGCCTGATACCAGCGCCGAGAGGCGTGAAATCGTGCTGGACTACTTGAATTCTGTGCCGCTTGCGGCAGCCTCCAACTACGGTGAGGTCAATGGCCTGGGAGCCGGTCTCCACGCGTGGTTCGGCGTCGAACTGCACGAGGTGCTGTCTGTCATCAACGGCCCGGGTCCGAAAAAAGACAAAGCACGAATTATCAAACACATGCTGGCGCTCATCTGCGCCGCTCGCGCCCCATCCTTCTATTTAAAGGAAGATCGCTCCGCTCTTGAAGCTCGAGTGCGCTATTACGCTCGACAACTGGAGACCGAGGGCGCCATTTCAAAAGATCTCGCCGGAAGTGTGGAATCGGCTCCGCTGGAGTTTTTGAACCGTGCACCGGCTCCACAACCCGTTCCATACGTTCAGCGCAAGGCAACAAATGCGTTCCGCGCGCACATGATGACAGTTTTGGGCGTGCCGGATCTTTACGCGCTCGATCGTTTGCACCTCGATGCGGATACGACGCTCAACATCAGTCTGCAAAACGACGTGCTGGCTCTTTTTCAAAAGCTGAAAGATCCCGCTTTCGTCCAGGCGCAGGGACTTCGGCAGGAACACCTGCTGCTACGTGGTGATCCAGCGCAGGTGATGTATAGCTTTACCCTCTTTGAACGCACGCCGGCCGGCAATGTGCTCCGTGCCCAGGCCGACACGCTCAATCAGCCATTCGATTTGAATGAAGGAATGAAGCTGGAATTGGGTAGTACCGCCAAGCTGCGGACGCTGTCTCACTATCTTGAACTGGTAGCTTCTCTCTATCATGAGTTCCACGGGCTGGACACTCAGGCTCTCAGACAACTTGCGCAGGCGGCCCGGGATCCGATTACTCGCTGGACCGCGGAGACGATGGGCGCCGACGCCGATCTCGCTCTGGACACTCTGTTGGACAAGGCTCTCGACCGACGATACTCCGGCAATCCGGGAGAACTGTTTTTCACCGGCGGAGGCGCGCATGTCTTTGCAAATTTCGACAAGAAAGAAAATGGAATGATGTACACGCTGCGGGATGGCCTGCAACATTCTGTGAATCTCGTGTACATCCGCCTCATGCGCGATCTCGTGCGGTTCCACGAAGCCCGGCTTCCATTTGATATGGAGAAGGTCCTGGATCAACCCGATAATCCTGAGCGCTTGCGGCTGCTGAACGAAATCGCGGAAAAGGAATCGGAACATTTTCTTTACGGGGCATATCGGACTTATCGCGGTTTAACACCGGATGCCATTGTCAACGAGGTGCTGGGAACCCGGAACAAGTCGGCTCGCCGACTGGCCATGCTCTTTCTTTCATGGAATCCCGCCGCTAACAAGGACGCCCTGGCCAATTGGCTTCAGTCGAACGGCAGCACCGTTTCAGCAGACGAGGCGGCCCGGTTGTTCAAAGCCTATGATCCAACGCATCTCAATATGTCCGATTACGGTTATCTGCTCCAGCGGCATCCGCTGGATGTGTGGTGCGCCGGTCAGATGATCCAGGACCCGGATGTATCCTGGGCTGAATTGTTCGAACGCAGTGCCGGCGTTCGGACGATGTCTTCTCGCTGGCTCTTTCAAACGAAGAATCGGCGGGCTCAGGAAGTCCGGCTTCGTATTCGTTTCGAAGAAGATGCATTCGCCCGGATGACGCCATACTGGCAACGCCTCGCCTTTCCGTTTGACCGCCTTGTTCCGTCCCTGGCCACTGCGATCGGAAGTTCGGCCGATCGGCCCGCCGCATTGGCCGAATTGATGGGCATCATTCTAAATGATGGAGTTCGATTGCCGACCCTGCGCGTCCGGCAATTGCGATTTGCCGGTGATACGCCCTACGAAACGGTTTTCCAGCCCAATCAACAGCCGGGTGAACGGGCAATGGATCCGGCCGTCGCTCACGCGCTGCACCAGGTTCTTGCCGATGTGGTGCAGAAAGGAACAGCGATCCGGCTGGCGGGCGCATTTACCGGCAAGGACGGCCAGCTTGTTGTCACTGGAGGAAAGACCGGTTCCGGCGACAATCGTTTCGAGACGTTTGGACGGGGAGGCTACGTCAAGTCTTCGCGTGCGGTCAGCCGTACCGGCACTTTCGTGTTCTATATCGGGGAAAGATATTTTGGTGTCCTCACTGCTTACGTCGGCGGCGACAAGGCTGGAGACTACGTATTCACGAGCGCACTTCCCGTCGCCACACTGAAGCTGCTGGCACCGGCCATTGCGCCAACTCTGAACGGGATGGAATAGAGTCAGGAGGCGAGGGTGTTCCCCTCCTCGGAGAGGAGGGGTGGACGCGCCATCAAGAAAATGCTGCGAAGCCTCCATTGAAAGGCGCGGACGGGGTGGTCAGTTCGGCGAAACATTTCGTGTGAGCGACCACCCCGTCTGCGCCGCTTCGGAACGGGATCGTTTGCTTAATGGCGCAGCCACCCCTCCTCTCCGAGGAGGGGAACACCCTCGCCTGATGCTTCTTCCTTGTACGCTGGAAACAGTTCTACGCCGCGCTTTTCTCTTTCCGAGATCGCTTCACGGGCTTTTTGGGCTCTTCAGTTACAGGTTTCTGCGGGGCTTCTTCGGGGATTGATTCATTCTTGGCCTCTTCCTTTTTGCGCTTTTGGTCCTGCCGCTGCTTGTCGCCATATGACTCTTTGTATCTCATAAGTAGTGCCCTTTCCGGGAAATCAAATCCCTGACAACATTATAACGCGCGTCGGCTCATCACTTTATTGGTCACGGCCCAATAGAGGACAGGCCATCGGTCCCCGATCGGCCGATAATGGTCTTGAGAGAAGCAATTCGGGAGGTGCCTATGATTTCGATGAAATTGAGGGAGCATCTCGATCAGCTGGGAGTCCCCTACACTCATCACTCACATCCCACAGCATATACGGCACAGGAGGTCGCTGCAGTTGCCCATATCCCTGGAAGTCAGATGGTAAAGTCCGTTCTCTTGACCGCGGACGACGATGCCCTCGTTATGGCAGTGCTTTCGTCAAACGATACTGTAGATCTGGATGTACTGCGGGAAGAGATTGGATGTCAGACGTTGCGTCTCGCAACAGAGGGCGAATTCGGCGATGCGTTTCCAACTTGCAAGACCGGCGCAATGCCGCCTTTTGGAAGCCTCTTCAATCTGCCGGCGTATTGTGAATCGACGCTGGCCAAACAGCGGGAGATCGAGTTCAATGCCGGCACACACGAGGAGACTATTCGAATGGGGTTCGGTGATTTCAAGCAGCTGGTGAATCCGAAGATGGTTCACTTCGCTCGTCCTTACCACGAATGTCCACAACGCCTGGCAGCATGAAGGAATCAGAAAAGAGGGGCGCAGGCCATGAAAGTAGACATTAACGATCTGGAAAGGAATCTTCTGCTCGAATTGATCGAAGGCGCGGAACAGGAAGCGATCCAGGGAATGGATCATGCCGACAGCCGTGTTTTCAAGGATATGCTTCGAAAGAGATTACAACTTCTGGAATCCGTAAAGGGGAAGATAAAGATGGCGGGCGCACATTTGTAGCCGCTGCTGACTGGCGGCAAGCGGCTATCTGGGCTTCCTGCGAGATTTGGGTTGGACAGGCCTGGCGCGCCGGTCGGAGCCGGGTTTTCGAATGTGCTCGACTTTCCAGGTTCGAATCACTTGTGGATGTTTTGGTTTATCCATAAGGCTTGTCACTGTAGCGGCGGTCTGTGACCGCCGCCAATACGACAACTTGCGAGATCTCCGGCGGTCTATGACCGCCGCTACAGTTTACGTTGTTTCCTTACTTGCAGACAGCGATCATCGTGAGGCCGCTGGCCTTCAGGACATCCTTATCTTTGTCCTTCGCCATCGCCCCGGTGACCGTGACCTGATGGTTGTTCGCATGGCGCGACAGCAACCCGGCGTCGCCCATGACGATCGTTTCCTTGCCGGTCTTGTCGTCCTTGATGACGTAGTGGTCCGCGTCCGCGCCTTTGTTGAAGCATCCGGTAATACTGACGGCGCCGGAGTCTTTCTTATCCTGACCGCTGACCGCCAGAGGCAGCGCGACAGCCACGATCAAGGCGATCACGAAAAGTAATCTGGTATTCATTTTCGGTCCTCCTGTGTATTGCATTGACACTTTCTACAGCCGTGGCCTGAGCAGGCGCGTCAGTTCGGAGACGTTTTTCACGCGCTCGAAGCCGTGTATCAGATTCAAGATCTCCTCGGTCCGCTTTGCCGGCAGTCCTGAGTCCGGCAGCAGGGCGCGGTACTTGCCCTCGACGTCGCTCCACTCGATGCCGCGCGGCCCGGACGCTTTCGGCGCATCGACCGTGCTTGTGTATCTGGCGCCGGATCTGGTGACGATCGTGACGGTGCCGCCCCAACTCCAGTCGTAGTGAACCGGAGGCGGCGAAGGGTCGGCCTCGATCAGGCCGATCAGGCGCGCGACTGCCGGGTTGTGAATCTTTTCCGGCGTGGCGTGGACCCAGGAGAAGTCCTTGTCCGCGACAGCGGAGGCCAGGAAGTAGTGGAGGCTGTGGATGGCCTCGACCAAATCCCTGGGGGGCCGGCCGCGGGCGATTGTCCGGATCTGGGGCCCGCTGACGAGAATCCGCACGACGTCTTCCGGCGGAACGCCGGATTGCCGGGCGGCGTTGACAGCGGCTTCCACAGCAGGGTGAAACGCATGGGCGCCGGGCACGAGTTTGATCGCCATGTGCGTGACGATGTCCCACTCCTTGCCGAAGTCGCGGGTCAGCTTCTCCGTATCCACCTTGCCGCCGCCAAAAACCGACAGAAAACCGCGCGGCGCTTCCAGCATGTCTTCGTTGACTGTAAAACCGCGGCCGGCGGCCAGCGCTGCGTTGACCGCGCACAGGGCCGCGTTACCTGCCTGGTACTCGCGGGCCCAGCTGTTGGTGCCGATTGCGAGACCGCCCATCGTGGTTGCAGTGAGGCCGATGGCGTGCGCCATTTGCTCGTCGGTGAGTTTAAGGAGCCTGGCTGCCGCGACAACTCCGCCGAAAGCAACGATCACGGAAGCGTGGAAACCCTGTCTGTCGCCGCTGAGCGCCTCGCCTATCCTGCCTGCGGCTTCGTATCCCGTGACGATGGCGCACAACAGGTCCTGGCCCGTTGCACCCGTGCGTTCGCCGATGGCAAGCCCGGCAGCTGTCAGCGTCGTGCCTGTGTGCGCCACATTGCGCAGGTCGCTGTCGTCCGAAGCTGCAGCATCGCTCAGCATGGCATTGACCCGCGCGGCCTCATTCATCGGCAGCTTCGTACCGTCGAACCAGAGGGTGGCTTCCGGCTTTCCACCCCGTTCTTTTGCCAGGTCGCGAACGATGCGGGCCGAGTCGATGAGTGAGCCTGGCGCAGCGCTCGCCAGCGTGCTGGCGAGGATCATTTTGGCGTGCTCGATCGCACGAGGCGGCAGACTATCGAATCGCGTCTGGTTGAGGAACTGTGCCAGAGTGAACGCGAGATTGCGGCTCTCTCTCGCGAAGGAGATAACAGGCCACGCAGCCAAGAACGCGCTTTGCAACAGGTCCCGCCGGGTCATCGTGGAAAAGATTTTACAAGAATTAGCCGCGAATTACGCGGATTACGCGAATGGGGCGCAAAAAAGATTCTTGATGCGCCCCATTCGCGTAATCCGCGTAATTCGCGGCTAATTCTTTCTAAAAATCTTCCTAGAACCTCAGCGCGACTCTCCCATAAATGTTGCGCTCGACTTCTTCGCGGCCCGGCGCGGGCGGCGCGGGGCCGAACTCGGGATGATGCCGGTGGAGCAGGTTTCGGCCAATGATCGACAGTTCGACCGTTCCGGTGGGCGACCATCCAAGTCGCTGGTCCAATTCCCAATAACGCGGGACGAGCGGACTGGGAAGCCGATCTACAAATCGCAGGGTGGAATCCCACTCAACGCCGCCGCCCAGATCGGCGGAACCGCGCACCAGGAACTGATGTTTGGGATCGTTGCCCTCGATGGTGCCGTTGAAAAAATCTCTGTGCCCCGGATCCAGCGTCAGCCGTTTGCCAAGATAGGAATAACCCGTCGTGAAGCGCAGCCGTTCAAGAACGTCGTAAGTCAAGGCAAGCTCGCCGCCGTATGTCTTCGCATTGAGATTGTTCAAAAGAAGAATTGACGACGATGCCGGCTGAAGCTCCAGGCTGCGAAGGCGATCGTAAACGTTGACATAAGTGGCCAGGTCGAGTGAAAGCCGCCGAACCGGCTGCGATCGATATCCGAACTCGAACGCCACCACGTCTTCGGATTGGAAATCCGGATTGCCGACAAACTGAAGGGCGGGCGGTCCGAACCGAATGTCGCTGTCGAATCGGGTCGGCGTTCGGACAGCGCGAGACAGGGCGGCCCACACGAATTGCTCGCTGCGAACAGCCCATGACGCGCGGATGCTCGGCTGCGCTTCAAACCCTGAGAAGTCGTTATGCTCGAATTTCGAGCCGAACTGCAGCTTGACGCGGTCCTGGCCAGCGAGATCTCGTCCTGCACGAATGCGGTTTCTAACGGATATGTCCGCTCCGATGGAACGAAGAAGAGAACAGGTGTACGCACCGTCGTATCGCTGTTCCAGCGATAGCCCGCACCCCACGTGATATCGTGCCTGCCCATTTCGAAATGATGCTGCAGGTCGATGTCGAAGACCCTTTGATGGAAGTCGCTCTGGAGCGGTACCCGGCGGAGGGAACGGTCGTAATATGCCTGGACCTGAAGTTCCGACGTATTCGATATTTTGCGACTCCATCGGCCGAGGACATCACCTCCCAGGACCTTGGCGTCGTCACGCGAGGCAATTCCTTCGAACCCCCGGTAGGCGTCGCCCTGCAAGGTGAATTCATCCTTGCCGTGCGCGCCGTCGACGCGGAAGCCCGTTCGCCCGATTCGAACGCTGTCCTTTGCATCGTTGCCATTGGCGAAAACCATTTGATCGCGGTAGAGATACTTGGCGAAAGCGCGATAACTGGTGTTCGGATCGAACGCGCCTCCGCTGCGGAAGGAACCGAGCGCGAGATCATTCGCTCCGCCTCCCGTGAGGATCACCGCGTTACTCTTCGTCTGATGCGCACTTTTCGTCATGATGTTGATGATTCCATTCACGGCATTCGAGCCCCACAGTGCGGCTCCAGGTCCGCGGACGACTTCGATGCGGGCGATGTCGTCCAGAATGAGGTCCTGAACTTCCCAGAATGTTCCTGAGAAGAGAGGTGAGTACACGGTCCGGCCATCGATCAAAACGAGTAGTTTGTTCGCGGCAGTGGAGTTGAATCCCCGGGCGGAGATCGCCCAGCTACCGTTGTTGAATCGGGCGACCTGAAGTCCGGGCACCAGGCGAAGAGCCTCGGGAATGCTGGTAACTCCGGTGCGGCGAATGTCTTCCGCCGTGATCACCGTGATTGCCGCCGCCGTCTTGCTCAAGGATTCGGCTTTTCGTGAGACGGATGTCACATTGACGTCCAACAATTCTTCGAGGGTGAGTTTCTTGAAATCGCCTTCCGGGGCGTTTTGAGCCACAGCCGGGGACCTGGCGATGCCGAGGATCAGGAGCAAGGTCAGCCACCGCCACGTGTGCACAAGCAACCTCCGGTTGGACCGAAGTATATACTGAAGGCTGCGACACTGATGTTCGCCCCAATGAAACAACAATATTTTGCGGTCGCTGTTGCCGCAGTCTTGTGCAGCTGCGTCGTATTGGTTGTCGCGCCTCCATCGAATTCACAAAGTCCCACGCTTGAATACCAGGTCAAAGCT
>Ga0137360_10002964_pt1 | contig 10162 bp, 10 predicted proteins | sample Mad1_60_16metaG_FD_104924 | JGI IMG/M metagenome (GOLD analysis project Ga0137360, IMG submission 104924) | Vadose zone soil microbial communities from Angelo Coast Range Reserve, California, USA - Mad1_60_16 metaG | ecosystem: Environmental > Terrestrial > Soil > Vadose zone | place: USA... | reverse complement strand
GTGGGTATGTCATCCTCACGACTGCCAACCGGGCTGGGTTGGCCAGTCTTCTCGACCCATTAGTGAGTCCGCTGCTCAGGCCCCTCAAGCTGCGCGTAAAGGATGCGTTCGTGCGGGTTGGGTTTCGCCACCGGTCGCCGAGTATGGTCTTCCATAGCTCCCGCGCCATCGACAAGGCTTTGACAGGCCTGGGCTTCGTCAAGACCAAAGGCATGACGCGCGGGTTCGGGTTCTCGTTCTTCCGCCGTTCGGTCCTCCCAGAATCGCTTGGTACCGCACTCAACCGTCGGCTTCAGAGCTTTGCCGATCGGGAGGTACCCGGAATCCGCTCTATTGGCATGGCCTACTTTATTCTGGCCAGAAAGTCGCCATCCGGGCATCTCGTGCGGTCGACCAGCACCAGGGATACCCTCTCCGACGCCATGAAGGCACTATAACCCGGAAGGGCTAGGGTTCATTGGTGAGAAGAGATACGACCAAGCTACGCTTGTGATGTGTTAGACAATACAATCAGAGGGCAGAGCTCTGATACAAAGAGGTCAGGCTGTATGCCACGGCTATTTTTTGATGTCGAAATTACTCTGTTCGACGTATGGGACAATCGTCAGTTTGGAGTCTACAAATATTACTTTGGGCGGCTCGAGCAGGTCATTGATCAAGCGATAGATATGAACCCAATACAGCATGCACGTGTACACGGGTTGCTCCGAGCCATTTCAAAAGCGAGTTCGTTTGATGAGATATACGAATTACTAGGCTTCCGCTATGTTATCGACCCAAGTGGGACACTTAAACGGTTTCAAGATGAGTCCTTCGCTGTCATTTTTAGCTGCAACGTACTCGAACACGTAGATCGGGGGATTCTCCCCGAGTTTATACAGGACTTTCACCGTACGTTGAAACCGGGAGGATATTCCATTCATCAGATTGATCCGGGTGACCATCTTGCTTACTATGATAGAAATGTCTCTCTCAAGAACTACTTAAGATACTCAGACAGGGTGTGGAGGCGATATTTCGAGAGCGATGTTCAGTACTTTAATAGAGTTCAACGTTCAGATTCGACTGGCATCGATAGTATGGCCATCACTCCCGATGGCAAGACGATTTATATGCCTGATGGGGAGCTTTCGCCCAATGGAATCTGGAACATAATAGACGCTAATACCGGCAATGTGATCGGTAGGATAGACGGCGGTACAGGTCCCCACAACACGATCGTCAGCCTGGACGGAACTCACGTCTACCTAGGGGGCAGGAACTACAACTATCTAGAAGTTGCCGATATCTCAACCGGTACTGTGGTCAAGAAGATTGGCCCTCTCAAGGGCGGAGTCCGGCCATTCACTATCAATGGTAGGGAGACCCTGGCTTATACCACGGCCACAGGCTTTCTCGGCTTCCAGGTCAGTGATATCACCACAGGTCGGGTATTGTATACAGTGCCTATTCAGGGGTTTTGCTGGTATCCCGCTACTTCTGCCAGTTGCCCAAGGCACGGTATCTAGCTATATCTCGTCGAAAAAGAGCTGTATGTAATGGACCCGCCGAATAGTTATTTGCAAGTCTTTGATGTCTCCGGTGTGCCCAGTTCACCACCCAAACAGGTTGCTGATATCAGATTAACGAGATCGATGACAGGCTATGAGTCTCCCTGTGCTTATGATTGTCGAAAAGACGGATGGCTTCAACACAGCAGGGATGGACGTTTTGTCTACGTCGGCGATTCCGGGGATGTCATCGACACAGCAACGCGTAAAAGTGTGACCGACTTGTTCACCCTGTACAACTCAAGAAAAATGCTTGAAATTGATTGGCAAAACGGTGTACCGATCTTCACCACTTCTAGAAGTGGGTTGGGCTACGTAACCAATGCCTGGATGGCTTCCTTATGACCGACATGACTGGTAAGTCAGGTGTGGTGCTTATCACGGCTCACTGCGAGTCACTCTGGCTGGAGCGATTAAGGAGCCTCTCGCCGACTTTACGTATTGAGCAGTGGTCCACCCGCTCAGCGATCCCGGATGAACTGTGGCAAGAAGTGGAGATTCTTTACACTTCGTTCGCCACCACCTTGCCGTCTCCAGAGCAGGCCCCTCGATTGCGCTGGGTGCAGTTATACTCGGCTGGCCCAGATCCCATCCTCAATCATCCCCTCTTTCAGACACCGGTCATTTTTACTACGGCAAGTGGAGTTCATGCCGTCAATATGGCTGAGTACGTGCTTACTGCGGTGCTCGCCTGGTGCCATCGGTTCCCCCGTGTGCTCCAGTGGCAACAGCGAGGACAATGGCCCACAAACTCGGAACGCTCATCTTTGTTCGTAGGAGAGGAATTAAGGGGGAAAACCATCGGTATTGTAGGCTATGGCAGTATCGGTCGCCAGGTAGCACGGCTAGCCGGGGCCTTTGGGATGCGTGTGCTGGCTATGCAGAGGGGCGGCGACCATCGCGATCGCGGTTTTGTGTTCCCTGGCGTCGGAGACCCTGAGGGGATCCTACCTGAACGCTATTACCCACCTGATCAGTTACACAGCATGCTGATCGAGAGTGATGTTGTGATTATCTCGGTACCCTTGACTCCGAAAACCCGTGGTTTATTCGACGATGCAGCTTTCCAGGCAATGAAATCGACGGCTTTCTTAGTGAACATCGCTCGCGGTGGCGTCTGTAACGAGTCAGCTCTAGTGCGAGCCCTGGAAGAAAGGTGGATTGCTGGAGCTGCCCTCGATGTTTTCCATCAGGAGCCTTTACCTTCCAACCACTCTCTGTGGCATCTTCCTAACGTCTTCCTCAGTCCTCATAGTGCAGGTCTTACGCCACAGTATGACGAGCGGGCAGCGACGATCTTCGAGGAAAACTTGCACCGCTACTTAGCCGGCGAACCCCTCTACAATGTCGTGGACAAGATGCAGGGATATTGAACAAGAGCGCTGGGGATGACGGAATTGCAGCAATTCGATATGATCGCCATTCTCTAGACTAATCCTAAACGCGGCCGCCTCTTCCCCACCAAATTGAAACCTGTTTCTTCACCAGCGCATAACCAGCCCCTGCTATTCTATCTATGTAGTCTTGCTAGATAGATCGCAGGTGTCGCCCACCCTGGAAATCTCCGTCTTGGGGAAGCTTGCCTTGCGGGCTCATAATCCGCTTACAGATACACAAGAACCGGCAATTGCAGCACATGCAGGAGTATCTAACGTGAAAAAGTTTGCCGTCCCTCGTTTTGGACAGCAAGAAAAAGTGAATGCCTACTTCCGGTCCCAATCGTCCTTCTGGAAGGACATCTATACTGGCAGCGGCGTATACGCCGAGATCCACCGGGACCGCCACGCAGCAGCGCTTGACTGGGTCGATGGCCTTGCTCTTGCGCCGGGTTCCAAAGTGCTAGAGATCGGCTGCGGCGCCGGTTTGATGTCAGTCGCACTCGCCAAGCGGGGATTATATATCCACGCCATCGACTCGATTAAGGCTATGGTCGATCTGGCGCGTCGGCATGCGGAGGAGTCCGGGGCTACCGACCTGCTCTCCCTGGACACCGGTGACGTCTGCGCCCTGGCCTTCGAGGACGGGTCTTTTGACCTCGTGATCGCGCTCGGCGTCGTACCCTGGCTCGAGTGTCCAGAACTAGCGATACAAGAGATGGCTCGCGTGACGAGACCCGGTGGGCATGTCATCCTCACGGCAGACAACCGCATGCGTTTGAACAATCTTCTCGACCCATGGTTGAATCCGGCGCTCTCGCCGCTCAAGCGGCGAGTGAAGGCAGTGCTCGAATGGGTCGGACTCCGCCAGCAGTCGCTGAAGGATGTAGGAGCGACCTCCCACAGTCGCCGTTTTATCGACAAGGCTCTGGTGCGCGTTGGTCTGGTCAAGGCCAGAGATATGACGCTCGGGTTTGGGCCGTTCTCGCTTTTTCGCCGTACAATCGTCCCCTAACCGCTTGGTACCGCTCTCCACCACCGTCTGCAGCGCCTTGCCGATCTGCACGTGCCCGGGTTACGCTCCACCGGTGCGCACTATCTTGTTTTGGCCAGGAAATCGGCATCCAAATCTCTCGTGCAATCAACGGGCGCCGATGGCCTCGTCTCTAACGCCATAAAATCAGTATAACCAGAAATGGAGGTTTATCGATGAGAGATAATACTAACAGTCGGCTCAGTACACGGGAATATTTGCGGTTGATCGGCGTACCAGAACTGCCGCCGCTGACGAGCCCCTTCGATCCAGGCTACGACCCGGTCACGCTCGAAAGTCACCTCGACCAGAGTGCCCATCTCATGACTTCCCTGAAGATCTCGATGGCATGCTGGCAGATCGCCAATGAGGCTGCGACCCGCCGGAAGATCGCAGCGGCACGGGCCCACAAAGTACCGACGGTCACAGGAGGAGGGCCCTTCGAGGTAGCTGTGGCCCAGGGACAACTCGAGGCGTACCTCGACCTGTGTGCAGACCTGGGTGTCACGTGCATTGAATGCGGAGAAGGCTTTACCGAACTCACTCTCAAGCCGCCAGCGATTGTGCAAATGATCCACGAGCGGGGGCTCAAAGTCCAGTATGAGATGGGCAAGAAGCACGAGGGTCCTTTTACTGAGGACTCGCTCAACGAGGCAATCGCACGGGGGCACAGATGGCTTGATGCGGGAGCTATATACCTCGTCGTCGAGGCCCGTGAGAGCGCCCGTGGAGTGGGAATGTTTGGCAGCGACGGATCGCTCAATGCCGCCTATGCGGATCGGTTCGCTGAGGAATTCGGGCTTGAAGTTGCAATATTCGAAGCTCCCAATAAGCCGAGTCAGTTCGCATTTCTAGAGCATTTCGGACCGGGAGTCCATCTCTGCAACGTGCGTCTCGAGGAGCTACTGCGAGTCGAGATCTTTCGGCGTGGCCTCCATTCGGACGCGTTCGCCTTACCCAACCTGCGGCCCGCTCGCCCGAATCGCATGATGGTGTAGAGAGGAGCTTGTGATGCGAAGAACAGTTGTGATTGACTGCTTCCCTGAGAGCGTGGAAGCTTACCGGAATGGCTATGCAATTGTAGCGGTCGATGTCATCAGAGCGACAACGACCTCAGTGACCGGCGTTGCTCTCGGTCGAAGGTGCTTTCCGTCCCCCACGCTCGAGGCAGCTGTTCCACTCGCGGCGAAGCTAACCAACCCCCTCCTCGTCGGAGAACTTGGCGGCAGTATGCCATACGGCTTCGATATGAATAACAGCCCGGCCGATCTGGCAATCAGGACCGATATCCATCGCCCGATGCTGCTCCTCTCTACCTCTGGTACCAAAGTGATCTGTGGCGCTGCAGAATCGCAGGCTATCTACGTCGCTTGCCTCAGAAACTACAGTGCCACAGCCGCTTACCTGGCGGCCCACCATCCAACAGTCGCTGTAATCGGTGCGGGGTCCCGAGGCGAGTTCCGTGAAGAGGATCAGCTCTGCTGCGCCTGGATTGCCGAGATACTCGTTGGTGTCGGTTACGAACCACAGGATGCGAGGACTGCCGCCATTATCGAACAGTGGAGTGGCAAACCTGCGGATGTGATCGCTGTTGGCGCAAGCGCCGATTATCTCCGCAACAGCGGACAGGTCAGAGATCTGGAGTTCATCCTGGTACATGTCGATGACCTCGATGAAGTCTACCGCTTCGAGCGGGGTCAGGTCGTGAGGGAGGTCGCGGATCTCGCGCTCATTTAAAGGATGGTATATGACCGCTACTGATGCTGCTAGAAAAATTGTTTTGCCCTCTCTCGAGAATGGGCATTTGAACACCGCAGTTCCCGTGGTCGTGATCGCTCCTGGCTACCACGGACATGCTATCGCACGCAGTCTGGGGCGCCTCGGCGTCTCGGTTTATGGAGTCCATGCCGATTCCCGCTCTCCGGCAGCGCAGTCTCGGTATTGGCGGAAAAACTTTTTCTGGGATATCACGGAGACCCCTCCAGAAGAGGCGGTCAACTGGCTTCTCCAGCTCGGCCGGAAGATTGGATCCCGCCCGATTCTTATCCCCACCGATGATAAAAGTTGTGTCTTCGTAGCTGATCATGCAGATGCCCTGGAAGAGGAATTTCTCTTCCCGGATCAGCCCCCCGGGCTGACCCGTTTGCTCTCCAGCAAACAGACGATGTATTACCTCTGCAAAAAGCATGGGATTCCTGCGGCTGAGACCTCATTCCCGCGCTCTCGGGATGATGTCATCGAGTTTATCAGGAATGCGGCCTTCCCCGTGCTGCTCAAGGGCATCGATACTCTGGCTCTCCGCGAGCGAACCGGTGTCAAGATGGTTGTCGTTGAAGATGGGGATACTTTGCTGAAGCTCTATGACGAGATGGAGACACCAGAGGCTCCGAATCTCATGTTGCAGGAGTATCTTCCTGGCGGTTCGCAGACCGTATGCATGTTCGACGGATATTTCGACGACGAGTCGAATTGCCTGTTTGGCCTCACAGCGAAAATGATCCGCCAGTATCCGGCCTACACCGGAGTAACCAGTCTCGGCATATGCGTCGCAAATGACATTATAGCGAGGCAGACGAGAGACTTCATGAAGGCTATTGGCTACCGGGGCCCCCTGGACTTCGGCTACAGGTACGATAACCGTACCGGGCAGTATAAGGCTATTGATGTAAATCCACGTATCGGTAGGACGTTCCGTCTACTTGTCGATACGTGTGGTATGGACGTGGCGCGAGCACTCTATCTAGACTTGACGGGTCAACCTGTCTTGGTAGGAGAGCCACGAGAGGGGCGGAAGTGGGTCGTTGAGAATTTCGACCTGATCTCTTCGCCCAAGTACTGCCGCGATGGCAAGCTAGGTGTTCGGGAGTGGGTACGCTCGTACCGAGGGGTTGAGGAGGCCTTCTGGTATGCCTCGGATGATCTGGCACCGTTTATAATGATGGGATGGCGCTCACTCCAATGGGCATTTGACCGGCTGTTTGCAAAAACCCGGGAAATGTGCTCTAACTGGCTCGGCATCGGGCGTAGCGGTGCTCGGCACACAAAGGTGCTTGCCGAGTACGAAACTCCTCTTAGCGAGGAGGCCTCGCCGATCCTTGCAAACCGGTGGTCCGATGGGAGCAGGAGCTAGCGATGATCTGGGCCGAGGGTGTGAGCCAGATGAGGCCTGGTCATAAATAGTCAGGCCGCTTTGAGAAAAGCCTTGAGCCCGATGCACAAGTCCAAGTCGTTCTCGAACCGATACCATAAAGCAAGTTGGTAGACAAAAACAGCACCCACGCGATCAAGCCTAGGGTAGGAACTTGTCAATGCCTGTCGAAGATGCCTTTGAAGTGCTCGTCGTAATTTTCTATGGCGTAGGACAAAGCGGACATCGGCGGGAACTTTCGCCCAACAGATCTGGTGCTGGTTCAATGTCGGCGACATTGGCCGGGGTCAGGATAGAGACGACGTGCAGTTTCCAGCCATAGACGAGAGCATTGCCAATCGGATTTGGTTCAGTGGGCTTGCGTATCAATGGAGGTATGAGCGATCTTCCAGTGTGCGGAGCTATAATTGCTCCCGTAGGCACACACGTGGCGAATCCTGCGTTCGATATCACGCCCTATGCTTATATGACTGCTATTATTCCGAGGCAGGCTGATAATTGATACCCACAGAAGTTGTGCAAGCTGGGCTGATCGCGCAGAAAAAGCGCCGGGCAAGGAGGGATTCCAGTTTAAAACATTTTTGAAAGGGAGGATGGAGGAGTGTCCATTCTGGTTGTTGGTTCTGTGGCGCTCGACACGGTCGAGACCCCATTTGCGCGTGTAGAGGAGACCCTTGGCGGCGCTGCGTCCTACTTTGCGACTGCGGCCTCGTTGTATAACCAGGTCAACCTGGTTGCAGTCATTGGGACTGATTTTCCACGCGAGTATCTTGATTTCTGGCGCGGACGCCCTGTAAACCTGGCTGGCCTGCGGATCGAAGAGGGGAGGACCTTCCTCTGGGCCGCGCGCTACCATATGGATATGAATACGCGTGATACGCTGGATACACAATTAGGCGTCTACGCTGGCTTTCACCCGGTGATCCCCGAAGAGTATTACTCCAGCAAACTGCTGTTCCTGGCGAATATCCAGCCGGAGTTGCAGATGGAGGTGCTGGAGCAGGTTTCCGGTGTAAGCCTGAGCGTTCTTGATACGATGGAATTATGGATCATGACTGCACGCGCACAGTTGACGGAAGTTATCAAGCGCGTTGATATGCTCTTGATGAGTGAAGAGGAAATACGCCAGTATACCAATTGTGCCAGCATCGTGAAGGGTGTGCGCCAACTGCTGGATATGGGATTACAGTACGTGGTGGTCAAGCAGGGAAGCTATGGAGCACTGCTCTTTGGGGCTGATGGCACCTTTTTTAGTGCACCGACGTATCCGCTCGAAGAGGTCATCGATCCCACAGGCGCGGGCGATGCATTCGCAGGTGGTTTGCTTGGCTATCTTTCGACGGTCGAGCCACAGCAAGATGGCTGCTACAGTGTTGACCAGATCAAGCTCGGTGTCGTGCATGGAAACATTATTGGCTCGTTTGTGTGTGAAGACTTCAGCATTGGTCGGCTGCGAACTCTAATAATGGATGACGTTGCAGAACGTTACCAGTGCCTCGTCGCGTGTTCGCATTTCGATCCTGATTGGCGTTTCAGTCAACCTGGACAGGTAAAGACGGTGATAAGATAGTCCGGGCAAACTAATAACGTAAGAAGATATTATTTCGAAGGAAGGAAATAGATTATTTATGACAACTTCAATCAAAGGGGACGTCAAAGACATTTCGTTAGCCGCGCGTGGAAGAGACCGCATCGAGTGGGCAGCCAAGGAAATGCCGGTGCTGCGCCTGATCCAGGAGCGTTTCGAGAAAGACCAACCCTTAAAGGGTGTACGTATGTCGGGCTGCCTGCATATCACTGCCGAGACGGCTAACCTGGCCATCACATTGAAGGCAGGTGGGGCCAACCTGGTGCTGTGTGCCTCAAACCCCCTCTCCACGCAGGATGATGTAGCCGCTGCACTGGTCAGCGAGTATCGCATTCCCACCTACGCGATGAAGGGAGAGGATGAACAAACATATTACCGCCATATCAACGTGGCGCTGGACCATAGGCCCAACATGACGATGGATGATGGCTGCGACCTGGTTTCGACCCTGCATACCAGCCGCACCGAACTGCTGCCTGAGATCATTGGTGGGATGGAAGAGACCACCACGGGCGTGATTCGCCTGCGCAGTATGGAGAAGAAAGGCGTGCTGCGCTTCCCAGTGCTGGCGGTCAATGATTCCGATACCAAACACCTGTTTGATAACCGCTACGGGACGGGTCAGAGTTCGATCGATGCTATTATACGCGCGACCAACATTCTGCTGGCAGGACGTACCGTCGTGGTGCTCGGCTATGGCTGGTGTGGCCGCGGGGTTGCTTCGCGTGCGCGCGGCATGGGTGCGAATGTGATTGTCACCGAGGTAGATCCGACTCGCGCATTGGAAGCGGTGATGGATGGGTATCGTGTGATGCCTGGTATTGAAGCCGCTGCCGTGGGTGACATTTTTATTACGGTGACTGGCGATGTCAGTGTGATTGATCGCCCACACATGGAACGCATGAAAAATGGCGCGCTGATTGCGAACTCGGGGCATTTTAATGATGAGATCAACATTCCGGAACTGGAAAAGCTGGCGATAAAGAAGCGGCGCGTGCGTGATTTTGTAGACGAGTACACGCATGCCGATGGGCGGCAGGTACACCTGTTGGCTGAGGGACGGCTGGTCAATCTCTCAGCGGCGGAGGGGCACCCCGCGAGCGTGATGGATATGAGCTTTGCCAATCAAGCGCTGGGCGCCGAGTACATGCTCGCACACGCCAAAGAGATGCAGCCGCGTGTCTATACGTTGCCTGCCGAGCTCGATAAGGAGATTGCGCGTCTGAAACTACATGCCATGGGCGTGCGTTTTGATACGCTGACTCCTGAACAGGAACAATACCTGAATTCGTGGGAGTCTGGCACCTGAGAGTTCCACCAGAAACTGGGGGCTGAGGATGATTCGCAGCCGGGGCGACGAAAGCGCCGCTGTCCCAGGGCGGGGCAAGGCCCTATAGGCGCGGACTTAAGCCTTGGCGCGTTCATGATCGGTCCCTTTCCCCCTCCTCTCGCCCCAAAATAGGTAGG
>Ga0137360_10002962_pt1 | contig 10164 bp, 7 predicted proteins | sample Mad1_60_16metaG_FD_104924 | JGI IMG/M metagenome (GOLD analysis project Ga0137360, IMG submission 104924) | Vadose zone soil microbial communities from Angelo Coast Range Reserve, California, USA - Mad1_60_16 metaG | ecosystem: Environmental > Terrestrial > Soil > Vadose zone | place: USA... | reverse complement strand
TGCGCCCGCCGGTAACGAACGACCGCGCTGCACTTCAAAATCTGGAGCGGGGGACGGGATTTGAACCCGCAACCATCACCTTGGAAGAGTGAGACTCTACCGTTGAGTTACCCCCGCCCGGTGTATTCCAAATTTTTCTAACGATGACTCCGCCTCAGCCCACTTGCGGCTCTTCCCACGGTCGAGCCTTCGAATTCCTGGAGCCTGGGACCGGGATTGAACCGGTGACCTCGTCCTTACCAAGGACGCGCTCTACCAACTGAGCTACCCAGGCCTAACCCGTGTTCCCCCAATATCAGCCGTTCTTGGCGCACTATTCCTGAGCAGCGCCTTTGCCGCGAATTGGACCGCGCTCGAACATCGCTTGATGCGATTGCCCTGCGGTTTCCTGATCACGGACGATCAGCAAAGCGATCGACCGAATCGAACAGCGAGCGACTGGTGGACGGGGAAGGATTCGAACCTTCGTAGCCCGCAAGGAGCGGCAGATTTACAGTCTGCTGGTTTTAGCCACTCACCCACCCGTCCCGCGAAAACAAAAGGACGCTAACTGCTTGTCCCCAAAAACTTTTCAGGCGAATCCTCGAGCTCAGTAACTCATTGAAAAACTAAAACACAAAAAGGACTCGTGTCAAAAGACACCAGCCCGTTTATTTTCCCTGCAAGGATTTGCTCCCGCCTCGCTCCCCTACCAACTTCCTGGTGGAGCTGGCGGAGGGAATTGAACCCCCGACCCTCTGATTACAAATCAGATGCTCTACCAGCTGAGCTACGCCAGCGTCGCTCAAACCGAGTAAGAATAGCAGAAGGGGCAAGTAAATTGCAAGGGGGTGATTCGGTTTTGGAGCACGTCGGGGGCCAGGTCTGTGGAAAAGCAATTTCCCTGTGTCGCACTCCTAGAGGCCTATCTTTCGATTCTTCTATAGTTTAGCATGATCTCCGGATGCCTGCACCTGCAGAGCTAGCCCAGCGGGCGCGATTTTTCGCCAGAATATGCCTGCCTTTTGGAGCGCCGTGTTTGCACAAAAACGCCAGAAACGCGTTGACCGGTTTTAAGCAAGCTTAGGTGGCGATGGGGCCAACCGCATGAACAAGCTGAGACTCGCGGGAGCAATTCTAGCCGTCCTCCTGATAGGCGCGATCGTCTACTTGGGCTACCGACATTGGGGCGGCGCGAGTTACAGCCCGCGCGACGAGGTGCTTAGGCAGATGCCCGCCGATGCGAGCGCAGTCCTCTACATTGACCTGAATGCGCTTCGCCAATCTCCATTTCTTTCCGAACTTTACAAATGGGCTCCGCAACCCCAGACAGACGCGGACTACTCCCAGTTTCTGCTATCGACGGGTTTCAACTATGAGCGCGATCTGAACCGCGTGAGCATCGCTCTATTAAGGAGCGGCAAAGACACAATTCTGTTCGCCGTGGCCGAAGGACGATTCGACCGAAAAAAAATCTCCGCATACGCATTGCAAACGGGAACCCGCGAGATTCGAAGCGGTAAAGAGATATTCTCTGCGCCTCTGAGCGGCCCCGCCCGGCAAATCGCGTTCACGTTTTTGAGCAATGATCGGATCGCGCTCACAAACGGCTCGGATTTCGCAGCGGCGCTCTCCGTGCCGCATGAAGACGCAGATTCACAGGTGTGGCGCGAGCATTTCCGCCGGCTCGCCGGCTCGCCCGTGTTTGCCGCCGTGCGCCAGGACGCCGCAGCCGGCACCGCCCTAAGCGCCGAAGCTCCACGCGGCTTCGAATCGCCTCAACTCTCGGCTTTGATTGACCAGCTTCAGTGGATCACCGCGGCGGGAAAACCGGAAGGCGACCGTCTGCGAGTCGTTCTCGAGGGCGAAGGCAGCTCGGAAGCGCCTATCCGCCAATTGTCCGATGTGCTCAATGGCTTGCTCATGATGGCGCAAGTAGGGCTCAGCGATCAGAAGATGCGTCAACAGCTTCAACCAGACGTCCGCGAAGCCTATCAGGAGATGCTGAAGAGCGCGGACGTCTCGCAGATTGACCGTGGCGAGACGAAGTCAGTCCGGCTGATGTTTGATTTAACTCCCAAGTTCCTTGAGGCCGCGCGCACCGCAACGCCGGTTGCCCCCGTGGCTCCACAAAACAAAGCCCTGCGAAACAAGCGCACTATTCGAAATTGAACTGTATGGAACTCCGGTAATAAAAAATGCCCCGGAAAGTCCGGGGCATAAAAGACGCCGTTCTATTAATCTTTAATCAGTCGCCTACCGTAGCCCCCGTATTCGCCTTCATGTACCGCCAGGGGTTGACTGGCGCATTGTTGACGCGAACTTCGTAGTGCACGTGGGGGCCGGTGGAGCGGCCGCTGATGCCAGTGTAGCCGATGACCTCGCCACGCTTAATTCGCGTGCCAGGCACGGCCGAGAATGACGAAAGATGAGCGTACCAGGTGGTGATGCCGAAACCATGGTCAACCACAACCAGGCGTCCGTAGCCGGCATGGTTTTCAGCGATGGTCACAATGCCATCCGCTGTGGCATGCACTGGCGCGCCGTAATCGGAGGCCACATCAACGCCCGTGTGGAACGCCCCTTCGCCGTTGAAGGGATCCAAGCGTTCGCCGAAGCCGTCTGTGATGTGTCCCATCACTGGCCAGATCGATGGCGTGTAGGTGGAGTCCGCAAAACTCATCGCCGGCATCAGCCGCAAACCGCCCGACGAAACGGCAATCACTGCCGCATTCCTTTTCAAAAACGTGTACTGCTCAATCGAGCGATCAAAAGCGTCTTCCGGAGAGACTTGACTATCCGTCGAATCGAAGGCCGCAGGGTGATAACGAAGAACTCCGTAGGTCATGGCTACTTCGGTGGCTAGAGACTGGAGAGAATCGAGGCGCTGGTTGGTATCGTTGACCGTGCTCTGAAGCTGCTGATACTGCTTCTTAAGAGTTTCCTGATCATGGCGAAGGGCGTTGTAGTTGCCGACCTTCCAAAGCATTCGAGAGTAAGAACCAATCGCGGCCACGACAGTAACAGCGCCGATGATGGCCAGTACGGCGAGGCTGTGCAGTACGTACGCCGGGATCACAAGCTTTTGAAGCTTGCCGGGTGTCGTAGCGATATAGAACGTATAGTTCTTGCTGGTTATCACTATACTTGGCCCCTCAGGCCTTCTAACTTGTCAAAAGCGGGCTGGATGCCCTGGTACCACGAAAGAGAACCACTTTGAAACTGCACGAAACCAAATCTGAACCGTATGCCTCGGTCCGCGACCTTGCTCATACTAGATTTTGTAGGGCTGCCCGTCAACCCTGTATTTTGCAGTTTGAAGAACAGGGTGTGAAAAACCGTCCACCTGTCCGGAAGGACAGGTTGTGGGCGCTTCATGTTAAATATCGGCTGCGCGGCGAATTCCTTCGTCTCCCCCGCGAAAAGAGTCGCGGGAGCTATACTCAACGCCGACCATGAAGGAAACAGAGCACCTATCGGCCCGGCGCCGGGAACCCCGGGAGGCTGCCGTTTTGGAACGTATAGAGCGGATCGCCACTCGAACGGGAATTCGCGGCTCCGGAGTGTGTCTAGGAATAGGAGACGATGCGGCGCTCTTCCAAGGCAGGAGTGGATTCGACGAGATCCTTACCTGTGACTGGTTTGTCGAGGGCACGCACTTTCTTCGACACCTGCATCAGGCCGACGCCGTGGGTTGGAAATGCCTGGCCAGGGCTGTGAGCGACGTGGCCGCGATGGGGGGCGCGCCGCGTTGCTTCCTCGTAAGCCTTGCGCTCGGCGCCTCGGACACCGGCCCTTGGCTCGACCAGTTCCTGAACGGGCTGCGGCGGGCGGCCAGGCGATTCGGTTGCGTCCTTGCCGGGGGCGATACCACACAGCGGAAAGACATCCTTATCAATGTGACCGTGGTGGGTGAGGTTCGGGCAGGGACGGCCGTCTTGCGATCAGGCGCGCGACCTGGGGATATGCTATTTGCAAGCGGCCGACTCGGCGAAGCAGAGATGGGACTACGTCTAATCCGCGAAAGCAAACGACGAGCAAACAGCCGCGATCGAGTCCTGCGGAAGCATCTCTACCCTGAACCCCGGCTTCGATTGGGGCGCTGGTTAGCCAAGAAGCGTTTAGCCTCGGCGATGATGGATCTCTCCGATGGTCTATCCACTGATCTCCCGCGACTCTGTGCTGCAAGTGGAGTGGGGGCAAGGCTCGAAGCGAGGAAACTTCCCTTGGCACGAGTGCCCACCAGTAGGCGGAAGCACGAGGACGATCGGCTGGAGATGGCTCTGCACGGCGGCGACGATTACGAGTTGCTCTTCGCTGTGCCTCGATTAAAGCTCAAACAGATTCCGCGTTCCTTCGACGGAATCCTCATCACGGCGATTGGGGAAATCAAGAAGGAGCGCACTTTGCTTCTCGTCAATGAGTCAGGGCGCGAGGTGTCACTTCCGAACCGCGGCTGGGATCCGTTCCGCAGGAAGAGGTAAGGCAGCAAGAAACCGGGCCTGGGCTATAGCCCGGGAGAAACGTTGGAAGTCGTAGGCGCTGTCGTCGTCTTGGTCGGCGGCGTTACAGCCGAAGGTTTTTCTTTGGGAGCGGCTGGCTCGTCGGTTTCCGGCGCGGTGTCGGGGGTGTCTACGTTGACTTTGTGTTCCAGTGCTTGCTGCTCGAGGGGCACGACGTTGGCGAAATCGAGCACGGGCTGGCCTTCGAGCGCGGTCTTCATGAACTCCAGCCAGATCGGAAGCGCCGCTCTTGCTCCGGTTTCCTTTTTGCCCAGCGAAATCTGCTTGTCGTCGAAGCCCACCCAGACACCACAGGTGAGCTGGGGAGTAAAGCCCATGAACCAGGCGTCCGTGTAATCCTGTGTCGTCCCGGTTTTGCCCGCCGCGGGCCGGCCAAGCGCTTTCGCCTGAACTCCTGTGCCGAACTGAATGACCTCTTCGAGCATGGCCGTCATCGTCCGTGCTATATCAGGCGATATGACGTCATGCACTTCGGGATGCGCTTCTTCCAGTAACGCACCGTCGTAACTTGTCACGCGGCGAATCATGTGCGGGTCAATGCGAATGCCGTCATTCGGAAAAACCGTGAAAGCAGAGACGTGCTCGAGAAGTTTCATATCTGCCGCTCCAAGTACCAGCGGGAGATATGGCGGAAGGGAAGTGGTGATGCCAAATCGCTTCGTCATATCCACGACGGAATTGATGCCGACCTTTTCCGCAAGCTTGACCGCGGGCACATTGCGCGAGCCCGCCAGAGCACGCCGCAAAGTAATGGTGCCTTCGTACCTCTCGTCATAATTACGCGGCGAGTATGGCTGTCCGCCACTGATGACCGTAAACGGCGTGTCCACGATGGTGTCGAAGGGCGAGGCGCCCTTTTCGATGGCATCGGCATAGAGATAGATCTTGAACGAGCTGCCCACTTGGCGGTAGGCCTGCGTGGCGCGATTGAACTTCGAGTCTTCAAAGCTGTAGCCGCCGACCATGGCTTTGATTTCACCCGTCGAATTATCGATCGCCAAAATCGCGGCTTGCGGCGCGGGCTGCTGCTCGAGTTCGACGCGCGCCGTGGCTTCGTGTAATTCCTGTATATAAAACTGGGTGAGGTCGCCGACTTTCAGAAGCTCTGAAGTTTTCTTACGGCCAGTCCACGCGAAATCCGGCGGCGAAAGAATCGCGCGGTAAGAACCGATCTTGATGGTGGCGTATTTCTCGTCGACGGATAGAACTAGGCCGGTGACGTACGAGCCTTTTTCGATGGGATGGCGCCAGTCGTCGTCTTCGTAGCTATCGAGCTTGCCGAGATTGTCGCGAAGAATGTTGGCAGGCTCGCCGCGCCAGCCGTGACGCCGGTCGTAACCGTGGAGACCATCGCGCAGCGATTGATTGGCGGCTTGCTGCATCTTGATGTTCAAGGTGGTGTAAACGCGCAGGCCGCGCTCGTGCACGGCTTCCGTGCCGTAGGTCGATTCCAGATATTTGCGAATCTCTTCAAAGAAATAAGGCGCCAGGTCGTTGCGGGGATATTGCAGGTGCAGCCCAAGCGGTGTTTTCTTTGCGGCGTCCTCCTCGCTGGGACTGATCTTGCCTTCCTCTTCCATGCGGTGGATAACCAAGTTGCGCCGCGCCAGGGCGCGTGCCGGATCAGCCAAAGGCGAATAGATGGGCCCGCGGATCATCCCGGCGAGCAGCGCGGCCTCCTGCAGCTTCAGGTCGGTGACCGACTTTCCAAAATAAAATTGCGCGGCTGCAGCGAACCCGTAGTTGCCGTGCGCCAGGTACACCTGGTTGGCATACATCGTGAAAATTTGCGGCTTCGTGTAGCGCCGCTCGATTTGCAGGGCCAGCAGGATCTCCTGCATTTTGCGGCGGAAGCTGATTTCACTGCGGTCGAGGAAGAGGTTTCCAGCGAGCTGCATGCTGATAGTGCTAGCGCCTTGCGCTTTGCCACCATGCAGAATCTTTCGCCAGGCGGCTCCCGCGATGCGCGGGAAGTCGATGCCCCAATGATCTTCAAAGTGCTGATCCTCAATGGCTGTAACCGCGTTGTAGAGAACTTTGGGGCACTGCTCGTAAGTCATCAGGATGCGTCGCTGCAAGGCAAAGCTGCCGACGAGCTGCCCGTCATCGGCATAGACTTCGGTGACGACAGTGGGACGATACGTCTCGAGCGCCCGAATTTCCGGCAAATCGCTGGCATAGACAAACAACAACCCGCAAGCTGCGCCCAGCGCAATGGCGCATAGCAATAAAAAGGCGAGAGCAACGCGGTCAATCAGCTTCCAGCCGCGCAGTCGCAGCGTAATCGGAGGCAGGCTTAACATGACATGAAAATTCTAGCGCACTTCCGCAGGTTTCAGGCAGGGGACTGGGCGCCGAATCCGCGAAAAGGCAACTCGGTTCACGAAACGCTGGTGAGCTTAGGCCCGCTGCGCCACTGAGAATTGCTGCGATGCCTACACACTTAGCCCGTATCGAAATTTCATGTTTCACTCCTTCAGCGGCGAATAGTAGCGTTCGCCGGCGCAGGCGCGGCACAGGGTTTTGCCTTCGACCACGACTTCACGTTCGAAATTGATCCCCTCGCCGCATTCGGCGCAGATCACGCGCGGACCTTTAAACCCAGGCAGATCCTCGGGGCGCACCTCGACCTTTACCCATTGCTTGTCAAACAGCACTTCGTCGGAGAGCGCGGCGTAGGCTTTTTGCTGTCCGGCGTCTTTGGCCATCTCCGGAAACATATCGCGGGCAACCTGCTTCGAGGATTCCTTGGCGGCGATCCGCACGGCGCGGCCCGTCTTGAGATCAAGGAAGGTAGCTGCCACTTTGCCCCAGTCGCGAAATTTGAGCGCGCGCTTCCCGAGCCGGCAGTTGGCGACAAGCGCTACGGCGTCCGTCACGCACCGGTCGATCTCCACGTACGTGACAATGCGCTTGCGCTCCGCGATCGGGTCTTCTATCCCCAGCTCTTGCAGCCCAAGCATGGCCAGCCGCACTCCAAGCACTTGCCCCGCACAGAGGTGGCCGTGTGCGATTGCCGCGAGTTCCAGGTACTCATTCAGAGTTTTCATCGTTTCCGTCTTCCAGCGGACTTCTCAGGGCTCACCTGGCCTATACCCGCGCCTGCGTCGTCTCTCGCGCAGCCCACGGATGCGGCAGGCGGGCTTCGATGAAAACGAAAATAGTCATTAGCAGAGCGAGTCCGGAGAGCCCCGCATCTTCCAAGACCTTCCTGAGTCCGATCGGTTCGGGAGTCGCAAAACAGCCGCAATTGATGTTCATGTGCAGAAGATAGGCACGCAAAACAACTCCAAAGAACCCCAGCATGATAACCGTAAGCAGCGGAGCCCAGATGCGCAGGCGCCAGCCAATCAGAAGGAACAGCCCGAGGGCGATTTCCGTGAAAGGCAGAGTGTGGGCTACGAATTGCACTCCCCAGGGCGGCAGCATCTTGAAGGCTTCCACTTGGGTGGCAAAATTCGAGAGGTTCAGGCTAATGGAAAATTTCAGGATGAAAAAAGGCCAAAGATTCGTATTGGGGAGAAAAATCTTAGAGTAGCCCGCATAAATGAAGATGCCGCCGAGAAGGAGGCGGCCGATCCAGATGACCGCACGGCGTAGATTCCATGGGCTGGATTGCATCATGCCTTGATTTCTCTCGAATTCCTTCGACGCAGTCCCACTCTATTCTGGCCGGTTCCGGCTATTTCTGGCTCAGTAATTGATCCAGGAATTGATGCAGGATTTCGTAGCTCATGGCGCTCGAGTAGGGATAGGTCTGGCCTTTGGAATGGAATACCGTTGTTGGTGTCTGGTTCACGCGGTACATCTGCCCGAGTTGGACATCCTTATCAATTAGAGGTTCGAGCGTGCCGCCTTTCACAAGCGCGCGGACCTTGGTCATATCTGAGGAGGAAAGTACGGCGGCCAGAGTCCCATCGACATCCCCGGTCTGCTCCCATTTGTCCTGATTCTCAAACAGCGCCTTCTCCACGGGCTCGACCTTTCCGATCTCGGCAGCGGCCCGCGCGTACCGCGCTGCCACGCGCGAATATGCATGCATGGGCAGCGGAAAATCCCGATGGATCAGATAAACCTTGCCAGTGCTGACGTAATTGTCCATGAGCTGCCGGTTGGTGGTCAGGAAAAGCGTCTTGCACGCAGGACACTGGAAGTCGCTGAACACTTCCATGATGACGGGCGCGTTCTTCGAGCCGAAGGCTTTGTGCGGATCGACATCGGTTACGCCGCCCTCGGCCTGAGCGGCCGGCTGCGGCGAAGCCTCTCGCGCTTCGGCCGCGCTCTTGGAAGTCCCCGCTGGCGTCACTTCCTTGCTCGGGCTGGCAGCTGGAGAACTAGAAGCGCCACTTGCTTCGTTCTCCGATGCGGCGAGCTTTGCCTCGGGAGCGGAGGCGAGAACTGGCGCAGCGCCGGAACGCGCCGCAGCGACGGGGTGAATCGCCCGGCTAACAAGAAGACGCCCACCTATCAGGGCCAAAACGACAGTTATGGCAATAACAGCGCGACGACTCACGCGACCTCCAGCAAATACCTTTGAAATATTGCGATGCAATCTCCTCGTCAGATTATCACAGGTTCCTCCTCTTGAATCCGCGACCCGTCAGGCTGCGTTTTTAAAGTAACCGGCCGCTCAAATCTCTGCATCAGATGGATGGGCCATGGTGAGGAAAAGCATACCTCGTAAAGTGTTGAAATACATGTATTTATATAGAAATCAAGAAAACTTGACAAAGACTCACTCAAGTTATATACTGCCGCTCGAACTGGACCAAGGAGCACGCCATTGACCTCGGCCTGCCCGGGATTCTTCGGCTTCCAGGGCGGCCAGTGATGCAGACGGGTTCCGGAAGAAAAGGCCCGGAAGGAATAACCCCCCGAAAGGAATTACCAAGATGAGCAAGATTATAGGAATTGACCTGGGCACGACCAACTCGGTTGTAGCCGTCATGCAAGGCGGCGAACCGGTGGTGATCCCCAACCAGGAAGGCGCACGCACCACCCCTTCGGTTGTCGCCATTACCAAGGGCGGAGAGCGCCTCGTGGGACAAGTAGCGAAACGCCAAGCGGTGACGAATCCCGAGAATACGGTGTATTCGATCAAGCGCTTCATGGGCCGCCGCTACGATGAAGTTGGCGATGAGATGAAGCGCATCCCCTACAAAGTAGTCAAGGGAGAGCATGACGATGCGCGTGTAGAGATTTTCGGCAAGGTGTACAGCCCGCCGCAGATTTCCGCAATGATCCTCGGCAAACTGAAGTCCGCCGCGGAAGATTTTCTAGGCGAAAAAGTCGCGAAAGCAGTTATCACCGTGCCCGCGTATTTCAATGACGCGCAGCGCCAAGCAACCAAGCAAGCAGGCGAAATTGCAGGCCTGGAAGTCGTGCGTATCATCAACGAGCCGACCGCAGCTGCGTTGGCGTATGGCTTGGACAAGAAGACCGACGAAACCATCGCCGTGTACGACCTCGGCGGCGGCACGTTCGATATTTCCGTGCTCGAGGTTGGCAGCGGCGTGGTCGAGGTGAAGTCCACCAACGGTGACACTCACCTTGGCGGCGACGACATCGATCAGCGCATCGTGGATTGGCTGATCGACGAGTTCAAGAAAGAGAACAGCATCGACCTCGGCAAAGACCGCATGGCCCTGCAACGCCTGAAGGA
>Ga0137360_10002960_pt1 | contig 10175 bp, 8 predicted proteins | sample Mad1_60_16metaG_FD_104924 | JGI IMG/M metagenome (GOLD analysis project Ga0137360, IMG submission 104924) | Vadose zone soil microbial communities from Angelo Coast Range Reserve, California, USA - Mad1_60_16 metaG | ecosystem: Environmental > Terrestrial > Soil > Vadose zone | place: USA... | reverse complement strand
GTTGTACTGGTCGTGGCTGCGCAAGGTCGCTAGGCGCAGCATCTTCGGGTGTGGGATGGGTGGGTCTTCGTCGACCCCGGAGAACACGATAAACCGAGCCTTGCCCGTGGATGTCCGCCAGACCCGTTCCGACGCACCGTTGGCCAGGCGAAAGCCGCACGGCTTGCGGATTTTTGAATTGAAATCCTTGAACAGATCGGGAAACACCTCCTCGATCTTGTCACGGATCCGGTCGTAGTCATCCTCGAACGACTGCCAGTCGACGATCCTGTCCGTCACGGTGGCCCGCGCCATGCCGCAGACGATCGCAACCTCCGATTTGAGATGTTCACTGCCCGGAGGGAGGAGGCCGGCCGAAGCGTGCACCATCGACATCGAGTCTTCGACCGTGACCGACTGGGGACCGCTCTTCTGAAAGTCGATCTCACTGCGGGCGAGGCAAGGGAGGATCAGGGCCTCTTTTCCATGAACAAGATGGCTGCGATTGAGCTTGGTCGTCACCGCGACGGTCAGGCGCAGCTTGCGCATGGCTTGTTCGACCAGGGGCTTGTCGGGCACCGCGGCGGCGAAGTTGCCCCCCATACCGATAAATGCCTTGGCCCGACCGTTCAGCATGGCCTCGACGGCGTGGACGACGTTGTGCCCGCGGGCGCGGGGCGGGTCGAAGCCGAACACCCGGCCCAGCCGATCGAGGAATTCCGGCTTCGGATTCTCATCGACCCCGACCGTCCGATCCCCCTGGACATTCGAGTGCCCTCGCACGGGACAGATGCCGGCGCCCGGCCTGCCCATATTGCCGCGCAAAAACAACAGGTTCACCAGCTGCTGCACATTATCGGTGCCGAGCCGGTGCTGGGTAATGCCCATGCCGTAGCAGGCGATCACCGCCTTGCTCTGCATATAGACCCGGGCAACCCGCTCCAGCTGCTCGCGCGGCAGCCCGCTGGTCGAGAGGATGACATCCCACGCGGTTTGCCTGAGGTCGGCGGCAAATGCCTCGAAACCGTCGGTGTGCTCGCCGATGAAGACCGTGTCCAGAACCGGCGGCTGGCCCGCGCCTCTCGCGGCGTCATCCGCCTCGAGCACCAGCTTCATAATTCCCTTGAGCGCAGCCACATCGCCGCCAACCCTGATTTGGCAATACTCGCTGGCAATCCGGGTCGACCGGAATGTCGCCATCTCGACCGGGTCCTGTGGCGCGGCGAACCGCTCCAGGGCATGCTCCTTCAACGGATTGAAGACGATGATCGGGACGCCTCGGCGAGATGCGTTGTGCAGCTGAGTCATCATGCGCGGGCTATTGGTTCCGGGGTTTTGGCCGACAATGAAAATGGCGTCAGCGTGCGCGAAGTCGTCGAGCACGACGGTCCCCTTGCCAATGCCTATCGATTCCGGAAGGCCGACGCTGGTCGGCTCATGGCACATGTTCGAACAATCCGGCATGTTGTTCGTTCCGTAAAGTCGCGCAAACAGCTGGTGGAGGAACGCCGCCTCGATGGCCGTTCGGCCGGAGGTATAGAATTACGCCTCGTTCGGATCGGCCAGCGCGCGCAGCTCCCGCCCGATCAAAGCGAAAGCCTCGTCCCAGGACACCGGAGCATACGTGTCCGTCGCCGGGTCGTACCGCATCGGTTCGGTCAGCCGGCCTTGGTCCTCCAGCCAGTAGTCGCTCTGCCGCTCCAGTTCACCGACCGTCCAGGTCGCAAAAAAATCTCTCGTCACCCGCTTCTTGGTCGTCTCCCAGGCGACCGCCTTGGCGCCGTTCTCGCAGAATTCGAAGGAGCTGGTGTGCTTCGGATCGGGCCAGGCACAACCCGGGCAGTCGAACCCCGCGGGCTGGTTCATAAACAGAAGCGCTTTTCCGCCTTTGAAGAGTGCGCTTTCCTCCCGTAACGCCTTCACCGTGGCGTGCAATGCACCCCAACCGCCGGCCGGTGCGTCATTGGGCTGAAATATCGGTTTGTCTGACATCTGATCTCTCCGTATTGAAATCGTATGTCCGCAACCGCGATGACGGGGCAATGTCTTGCCTTGCGAATCGCGCCAGTCGCGGCAGCTGCCCCACAAAGCGTTTGAAGACGCCCGTAAAGTGCGATTGCGCCTCGGCCCCGAGGACCTCTCACGCAATCTATAGCTGGTGGCGGGCGTGGATAAATTGACGGTCGTCAATGCGCGAGCGCATCGGCGTAGCTACTGTTCGCAGGTCGCCCGGGAGCGGCGAGGAGAAAACAGGCGGCCGCAGAAGTATTAAGAGAAAATGTACTGGATCTCGGCGACGCGATGTCTCGCAATTGCCACAAGCGCCGGGCTGATCGTGCGAATCGGAAACGCTGACTGTCTTCAAGAAAGACCGCGAGCGCCACCGGAAACAAAATGGCGCCCGGGCGGCCGGTCGGTACCTCCCGGGGAGCATGACATGGCTAAGACCGTTGCGGACCAATTCGCGGAGATTCTCGCCGCCGCCAGCGTGAAGCGGGTCTACGGCATCGTCGGCGATAGCCTGAATGGGCTCACAGACGCGCTGCGGCGCCAGGGCAAGATCGAATGGGTCCACGTCCGGCACGAGGAGGTCGCGGCATTCGCGGCCGGTGCCGAGGCGCATCTGACGAGCGAACTCGCCGTCTGTGCCGGAAGCTGCGGGCCTGGCAACCTGCACCTCATCAACGGGTTGTTCGACTGCCACCGCTCGCGGGTGCCCGTGCTCGCCATCGCGGCTCAGATACCTTCGGCCGAGATCGGCGCCGGGTATTTCCAGGAAACCCACCCGCAAACGCTGTTTCAGGAATGCAGCCATTATTGCGAACTGATCTCCGGCGCCAACCAGATGCCCCGCACGCTGGAGGTGGCAATCCGGCAGGCCGTGGGCAAACGCGGGGTATCGGTCGTGGTGATATCCGGCGACGTCGCCCTTCAGCCAGCCTCGAGTGCGCCGACGCCCAAGGCATTGGGCCTTCTTCCGCCACGGGCGGTCGTGACGCCCGCGCCTGCGGAAATCGACCGGCTGGCGGAGCTTCTGAACGGCAAGGGCCGTGTAACCATCCTCTGCGGCTCGGGATGTCAAGGCGCCCATGAGCAACTCCTCGCGCTCGGCGACCGGCTGAAAGCTCCCATGGTGCATGCGCTCAGGGGAAAGGAGCATGTCGCGTGGGAAAACCCCTACGACGTCGGCATGACCGGGCTGATCGGCTTTTCGTCGGGCTACTATGCCATGCTCGACTGCGACGTCCTGCTCATGTTGGGGACCGACTTCCCTTACCGTCAGTTCTATCCTCAGGGCACAGCGGTGCGCATCGCCCAGGTCGACCTCAGGGCGGAACAGATCGGGCGGCGCGCAGCGGTCGATCTTGGGGTAGTGGGCGATGTCCGGGCAACGCTCGAGGCTTTGCTGCCGTTGCTTGAGGAAAAGGGCGATGGCTCGCATCTTGATCAGGCGCGGGAACACTACCGCAAGGCGCGCAAAAGCCTCGACGATCTGGCCTCCGGCACGCCCGGCAAGCGGCCGATCCACCCGCAGCAAGTCGCCAAAGCCATCAGCGACCACGCCGCCCAAGACGCCATCTTCACCTGCGACGTGGGTCTGCCGACGGTGTGGGCCGCCCGTTACCTGGCGATGAACGGCAAGCGGCGGCTGCTCGGGTCCTTCTGGCACGGCTCCATGGCCAATGCCATGGCGCAGACGATCGGCGCGCAGTCGGCGTTCCCCGGTCGGCAGGTCATCTCGCTATCGGGGGACGGCGGGTTTGCCATGCTGATGGGCGATTTCCTCAGTCTGGCGCAGCTGCGCCTGCCGGTGAAGGTCGTCGTATTCAACAACGGCGCCCTCGGCTTCATCGAGCTCGAGCAAAAATCTAGCGGGTTCCTCGCCACCGGCACGGAACTCCAGAATCCGAATTTCGCGGCCATGGCCGAAGCCGTCGGCGTGCGCGGGATCAGGCTCGAGGACCCGCGCGACGTCGAGGCTGGCATCGCTGCCTCGCTCGCCCATGACGGGCCGGTGCTGGTCGACGCGGTGGTCAGCCGGACCGAGCTTGCCATGCCGCCCGCAGTCACCACGGAGATGGCCAAGGGCTTCACGCTTTACATGGTGAAGGCCGTGATGAGCGGCCGGGGCGACGAGCTGATCGATCTGGCGCGAACGAATCTGTGGCGCTAGGCATAGGGGGACCCGATGGACATCACGGCGCTTCTCCTGTCCCGGCTTCAGTTCGCCTTTACCGTCTCGTTCCACATCATCTTTCCGTCTTTCACGATCGGGTTGGCGGCGTGGCTCACAGTCCTCGAGGCGCTGCGACTCTTGACCGGGCGCCCAGCCTATCGGGTGGTCTTCGAATTCTGGCTCAAGATCTTTGGCGTGGCATTCGGGCTCGGTGTCGTCTCCGGGATCGTGATGGCATTCCAGTTCGGCACGAACTGGAGCGTGTTTTCCAAGATGTCGGGACCCATTCAGGGAGTGCTGCTTTCCTACGAGACCTTTACAGCCTTTTTCCTCGAGGCCAGCTTTTTCGGGATTCTTCTCTTTGGTCGCTCCCGCGTCGCGCCCTGGTTCTACCTGTTTTCGACCGGGATGGTCGCCCTGGGCACCACGCTCTCGGCCTTCTGGATCATGGCCAATAACAGCTGGATGCAGGTGCCGGTTGGCCATGTAATGGATCACGGTGTGGCTGTGCCCGACGACTGGGCCAAGATCATCTTCAGCCCGGTGCTCTGGGTGCGTTTTCCTCATATGCTGCTTGCCTCATATATTACCGGCGCCTTCTGTGTCGCCGCGACGGGAGCGTGGTACCTGCTACGCCGCGAGTTCAACGCAGAGGCGCACATCATGCTGCGCATGGGCTTGTTTCTCGCTGCCGTGCTCGTGCCGGTCCAGATCTTCTTCGGACACTTAACCGGCGATTACGTGCACAATTATCAGCCGGTGAAATTCGCAGCGATCGAGGGCCGCTGGCACGACGAGCAGCCGGCGGGCGAGGTGCTGATCGCGATCCCCAACCCGGCCACTGAGTCCAACGACTATGAGATCAAGATTCCCATTCTCGGAAGCCTGATCGGGAGCATGAGCTTTACCTCCAAGGAAGTCGGATTGACCGACTTTCCGCCACAAGACCGGCCCCCGGTACTCATCCCGTTCTTCACTTTCCGGATCATGGTCGGCTGTGGACTGGCCATGCTGGCGCTCGCCTGGATTGGTTCTTACATGAACATCAAGGGCGGCCTCGAGCAAAGCCGCCTCCTGCTCTGGCTGACGTTCTTCAGCTTCCCCCTCCCCTTCATCGCGACACTGACGGGCTGGTTTACGGCGGAGGTGGGTCGCCAACCCTGGGTGGTCTACGGTGTCCTGAGGACGGCTGACGCGATGACACCCTTCCTGACGGCCCGCGCCGCGACGATTTCGCTCGTCGTCTTCTGCGCCGTCTACGCCTTCATATTCGCATTCGGCACATTCTACATCTACCGGCTCCTGAGGGCTGGTCCCGCGGGCTATCTGGTCCTGCCGCCAACCGCCGCAGTCCCAAACCGGCCCATGTCGGTCGCTCATGAGCACCAGACACCACACCTTGGACACCCGGCCGTCGGAGAGTAGTCATGGTCATGTTCTGGGTCGCAATCCTGGCCGTCAGCACGCTGCTCTACGTGTTGCTCGACGGGTTCGATCTCGGCGTCGGCATGTTGTTCGGTTTGGCACGTGGCGAGGACAGGCGCCACGCCATGCTGAGTGCAGTTGCGCCCATCTGGGACGGCAACGAGACCTGGCTCGTGGTAACCGGCGTGATCCTCTGGGGCGCTTTTCCTGTCGTTTATGCCACGCTCCTGTCCGCATTCTACCTCCCCCTCCTTGTCATGCTGGCGGGCCTGATCCTGCGCGGCGTCGCCTTCGAGTTTCGCTACAAGACCGAACGGCTGCGGTGGGTCTGGGATATCAGCTTCGCCGGCGGATCCCTGGCGGCGACGTTCATCCAGGGAATGACCGTTGGCGCCCTCGTGGAGGGCCTTCCGATCGAAAACGGTCAATATGCCGGCGGGGACTTTGGCTGGTTCAGTCCCTTTGCGGCACTCTGCGGCGTCGGGTTGTGCCTCGGATACGCGCTTCTCGGTGCTAGTTGGCTGGTCAGGAAATGCGAGGGCGAGATCCGCGACACAGCCTGGCGCCAGATACCCTACCTCGCGGTCGGCGTGCTCGCCTTCCTGATCATCGTCTTCATCTACGCGCTCGCCGAACACCTTCAGCTCCTGAACCGGTGGTTCGAACGGCCCTATTTGTTCGTGTTCCCGGCGATCGGCGCCGTAGCCGCGGTCGTGCTGGCCGCCAGCATCCGGCGGCGCCGGGACGGGTGGCCGTTCTACATGGTCGCGCTCGTTTTCCTGTCGGCCTTTGGAACCCTGGCGATCTCGTTCTGGCCCTACATGATCCCCTTCGTCATCACCATCCGCGAAGCCGCGGCGCCCCATTCCAGTCTCGCCTTCATGTTCTGGGGAGAGGGCCTCTTCGTCTTCCCGCTCATGCTGATCTACACGGTCGTCAGCTACAGGGTCTTCAAAGGAAAAGTCGGAACGACAACCGGGCACTATTAGAGCGGAGAAATGCAATGAGCGATCTCGGCACTGCTTCCAACCGCCTCCGGGACGACCATTCGGATGTCCGCCGCAGGCGGCTCCTGTTCCGGTGTTGGCACCGAGGGATACAGGAGACCGACCTCATTCTTGGCACATTCTGCGAAACCTCCCTCGCCGGGTTGAACAGCGCCCAACTCGACCGCTTCGAGGCGTTGCTCGACTGTGCCGACGCCGACCTGTTCGATTGGATCGCCGGCCGCACCAGACCGCCGGCGGAGCACGACCACGACGTGATGCGCCTGCTGCGCTCCTTCCGCTATGCCCCAGGCCACAGCGGTCGACAGCAAAACGGACAACTGCAGTGCTAAGCCCTCACCCACCCAGCCGTCTGGTCCGGGTCGACGCTCTCCCGCAATGCAGGAAAGGCTGCCGACTCCGCGCAAGTGGAGTCGGTAGGCGAGAGTTTCCCGTTACGAAATACCAAGTTCGCTTCACAAGAACAGAGGGGTAAGCACCGCCATGGAACGCCCAATATCTCCATTCATGTTCCCGACATGGTACCGCTTTCAGATCACGTCGACCCTGTCGATCCTGCATCGTTTGACCGGCATTGCACTGGCCGTCGGCTCGGTCCTGCTGGCCTGGTGGCTCGTCGCCGTGGCCGCCGGCGGCGAGGTGTTCGTAGCGACCCACGCCTTCATCGCATCGCCGATCGGCATGCTGCTGTTGTTTGGCTGGTCGATCGCCTTTTTCTACCACCTATGCAGCGGCATCCGGCATCTCGCCTGGGATGCGGGCTACGGCTTCGAGATCCGGGACGCCTACCGCAGCGGCTACGTCGTCATCGCCGCGACGGCGGTGCTGACAGTTGCGAGCTGGCTTTACGTGTTTCTGGCCTAAGGAGAGTCCGATGTCGAATCCTCAACTGCCGAATTCAACCGCACTGCGCGACGACACAGTCCTTCGCCGGGTGCGTCATCTCGGGAGTGCGCGCGAGGGGCTGAGAGAGTGGCGGCTGCAGCGCTTGACCGCAATCGCGCTCATTCCGCTCGGGCTCTGGTTCGTCGCTTCAATGCTGCGGTTGGCCGTCTCGGACCAGGTAACGGCCGCCGCTTGGCTCGGCGCGCCCGTTCCGGCGCTTGTCACGATCCTCTTCCTGCTGGCGATATTCGCGCACGCGGTCGTCGGCGTGCGCTCGGTTCTGGACGATTACGTGCACACGCGGGCGCGACTGGTCGCTGCGGACCTCCTGGTGCGCGCCGCGGCCTTCATCCTCGGCGGGGCCGGTGTGCTCGCCGTGCTCAAGCTGTTCCTCGGGCGCTAAGGAGACGCGCAATGACACCGAATTATGACATCATCGACCACGAATTCGACGTGGTGGTCCTCGGCGCCGGCGGCGCCGGGTTGCGGGCAACCCTTGGGATGGTGGCGGCCAGCCTCAACACAGCCTGCGTTACGAAGGTGTTCCCGACGCGCAGCCACACGGTTGCCGCCCAGGGCGGCATCAGCGCGGCGCTCGGCAATATGGCCAAGGACGATTGGCGCTGGCACGTGTTCGACACGGTCAGAGGGTCCGACTGGCTCGGCGACCAGGATGCAATCGCCTATCTGTGCCGCGAGGCAGTTCCCTCCGTTATCGAGCTCGAGCATTTCGGCGTGCCGTTCAGCCGGACCGAGGCCGGAACCATTTATCAGCGCCGGTTCGGCGGGCATACGACGGAATATGCCAAAGGCGACATGGCCTATCGGGCTTGCGCCGCAGCCGATCGCACGGGCCATGCCATTCTGCACACGCTCTATCAGCAGTGCCTCAAGCACCAGGCGCGCTTCTTCATCGAATATTTTGCGATCGATCTTCTGATTGAGGACGGGGTTTGCTGCGGCCTCCTCGCCTGGTGCCTGGAGGATGGTTCGATCCACCGGTTTCGCGCCAGCATGACGGTGATCGCGACCGGCGGATGCGGCCGGGTCTACCAGTCTTGCACATCGGCCCACACCTGCACCGGCGATGGCAGCGCCATGGTGTTGCGCGCGGGCCTGCCGTTGCAGGACATGGAATTCATCCAATTCCATCCGACTGGCGTCTATGGCGTGGGCGTCCTGATCACCGAGGGCGCTCGGGGCGAAGGCGGCTATCTGACCAACAGCGCGGGCGAGCGGTTCATGCCCAAATATGCGCCACATGAGAAGGACCTTTCCTCCCGCGACGTCGTCAGCCGCGCCGAAGCGGTCGAGATCCGCGAAGGCCGCGGCGTCGGCGAGAAGAAGGATCACATCCATCTTCATCTTGAGCATTTGCCCGCGGATGTCCTCGACCATCGACTGCCCGGAATCGTCGACACGGCTCGCATCTTCGCCGGTGTCGATGCGCACAAGGAGCCGATCCCGGTAATTCCGACCGTCCATTACGTGATGGGAGGCATTCCAACCAACATTCGGGCCGAAGTCATCTGTCCGACCAAGGACGATTCCGAAGCCGTCGTACCAGGCCTGATGGCGATCGGCGAGGCGGCATGCGTCTCGGTGCACGGCGCCAATCGCCTCGGCACCAACAGTCTCCTCGACCTCATTGTCTTCGGACGCGCGGCGGCGCTGCGCGCGGCGGAGCTCATCAAGCCGGGGTCCCCAGTGCGGCATGTTAATGGGTCGGAAGACCGCGCACTCGGGCGGTTCGACCGAATCCGCCAGAGCAAGGGCGGCAACAAGGCCGGCGAGATCCGGCCACGGATGCAGGAGACGATGCAGTCGGGCTTCAGCGTCTTCCGGCGCGCCGACACGTTGAAGGCGGGGCTGGACAAGCTGATGGCTTTGCGCGAGCCGGTGGCGAACGTCACCGTCGATGAGCCGTCGCTGCAATGGAACGTGGCACTCGTCGCCGCGCTCGAGCTCTTCAATCTCGCCGATCAGGCCGTGGTCATCGCCCACTCCGCCTGCGCCAGGACGGAATCGCGCGGTGCGCACGCGCGCGAAGACTACAAGCAGCGCGACGACTCGAATTGGCTGAAGCACACGGTGGCGTGGAAGCAAGAAGACTGGACCGTTCGCTTCGCCTACCGCTCCGTTCGACTCGACCCTCTGTCGAACGAAGTGCAGAGCTTCCCCCCGGCCGAACGCACTCATTAGCAAAGAGGTCATTCCCATGTCTGAGTTCACTCTTCCGCCCAATTCGAAAGTCCGCGAAGGCAAGCGTTGGGCGCTGCCAATGCCGGCTTCGCGCGTAAAGAATTTCCGAATCTATCGCTGGCACCCGGAAAAGAATACCAATCCACAGATGGACACGTTCGAGATCGATCGCGATCACTGTGGACCGATGGTCCTCGACGCCTTGGTCAAGATCAATGACCAGATCGACCCGACGCTGTCGTTCCGACGGTCTTGCCGCGAAGGCGTTTGCGGCTCCTGCGCGATGAATATCGACGGGGCAAATACATTGGCCTGCCTGACACCCATGGACAGCCTGAAGAAAGGGACGAGCCAGATCACGCCGCTGCCGCACATGCAGGTTCTGAAGGATCTCGTCCCGGACCTGACCGGGTTGTACGCGCAGTACGAGCTGATCGAGCCATGGCTGCAAACCGATCAGCCCCCGCCGGATCGCGAGCGGCGCCAGTCGCCAGACGAAC
>Ga0137360_10002958_pt1 | contig 10178 bp, 5 predicted proteins | sample Mad1_60_16metaG_FD_104924 | JGI IMG/M metagenome (GOLD analysis project Ga0137360, IMG submission 104924) | Vadose zone soil microbial communities from Angelo Coast Range Reserve, California, USA - Mad1_60_16 metaG | ecosystem: Environmental > Terrestrial > Soil > Vadose zone | place: USA... | reverse complement strand
TACACGAAGAACCAGATCATGGAACTTTATGCCAATCACATTTTTCTTGGCGCCAACGCGTATGGAGTGGAGGCCGGCGCGGAAACATATTTCGGCAAGCAGGCGAAAGATCTGACTATTGGTGAAGCGGCACTGCTCGCCGGCGTGCCTAAGGCCCCAAGTGAATACTCTCCAACTACTAACCCGACGAGGGCGAAAGAACGCCGCGATCTGGTGCTGGATTTGATGGCAAAGAATGGTTTTGCAACTCAGGCTGAAGTCGACGCGGCTCAAGCCAAGCCGATTCAACTTGCCGACACGGCCTATTACGGTTCGCAGCCAAAATCGAGTCCATTCGATTATCCAGTTGAATACGTGCGCCAGGAACTTGAAGATAAATACACCACCCGCGTGGCCCAGGGTGGTCTGTCGGTCTATACGACCATCAATGTTGCAGCCCAGAAAAAAGCTTATGAAGTGGTGCGCGCCGGGTTGCGCCGTTACGACAAGTCACATGGCGGCTGGCGCTCGAGCTACCGGTTGATTCCTACATCAACGAACAATGGTCAACCGACTGCGCCGGAGATTGCGAACTACAAAGATCCGGACTGGTATGGAAACGACTATCAGCCGGGACGTTATCTTACCGGACTAATAACAAAAGTTGACCGCGCAAAAAATGAGGCCACGATCAGGTTTGGCAATTACACAGCGACGGTCGGGCCAGGTGACATGGGTTGGTCCAATCGCCAGCCTAAGGATGAATTGAAGTCAGGTTATCTTTCGGAATTTGAGATCAAGGAAGTTGACAAAAAGAGCCGGCGGTTGAAGGTTGCGCTGTCGCAAATTCCTGCCGTTGCCGGCGCGATGATGACGCTGAACGCGAAGACCGGCGAAATGGTGACTATGGTTGGTGGTTACGATTTTTACGCGACCAGTAAATTCAATAATGCGATACAGGCTTATCGCCAAACGGGTTCGGCGTTCAAACCTTTTATCTACACAGCCGCGGTCGAATGGGGCATGACTCCGGATACAACTGTTAGCGGCGCCCCCATCACCGTTGGGACTTGGCAACCACACAATTACGATGGCTCTCTAGGCAGTGGCGACATGCCGTTGAAGATGGCGCTCGCGAAGTCAATGAACGTTTGCGCGGTCCACCTGCTGCAAACGGTCGGCATTCAAACGGGCGCGCAGATGGTCCGTCGTTTCGGTATCAAGGTGCCGATGGCGCCGTATCTGCCGTCAGCGCTGGGCGCCACCGAAGTTCCTTTGGACCAGATGGTGTCCGCGTATTCCGCGTTTCCCAACAAAGGGATTCGGGTCGAGCCGCACATGATTCGCCGCGTGCTCGATCGCGATGGCGCAGTGCTCGAAGAGTGGGAGAAGACGACTTACAAAGTTGTCAACGAGTATGTTGCGTTAACGATGGTTTCGATGATGCGCGGGGTAGTTGAATTTGGCACTGGTAGCGCGGCGCGGTCGCTTGGTGTACCACTGGCCGGCAAGACTGGCACCGTCAACGATCACACCGACGTCTGGTTTCTCGGTTATACGCCGACGTACGTGACCGGCGTTTGGATGGGTTATCCCGGTAGGAAACGACCGCTCGGAAATGAAATGACTGGCGCCGTCGGCGCGCTTCCCTACTTCATCGACTTCATGAAGGACTTCTTGAAGGACAAACCTAAAGAAGATTTTCCGAAGCCTACTGCCATGCCTGAGGACATGAAGGAACTGTTCCGTCAACGGCAGCGAGAGCTTGCCGCTGAGCGTGCGCAGATTAATGAAGACGCGTCCAAGACGGACGAAGACCAAACGACTACTACGCCAACCACCACTGGCGAACCAAAGCTGGAGCAGATGACGTTGCCGCCCCCGCCTAAGGCCGAAGAGCGTCCGGCAAACCCGCAACCGAAAGCTGAACCAGTGACGCCGCGAGTAGAAGCGCCTCCACCAGCGGTGACGCGCCCACGCGAGGTCGACCCAGCGAAGAAGAAAGGGAAGAAGGGTGGCGACGAGCCGCCAGGGTAGGACAGGCATTCTTGCCTGTTCGTTGTTCATTAAGAATTCGTCCAATAGCTGAAAGCGAAAAGCAGATTTTCCATTTCTCATTTACCATTTTTCATTCGCGAATTTTGAAAAGTCGTCGTAACTCTTTGCTCTTCTCTATCGCTGGACGCAATACTTCTTCTCTCTCACACCGTACGAAATAAAAGACTGTTTTGGCTTTGAGCTAGGAGTAGTTTCAGTCTCTGAGGCACACCATCGTTTCGAATGACAAATGAAAAATGGTAAATGAGAAATGGTAAGTCTGCTTTCATTTTGAAGCCACCGAGAGCTTTCCTGCGAAACCGGGGACAGACAGGAATGTCTGTCCTACTTTAGAATCTTCTCCAGCGCAAACGGAAGCATCCTGCGCCACCAGGGCCAATCGTGGTTTACGTCTGCTCCCCAAAGATCAAGCGTGTGCGGAATTCCTTTCGCCTGCAGAATGTCGGCGAGATGTTGGCTGCGCTCAGGCGCTTCGTATGAACCTTTGCCGGAAAGAATGTAGATCGCTTCTGCCTTTTGCAGCATTGGCAGATAGTGATCGTCATTCAGGTTGGGCAAATAATCCGCCGGGTTATTGAAATAAACGTTGTCATCGTAGAAGCCTTTCAAATATGAGCGCACGTCGTAACTGCCGCTCATCGCAATCACACCACGAAAAAGATCAGGATGTTTGAAGTATGCGTTCGCGGCAAGAAAAGCACCGAGGCTCGCGCCGGTTGTGAGCGGCCGCTCGTTGTCATCGCCTGAGTCTTTGCGAATTAGAGGCAATACCTCGTCAGTGATGTACCGATCGAACCGCGTTAACAACTCGGCCTTCAAGTTCGGCGGCATCTCCTCATTGAGCAGACTGTAACGGTTGACACTGTTAATGGAGTACGCGCGCAGCCGGCCGCTTTCGATGAGCGGCTTTATCGCATCCACCAAATGAAATCGTTCGTACTCAAGATAGTCCGCTGCCGCGGTGGGAAACATGAGCAGCGGTTGACCCGCGTGACCGTACGCGACCAGCGGCATCTCCGCGCTCAAGTTTTGACTGAACCAGGCTGTTATTCGACGCTCCATACAAACCTTTCGCAGGCGGCTTAACAAGAAGCCGTCATTAGTGGATTTATTTGTGGATTTGCGGGCGAGATATTCTCGCAGTTCGGCGCGGGGCGCAAGCTTCGAAGGCGCTGAAGACTAAATGTTTGGCGGGGCCTGGTTCGAACTTGGGCAAGGTAAAGTTTGTACGCTCAACCTTCGCGAGGCTTCCTTGACGCTCATGATCTCATCTGTTATAAAAATTTCTTCGCGTTAACGCATGGTTTTTAGGCTATGCGGGGCGCATATTCCGCAGTAGCTCAATGGCAGAGCATCCGGCTGTTAACCGGAGGGTTGTAAGTTCGAGTCTTACCTGCGGAGCCATCTAATTCTCAAGCAAGAGGCCATCTAGCACGGGTGGCCTTTAGCATTTTGCGGCATGGATTGTAAGAACGCAGCGGCGGATCGCCCGGCAATCTCTTCAGAAGAGCATCAATAGGCTTAGACGAACTACTCAGTTCATCTCATGAGTTCTTCCTCTTCAGAGATCGATAGGACACTAACACGCATAATTAGAATTGCACGATTTTCAGAACGAGGAGTTCTTGCGTCCCAGAATCTATGGAATTCTAAATTTCTCAACGGTACTAAACGTCGGCAGCTCACCCGCCTTTTTTATTTTGTAGATGGAGGTGAAACCTGATCTTGCTCTAGATGCGTGACCAAAAATCATACTATTGTAATGACGTTGTAATTCAGTCAGAAAATGAAGTGTGATAGGTTGAGCAGTTTTCGAAATAGGTTATAGCAACCTATTAAAGGTTGTTGCTGTACTTGCGAGACGACTGCCCCTTCTCTCACTTATAGGTAATGAACTGATCAAAGAGTAGGTGTCTGTTTGGCGCGTGAGCATGCCATATGCGAAGTGCCGAGCAGAGGCGAGGTATGTCTATTATTGGCGGCTTCATGAGAAGCAGTTAATTAAATACCCCACCACTACGGATAGGTAATGGTGGGGTGACTGACAACACAATCTCAACCGCATTTCTGCGTCAAAGATGTATCGCTAAGCCACGTGCATCTTAACGCAAAGTGCGGCGGTGCTTCAATCCTCTCTAGGGGTCATTGCCGTCGATGCGCCTAAACTCTCATTTTTCTTTAAACGCTCCAAGCACTAAACCTAAGAGTGTGATGCTGCAACAGGCGTTGGGGACTTCTGTCAGAGCCTGCACAGGTGTCTGGGCAGTGTACGACAATGACCAGCTCTTCGATCAGCTCTCCGGTGCAGGCCGCACACTCTTGGAATTGAAGTGCGGAAAAAAGGATCGTAAAGGCGGAGTCGGAACAGGGGCTACCTCCGAAGCAGGCATAGAGGGGGCACAGCCTGCTGGTAATGTAGGTGGGAGCTTACAGTTAAGCGCCGCGCACTCCGAATTTTCGCCTCCGATTTCAGATTCTAGCTTTTCCTCTTCGCCTTCAGTTCTCGGGTTCTTCCAGGGGATAAGTCCCCATTCTAAACGGCAGGATGCTCTTGCCGGATGGGCTTAAGAAGGAGACGGCCTCCCGGTCTTAAACGGTAACGATGAGAAGCGACTCACTGTCGAGGAGGACCTATGAAACGAATCAAATCAAATTTGTGCGGATTCGCCGGGGCCCGTTGGTTGGGGATTGTCATTATCGCAATCCTGGTCGCGGGATTCGTAACCGCAACAACTGCATTGATGAAAGGTAGACTTGGAACGGTAGAGGCCAACAAGGCTTCATCAAAGGGAGAGATCTTTAAACCAACATTAATCGCCAGCCAGGGCGATAAGAAGGGCGATGGCGGGGTCACCGTCGGATATTCATATCACAACGACACGTCAGCGCCGCTGCGCGATATGAAGCCTGTGCCCATCAAAGCAAGGGAACGCGAAGAAAATGAGAATCCAAAGATACCGCACCACCATTTTGACCAGCCTGACGGAGCTCTTCAGGACCAATCTATTACCTTGCAAAGTCTCCTCGAACCGAACATGCCTGGGACTATCCTCAACTTTGACGGCATTCCTTTTCCTGGGGTCGCATGCAACTGCGCGCCTCCGGACACTAACGGCGCGGTCGGCGGGACGCTACCTAGCGGAGGCGCTGGCCATTACGTCCAGATCGTGAACGAAGGATATCAAGTATTCGACAAGACTACAGGCACGTCAGTTCTCGGGCCCGTCGGTATCGCTACAATTTGGAGCGGCTTTGGCGGCCTCTGCGAAACCGCCGGCCACGGCGACCCGGTGGTGCTCTATGACAAAATCGCGAACCGTTGGGTCGTCAGCCAATTCGCCGGTTCCGTACCTACCGATGAATGCATCGCGGTCTCGACGAGCAGCGATGCCACTGGCTCGTACAATCGTTACGGGTTTCATCTCGGCTCCAATTTTTTCGACTACCCCAAACTGGCCACTTGGCCCGACGCCTATTACATGGCAATGAACGTCTTCAATTCGTCGGGCACGACTTTCCTCGGCCCGCAACCGTATGCTTTGGACCGTGCGAAGATGCTTGCCGGGATGCCGGCGACGTTTGTGAGTACCGGCCTGATGAATCCAACGACCGACGAGACGTTTCTACCATCCGACTTCGATGGCACGACGGTGCCGCCTGCCAACGCCCCTAATTCGTTTGTGGGCTGGCCCGGTGGTTTCAATTCGAGCAATTACAAGGTCTACCACTTTCACGTCGATTTCACGACCCCCGCAAACTCGACGTTCACGTTGTTCTCAACTATTCCAGCGGCCGGATTCACAGAACTCTGTCCCACGACGCGAGCGTGTGTGCCCGAACCAAACGGCGACTCTCTGGACGCTATTGGTGACCGGCTGATGTTTCGGCTCGCTTATCGCAACTTTGGCGATCATGAGGCAGTGGTCGGCAATTACACCGTCAGCGCCAACGGTGTTGCCGGAGTACGTTGGTTTGAGCTGCGCAATGTCACTAACGGCCCTGCGACAAAGTTCCAGGAGAGTACTTATCAACCTGACACCACCTGGCGCTGGATGGGCAGCGCGGCCATGGACCATAACGGCGACATAGCCGTTGGCTTCAGCGTGTCAAGCGCTTCAGTCGTGCCCGGAATCCGCTATGCCGGACGCCTGGCAAGCGATCCCCTGAATACTCTGGCGCAAGGTGAAGCGACGCTGTTCGTCGGCGTGGGCAGCCAGACCGGCACCGTCAATCGTTGGGGAGATTACAGCGATCTGACGGTTGACCCAGTGGATGACTGCACCTTCTGGTACACGACCGAGTATTACCCCACCGGCTCTACCTCTTTCAATTGGCGCACGCGCATCGGCAGCTTCCAAATCCCGGGGTGCAGCGGTTTGGTCGTCACGAGCACTGTCCCGGCAACTGGTAGTGTTGTGTTTAGCCAGCCGACATCTTTCACAGTCAACGTCAGCGATCCAGTCGATCCCGCTACCTTGCAAGCAAGCGACTTCACAGTAAATGGGGTTCCCGCGAACTCCGTGAGTTACACGACCGGCACTACGAGTATGACTTTCACTTACGCGAGTACGCCGGTTACGGCCCAGGGCCTGCAAACGATGCACATTGCTGCCGGCGCCTTCACGCGCGTCTCTGATGGTAAGCCGGTCTTCGACTTCAACGGCACTTTCCGCTACGACGTGACGTTGCTTCAGGTTACTTCAACGGTGCCGTCGTTTCCGAACGGTGTCTTTACTTTGCCAGGGCCATTCACCTACGACGTGAACTTCAACGAGCCAATCGATCCGGCCTCCGTGCAGACGACAGATCTGACACTGAGCGGCATTGCGGGCAGCACCGTAATGGGTGTCACGGTTCTGCCAGGCAATATGACGGCAAGGTTTACGATCAACGCTCTAAGCGAGGGAACATTGACTGCCAGCATCGCTGCCGGGGCCATCGCGGACGCGTTTGGAAATCCATGCGCGGCTTTCTCGGCGCCATATCAAGTGGATGCGGTGACCGCGCCTTATCCCGCGCCGCTGCTACTGAAGAACCCTCGGGGTTCGTTGATTTACGATCCGACCGCTTCAGGCGTCATCAACTTCGCTGGTGACACCGACAGCTTCACGCTGGCCATCGATCCAAACCAGACGATTACAGTGCTCGTTAGGCCGACGTCGGTGGGATTGCAGCCAACAGTCATGCTTCGCGATCCGTCGAACAGCGTCATCGGAAGCGCGACGGCAGCCGCAGCGGGTCAGAACGCCGTTATTCAAACGGCCCCCGCTGCAATGGGCGGTACCTACACTATCACCCTGGGCGGAGCTAGCAGTACCACCGGCAATTACACGGTCCAGCTGATCCTCAACGCCGCCCAGGAGTTGGAGGCGGTTGGCGGTTCGAGTAACAACACGCTTGCCACTGCGCAGGACATCAACAGCTCATTCACCAGCGTGCAAACTTCACAAGCAAACGCCCAACGTGGCGCGGTCACGGGCGTCACGGACGCCAGCGCGACCCCTGACCACTATTCCTTCACAATGAGCGCCGGCGACGTAACTACACTCGCGGTGAAGGCCTTGCCTACGGGCACGATCAATTTGGAGTTGCTGAATTCTGGCGGCTCGGTGATAGCGACAGGCGTTAGCGGCTCTACCAACGTGGACAGCGCAATCAATAACTTTCCAGCGTCGACCAGCGGCACCTACTACGCTCGCGTAACCGGCGGTACGAATGTGGCCTACAATTTGGTGGTCACGCGGAACGCCGCCTTTGATACTGAAGCCAACGACACCTTCGCGACGGCCCAGCCGATCGGCGGCAACCGTGGCGCTTTGGGAGCCATCGCGCCCCCCGCTTACGTGGCCGTTGCAATACCTTTCACATTCGAAGACATTAGCTCAACGGGCACGATCATCACGGGATTGGATGGACAGGACGACAGCGCCGCAACGATCCCGATCGGCTTCACGTTCCCGTTCTTCGGCACCGGCAAGACCACGGTGGGCGTGAGCAGCAACGGGCTGCTGACCTTCGGCGGTACCGATGCCTCTTACATAAACGCGGATCTCACCACCTCACCGTCGCTGGCAGCCATCGCGCCCTTCTGGGATGATCTGTTCGTCACCAACAACGGGGGCACGGCACATGTGTACTATCAAGTGCTCGGCTCGGGAGCGAACCAGCGCCTGACCATTCAATGGAACCAGATCAGCTTCTTCAGTGGCGGCACTGCGGGTGACAACCTCACGTTCGAGGCTCAGTTGTACGTTGATGGCCGCATCCAATTTAACTATCAGGATCTGGTATCGGGGTCCGCATTCGGCAACAACGGCGCCAGCGCGACTGTTGGCCTCAAGGACGCCGGCACGCAAGGATCTAACCGCTTGTTGTTGGCTTTCAACAACGGACCCAACACCTTCGTTGGTACCGGCAAGAGTACCCAGATCAGCCAGCCGGCGTCCGACGACTGGTACAGTTTCGCGGTTAGCGCCGGGCAGACGGTGAATGTTGAAACAAGCACGCCAGCCGATGGATCTGGCGAGTTCCTCAACACCCTTAATCCACATATCGAGCTTTATGATCCATCAAACACCCTCGTTGCGACCGGCACCGCATTGGCTGATGGGCGCAACGAATCGATCAGCTACTCCGCACTGTCCGCCGGCACTTATCGTGTGCGGGTCATAAGCGAGGGTGGGACTGTCGGTGAATACTTCATGACTGCTGCGTCGGGTGTGCCGAACCCAACACCGACGCCGACGCCAACTCCGACGCCAACTCCAACGCCGCCGCCTGGCTGCACGCAGCAAGGTGCCTGCGTCGTCGTTCAGTACCTGGGTTACGTGACCAGCGGTACGCAGACGACAGTCATGTTCAAAGTCACCAATAACTGCAGGAACGGGGCCCAATACGTCGCCATCGGCACTGACGTGTTCACGCGCATCGCGCCCGCGGATGGCAGCGTCTACAGCGGGAGCCTGGGTACGTACAACGTGGCGTGGACGGCCGCTAAGGGAAACCCGGGATTCACGAGCATAAGATTCACGCCTACGTTCAGAACTTTCAACAATGGAGCAACGGACGTGTTCAGCATTGCGGTGAGTAACTTCAATCCGAACACGACGGTTCAAGTGCAAGAGAAAGCCGGCAACACGACGGACACTCTGAGCTTCCTGTTGAGCTTGGCTTGCCCACCGAGCAGCCCGACTCTGGCAACGCAACCGTTCGCCGACTTCACCGATTGGTTAAGTGGCTCCTGGAACAGGTTAGTGGCGTGGCTCAGCCCAAACACTGTGGCGCCCGGGCCAGCAACTGCCGTCGAAGAAATGAACTCACTTTCAAACCTGGGCGCAAGCATTAACTTTGAGAGAATAAGAGACGATTTGCCTGCAATCTCTCGTGACGGGACGCTCAACTGGCGGTGGGTGAGCGAGGCTTCAGTGTCTCATACTCGCTGAATATCAGTTATATCCAGAAACGCCTAATCCAGCAGAGGCGGCGTAGCCGCTTGGGATTAGGTGTGATTAAATCCAGGATCTTGGCTTTTCGAACCATGCCCAGCACGGCACATTTTCGACGCGCACCATCAGCTCCATTCAACCACGCAGCGGCGATTTCGTCAGCGACCGCGGAGTCGTAATTTTGACGAACGAGAAACTGTGCTAGAGCGCGCGCCTTAATTGTCTGAGAGGTAATTTGGATGAACCTCTCTTCATTTTTTTTCTGCTCCTTCGTTGAAACGAGAGACCACACCTCGCAAATTGGTAGCTCGCCGAGGCGACTTTTTTGTAACGTTTCAAAACAAAGAAAAACGGCCCCTGCAATGTCAGGAACAGTCAGGAACAGTTTGTCCCCAACGGCAATTGCCTGCCGGCGATCTCGGATCGCTGGTGCATCGCGTGCAGTCTTCACGCAACACGCACCCACTCGGCGTTACCATTTCGTACTCATCACTCAGTATTTTCGTCCTCCAAACAACAAATCATCGGGCCTGGGATTTTTTTGCACACACCTCTCCGAAATTGCATCCTCGAGCAAAGCCGCTTGAGCATTCGTCGCGGCCAGTTCATCACAAACCCGTTGGTTCAATCCTTTTCTGAGTTTAGTCATCTACCTTGGCCTGCATCTGTTGGATTATGTCCTCTGCTCTCTTTGGG
>Ga0137360_10002953_pt1 | contig 10186 bp, 9 predicted proteins | sample Mad1_60_16metaG_FD_104924 | JGI IMG/M metagenome (GOLD analysis project Ga0137360, IMG submission 104924) | Vadose zone soil microbial communities from Angelo Coast Range Reserve, California, USA - Mad1_60_16 metaG | ecosystem: Environmental > Terrestrial > Soil > Vadose zone | place: USA... | reverse complement strand
GGCAATGACACCACGCGCAATACCATGAGCGGCTCGGTGCTGGCGTTGAACGAACATCCCGAGCAGTATCAGAAGCTGCGCGACAATCCGGCGCTGATCGAACAGATGGTGCCGGAGGTCATTCGCTGGCAGACGCCGCTGGCGCATATGCGGCGCACCGCGCTTGAAGATACCGAGCTCGGCGGCAAGAAAATCAGGAAGGGCGACCGCGTGGTGATGTGGTACGTCTCGGGCAACCGCGACGAAGAGGCGATCGAGAATCCCAACGACTTCATCATCGACCGCGCCCGGCCGCGCACCCATCTGTCGTTCGGCTTCGGCATCCACCGCTGCGTCGGCATGCGGCTCGCCGAACTGCAGCTGAAGATCGTGTGGCAGGAGATGCTGAAGCGGTTCGACAGGATCGAAGTGGTCGGCGAACCGAAGCGGGTCTATTCCAGCTTCGTGCGCGGCATCGAGTCGCTGCCGGTGCGCATTCCTGGGTGAGCTGACCAGCCCCTTGATTGCAGCCTTTGGCCGGCCTATCCACGGCGAAGGGTTTCAACCGCGCCGCGGGCTTCCACGCGCTCCCGATATGCCAGCTGAGTTCCAATGACCGTACAAGAACAACAAGACGAACATGCCGACATCCGCGACGCCGTCGCAAAACTGTGCGCGCAATTCCCCGGCGAATATTGGCGCAAGCTCGACCGCGAGATGGCCTATCCGAGCGCCTTCGTCGACGCGCTGACGCAGGCCGGATACCTCTCGGTATTGATCCCGGAAGAATATGGCGGCGCCGGGCTGAAACTGTCCGCCGCAGCCGCCATCCTCGAAGAGGTCCAGCGCGCCGGATGCAATGGCGGCGGCTGCCATGCCCAGATGTACACCATGGGCACGCTGCTGCGACACGGCAGCGAAGAGCAAAAGGCAAAATGGCTGCCGAAGATCGCGAGCGGCGAATTGCGGCTGCAGGCGTTCGGCGTCACGGAACCTTCCAGCGGCACCGATACCTCCTCGCTGAAGACGTTTGCCAGGCGCGAGGGCAACGACAGTTACATCGTCAACGGTCAGAAAATCTGGACCAGCCGCGCCGAATATTCCGACCTGATGATCCTGTTGGCGCGCACCACGCCCAAGGAGAAATCCAGGAAACGGACCGACGGCCTGTCGGTGTTCATCGTCGACATGCGGGAAGCCAAGGACAACGGGCTCTCGATCCGTCCGATCCGCACCATGATGAACCATTCCACGACGGAGGTGTTCTTCACGGACATGCGGGTGCCGGCGGAAAATTTGATCGGCGAGGAAGGCAAGGGTTTTCGCTATATCCTGTCCGGCATGAACGCCGAGCGCATCCTGATTGCGTCGGAATGCATCGGCGACGCCAAATGGTTCATTGCCAAGGCCACCGCCTACGCCAGGGAGCGCGCGGTGTTCGGCCGCCCGATCGGCCAGAATCAAGGCGTCCAGTTCCCGATAGCCAAGGCCTATGCGGCGATGCGCGCCGCCGAATTGATGGTGAAGGAGGCGACGCGCAAATACGAGGCCGGGCTCGATTGCGGCGCCGAGGCCAACATGGCAAAAATGCTGGCGGCCGACGCCTCCTGGGAAGCCGCCAACGCCTGCGTGCAGACCCATGGCGGTTTTGGCTTTGCGGAAGAATACGACGTCGAACGCAAATTCCGCGAGACGCGGCTCTATCAGGTGGCGCCGATCTCGACCAACCTCGTCCTGTCATTCCTCGCCGAGCACGTGCTGGGCATGCCCCGTTCCTACTGAGAAAAGAAGATGCTGCCGCTTGAAGGAATAACCGTCATCGCCGTCGAACAGGCGGTCGCCGCGCCATTCTGCAGCTCGCGGCTGGCGGATGCCGGCGCGCATGTCATCAAGGTGGAGCGGCCCGAGGGCGATTTCGCCCGCGGCTACGATGCGGCGGCGAAGGGGCAAAGCAGCTATTTCGTCTGGCTCAATCGCGGCAAGGATTCGGCGGTGATCGATCTCGCCACCAAGGAAGGGCGCCAAAACCTTGAAGCGCTGATCGCCGGCGCGGATGTGCTGATCCAGAACCTCAAGCCGGGCTCGATGGACAAGCTTGGCTTTACGCTTGCGCGCCTGCGCAAGGATTATCCAAAGCTGATCTGCTGCACCATATCGGGCTATGGCGATGACGGCCCCTACGCCCATCGCAAGGCCTACGATCTCCTGATTCAGGCCGAAAGCGGGCTCGCCTCGATCACCGGCGGTCCGGACGGTCCTTCGCGCGTCGGTATTTCGCTCGTCGATATCGCGACCGGCGCCACCGCGCATGCCTCCATCCTCGAGGCCCTGATCGCACGCGGACGTACGGGCAAGGGCGCCGATATCCGGATTTCGATGTTCGACGTGATGGCGGACTGGCTGTCGGTGCCGCTGCTCAACTCGGAGGCCGGCAATCCGCCGGAGCGGATGGGGCTGGCGCATCCTTCGATCGCGCCCTACGGCGTATTTCGCTCGAAGGACGGCAGGGACATCCTGATTTCGATCCAGAGCGAACGCGAATGGAAGAAACTATGCGCCGATGTTTTGGGCCGGCCCGAGCTGCCCGACGATGTCAGATTTTCCAACATGGTCGAACGCGTTCGCAACAGAAAGCTCACCGATCAGACCGTCGGCGATATTTTTGCGACCATGACGCGTAACGAGTTGCTGCAGCGATTGTCCGACGCCGACATTGCGTTTGCCGAGGTTAATACGATGGCCGACCTCGCGGTGCACCCGCATCTGCGCCGGATCGAGGTGAACACCCCGGCGGGGCCGGTCAGCTATCCCGCGCCGGCGGCCATTGTGGTCGATCAGCCGCGGCATTATGGCGCCGTGCCGGGAATCGGCGAGCGTATCGGCCTCGCCAAGCCTTCTCATGTCCGGACCAAATCGTCATGACCGACAAACCCGATCTCGACCATTTGCGGCAGTGGATCGGCCGCAGCGACGAGGCCTCCGACATCGTCACCGCGCAGCTGGTGAAGGGCCTGCGCGCGACGCTGTTCATGGAGATCGGCAAACCCAAGGCCGGCGATGCCGCGCCCTTCACCGCGCATTGGTGCCTGGCGCAGCCGGTTTACCCGATGTCGGAGCTGGGACCGGACGGCCACCCCGCGCGCGGCGGCTTCCTGCCGCCGGTGCCGCTGCCGCGCCGGATGTGGGCCGGCGGCGAGGTGGAATTTTTCGATACGTTGCGCGTCGGCGACGAGATGACGCGGACTTCGCGCATCGCGGATGTGACGATGAAGACCGGCTCTACCGGCGCGTTGTGTTTTGTATCCGTCGATCACCGGATCGCGACGCCGCGCGGCACCGCGATCCGGGAACGGCAGGACATCGTCTATCGCGGCAACTCCCCTGCGCCGCCATCGGTGTCAGCCAGGCCGCCAGCGCCGCCTCCGGCCGCGCAGCACCGCGAAAGCCACATGGCCGATGCGGTGCTGCTGTTTCGCTATTCGGCACTGACATTCAACGGCCACCGCATCCATTACGACCGCGACTACGTCACCAGGATCGAGGGCTATCCGGGCCTGATCTTCCACGGCCCGATGCAGGCGGCGTTGCTGGTGGAATTCGCGGCAAAACTCCGTCGCGGCGCGGCGCCGAAGAAATTCAGCTATCGCGGAGTGCAGCCGCTGTTCGAAGGCAGCGAATTTTCCGTCAACGCCAACGATACCGATGCCGGCATGGAGTTGTGGACCGCGAATTCGGCAGGCCAGCCGACCATGAAGGGCACCGCGACGTGGTGATCGTCATTGCGAGCCAACGGGTCGCGCGAACGCGCGACCCGTTGGCTCCTCGCAATAACGGGTGAGTAATCCTCCAAGGACGCCGCATTGTCCCGCAAGCCAGCAAAGAGCGCTCACGCATCAATCAGCGTCAAGGACGCAACGCTCAACCTGTTGCGCGCGTTCGGCATTAAAAAGGTGTTCGGCAATCCCGGCTCGACGGAGTTGCCGTTCCTGAGCGACTGGCCCGACGATATCGATTATGTGCTGGGCCTGCAGGAAGCTTCCGTGATCGGCATGGCCGACGGCTATGCGCATGCCACCCGCAACGCCGGCTTTGTCAATCTGCATTCCGCCGCCGGCCTCGGCAATGCGCTCGGCAATATCTATACCGCCCACCGCAACCAGACGCCGCTGGTGATTACCGCGGGCCAGCAGGCGCGCAGCATCCTGCCGCTGCAGCCATTTCTCTATGCCGAGCGCGCGTCCGAATTTCCGCGGCCCTATGTCAAGTTCTCGGTCGAGCCGGCGCGCGCCGAAGATGTCCCGGCGGCCATCGCGCGCGCTTATTACGTGGCGATGCAGCCGCCGTGCGGACCGACTTTCGTGTCGGTGCCGGTGGACGACTGGACCCATCAAACGCAGGCGATAGATGCCCGCGACGTCAGCCGCGAGATTGGCCCCGAGGCGGGCGCAATGAAGACACTCGCCGCGGCGCTCGCGGCAAGCAAGTGCCCTGCCCTCGTGGTCGGCCCCGCCGTCGATCGGGCGCAGGCCGTCGATCTGATGGTGCGCCTTGCGGAGAAGGCGAAAGCGGCGGTGTGGGTCAGCCCGTTTTCAGCGCGCTGCAGTTTCCCGGAACGGCATCCGCAGTTCGCAGGTTTTCTGCATGCCTCCCCGGCTCAGCTCTCGGAGGCGTTGCGCGGCCATGATCTGGTGGTGGTGATCGGCGCGCCGGTGTTCACGTTCCACGTCGAAGGTCATGCCTCGATCTTCGATGGCGCGACCAGCATCTTCCAGATCACCGACGATCCGACGGCGGCGGCGGTAACGCCGCAGGGCGCCAGCATCATCGCGACCATGAAGCCGGCGCTGACGATGCTGATCGATCTCCTGCCCGAGAGCAGGCGCGCGATGCCGGCGGGCCGCGCATTGTCCGCCGCCCCACGCGCGGCCGATCCGATCCCCGTTGATTTCCTGTTGCACACGCTTTCGCAAGCCATGCCCGACGACGCCGCGCTGGTGGAGGAAGCCCCGTCGCATCGGCCGGCGATGCAAAATTTCATGCCGATGCGCGGAGAAGACAGTTTTTACACCATGGCGAGCGGCGGCCTCGGTTACAGCCTTCCGGCCTCGGTCGGCATCGCACTCGGCCGCCCCAACATCAGGACCGTTTGCCTGGTCGGCGACGGTTCCGCGATGTATTCGATCCAGGCGCTATGGACCGCGGCGCAACGCAAGCTGCCGCTGACGGTCGTGGTGATCAACAACGCAGGCTATGGCGCGATGCGCTCGTTCAGCCAGGTGATGCAGGTGCGCAATGTTCCGGGCCTCGATCTGCCCGGCATCGACTTCGTCCTGTTAGCGCAGGGGCTCGGCTGCGATGCGGTGCGCGTGACAAGATCATCCGAACTCGCGCCCGCTCTCAAGCGCGGCCTGGCGCATCACGGCGTCAGCCTGATCGAGGTCATCGTCGATTCGGCGGTGCCAGTGCTTTACGCGCAGAAGAGCTGAGCGGAAAACATCGTAACCGGATGGAGCGAAGCGACATCTGGGAGCGAGCGTGACGCCAACCTAGGATTTCGCTCCCTCGGTGTTTCGTTGGTGCCCCGCGGTTATTATCTCTCACACACAAATCATTCTGACAGACCCGATATGGATCACTTCGGCAAGAAGCCGCCCACATCTGGCTGATTTGGCGCGCTGGCGGGACTTGAACCCCCATCTTCCTGCCCTTACTCTCCAGGTGTCAGCCTAGGATTTCACAGACGGCAGGTGCTCTTCCGATTAAGCTACAGCGCGGAACGGTTAGGCGCCTCCGTTTTTGACAACGGTAAGCTTCGGCTTGCCCTTGCGGGCCGCTCTGGCTGCTCGGAGCTGAGCCTTGGCGTCCCGCTCCTGAATCTTCTCAAGCGCAAACGGTTTCGCTGCTTCGATCAGACCGTCGAGGTGATAGATGTTGGTGTCGCTGCCCTTTGCGGAGGTACGCCGCTCCTCTCGTTTAATCAACTTGGCGGTCTCCATCGCCGCGATGCGGCGTTGAACTGTTCGCGGGTCAATATTCATTGCTGTGGCAATGGTTTTCTTGGAAGGGAACGGCTTGCCTTCAGCAGTCCACCAGTAAGATGCGATATGCAGGATGATGTTGACGTCGATGGCATCGAGTCCCAAGGCCCGCTGACGCTCAAAAATCACGTTCGGCAGCGCGGTCCAGCCCGCTTTCATCAGCGGCGCTGACCACTTCTTTTCATTGACCTTGAGTTGTGCGACCTCGGGGGCGCTCGGTGCTGTGTTTGACATTGAATGTTCTCCGTGAATTTCGAACTGTCACCAATATGAGCACGTTGCGCGGGAAGGCAAATCGACCGGGGAGACCCTGGGGTCGCCCTCCCTATACATATTGGAATGCTGAATGGGCGTATAGGATGTGCGTGTGTATAGGCTGCGTACTTATTAGTAGGGCACACCCGCCCGGGGGACGGGAGCGTCTGAAGTCTCCCTCCCCGGATGTAGGTGCCTCCCGGGGGAGACACAAGGACCCTAGGGGCACATCGACAAAAAGTGCCTTGAGCCCCCAAGGAACACTTTAAGGCGCATGAGGCAGCGTAGCGCGGCGGTTTAGGCCGCGTTGATGTGATCGCTCCAGCTAAAACGGCAGATCATCATCGGGCTCTGCGGCTGGAAGGGCGCCAGTCGGCAGCGGCAAGTTGGTGACCACAAACAGATTCAAGATATCGTCGCGGTCCATAAACATGACTTGGCTGCGCTTAGTGGCGTCCAGCTTATTGCCGAGCCAATTTCGGGCCGCCTTTGTAATCTCGCCGCCGGCAACGATGAAGGCGTGATCGACAAGGACACGTTTACCAATCTCCGGATCAAAAATTTCGTGCCCAAGCATCATCATCGTCTGATTATGAATCTCTGCAACGTTGACGTTGCCGGGTTTTCCGGCGCCGGCCGCGTCCAGTTTGCCCTTCTTCGCCTGAATGCCAAAGTAAAGGACATGTTGGGTGGGCAGCGTGAACCTCATCCAAACATCCTTGCCGTACTCCAACGATTTATCCATGTGTCCAGCGGCGGTCACGCGATGGAACCCAAGCTGCCGAAACAGCGGCAGCAACACCTCCGCAATCAGTTCGTCCTCTGAGGCCTTGTCAAGGTAAGCAATCAGGTGTTCACGCCTCTCGATTTCCTGCGCTCAAATCCCTCGCGAGCGAGTGCTGCATTCAAAATCGTCAGCGCACCGCTTCTCGGCGGTTCTTCGTTTTCTGCATCCGCTTGGTCCTTGAGTACGCGGATGACGCGTGCGAAGGTTTCGGGAGGCGCATTCGCGCTTGCCTGCGGCTCCTTTAAAATGCTTTTGAGGGTTTCAGCGACCCAATAATTCCGGGTCGAGCCATCGTGTCTGTAGTCGGTATCGCAGTCTTGAAAAAATTCCGTGAGACGGCTGCTGCTCTGGTAGCGAAACAGGCATTTCTCTTCGGGACTTTTGGGATTGCCGCAAATCATGTCTGCGATTTGCATGAGTGTGCGCTGCTTAAATTCCATGGATTCAATGAAGCTATGGTTCGCCACCAAAATTGATGGCGTAATCGCGAATGTAGCACGCCGGCACTTGGACGCGCATTCCGAAAAACGGAACTCATGGTTCGAGACGCGCGTACCGCGCTCCTCACCATGAGGGTCCTCTTTACTTCCCGTAATCTTCGCGCATTCTGGCCTGGATCTTGGCCATGCCGGATATCCAGCGATCGTAATTTTCCGTCTTCTTGCGCATGTAGCCGAGCACTTGCGGGTGCGGCAAAATGGCAAATGTTTCCTGCTCGATTCCCTGCAGGGCATCGTTTGCGACTTGCTCCGGCGTCAGATCGCCATCGCCGGATTGCGGGCCTTTCGGGATCGAGCGGAGCATGTCGGTATCGACCCCCTGCGGGCACAGGATGGAAACCCGGATGCCATGCGCCTTGTGCGAGATCGCAAGGCTCTCGGCAAAGCCCACCGCCGCATGCTTGGTGGTCGAATAGGCCGGACTTCCGATCTGCGACAGCAGTCCGGCAGCTGAAATGGTGTTGAGAAAATAACCTTCCCCGCGCGCCTTCATGCGCGGCACCAAATGCCGCGCAGCGTAGACGTGGGCCATGACATGCACCGCCCAGCTTCTCGACCAGGGCTCGTCGGAAGTTCCGCCGGCGTTATCCGCCAGGGGATCGAACCCGCCGCCGATGCCGGCATTGGAGCAGAACAGCGCAATCGGGCCGAACTGCCGCTCGGTTTCCTCGACGACGTGGCGGATGTCGGTCTCCTTTCCGACATCGCATTTGAACGCCGCGCCGTCGACCTTGGCCGCGACCGCTCTCGCTCCGGCCGGATCGATATCGGCGACGACCACCTTGGCCGCACCGGCGCGATGAAAGACATCGCAGAGCGCGCGCCCGATGCCTTTGGCGCCGCCGGTGACAACCACGATTTTGCCCGTCACCTGCACCGCTACCTCAGCCTTTTTTGCAATCCGATCTCTAGGTCAGGACGAGGTCGAGCACCGCCGTGTAATGGCAGGCCGCGCCCAACAGCACGAAACAATGCCAGATCACGTTCTGGAAGCGAAGCCGCTGCCAGGCGTGAAAGATCACACCGAGACTATACAGCGCGCCACCCGCGATCACGAACCAGAGCGCCATCGCCGGCAGCGCCGCCACGACAGCATCATAGAGCATGGCGCCGCTCCAGCCCATCGCCAGAAAGAGGCCGACCGAGAGCCGGTCGAAACGGCCCGGCAACACCAGCTTGAGCGCCGCCCCGACAATCGCCACGCACCAGACGCCGATCAGCAGCGCGACGGCGAAGATGCTGTCCTTCAATTGCGTGATGAACGGCGTGTAGGTCGCCGCGATCAGCACATAGATCGCGGAGTGATCGAAGCGGCGCAGCAGCCATTTGGCCCGCGAGATCGGCCATAGATTGTAGGTCGCCGACAATACCAGCATGGCCAGCAATCCGGCGACGTAGACCGAGACAACCGCCACTTCAAACGGCGAGGCATAGATCGCGGCGAGCACGATCAGCACCGTGGCCGCGACCACTCCACCGAACACGCCAATTCCATGTACGATGCCATCGGCGATCAGTTCGGCCCGATCGTAATTCCAGCGGATGGCGCCGGCCGCCGCATGGGCGGAGCTCGAGGCGAGTTGCTTTAGTCTGAAGACGGTCATGGCGGTTCCGGCAAGCTTGGTAGTAAGAGTTAAAACATACCCCGGGGGAGGTCAACGAACCCTGAAACTCCTCGCCTCAAATCGCGTCGTAAGTATGAAACTTGATTTCTGCCCGCTAATCGCCACTTTCCGGATAGCTCTCGCCAATTGTTCCTCCCCTAAAATCGAGTCCTCCGCGCCCGTATGGCCCCAGGTTTTTCCGATATTGTCGAGGAAACGCGCCTATCGGCGCGGGCCCTGCTGGAATATGCCGACCACTTTTTCCATCCGACGGTCAGGCTCGGCGTTACCGGATTGTCACGCGCCGGCAAGACCGTCTTCATCACGGCGCTGATTCACGGCCTCACCCGCGGCGGTCGTTTTCCCATTTTCGAACCTTTCGCCACCGGCCGGATTGCTCGCGCCCGGCTTGAGCCGCAACCTGACGACGCGGTGCCGCGCTTCGACTATGAGAACCACGTGCGCACCCTGATCGAGGAGCGGCGCTGGCCGAATTCGACCGTCGATATCAGCGAATTGCGGCTCGCGATCGACTACCAGCGGCAGAATGGCGCGGATCGCACGCTCACGCTCGATATCGTCGACTACCCCGGCGAATGGCTGCTCGATCTACCGCTGCTGAACAAGAGCTACCAGCAATGGTCCCGCGAGAGCCTTGGCTTGTCGCGAGAGAGACCACGCGCGCGGCTCGCGGCGCAATGGCATTCGTACCTGGCAACACTGAACGCGCAAGCTCGCGAAGACGAGCAGGCGGCGCTGACGGCCGCGCGAATGTTCACAGATTATCTGCGCGCCTGTCGCGACGAACGCTTCGCCATGAGCCTGCTGCCGCCCGGCCGCTTTCTGATGCCGGGCAATCTCGCAGGATCGCCGGCGCTGACCTTTGCGCCGCTCGATCTGGCGGCTGACGGCACGGCCGCCGAGGGATCGCTGTGGGCGATGATGACCAGGCGCTACGAGGCCTACAAGGATCTGGTGGTTCGCCCGTTCTTTCGGAATCATTTCTCGCGGCTCGATCGCCAG
>Ga0137360_10002948_pt1 | contig 10192 bp, 12 predicted proteins | sample Mad1_60_16metaG_FD_104924 | JGI IMG/M metagenome (GOLD analysis project Ga0137360, IMG submission 104924) | Vadose zone soil microbial communities from Angelo Coast Range Reserve, California, USA - Mad1_60_16 metaG | ecosystem: Environmental > Terrestrial > Soil > Vadose zone | place: USA... | reverse complement strand
TCACGCGGAAGCTGCTGACGTTTTCTCTCGCGGCAGGGGTGGCGCCGCTGCTGCCGTGGTGGATTCCGGCGGGGCAGCCTCCGTCGCAATTCTTCGAGATGATTGGACGTCATCAAGGCGTACCTATACTGCTCGCCTGGGGCGTGGTGCTGCTTGTAACCATACTTCTCTGCATCGACGCCGAAGAGCGCGGACAAGCCGAAGCCATCGCTCGAAACTTGCGCGAGATGGCCCGCCTTCCAGTGCCAATTATCGTGACCGTGACCGGCGAAGGAGGTTCCGGGGGAGCTTTGGCTATCGCCGTCGGAGATTACGTCAACATATTGGAGAATAGCTTTTATTCCGTGATCTCCCCGGAAGGCTGCGCCGCCATCATGTGGCGTGACGCCGCAAAGGCCGAGACCGCTGCTGCCGCGCTGAAAATCACCGCGAAAGACCTGAAAGAACTTGGCATCGTCGATGAAATCGTGCCGGAACCCGAGGGCGGGGCTCACACCGACCCGGAAGGCGCCGCACAGCTTCTCGGGGAAGTGTTGGACCGGGAATTGGTCGCTCTGACGCAGCAGCCCACGAAAGATTTGCTCGAAGCCCGCTACGAGAAGTTCCGTAAGATGGGTCAATTCTTTGATTTTGGCAATTAAAACGACTCCTTTTGGCCTGTTGAGTCCTGGGTCCACCCCTTAGCACATTGGCAACTCTTCGGAGACCAATCGTTGTCGCTTCCCTGGACGCGGGCTATTCTGGATCAGCAATCATCAGAGTGATCCGTCTCGGGGCATCTTCTGCGCTTATACACCGACCCGTCCACGGAAGACAGGACTCCTTTATGTCGGAACCGTTTCGCCCCTATGAAAAGCTTGTGGAGATCACCGTGATGGGCAAGAAGTTCCAGGTGCCGGAGCGCAACTCGCTTCTGCGATGCTTCCAGTTCATCAGCCCGGAAACGATTCCCTACGGCCGTTTTTGCTGGAATCAGGATTGCCAGTATTGTCGCGTTTCCTGTCAGTTGCCGGATGACGACGAGCCCCGGGAGATGCTGAGCTGCAAGTTCATCGTGATGCCGGGGATGGAGATTACCGAATTGAGCCAGGAGCTGAAGTGGTGCCTGAGGTCCAAACTTCCAGCCGACGCCACGGTTGCGCCCTGAATTCCCCATTCCGGAATGCAAAAAAGTCTGGCTGCGCGCAACTTCCGCCTTCGGCGAGTGTTTGTAGCAGAAGGTACACGTATCAGCGAGCGACGGCGGTTGTGCGACGCCAAAACCAAATTAACCATCCCCGGCGCACAGCCGTCGTCGTCGATTCGCAAGTAATTGCTCGCAGGTGCCTGATTCCGTTGGGCAGCCTGGAGCACCTTTTCCCCGATTTGCACTCCATCCGCTGCTGAACTACGATTCTTGTTTGCAAACCATACCTAAAAGTTTGTTGTTATGCGACGGCTGTGGACAGCCCGCATCCTCGGAACACATTGCGCGCCGGCTTCAGCGCCTGGAATGGGCTACCCGATACCGCCCCGTGCACCTAAGTGGGCTGCTGCTTGGAGGGGTCTCTCCCTTGGCCGAGGAAGACTTCCTCTATGCAGGGAAGTTCCAAGGCGAAGCCGGCCGATTGCTGGAAGCGGTCGGGGTCGCAATCGCGGGGAAGACCTCCGATCTCGTCTTAAGCGAGTTTCAGAGAGGCGGATTCTTTTTGACGCACGTGCTCGAGTGTCCCCTTGAAACTGACCAGGATGGGCTGTCTTCGTCCGAAGACCTGCTTATGCAGCGCGTCTCAGCAGTTATGACTCGGATTCGCCGCTCGCTGAAGCCCAAGCGTGTCGTTTTGATTTCCGATGCATTGACACTGCTGGCTGCCCGACTGTCGAGCGCTGAATTGGGATGTCCAGTGATTCTGAACGATGGCAAACCCTTCGGGCTGGACTCTTCCAATTTTACTGGGGCGGCTCAGGATCTGCGCCTAGCCTTGGGCCTGGCTGGTGGCATGTGACGCAGCGCACAGCGTCCCCCGTCCTGTTAGTGCAGGCTAGGAACTGTCCTTAAGCCAGCGTCCTAATCTATCGGCTGTGATAGAATCGAAAACGTAGATAGCGTAGCGTCGGAGTAGGAGTCGAGGCGTGAAAAAGCAAGCAAAGTTTGGTATCGGAATAGGCGTGATCGTTGTTTCCCTGGCGTGTTTGGCGTGGCTGGGCTACGGCGAAAGCAAAACCTACTATCACACTATCGCCGAGCTCCAAACCCTCCAAGGGAATCAACTTTCTCATCGGATGCGCGTTGGCGGAACGGTGGCGGCTGGCAGCATTCGCCATTTCACAGGCCGTGTGGATTTTGTTCTCGAAGGGGAGGGGAAGTCGCTCCCCGTGAGCTATGTGGGCAGTGACCCCCTGCCCGATACATTCGTGGATAAATCGCAAGCGTTGGTGGAGGGCAGGCCAACGGATGGGCGTTTTGTCGCTGAAGTCGTTCAGGCAAAGTGCGCGTCCAAGTACGAGGCGGCTCCTGGGGGAACCGTTGCCACTTCTTCCACTGCGACAAAGTAAGGCAATATGTAGTGGGCCCGGCTCGGCCGGGGGATAGGCGGAGTCCCCGTGGATGTATTCGGTTCATTCGCTCTCATCCTGGCGTTTATCTGCGCGGTGTATGCGTTCGGAGGCGGGATTGCCGCAATCATCACGCGGCATCCGCTGCTCGTTAAGAGCACGCGCCAAGCGGGCATCGCGACCTGCTGCCTGATTTTTGTCGCCACCTTCAGCCTCGAATATCTCTTCTTCAGTGACAATTTTTCCGCGGCTTACGTTGTTGCCCATAGCAACCGCGCACTCGCCACGTTTTATAAAATTGCTGCGCTGTGGGCCGGCCAGGAAGGCTCGCTCCTTTTCTGGAGCTTCCTGCTTTCGATCTACGTCTTCTCGGTCCTGATCGCCTACCGTAACAAGAACGGCGAGTTGATGCCGTACGTGGGGGTGATTCTTGCTGGCGTCCAGATATTTTTCCTGACACTCAATAATTTCGTCGCCAGCCCATTCAAGGCGCTGGCAGTTCCCGGAGCAAATGGCGCGATGGATCTTGTCGCACGCGCCGACGGCAACGGTCTAACTCCGCTGCTGCAATATCCTGAAATGGTGATCCATCCGCCGAATCTTTATTCCGGCTATACAGGATTCACCATTCCGTTCGCCTTTGCCTTAGCCGCATTGCTAGCGCGTTATCCCGGCGAAAAGTGGATCCATCTCACCCGCAAGTGGACGATGATCGCATGGTGTTTTCAAACCGCAGGCATTCTTCTTGGCGCGCACTGGGCTTATGCGGTCCTCGGCTGGGGCGGCTATTGGGGCTGGGACCCAGTGGAAAATGCCTCGCTCCTTCCATGGCTGACTGGCACCGCGTTTTTACACTCGGTGATGATGCAAGAGAAGCGCGGGATGATGAAAGTATGGAACGTATGGCTCGTGTTTTCGACGTTCATCCTATGTATTCTGGGTACTTTTCTGACGCGGAGCGGAGTCGTAAGTTCCGTCCACGCCTTTGCGCAGTCCAGCATCGGCAGCTGGTTCGTAGGCTTTCTCGTGATTATTTTCGCTGTCTGCCTGGTGGCCTACCTCAAGAACCGCGACTATTTAAAGAGTGAAAACCAGCTGGACGCCATTGTCTCCCGCGAGTCCAGCTTCTTGTTCAACAATTTGATTCTGCTGGTTTCCTGCATTGCCGTTCTGTCCGGGACACTCTTTCCGGTTTTGTCAGAAGCGCTCTCGGGCTCCAAAATCAGTGTGGGTGCGCCGTTCTTCAACAAGGTGAATATCCCGATAGGCCTGCTCCTGCTCTTGCTGACTGGCGTTGGACCGCTGCTCGCCTGGCGAAAGACTTCCGTGGAAAGCCTCAAACGGAATTTTGCTTGGCCGCTAATCATCGGCCTCGTAGGAGGCGCGGTCATTTTCGCGCTGGGATACCGGGAAATTTACTCTCTCATCTGTTTCTCGCTGTGCTTCTTTGTCGGGGCGACGATTGTCATGGAATTTTACCGGGGCGCAAAAGTCATCCGAGTGCGCTCAGGCGCGTCCTATTTGACCTCCGCTATCGAGCTGACTATGCGCAATACGCGGCGTTATGGCGGCTACATCGTCCACATGGGAATGGTTCTGATCTTCATCGGATTGGCTGGAGCGGCGTTCAACCAAAATGTTCAGAAGGAATTGCAGCCGGGCGGCTCGATGCAGCTAGGGAAGTACAAACTCGTTCTCCAGAGCTTCGATAGCAAACCGGAAGCGAATTACACAGGCCTTCGCTTGAATGTGGAAGTCTTCGTCGACAACAAACCGCTGATGATGCTTTATCCCGAGCGCCGCATCTTCGAGACCAACGGCGAAACCGGCACGATGGTCGCAATCTATTCGACGCTACGAGAAGACTTGTATATCGTATATGCAGGACAAAGCCCCGACACGAAGCTGCCGGTCATTCACGCATACTTGAACCCGCTGGTAAAGTGGATCTGGTTCGGCGGTGTGATCGTCGTGTTTGGCACGCTCGTTGCGCTACTCCCGAACCGGCGCGCCGTCCTGGTTTTGTCTGGCGCGAAACAGCCTGCGCCGGAACCGCTTGTGCACGGAATGACGCCATCGGTCACCTACAGAGAAGGACATGACTGAAAAAGCGAAGATACAACGGCCCGGCTTGCTAATTTTGCCGGTCCTATTGTGTTTTGCTGGCGCGCTGCCACTTTTGCCCACGTTTGGCGATGCACAGCAACCCGATCACACGCACCAGCTGGGTATGAAAGTGAAATGCATGTGCGGCGGCTGCAACGATTCCGCCGGGGGCTGCTATCACGTCGGCGGCGCATTCTCAGGTCCTTGTGATACGGCCCTGGGGATGCTGAAGAAAATCGACGAGCGGATCGCCCAAGGAAACTCCGACGATTTGATCGTTCAGTCCTTCGTCCAAGAGTATGGGCAAGCCGTACTTACCGAACCGCCCCACAGCGGCTTTGGACGCGTGGCTTGGTGGATTCCGGCGCTCGCGTTGGCAGGCGGATTCGCGCTGGTCTTGACCGTCATCTCCCGATGGCGGAAGCATGTTTCGCCCGAGCCTGCGCTGGCCGCGGCGGGTAGCGCACATCCGATTTCAAGCGAGCTGCTGGAACGTGCGCGCGCCCAAGCTGCCCGCGATACCGAGGATTGATCTTGAGCGTTGTCATTGCCACAGCTATTTTTCTGATCGCCTCCGGAGATTGGGCTGTGCTCGGCGCGTGCCTGGCGCTGGCTCTTGCCGCAGGACTTTTCATCTTTTACATTCAGCCCGATGCATCCGATCTCGCCCCGCACCGCTCGAAGCTCGATCAATTGCTCGAGCGGCGCGATACCCTTTACGATAATTTGCGCGACTTGCGTTTCGAGTTTCGTTCCGGAAAATATGCCGAAAATGACTACGAAGCGATGAAAATATCCTTGGAAAACGAAGCGGCGCTTACACTCGCGGAAATCAACCAGATTACGGAATCGCAGGTTCGCCGGTCTCGCGCCGTCAAGCCCGCCGCTCCCGAACGAGGCGCGCAGTGAGGGCCCGATGGATTTCGTGTTTGGCGCTCGGTATCTGCATGCTGACGCCGCTGTCTTTTGTTTACGGCGCTACCGTACACGGGACCGTGAGAAATGGCACCACGGGCAAGCCTGCCGCAGACGTTGAAGTGATCCTCATCCAATTGCAAGGCGGAATGCAGCCGGTCCTCAACTCCAAGACCGATACGCAAGGCCAATTCACGTTTGACTATCCCTCGATCGGCGCGCAACCAATGCTCGTGCGCGCGGTCTATCGCGGGATTAATTTTCATCAGCCGTTGCCGCCGGGCCGGAATGAAATTCAAGTTGAGGTTTTCGAGCCCTCCCGCGATCCCAAAACAATCTCCGTGGACAGCCATTTCGTCATTTTTCAGCCGAAAGGCGGCACTCTCGAGGTTGGAGAAGAGTACGCCATCAAGAATAATTCACGGCCCGCTCAGGCATACTTTCGCCCCGACGGTAACTTCGAATTTGCTATTCCGGACGGTGCCAGCCTAAAACAGATCGCCGCGCAGGGGCCTTCGGGCATGCCAGTAGTGCAAGCGCCCATCGATCGTGGCAAAAATAAATACAGCGTGGCATACGCCTTTCGTCCTGGTGAAAACGGAGTGCGTTTCTCCTATGAGTTGCCATATACGGGGAATGCCGCTTCAGTGAAGCTGCCGACCGTATTTCCCAGCGCGCGTCTGATCGTGGTTGCGCCTCCAACTGTGCAGATAACCGCGGATAGGCTGCAGCCAAACGGGCAAGAGCAGGGCATGAGCCTTTACAGCCGGGACAATCTCGCCGCCAATTCCACGCTAACCGTCAGCGTCTCCGGTACGGCTCCGCCACCTAGTGCCAATGATTCGGCCGACGCAGATGCCGGGCCGCAGAACCGCGAAGCCCAGCAGGGAAGCGGTCCGCCTTCCGGTGTTGCCATTCAGACCGTTCCGGGCCGGCTGGATGTTTTGAAATGGCCCATTGTGGGCGGTTTCCTGTGCCTGTTCGCATTGCTGGCGATTCTTCTCGCGCGAAGGCCAGTCATGGCAATCGCTGGCGCTCCCGCTGAAGGTGTCGCGGACGCGCCAACAAAGCCATCCAAGAAAACGGCAGCGACACCAGTCGCGGTGCAAGCTCCAGCTCCGCCCGAACGCAACGCGAACCTTGCTCAAGTCGATGCCGCTGTTGGAACGAGCCTGGATGCGCTGAAGGATATGCTCTTCCGCCTCGAGCTGCGCCGCCAGGCAGGAACGATTTCGGAAGCAGAGTATAACCAGGAACGGGCACGCGCTGAAAAAGTCTTGCGCGATCTTGTGAGGGGTTAAGGGGTGACACCGCGCGACGCCGCGTGTATCTTGCCCTCCTGTGGGACAGACATTCCTGACTGTCTCGCTCTTTTCCTTGATCTGTGCCCATACGAGGTTCCCCGGTGACGCCGCCGGCATTTTCTCCCGTTGGTCTCCGTTTTGAAAATATAGACAAGCGCTATGGCGGACTGCTCGCGTTGCGCGGAGTGTCGCTCACCATTGCTCCGGGTGAGTGCCTGGTTCTTGCAGGGCGCAACGGCTCCGGAAAGACCACCCTTTTGCGTATCGCTGCGCGATTGGTGCGGCCATCGAGAGGCTCTCTGAGCTTTTCTGGAGGTTCGCGCGATGCACAAGAGAACACCGCCCGCCCGGGCTTCGTCGCCCACGCCTCAATGGTCTACGATGAACTGAGCGCTGAAGAAAACCTTTTGCTCTTTGCTCGGCTCCGGCAAGTGCCTCGGCCTGAAAATCGTGTTGACGCTCTCTTGCGGGAAGTCGGCCTATCCGATCGCCGCGCCTCGCTAGTGCGCACCTTCTCTCGTGGGATGCGCCAGCGCGTGGCCATCGCGCGCGCCCTGTTGCGTGAGCCTGCGGTCCTTCTGCTCGACGAGCCAGCCACGGGCCTCGATCCGCAAGGCGTCACTTGGCTCGCCGGGGCAATTCGACAGATTCGCGATTCCCGCCGCACAATTCTGATGAGCCTCCACGGTGAATCGGAGATCTCTTCGCTAGGCACGCGGGCGATACGATTGGACGCGGGCTCGGTAGTTGCGGACACGCGTACGGGCGCGACGTTTCGTTCCATTCTCACCTTCGCCGACGCCTGAATGAGCCTGCTCTCAAATACGTTCGTTTTGCTCGGCAAGGAGCTTCGCACGGAGTTTCGCTCACGGGAGCTCCTAACAACCACGATTGTCTTCATCTTGATCGTGATCGTTCTGTTCAGCTTCACCTTTGACCCAACTTCAGACGAATCGCGGCGGTTTGCTCCCGGGCTTCTCTGGCTGGCATTTCTCTTCGCTTCCTCGTTGATGCTGCAACCCTGTTTTCTGCGCGAGCAGCACAACGACACTCTGAGCGCCTTGCGGCTCTCAGTAACCGACCCGTTCGCCATTTTTCTTGCCAAGCTCGCTGCGAACACGCTTTTCCTTCTACTAACCGAGCTTCTGCTTCTCCCCATATTCGCCACCATGTACAACGTGCCGGTCTTGTCCGTGTTGCATTGGCTGGCTCTGGTGTTTTTTCTCGCAAGCCTTGGGATCTCGATTGCGGGCACAGCTCTCTCCGCTATCTCCGCGCAAGCCCGAATGCGCGAGCTTCTGCTGCCCCTGCTCATGTTGCCGCTCTTAACCCCCATTCTTGTGGCCAGCACGGAAGTCACCAAGGCGCTCTTTGACCGCGCGCCTTACGTGCAGTGGAAGGGAATCGGCTTCCTCGCCGTTTTCGATGTAGTTTTTTTGACGGCGCTATGCCTTTTCGGCGAATATCTTCTGGAGGAATGAACGCATGGCGAAAAATATTCTCGCTGCGGCTCTCGTATTTCTGCTGCTTGCGGCAGCCGCGTACGCGTCCTTCTTCATCGCGCCTAGCGATGCAAAGCAGGGGCTCATCTATCGTATTCTTTTCCTTCACGTTTCGAGCGCGTGGACTGGCCTGACGGCGTTCCTCATCGGTTTCGTCGGGAACCTCCTGTACGTTTGGAAGCGACAGCCTCGATGGGATTGGCTTGGCGTTTCGGCCGTGGAAGTAGGCTTGGCGTTTACCACGGTGGTGCTCGTGACGGGCCCAATCTGGGCGCATCCGGTGTGGGGAATCTGGTGGACCTGGGACGCGCGCCTGACTTCCACGTTCGTTATGTGGCTGCTGTACGTTTCCTACCTGCTCCTGAGGACGCTGGTTGAAGAACCGGACAGGCGCGCGCTGTTCAGCGCTCTTTTTGGCATTTTTGCCTTTCTCGACGTTCCACTGGTGTTCGGCTCGATTCGCTGGTGGCGGACGCAGCACCCGCAACCAATCGTTATGGGCGGCGCAGACTCGGGCATGGATCCGGTGATGTTCAGAGTGCTGATGTTCTCGTGGCTGGCGATGCTGGCGTTGATGACGCTTCTACTTCGGCAGCGCTACCGGTTGGAGGCGATGCGCAGCGAGCTCGAGACGATGCGACATGAATTGGAGGCGGCATGAAGAATCTCGACAGTGTGTTTGCCGCGTACATCGCGGCTTGGGCAATTTTCTTTGTTTTCTATGTCACGATTGCACGTCGGTCCGCTTCTTTGCGGGACGAAGTTGAGCGCCTGAAGAACTCTCTGAACCGGGGAAAGTAATTGCCGCCGAAGAAAAAAGTCGGCATTGTGATGTTCCAGCTCGGCGGCCCGGATTCGCTAGAGGCCGTCGAGCCGTTTCTTTTCAATTTGTTCCTCGACCCGGACATCATCCCTATGGGGCCGCTCGGATTCTTGCGCCGCCCTTTGGCAAAGCTGATTTCGTCGCGGCGTTCCGGTCCGGTGAGGCACAAATATGCCGAGATCGGCGGCCGCTCCCCGATCGGAACATTGACCGAACGGCAGCGCGGGGCGCTTGTCGAAGCGCTGTCCAACGACATTGATCCCGTCGCCGTTGTCGCCATGCGCTACTGGCACCCTCTGACGGAAGAAGCTGTCGAGTCCCTGCGCAAGGCCGGTCCCCTTGATGAGATTGTTCTTCTTCCGCTCTACCCGCATTTTTCTTACGCCACGACGCTGAGCAGCCTCAAGGAATGGCGCCGCGTCTTTGGAGAGCCGGGGCTGGGCCCTCCCGAACGCACCGTCAGCCAGTTTTACGATCAGCCGCTATACATTCAAGCGCTTGCACAGCGTATCGGCTCCGTCTTGCGGCAATTCGCGGATAGCTCTCGCATTCACCTCATTTTCAGCGCGCATGGTTTGCCGATGAGCTTGGTCGAAAAGGGCGATCCGTACCCGGGGCAGATTGAAGCTACTGTACGCATGGTCTGCGAAGAAGGAAGGAAACAATTTCCCGGCTGGCCGCAAACACACTTGTTGTGCTACCAAAGCCGGGTCGGCCCCGCAAAATGGCTCCAGCCGCCTCTGACGGGCACCATCGAACGGCTTGGCACTGCGGGCGTCAAGGAAATGCTTGTAGTGCCGATTTCGTTTGTGACAGAGCACATCGAGACTTTGCACGAAATCAATATCGAAGCCCGCGAAGAAGCCAAGAAGTTCGGCGTGGAAGTCTTCCGGATGATGCCTGCCGTCGGGGATTCGCCGCTCTTCGTCGCCGCGCTGAAGAACCTCGTGCTTCGAGCCGTTGGCCTTGCCGGCGACGCGCAAAGCGTGCAGGTGTCTTCGACAGCT
>Ga0137360_10002923_pt1 | contig 10231 bp, 7 predicted proteins | sample Mad1_60_16metaG_FD_104924 | JGI IMG/M metagenome (GOLD analysis project Ga0137360, IMG submission 104924) | Vadose zone soil microbial communities from Angelo Coast Range Reserve, California, USA - Mad1_60_16 metaG | ecosystem: Environmental > Terrestrial > Soil > Vadose zone | place: USA... | reverse complement strand
CTTATATTTACCTGAGCGTTATTATGACCGCTGGGGATGAAAAGTCAAGAGAAATCGGCTGCGAGCTAACAATGGCACTGTCTCTTCGCTCAAGATGGGAGCGGATGGGCTTTCGTGCCGGTGAGAAGGCGGCGGGCCTGGCTAGCTGAGCCGCTTCCTGCTGGCCCTGCTTACCATGCCTAGGAGGCCGGTACCGAGGAGCAGGACGGTGCCGGGCTCCGGCGTAACATTCTGGGTTTGTGAGAGCTGACCACGGATTTCGCCGCCAGGGAATGTAGCGTCGTGGATGTTGATGTACGTCTCCCCTGCGAGCATTGCCGCCACCAGGGCGCTCTCTGCGCTCGCGGCGGTTCCACCGTTAGCAGTTAAGAAGGACGGGTTGTACGTCCCGTCCAGGGTTAAGTCGAAGGTCATGGAGTAGTTCCCGCTTGTCGCCGCTGGGAAACCGGGAAGGATGATCGCCGCCGGTCCGTTTACGCCGGGTAGGGCAACTTGGATAGTAACTGCGGTCACGTTGGTTGTCAGGCCCGAGAAGCTAATCGAATTCACATCCAAGGTGTTGAAGGCGAGGGTTAAGGTTGCCGAACCTGTTGCTTCGGACACGACGGGCGGGACCTCATCGGCCCCGGATAGAGTCGTCGTGAAGGTCGCGTTCGCCTTCGCATGAGGTGCAGCGAGCGACACAGCGACCAGCACTAGAACGCCTAGAGCGATATTCCTCTTCATCGTTAGCCTCCTCTTTGTGGAGAGAACAGCTACGCGCATCAATTCTAGTTCCAACCTGGCTCCGAACCCGAGGCGCTGAAAATAAACGACTTGTAGATCATGCCCTGGGAACAAGTGCAACAGCTTTGTCGGAAATGGAAAGCTACTTCTACTCAAGGTAGGGCTAACGGGCGAGGAGGTTGGATTGGAGGACGAAGTTGAGGATGCGGTTGGGGAAGAGGCCGAAGTAGACGGTGGCGAGGGCGGTTATGGTGAGGACGAGGTTTACGGTGAGGGGGAAGACGGCGACGGCGGGGGTGGATTCGGCGCTGGGCTCGCGCATGTACATTACGACGATAAGGCGGATGTAGTAGTACGCGCCGATGATGCTGTTGACGGCCATGAGCACGGCAAGCCAGATAAGGTGAGAGCTTACGGCGGCCTTGAAGATGTAGAACTTGCCGAAGAAGCCGGCGGTAACGGGTAAACCCAGCAGCGAGAGCAGGAAAAGGGAGAGGACAGCGGCGGCTACGGGCTGGCGCTGGCCAAGGCCGGCATAGTCGTCGAGCGAGAGATGTTTCTCGCCGGCGCCACCGAGTTCGGAGACGATGGTGAAGGCGCCGAGTTTTACGAGCGCATAGCTGACCAGATAGAAGAGTACGGCGGCGTAGGCAGCGGCGGCGCCGCCTTCAGGATTTCCCGCGAGATAAGTGACAGCCGCGAAGGCCACCAGGATGTAGCCGGCGTGGGCGATGGAACTGTAGGCGAGCATGCGCTTGACATTGGTTTGTAACAGGGCCCCGAGGTTGCCGGCGAACATGGTGAGCACGGCCAAAACCCAGAAAGCCCAGAACCAGAAGTGCGTGGCGGCGGGCACGGTGGCGTAAATGCGCAGGAGCAGGGCAAAGGCGGCCGCTTTGGGTCCCGCGGAGAAGAGCGCAGTCACCGGGGTAGGCGCGCCTTCGTAAACGTCGGGCGTCCAGACCTGGAAGGGGGCCAACGCGACTTTAAAGCCAAGACCAATCAGGATGAGCGCGAGGCCCAGCTTCAGGAGCGTGCTGGAGGGATCGACGGCGCTCATATTGGGAAGGATCGTGGTGCCGGTGACCCCGTAGACCAGAGCGATGCCGTAGAGAAAGAACGCGGTGGCGAAGGAGCCGAGGAGGAAGTATTTCATGGCGGATTCGCTGGATTTGAGCGAATCGCGGCGGCAGCCGGCGAGGACGTAGCTGGAGATGGAGCTCATTTCGAGGCCGATGAAGGCGGTGAGCAGTTCCTGGGCGGAGGACAGCACGCCCATTCCGGCGGTTGCGAAGAGGACGAGGGCATAGAACTCGGCGGCCTGCAGGTGCTCGCGCTCGAGGTAGGAATCGGCAGCGAGGACGACTAGGAACGAGACGAGGCCGACGAGGAGATGGAAGAAGACACTGAAGCCGTCCATCTGAATGAGCCCGAAGAAGGCGGGGCCCCCGGGATTGCCGGCGACGAGGGTGGCGGCGGTGCCCAGGCCGGTGCCGAGAATGGCGACGAAGGTGAATACCTGGCGGTTGCGGGTGAAGGGTTGCAGGAGCATGAGCAGGACGCCGAAGCCGCACCAGATGGTTTCGGGGAGGACGCGGATGAGATCGTCTGGGCGGGGGATCATGGGTGGGTGCCTGCCTTCAGGGGCGAGTTGGTTGAACGATCGTGTGCTGCGGACGGCAAAACCAAAAGCAGGTCCCTCGCCTGGCTCGGGATGACAATTTTGTTTGGCGCTGGCAAAGCGATGCTCTCAGCGGCTGAAGCCGACACCTTGGCGTTTCTACCGGCACGACTAATGTCGTGCCCTGACGAAGAGGCTTCCTGGGGGAATAGGCGCTGCATTTGGTCCAGGATGTTTTGGGAGGGGGCGGCGAAGCGACGGGTGAAGTAGCCGGAGCCGACGCCCATCCAGAGAGTAATTACGGCCATGGTGCCGAGGATCCATTTTTCGCGGGGGGAGGCGTCGGGGAGCTTACGGTTTTTCTCGACGGTGACTTCGCCGAAGAAGACGCGCTGGTAGGACCAGAGCAAGTAGCAAGCGGAGAGGATCACGCCGGTGGCGGCCCAGGCGGACCACTTCCAGTGGGCCTGGTACGTTCCCAAAAGAATCAGGAACTCGCCGACGAAGCCGTTGAGCATGGGCAAGCCGAGGGAAGACAGCGCGATGAACAGGAAGAAGGCCGCGAGCTTGGGCATCGGGGTGGCGAGGCCGCCGTACTCGGAGATTTCAAAGGTGTGGCGGCGATCGTAGAGCATGCCGACGAGTAAGAAGAGCGCGCCGGTGGAGATGCCATGGGCGAGCATCTGGAAGACGGCGCCCTGCATGGAAATGTTCTGGAAGGCGAAGATGCCGAGCACCACGAAGCCCAGGTGGCTGACGCTGGAATACGCGACGAGTTTCTTGAGATTGGGCTGAACGAGAGCAACAAGCGCGCCGTAGATGATGCCGATGATGGCGAGCGTGGCGACAACCGGCGCGGCGCGGTGCGAGGCATTGGGGAAGAGCGGCAAGCAGAAGCGAATCATGCCGTAGGTGCCCATTTTCAGGAGCACGCCGGCCAGGATGACGGAGCCGGCGGTGGGCGCCTCGACGTGCGCGTCGGGCAACCAGGTGTGGAACGGGAACAGCGGAACCTTGATGGCGAAGGCCACGAAGAAGGCGAGGAAGAGATACATCTCCTCGAGCGAGGTCAGGCGAATGGCGCCGGACTGCAGCATTTGCTGAATCGTCGGCAGGTCGAAGGTTCCTCCCGGCATCACGGTGGCGCTGAGATTGTGCAGCCAGATGATGCCGACGAGCATGAGGATCGAGCCGGCCATGGTGTAAAGCACGAACTTGACGGCGGCGTAGATGCGGCGTTCGTGTCCCCAGATGCCGATCAGGAAATACATGGGGATAAGCATCACTTCCCAGAAAAGGAAAAAGAGGAAGAGGTCGAGCGAGAGGAAGACGCCGACCACGCCGACTTCGAGCATCAGCAGCATGACAAAGAATTCCTTGACGCGGTGCTGGATGCTGTTCCACGAGGCGAGCACGGAGACGGCGGTGAGGAACGTGGTGAGAATGATCAGGAAGAGGCTGATGCCGTCGAGGCCGAGGTGATAGTTGATGGGCGGGACGTTGATCCACCTGGCGAATTCTTCGAGTTGATAGCCGGCGACGCCGATCTGTACTTTGGGGATCAGGAGCAGGGAGAAAAGGAATTCGACGGTGGCGATAGTCATCGCAAGGCGGCGAATCCAAAGGTGATCGTCGGCGCGGAGTAAGAGCAGCGAGAGGCTGGCGGCGGCCGGGAAGAAGATAACGATGCTGAGCAAATAGCCACCGTGCATTAGCGCACCATCCCTGCAGTTGCGGGCCGGAAGTACGGCCAGAAGATGATGGCGATAATGACCAGCGCGCCGATGACCACCCAGACGGCATAGCTGCGTGTGTTGCCGGACTGCGTATGGCGCACGCCGTCGCCGAGGTCGGTGGCGCCCTCGGCGATGCCGTTGACCGCGGCGTCGATAGTGCCGACATCGACCGCTTGCCAGAGGACGTTGGTCGAAAGCCAGAGCAGCGGCTTGACGATGAGCGCAGCATACATTTCGTCGACGTAATATTTGTGGAGCAAGGTGTTGTAAGCGCCGCGCATGGATTTGGCGAGCTGTTCGGGCTTGCCGGGCTGTTTGAGATAGAGCCAGACGGCCACGACGAAGCCGAGCAGCGCGGTAACGACCGCGACGATGGCCAGCGGCGTTTCGAGAGCGCGCGCTGTGGCTTCCGCGGCTTCGGCACTGCTGGAGCCGCTTTGCGCGAAGGTGGGCTCGAGGAATTTGGCGAAATAGTCAGGCGCGCCCCAGAAGGCGGGCGCGGCTACCCAGCCACCGATGAGGGAGAGCACGGCGAGAATCACCAGCGGCACGAGCATGCTCTTGGGCGACTCGTGCACGTGGACTTTGTGCGCGTCATAGCGCGGCTTGCCATGAAAGGTGAGGAAGATGAGGCGGAACATGTAAAACGAGGTGAGCAGCGCGGTGAGCAGGCCGAAGGCGTAGAGAATGCGGCCGCCGTGCTCGCTCTGGTAGGCGCTGAGCAGGATGGAGTCTTTGCTGAAGAAGCCTGCGAATGGAGGAAAGCCGGTGATGGCCAGCGTGGCCGTAAGCATGGTGAGGTACGTCCAGCGAATTTTTTTGCTGAGGCCGCCCATGCGCTGCATGTCTTGCTCGCCGCCCATGGCGTGAATGACGCTGCCGGAAGCGAGGAAGAGCAGAGCCTTGAAGAAAGCGTGGGTCATGAGGTGAAAAATGCCGGCGGAAAACGCGGCGACTCCGCAGGCCAGGAACATGTAGCCGAGCTGGCTGACGGTGGAATAAGCGAGGACGCGCTTGATATCGGTCTGTACCAGGCCGATGGTGGCGGCGAAGAACGCGGTGGCGCAGCCGATGATGGCGACCACGAACATGGCGGTGGGCGCGTGGGTGAAGAGAATGTGCGAGCGTGCGACAACGTACACGCCGGCGGTGACCATGGTGGCGGCGTGAATCAGGGCGCTGACCGGTGTGGGGCCTTCCATGGCGTCTGGCAGCCAAACATAAAGCGGAAGCTGCGCGGATTTGCCGCAGGCGCCGGTAAAGAGCAACAAGCAGGCGACCGTGAACATGCCAAGATGGCCCAAAGCGTCAGCGGGCATGGGCGTGGCTTTCGCGAAAAGCGGAACGAAGTCGAGCGTGCCGAAAGTTCTGAAGAGCAGGAACATGCCCAGCATGAAGCCGAAATCGCCGATGCGGTTGACGATGAAGGCTTTCTTGCCGGCATCCGCGGCGGATTTTCTGAGGAAGGAAAAGCCGATGAGCAGGTAGCTCGAGAGGCCCACGCCTTCCCAGCCGACGAAGAGCAGCACGTAGTTGGCGGCGAGGACAAGAATGAGCATGAAGAACATGAATAGATTGAGGTAGGAAAAGAAACGGTAGTAGCCGCCTTCATGGGCCATGTAGCCGGTGGAGTAGATGTGGATGAGCCAGCCAACACCGGTGACGACGAGGAGCATGACCACCGTGAGGTGGTCGATCTGGAGATCGAAGCCGGCGCGGAAATCTCCGGCCACGATCCAGGTGAAGTATTGCTTCACCCAGGGGATATTCTCCGGCGCAAGATGCGTGAATTCGCGGACGGCTTCGAGCGCGGCGAGGAAGGAGAGACCGGTAGAGCCGACGGCTATCACGCTGACGATCTTGTTGGGCCACTTGCTGCCGAGCAAGCCGTTGAGGGCCGAGCCGAGTAACGGCAGTGCGGGGATGATCCAGAGATAGTTGAGTATGCCCATCAGAGTTTGAGCAGGTCGACGCGCTCGACGTTGAGCGACTGGCGATTGCGCGCGATCACAATAATGATTCCGAGGCCGACAGCGGCTTCGGCGGCGGCTACGACGATTACGAAGAGGACGAAGACCTGGCCGTCCAACTTGTTCAGCGCCCGGCTGAAGGCGATGAATGCGAGATTGACGGCGTTGAGCATCAGCTCAATGGACATGAAAATCGTGATGATGTTGCGCCTGAAGATGAAGGCAATCACGCCGAGCCCGAAGAGGATGGCGCTGAGGATCAGGTAGTAGTGCGTCGGGACCATGTCAGGCGTTCTCCCGCTGGGCGAGGACGACGGCGCCCAGAATGGCGATGAGAATCAAGAAGGAAGTAAGCTCGAAAGGGTAGACGAAATCCTGGAAGAGGAGATTGGCGAGCGCTTTGGTGGGCGCGGGAGCGCCGCTTTGTGCGGCGGCTTGCACCATATCTTGCGAGCGCGCAACAGCGGCGGCAAGAAACCCCATCAGCGCCACGCCCAGCGGAATGCCTGCGAAGCCAGCGAGTTTCGAGAGATTGGTGCGCTCCTCGACTCCGGCATTGAGCAGCATGATGACGAAGATGAAGAGCACCATGATGGCGCCGCCGTAGACGATGATTTGCACGGCGGCCACGAATTCCGCGCCCATCAGCAGATAGAGCCCGGCAAGCGCAACCATGACCACGATGAGCGAGAGCGCGCTGTGAATCGGATGGCGCTGGAGGATCAGGCTAATTGCGCCAGTGACGCACATGGCCGCGAGCGCAAAGAAAATAATCAGAGGAGCGTTCATCTAATTGCCCCTCCAAAGGAGGGCCGCGGCAGTTAGCACGACGTTGGCGAGCGAGGCCGGGAGGAGCAGCTTCCAGCCAAAGGACATGAGCTGGTCATAGCGGAAGCGCGGGAGCGTGCCGCGCATCCAGACGTAGACGAAGAGAAAGGTGAAGATTTTGGAAAGCAGCCAGAAGGGGCCCTGGATGAATGCGTTCACGGCGGGGAAGAGCAGGAAGGCCGCTCCCAGTGCGGCAATGACCGCTCCCACCGCCGGGAGTATGAGCTTACCGAAAATTGTTTCGTAGCGCAGGCCATCCCAGATAACCCACAGGCCAAAGGGGATGAGCAGCACGGACGGCAGATACGTCGTCAACGTCCAGCTTGCAGGAAACGGGGAGAGCCAGCCGCCGAAGAAGAGAATCGAGCACAGACAGGACACCGTGATCATACTGGTGTACTCGGCGATAAAGAACATGGCGAATTTGAAGCTGGCGTATTCGGTGTGAAAACCGCCGACGAGTTCCTGTTCAGCTTCGGGAAGGTCGAAGGGGGCGCGATTGGTTTCCGCGATGGCGGCGACGAAGAAGCAGAGGAAGCCGAGGATTTGCGGAAAGGGTCCGGCGAGAATGTTCCAGTGGAAAATTCCGCTCCAGCCGAAAAGGCCGCGGGAGTTGGCCTGAGCGTCAATGATGTCGCGCAGGCTGAACTTTCCGGCCATGAGCAGCACGCCGACTACCGACATGGTCAGCGCGAGTTCGTAGCTGATCATTTGCGCGGAGCTGCGCAAGCCGCCGAAAAGCGAATATTTGTTGTTGGAGGACCATCCGGCGAGGGCGAGACCGTAAACGCCCAGAGCCGTGATGGCGAAGAGTGCGAGGATGCCGATGTTGAGGTCGACGATGCCGAGATAAATGTCGTGTCCTTTGAAATGCAGAGGGTCGGGGCCAAAAGGAATTACGGCAATGGACGTCAGCGCGAGCGCGAGAGCCAGCAGAGGCGCTAGATAGTAGACGAATTTGTCGACGCCGGCGGGCGTGGGATCTTCCTTGAGGAGAAACTTCGCTCCATCCGCGAGCGGCTGCAACAGGCCGTGCGGGCCGACGCGATGCGGTCCCCAGCGCGACTGAATGTGGGCGATAAGTTTGCGCTCGAACCACGTCAGATACGCGTTGACCGTAAGCACCACGAAAAGCAGGATGGCGATCTTGACGAGCGTGATCAGGATTTCCGCGTGCTGGGCCAGGAAGTCGCTCACGGTTTGGTTTCGGCCTCCGGCAAGGATTCCATCATGGAGCAGAAGCGGGTCAGGGTGCCGCTGGTGAACAGCGTGTCTTGCGCGGAGCGGATCAGTCCGGCGGGAACATCATACGGCGCGTGGCCGTTTCGCGCGATCTGAATGCGTGTGGGCTCGGCGTTGCCTGTGAGCAAGCCGACCGCCGGCACGTCGTAGCCGGGGACGGCCTTGCGGATTTCCTCGAAGACGGCGGCGGGGGTTTTGTAGTGAAAGGCTTTGCCGAGTCCGGCGCGCTGGAGTTGATGCGAAAGGATGCGCAGGAGATCGAAATCGGTGCGTGGGCCCATGACTTCCGCGCCTTTGCGGAGCAGCTGGATTTCGCCGGAGGTGTTCGTGACCGTGCCGTCTTTTTCGTAGGCGGAAGCGGCGGGGAAGACCACGTCGGCAGCTTTGGCGGTGTCGGTCATGAACATTTCGTGCACGACCAGGAATTCAAGCTTGCCGCGGCCGTAGCCGAGCGTGCCGAAATGCGCGAAGGGGTTTGCGCCCATGACGCAAAGAGCTTTGAGTTTGCCGGACTGGGCGGCCTCGACGATTTGCGGCGCGGTCAGGCCGGGCTTCGAGGAAATCACTGAGCCCCACAGCCTGTCGAACGCTTCGCGGTTGGCGGCGCTGTCCAGGTGCACGTAGCCGGGCAGGCGGTCCGGCAGGACTCCCATGTCGGCGGCGCCGCGGGAATTTGCGTAATCGCCGAGAGCCATGTAGCGCGTCTTGCCGGGGAGCTTCGAGCCGAAAGCCACGAGCTGTGCGATGGCCGCGCCGGAAACTTCCGCGCCAAAGACGACGGCGACGTCGGATTCCGCTTCTAGGCCGGCCTTGAGCTGCACGAGCTGCTCGACGAGGGAGGATGGAAGCTGGCCTTCTTCATGAGCGAGCCAGCGCAGCGCGGCTGCTTCCTGGCCCTTGCCGACTTTGGCGAACACGTTGGCTTGACGATGCAGCTTGATTTCGCACTCATTGATGATGAACAGCTTGGTCGCGAAATGGCGGATGCCGCTGCGAATCTGCCAGGCGGCCAGCGGATTCTGGTTGGTGGGATCGTTGCCAAGCAGCAGAACGGCTTTGGAGTGGTAGAGCTGATCCATCGTGAGTAGGGAATCGGCGGCATTCTCGCCGAGCGCGGTGATCAAGCCGGTGTAATCCACCGTTCGATGGTGATCGACGTTGTTGGTGCCGAAGGTGGCGCGGGCCAGGCGCTGGAAAAGATAATTCTCTTCGTTGGAGGTGCGATTGGAGCCGATGAAGCCGACGGAATCGGCGCCATTCTTGGCGTGAATTTCTTTTAGCTTGGTGGCGGCGGTTTGCGCGGCTTCTTCCCAGGAGACGGGAAAGAGCTTGTCGCCCTTGCGCACCATGGGCTGGTGGAGGCGGTCTTTGTGCGTGGTGAAATCGAAACCAAAGCGGCCCTTCACGCAGAGAAAGTCCTTGTTGATGCCGGAGAGATCGCGATTGTTGGCGCGCATGATTTCGTGGTTGCGCACGCTAAGAGTGACCTTGCAGCCGTTGGAGCAGTGCGCGCAGGTCGTGGGCACGTATTGCATTTCCCAGGGGCGCGTCTTGTAGCGATAGGTGCCGCTGGTGAGCGCGCCGACGGGGCAAATGTCGATGCACATGCCGCATTCTTCGCATTCGAGGTGATCTTCACGGTTGGGAATGATGACGCTGTTGGCTCCGCGCATGCCCACGCCTAGCGCCTTGACATCCATGCCTTCATCGCAAACGCGCACGCAGCGGAAACAGAGAATGCAGCGCGGGGCGTCATAATAGACAAGCTCGGACCACTTTTCCTCGGGGCGATGGATTTTTTCTTCGACGAAGCGGCTGGTATCTGCGCCATAACGGAAAACCATGTCCTGCAGTTCGCACTCGCCGCCCTTGTCACAAACGGGGCAATCGAGCGGGTGATTGGTCAGCAGAAATTCCAGCATGTACTTGCGGGCGTTGCGCACCTGGTCGGTGTCGGTGCGCACCACCATACCTTCGGTAGCGACCATGGTGCAGGCGGTCTGCAGCTTGGGCATTTTTTCGATTTCGACCAGGCACATCCGGCAAGCAGCCTGCAGCGAGAGGCCGGGGTAGTAGCAGAAAGAAGGCACTTCGGTGCCGATGCGGCG
>Ga0137360_10002921_pt1 | contig 10235 bp, 10 predicted proteins | sample Mad1_60_16metaG_FD_104924 | JGI IMG/M metagenome (GOLD analysis project Ga0137360, IMG submission 104924) | Vadose zone soil microbial communities from Angelo Coast Range Reserve, California, USA - Mad1_60_16 metaG | ecosystem: Environmental > Terrestrial > Soil > Vadose zone | place: USA... | reverse complement strand
CAGAACAGTCGGCAGCCCCCTCGGTCCAATTTCATCCTCGAGCGTACTTTGCTGGATCGTCAGCGTGGCCGCGTAATAGACGGCAGCGATGACGAGCAATCCGATGCTGGCGACCAAATCCTTCCGCATTATTTGATGACGCCGGTGCTTTTCAGGAAATTGCCGGTATCGGCGGCGAATTGCTCGACGAATTTTCCGTATTCGGCGTGCGAGATGAAATGAGGCGCGAGATTGTCCTCGACGTAGAACTTCTTGTACTCCGGATCGGCGAGGATGCGCTGCGCGGCCTCGTCCCAAATCTTGACGATGTCGGCAGGCAGACCCTTCGGTCCGGCGAGGCCGCGGAATTTCGTCACCACGACGTTGTAGCCGAGCTCTTTTGCGGTCGGCACGTCGGGGTAACCCGTCATTCTGACCGGGTTGAAGGTGGCGAGAAGCTGCACTTTGTGCCCTTCGAGCTGGGCACGGATTTCCTGAATCTCGCCAACACCCATGTCGAGCGTGCCGTTGAGCACATTGATCATCAGATCGCCGCCGCCGTTATGCGATACCACGGCCGCGTTGACCTTGGCCGCGGTTTTCAATTGCTCGGCGGCCTGGCGCTCCAGCGAAGCGGGATTGGCGGCGCCCCAGCGGCCGCGCGCGGCTCTGGCGCGCACGATGACGTCGTTCAGCGTTTTGTAGGGACCGCCGGCACGCGTATAGGCGATTTCGGAATCGTTGAAGAAGTTCACCAGGGGCTCAAGGTCGCGATAGGTTTTGGTTGGCTTGCTCAGCAGCGAGGTCAGCACATAGGTCGGGGTGGTGGCGTAGAGCATGCTGCCGTCGGGCTTCGCGGCGGCAACGCGCGCCACCGCCTTCGCACCCGAACCGCCTTCGTCGTTTTCGACGATGAAGGTGGCTTTGATGTATTTCTGCAAATATTTGAGCATATCGCGCAAGAGAACGTCGCTGCCCGCGCCCGGGCTCGAATGCGTGACCATCGTCACCACGCGATGCGGATAAGCGAGCGCCGCGGGCGTTTGCGCGCGAGCCGGCAGGGCGAGAGCCGCGGCGGCGGCCGCACCGCCAAGCATGAACTCACGTTTGTCGATCAATTCAAAACCCCTGTTCGGGCCTGAGAAACGCACTCTAGCGGCATACGCGCGCGCTGTCCTTAGCCCAAAACCCGGCTCTCTAGAAGTTAATCTCGATCGCTCGAGCGACGCCGCCTGCTGCGTGAGGCTTCAAGCCTACCTCGCGCCACCTACGGCCCGTGCGAGGTCGGCGTAATTGCCGACCGCGCCGTGGCCGCCCGCGAACTTGTCGGGCTGGATGCCGAACTTTTCCACGCCGCGAACGACCGCGACCATGTTGGGATTGGCCGGCCCATTGATGGCCGGTCCGGGATTCCACAAATCGGTGACGAAGCCCATCTTGGCGTCGGGAATGTAGGGAATGAGGTAGCCTGCGGCATGGGCATTATCGAGCGAATAGGCTTCGATCACCCGGCCGCCTTCGGTCACGCTCCATTTGCCGTCCACCTCGATGACTTTGGGCGGCACGGACTTGATCCCGTAAGGGTTCAGCCCCTGGGGCGCGGCCAGTGCTTTGCGGAAGAAGGCGCCGTTGCCCTTGCCCACAACGATTGTCGCTCCCTGTGCCGCATAGGCGCGCAAACCCCCCGAATGATCGATGTGGTGATGGGTGAGGACGACGTAGCGGAACGGCTTGCCGGGATATTTCTTGGCCGCCGCGTCGATGGTCCACTGGGACAAGCCGTCGTCGCCCGGCGCCTCGAAGGCGACCAGCGAATTGTTGGTGGCGATGATCAGCGTGTTTTGGTATCCGCCGGTGACCATGCTGATATTGGGCCCGACATCGGTCAGTGCGAGATTGGCACCATCATCCGTATAAAGAGCTTCGGAATCGAGATAGAAGCCCGAGGCGAGGCGGCGGATCACCCATTGATAATTGACCTTGCCGATGGCGGCCGGCGGAGCCGCCTTGCCCCTGAGCGCGGGAGGAGCACGGAATGCATCGGCGGCAAGCGTCGTATTGACCGTCGCCTGGTTCACGGTCGTATCGAAAATCTTGACTCCGTTGAGCGTGTACACGGCGTGGAACGGCAGCTTGAATTTCATCACATCGCGCCAATCGGAGAGCGTCATATCGTAATCGGAGTCGCCCATCAGCTGGTCGAAGTCGCGCGTTCTCACGACCGCCGGAAGATGGGTGGCGGGATCGAACATCACGATGAAGGTGGCGTTATCGCCCCGGTATTGCACGGCAGAATAGGATTTGCCGCCGACGGTCTGTGCCGGATATTCCGAAATGCGTTCCGGGTGATCGTGCATCGCAAATACGATCCCGCTGCGCTCCTGCTCGCGCAAAAGCGCGCGCAGCCGCAATCCCGACATGGTGTGGAGCGGCGGATCGCCCTGAATCGCGCGCCGCGTCAGGGCGCCGTTGGCATCATTGCCGATCACGTAGCCGCCCTCAGGCGAATAGATTTCGGTGTAGGTCCGCATGCCGCCGCCGGCTCTCGGACGGACCCACTCGGTGCGGAACAATCCCCGCGTGCGGTCCCAGATCTGGACGAAATTCGACGAGCCCCCGTCGGGCTTCGTCAGATCGGCGACCGATTCGGACTCGCCCGGCTCCCATTGCTGCACGGTTCCTCTGAGGGTGACGATCACCAATTGGTCCGGCGGGCTCCCTTCGCCGGCATACCGGTCGGTATTGCCCATCGCCGTGTAGGCCGCGGCGGCGAGCGTCTGCTGCGGGTTCGCCGGTGCGGCGGGAGCGGCCCACGCGAGGGCGCCGATCCCGATGGCCAAACCGGTGGCGCCAATGAGCGCCGCAGCAATATTCACGAGTCCTCGACTCATCGATTGTCCTCCCTCGGATCGCCTATTTTCTTAAGCGAGAGAATAGCGCGACTGCGTCAACCCGGGCAACGTTCAGGGCAAGGCAACGAGCGCGGGCAATTCGGCCAGAGACTTGATCACGTAATCGGGGTTGCCCGGCAAGCGCTCGGGCCGTTGCGTGTAACGGTTACACCACACGACCCGCATCCCGAACGCCGACGCGGCATAGGCGTCCCAAGCGTTGGCTGACGAGAATGCGATCGCGTTCGCGGCGATCCCCAGACGATCGACAGGAAGCCGGTAGACTTTTGGATTGGGCTTGTACACGCCCGCCTCCTCAACCGAGAAAACAGCGTCAAGCAGATGACCGATTTTCGCTGCTTGGACGGCTGCGCTGAGCATCGTGGGCGATCCGTTGGAGAGAATCGCGGTCTTGAATCCTGCAATCTTGAGTTTTTCGAGTGTCGCCGGCACGTCCGCGAACGCGTCCAGAGTGAGATACAGATGCATCAGCCGTTCGCGCAACGTCGCGTCCGCGATGCCGAGGCTCTCCATCGAGAAATCGAGCGCATCTCCGGTAACCTGCCAGAAATCCGCGTGCCTGCCCTGGCTCGCCCGCAGCCAAGTGTACTGCAGCTGTTTTTCCCGCCACAGCGCGGTGAGCTGCTCGAATGTATCTCCCAGGACGTCGCGGCAGCGAGCCGCCGCGGAGGCGTAATCGAAAAGCGTGCCATAGGCGTCGAAGACGCAAGCCCTAATATTTTTCAACATTTTGCGCCCGTCATCGCTTGCCGCGCCTGCGTGAGGACGCAGCGATTGACGGAGCAGCCGTCCCTGCCGTCTGTCCGAAAAGAACTTTCATGGATTGCTTTGTCACCACCGCGGTGGTGTTGACCGCTCTGCCTTTTTCGTAGGCGCGGATGGTCGCGGGGCGCGCGGCAATCTCGGCTTTCCAGCGCTTGACGTTGGGAAAGTCGTCGATGTTCTGACTTTGCCGTTCGGGAAGCACCCACGGATAGCTCGCCATATCCGCGATCGTATAGGCATCGCCGGCCAGGTACCGCCGATCGGCAAGACGTCTGTCGAGCACGGCATAGAGCCGATTTGTTTCATTCAAGTAGCGGTCCGTGGCGTAGGGAAATTTCTCCGGCGCGTAATGGACGAAATGATGGTTCTGCCCGGCCATCGGGCCCAAATTGCCCATCTGCCAGAACAGCCATTGCAGAACCTCGACGCGGCCGCGCAAGTCGGAAGCGATGAATTGGCCGGTTTTCTCGGCGAGATAGAGCAGGATAGCACCCGATTCGAAAACCGATATCGGCCCATCGCCGGATGCAGGCGCATGATCGACGAGCGCGGGGATCCGGTTGTTCGGCGATATTTTAAGGAAGGCCGGATCGAACTGTTCGCCCTTGCTGATGTTGATCGGCTTGATCGTGTAGGGAATGCCGGCTTCTTCGGCGAACAGCAGAATCTTGTAGCCGTTTGGCGTGGTCCAGAAATAGACGTCGTACACTTCGAAAAAACCTTTCTGAATTTTGCGGCCGCTCGAAATCAAGTGTCCAAGGACCGCAACATGACGCGCGCGATGTCCTCGAGAACCTCGCGCTCGGGAGCCGTCTTGCCGACAAGACGAAGTCCCTGAGTGCTGGCGACGAAAAACCTCGCGAGCGCATCGATGTCGGCGCCGCCGGAGAGCTCCCCACGCGTTTTTGCCCGGGCGAGCCCATCGTGAAACGCGCCTTCGACGCGCTTGAGATTGCGCCGCACCTTTGCCGCTGCCGTGCGGTCATGACGGGCGACTTCCGCGGCGCAATTGCCGATGAAGCAGCCGCTCCGTCCGGGCCCCGCAACGATCTGGTCGATCATCTCGGCAAGAAATGAAGCCATGCCATCGCGAATGGGCAGGCCTCGCGACAGTGCGCCGGTGACGCGGGCCACAGCGCGGTCTCCATAGCGATCGATGGTCTCGAGGAAGAGCGCGCGCTTGTCGCCGAAAGCGGCATAAAGACTGGAGCGATTGAGGCTGGTCGCGTCGCATAAATCGTCCAGCGACGTCGATTCATATCCCTTGGCCCAAAACACCTGCATCGCCCGTTCCAGCACGGCGTCGGCTTCGAACTCGCGGGGACGGGCCATGGTGAATTTTCAATCCCGTCAATTCGTGCCGGCGGCGACCTTGTCCAAGGTGGTCACGACCAGCGTTGCCGGCGGACGCTTCTGATAAGTTTCCTCGTAGAGCTTGGCCTTTATCGTTCCGGACTTGTCGAGAATGAAAATGATCGGACGCGGGACGCCATAGGCGCGATTTCCGGGCGGGTATTGCGGATCGCGCAGCTTGTAGCGATCGATCACTTCCGACTTGGGATCGGAGAGCAGCGTGTATTTGATCCCGCGGCGTTCGATGAAGGTGGTGAGAATCTGCGGACTGTCATAGGAAATCCCGGCCATCTTGTAACCGCGCCGCTCGATGGCCGCGACGGCCGTATTCAAATCCATCATCTGAGCTTGGCAAAACGGACACCAATCCGCCGAACGGAAGAAGAAGAGCACGAGACCCTTGTCGCCCATCAGCGATGTGAGCGTACGCGGCTTGCCGGTCTGATCGGGGGGCGTGCCGATATCGGGCACCTTTGCTCCAATCGGCGGACCCAGATCCTCAGCCGAGGCTGCCAGGGAGACGCCCGCTATGACGGCGAGGCTGAGCGCAAATGCGCAAACGACCGACCGGATGATGGGAAATCCAAGGCTCATGATCGCCCTCCGAAATTGTTCGCGATGGGTTTTGTACCATGCAGTCCATAATCGCCGCAATGCGACTGTCGCGACCGGACTTAAGCGGAGCTTGAGCGCTCAGCCGAGACGTTTGCCGGCAAGAAAAGATGCCAAATGGCTGGTGAGATCGCGCGCATCGTCGCCGGCGCCGTCGATCAGAGCCGAATTGCGCCGGCGAAGGAATTGCATCCCCATCAGGTACATGCCCGGCGCCTCGGTAACGCCGCCGTCGTGGCGGATATGGCCCTTGCGATCGAGAACGGAAACTTGAAGCCATGAATAATCGGGACGATAGCCCGTTGCCCAAACGATCGTTTTGATTTCGCCGCTCAAGAGGTCGAGCCCGAGCGGGGGAGAATCCTCGACGCGCGTGGGCGCAAAGCGCATTGGCTCCCCGACTTCGCCGTTCATGCCGTTCTCGGTCGCCCACTGGTCGATGGTGTCGAGCAGCCTGCCCATTTTGAGATCGGAGAGCGTGCATTGGTTGCGCAGGGAACCGGAGAACTGGGCCTTGCCGTCTCTCACTCCAGTGAGACGACCTACGAGCTTCACCCCGATCGAGGTAAGCACGTTGAGATCGAGAGTCGCGCGCTCGGGCGAGCCCACGAGCTGCAGGGAGGGAAGCCTGCGCGCCCGGACGATGTCATCGATTTGGTCGTAGCGTTCATGGTGCAACCCGGTTACGTCCATCCACCAATGAATGTCCTTTCCCCGATAGACGCGGGGCGCTCGAATGTGCTCACCCACCGCGAGCGTGACCGACCGGCCTGAGCGGTGGATCTCGTTCGCGAGCTGAATTCCAGTTGCCGACGCACCGACCATGAGCACGCCGCCGGGCTCGAGTTGGTCCGGATTGCGATACTCCATCGGCGTGATCGTGCGCAGCGATGAAGGAACGTCCGCGGCGCAGGCGGGAACGGAGGCGATGTTGCACGCGCCCGTCGCGAGCACGACCGTCCGGCAGTGCCACTCGCCTTGATCGGTCGCCACGCGATATCCGGGATCGGTGCGGCTGAGCGAGATCACTCTCGTATGGGTCTGAACCGGAGCGGAGATCGCGCGCGAATAGCGATCGATGAACGCGACAATCTCGGGCATGGTCCTGAAGCCGTCGGGGTCGTCGCCTTCATAGCCGTAACCCGGCAAGCGACTCTCCCAGTTCGGCGTCAGCAGCCGCAGCGAATCCCAGCGCTCGGTGCGCCATGAATTCGCGACCTCGCCGCGCTCGAGCACCACGTGCTCAATGGAACGGTCGGTGAGACATCGGCTGGCGGCCAGCCCGGCGTGTCCAGCGCCGATGACGACGGCGGCGATCGTGCGAACGGACCCGCTCCTTCCAGCGTCCGAGGTCAGTTCACCTGCACCGTAACATTGGTCGGGTTGGTGATGATGTCGTAGACGGCGGAGCGCTTCTGCGACTGAGCGACGAGGGCTTTAATTTCGTCCTTTGTCGCATCGGCATCGATCTCGTATTTGACCTTGATGCCGTCGAAGCCATTTCGCACATCGCTGTCGATGCCGAGAATGCCCTGGATGTCCATCCCTCCTTCGAGCGTTGCCGAGACCGAGCGCAGCTGTATCCCGCGGTTCTGCGCAACAGCGGCGATTCCGGCGGTCAGGCAGCTGGCGAGGCCGACGAGAACATATTCCACCGGTGTCGCGCCCTTGTCTTCGGAGGCAAAGATTTCGGGATGGTCGGCATCGAAGCTGAATTTTTTCTTGTGACTCTGCTCCGTGCCGAGGCCGAAGAAACTTTGGATGGTCGATTCACTGTGGGTGCCGTTGACCCATTTGCAGGTTGCCCGCCACTGAAATTGAGCAGCCTCGGGTGCATCGGTCAGCGCTTTGCGGGCGGCAAGCAGCGCTTCCACGTTTACGCCATTGTCGACTTGCGTGTCGGATTGGGCCATGGGCTTGTTCCTTTTAGGTTCCGGGTTTAAGCGACGGCCGCACTGCTGGATTTCGAGCTAGCGCTTCGATGAGTGGCTGTGCTCGCCTCGTCAGTCGGAGAAAGAAGCCTAGATTTTGCGTTTCCAGAGTCAAGCGGCTTCACGACAGCTCATGACCGCGCCTGCCCGCAATATTGCTATTTGGGGTGGTTTTCTCGATTACTGCGCGAGCCGAGTGGCTCTTCCTGCCCGATTCCGCTTAACCCGGCAGAATGCTATCGTTTGGCCCGATGCATGGTCCGCCGCGGGTCAATGAAGGGACGAATCGCGATGTCAAAATTCACTCCGGTGTGCGTGACCTTGGGACTGCTTTGCGCCGGCACGGTGCTTTGGCCCGCACGCGCCGCGCCGGACAGCGCGGAGAATCCCACCGTTCTCAGCTTCCCCACCTATTGGCTGCAGGACCGCACAGCCCAGGACGATTTCCTGCCGCCGCAAAGCGGGCCCGGTCCCGTCGCGTCGCCGCCGGGTCATCCCTATGTGCCTAACGGCGCCGGCAAGCAGCAGACGAACCGCCTTGCGGATCTTTCCAATCCCATTCTGAAGCCCTGGGTGGTCGAGCAGATGGCAAAGACCAACGACGCGGTGAATGCGGGGAAAGTTCCGTTCATTGCGCGCGAGAGGTGCTGGCCGACCGGCGTTCCCGGTTTTCTGGTCTTCGCCCATGCGGCGGGCATGTGGGTTGTCCAGACCGAAAAAGAGATTCTGATCATCCAGGAGCTCGACCAGCAGACGCGGCACGTCTACATGAACGTGCCGCATTCGGAGCACTTAAAGCCTTCGTGGTACGGCGAATCGGTCGGCCATTTCGAAGGCGATGAGCTCGTCGTCGACACTATCGGAATGAACGACAAGAGCTTCGTCGACAATTATCGCACCCCTCACACCGACCAGATCCACGTGGTGGAGCGCTTCAGGATCATCGAAGGCGGCAAGACGCTGCAAGTGACCGCGACGGTCGAGGATCCGGGCGCCTACAACATGGCGTGGTCGGCGGTGCAGCGCTGGAAGCGCGGGCCGGAACGCAAGATCCTCGAACAGATTTGCGCCGAGAACAGCGAGAGCTTCTACGATTACGACGTGGTGCCGATTCCGCGCGCCGACAAGCCCGATTTCTGAGCCGGTCATATCAGGCGACGGGACAGGCGACGCGCGAAGGGAACCTGGTCTCAAAACCATCGTTTGCACTTCACCAATCGTGTGAAGTTCGCAGAAACGGCTATGCTGGCGCCACTAGGTTTTCTGGTCAGGATCATGAACGGACGACAGCTTCTTTCGACTGTGGCGGTATGCGCCGTCTGTGCGGTAACCGAGGCCGCGACCATCTCGGGAAATCCTGCACAGCCGCCGGTTCCCGGATTGACGCGGGCTCCTCCGATCATGAACTCGGCGAAATTCGCGCTCCAAACAGTCGCGAGCGGATTGGATCACCCTTGGGGCCTGCAATTTCTTCAAGACGGCCGCATGCTGGTGACCGAGCGCTCCGGTCGCATCCGCCTTGTCGCAAAAGACGGAGCATTGTCCCCTCCCATTGCCGGCGTTCCCAATGTTCGCACGGGCGGCCAAGCCGGGCTTTTCGACATCGCGCTGGACCCGGATTACGAGCGAACCGGCCTTGTCTTCTTTAGCTACTTCGAGCCGCGCCAGGATGGCGACGGCTTGACGGTGGCGCGCGCAAAGCTTGCGGTAAGTGGTGAATCGCCACGGCTGGAAAATCTTCAGGTGATTTTCCGCGCCGAGCCTTCCAAGAGGGGCACGTTGAATATTGGTGGACGGCTGCTGTTCGGGCGAGACGGCAATCTGTTCATCTCCATCGGCGATCGTTTCGAGCGCGATCAAGCGCAGCAGCTCGACAGCGATCTCGGCAAGATCGTGCGCATTCGACGCGATGGTTCAATCTCTAACGACAATCCGTTCGTCGGGCAAGCCAATGCCAAACCGGAAATCTGGTCGCTCGGCAACCGCAATCCCGAGGGCTTGGCGATCAATCCCGCAACCGGCGAATTGTGGGAACAGGAGCATGGCGCGCAGGGCGGCGATGAGATCAACGTCATCAAGCCGGGCCACAATTACGGCTGGCCGGTGATTACGTATGGACTCGATTATTCCGGCGCGAAGATCGGAGTCGGAACCGCGAAGGCCGGCATGGATCAGCCCGTCTATTACTGGGATCCCTCCATCGCGCCCTCGGGATTGGCGTTCTATACGGGAAATCTTTTCCCCGCCTGGAAGGGCAGCCTCTTCAATGGCGCATTGAAAGCGCAACGCCTGGTGCGGCTCGCGCTCAGCGGCAATCGAGTCGTCGGAGAAGAAAATCTGCTGACCGATTTGGGCGAACGCATCCGTGACGTGCGTCAAGGAGCCGACGGCGCGCTTTATGTCCTCACCGATGAAACACGCGGAAGGATTCTCAAGCTCGTTCCCGCCGAATTGATCGCCAACACGCAACCGCGGGGCAGCAGTAACGTAACGAAAGGCTGCTGACGAGTTGATAAGAAGAAAGCGCGTTATGCCCGCTCGCGCGAGAAAGTTCCGCTGGGTTCCTTAAATAAATTTAGGCGCGGAACAGTTGCTTGAGCGCGGGCGTAGCATTGCTCTCGGGGAATATTGTCGATTCGAGAGCGCCGTTCGATACGCCGAGATGCTCGGCAAGCGCGGCCTT